>Ga0185299_10001014_pt1 | contig 63141 bp, 51 predicted proteins | sample PaiPotPPA55metaG_FD_128002 | JGI IMG/M metagenome (GOLD analysis project Ga0185299, IMG submission 128002) | Iron sulfur acid spring bacterial and archeal communities from Banff, Canada, to study Microbial Dark Matter (Phase II) - Paint Pots PPA... ... | reverse complement strand
CTGGTTCGTAGCCAGACGCACTGATCCAGCTGAGCTACGGGCGCACACGTGGAACTTTTTCAGTTTATGACGTTTGCATCGTTTTTCGCAACGGGCAACTGGGGCGCCTCATTTTGTGGACTGAACCCTTAACTTGAGACACTCGGATAAGGCACACTCTGCAGGGAAAGGAACTGCGAGTGGCAAAGAGACGAGTGGGAAAGTACCCGAAAAAATTCCGTCGGATGGCTGTCGAGCGATTGAAGACCTGCGACAACATTGTGGAATTGTCACAGGAACTTGGTGTGCATCGCCGGCTTCTCTACAAGTGGCGAGATCAATTTGATCCTTTCGACTCCGGCGAGGAAGCGCCTCCGGGGAACTCGCGTGAGTCCACCCTACGCAAGGAAATCAACCAGCTGAAGCGCGTGCTGGTTGACAAGACGTTGGAGCTGGATTTTTTCAAAGGTGCCTTGCAAAAAGTAGAGGCTCGACGCCAGAAGAGCGGTATCAGTGGCGAGAAGCCATCTACGACGAAATCCAAGAAGTGATGCCATTGCAAGGCAGCTTAAGCATCGAACGCATGTGTCAGCTGGCCGGGGTCAGCCGTGCCGGTTTTTATCGTTCTCTGCAGGAACGAGCACCCGGCGAGGAAGATATGGAGGTGCGGAGCGTGATTCAGCAGATCGCTGTTGAGCATCGACGCCGCTACGGATATCGGCGCATCAGCGCCGAGTTGCGGCGGCGCGGGATGCTGGTGAATCACAAACGTGTGTTGCGGATCATACGGGAAGACAACCTGCTGGCCGTGCAGCCGCGGGTCTTCGTGGTGACGACGGATTCCGATCACGAGTTCGAAGTCTATCTGAACCTAGCCGGTCGCATGAAACTGACGGGGATGAATCAGCTCTGGGTAGCGGATATTACCTATATCCGTTTGAAGAAGGAGTTTGTCTACCTGGCGGTGGTTCTGGACTCGTTCTCACGCAAGGTGGTGGGATGGGCTCTGGATCGCACGCTGGCGGCCCGCTTGCCGATCGCAGCCTTGGAGCAGGCCATCGCGCAACGACAGCCGCCGCCGGGTCTGGTGCATCATTCCGACCGTGGTGTGCAGTACGCGTGCGGAGACTACGCCCAGATCTTGCAACAGCACCACATGATTCCGAGCATGAGCCGACCGGCGAATCCCTACGACAACGCCAGTTGCGAAAGTTTTATGAAGACGCTCAAACGGGAGGAGATTTATGCTAATGACTACCGAGACTTAGAGCACTTGCTTGGTAACGTCGAGGCCTTCATCGAACAGTACTACAATCGGTGCCGTTTACATTCGGCACTGGGGTATAGGTCGCCGGAAGAGTTCGAGCGAGAAGCGAGTACCGGGGTAAATTCTGCTGGAGCAACAATGAGTTTTTTCAGGCATGGGGAGATCTATCAGCCCGATGCAGGAAAAAACAATAGCGGGGAGCGACCCAAGGATCGCCCCCCGGCTCATCGTTCCGATGAGTCTCCAGCTGGTTATTCCTCGGCGAGTTGCTCTCCAGCAGAGCTCGCCTCCGCTTCACCAGCCGCGCGTCATCCTGAAGGAGAAGAGGAAGTTTGAGAAGGAAAAATCATTGAACTGCATGTGTGCCAATTCCAAACTGTCTCAACAGAGGGGTTCACCCCAGAGCTCTGTGCCATTTGTGAGACTATCTGACAAAGACGGCGGGAGGTGCAGCATGAAATACCGAATTGCAATATGGGCGGCTGCGGGCTTTCTCGTTGCGAGTGGGTGGGCGGTTTATCTCTTAGTGAGAAGCAAGGACCATCTGATAGAACCGATTGTCTCCACTCTTATCCGGTTAACCTGCCCCATTGCGATTGTCGGCTCGCATTACCCCGTTAGCCTCTATTCGGCCCTTGTTGCCAACGTCGCCACGTATGCACTGATCGGTCTAGTGGTGGAAACCCTGCACCGGCAATTAAAGCCCTAAAACTAATTCGCTACCTGCAATGGAAATGAGGGGCGCGTGGAATGGTGCTGAGCAGTTATAATTTCGCTTAATGCGGCCCGACGAAGAGATTATCAACCGATGGCGCGGTGTGGCAGAGTTCTGGGACAAGCATCGCGACATCATTCGGGGAATGTTTGCGCCGGTAACGCAAGCTCTCATCGAGGATGCCGGAATTGAAACTCACGACTCGGTTCTGGATGTTGCTACCGGACCCGGCGAGCCGGCATTGAGCGTAGCGGCCCTCGCAGGCCCTAAGGGTAAGGTCTTCGGCGTGGACCCGATTCAGGGGATGGTGACCGCCGCTCGCGCTGAGGCAAAACGTCTCGGGCTAAAGAACGCAAAATTTGATGTGGCCTTGGCAGATGATCTGCCCTTTGCCGCCGATACTTTCGATGCGGTAATCAGCCGCTTTGGCGTGATGTTTTTTCCTTCTCCTGTGGACGGCGTCCGCGAAATGTTGCGGGTGCTCAAGCCGGGACGCAAGCTGGCTTTGGCGGTTTGGTATTTCGCCGAACAAAATCCTTTCCACTTTGCGTTGTCACGCGTCATCGATCGCTATGTGAATGCGCCTCCCCTTGACCCGGAAGCTCTGGACGCATTTCGATTTGCTCCTCGTGGCAAGTTAATGGAAGTTTTTTCCCAGGCCGGCGCGGTGGCACGCTCTGAGCGACTGCTGCAGTTCACAATAGACGCGCCCGTCTCCGTGGAAGATTTCTGGAATTTGCGCCGCGAAATGTCCGAGAAGCTAAACGAAAAGTTCGAAATGCTTTCAGCAGACCAGCAACCCAAAGTGCAGCAGGAGATCCTCTCTTCCCTGCGTGAGTACTCCACCGGCAACGTCATGAGTTTTCCCGCCGAGGTTCTAATCGTCAGCGGCGCCAAGACCACTCCCGCCTAATCCCTGCTAACGCCACGTCTGTTAAATCGCTGTCAGCATCTTCCGGAAACACTCCACGCCAGTTTGAAACTCCCCATAAAGCAAAGTAAGATAACCACATTCCCCGGTAGCTCAATGGTAGAGCGTTCGGCTGTTAACCGAAATGTTGGAAGTTCGAATCTTCCCCGGGGAGCCATTCTCAAATCCACCTTGCGGCAAACCCCTCATCTTTTCCTTTGTCATGCAAGTTTCGGCTCTGCTTTTTCCGTAACAGACACTGGCCCTTGCGAATCCTTCCTGCTGATTAAATTGACCGCAGCCTGATATAGCCGTGAGCGCATTGCATAGCGCTCGCTGGCGCGCGTAATGTAGCGCACTGCGATTTCAACACCACCGCCTACCGGCTTTAAATTAATAGCTGGTGCCGCCGATAATGCGCCTACATTGCGCGAGTGCGCGGCATTCTTCCATTCTTTCTCAGCTTCACCGGCGCTCTGTGACGTGGCTTCCACTACGGCTTTTTGAAGCGCGTCAACTATCGGGTACGGACTCTGGCTGGAGTCCACCACCAGTGTGAGTTCATCCCAAAGCCACTGGCCCGACGTGGAAAAATTGAAGTAGTGACCTTCAATCGCGAAGTTGTTGGTGAACGTGACACGTCGTCCCGTGGGATGACCCGAGTCGGTCCAGTTGCCGGTCTCTAACAATACCGTATGGAACATTCCGAGCTCGGCCACTTCCCCGGTTACTCCGTTAATTTCCACCCAATCACCTAAGCGGATTCCGTTTCTCCCCATCAGTACGAACCAACCGAAAAAGCTCACGATGAAATCTTTCAGCGCCACCGTAAGACCTGCACCAGCAAGTCCCAGGAAAGTTCCCAACTGACCCGGCGGGCCGAAAATAACCAGAAGGATCAGGCCCAAAGCAATGATTTGCAGCGTCGTGCTTATCACCGCGTGTAGAGTTTCGGCCTGACGCGAATCCAATTTGACTTTGCCGAGCAAACTTTTTAGCCAGCTGTCAAAAAAAATCCCGATCAACAAGATAGCTACAATGATCGCAGCGCCTCGCAGCCCTCTGTGAATTACTGCTCCTTCCTGGGCGGCAACCACTTCCATCCATTTTCTATATGTTTCGGCCAGGCGTTTCTGATCCTCAATGCGCTCGTCAGTGTTTGTGAGTGCTTTCACCACGGCGGAACGGCGTTTTGTAGCATTGACGAGATCGGCCGAACTTTCGGACGGCGGGTTGGCGGATTTTTCGTCGGAGGGAGCCCCAGATCCACTAGTAGATCCGCTCTGGACTTTATCGGGAGCTGTTTGTGTCTTTGGGTTGATGCTCGATTGGAGACCGGCACGCTTTGTCGTGAACGCGGCTGCGGCCGATTCTGCCTCTTGCTTCGCCTGCCGCAATAGCTTCGTCTTAGCGTGCAACTCCGACCATCGCAGGTAGTGGCGAACGAGCCCGTGTGAATCGGGCGGAGTCGAAGTATTAACTTTCGTGGTATCCGCCACACTAGACGCGGCCTCGTGCTCCTTAATCAACTCCTCAATCCGGCCTTGCGCCTCACCACCCGCATCGATTAATTCCTGCTTTGCATTGTCGACTTCGTCCTGGTCGAGATCCGCCTGCACTTTCGCCTGTTGCAGTTGATCGTCCAGGACATCCTTCTTGGCATCGTTCGCCTTTGCCGATGCCGTAGTGAGTTGCTCGACTCGCGCCTTGTCTCTGTCGAGAGCTTTCTCTGCGTTTTGCAACCTCGCTTGAATTTGTTTAGCTTCGGCGCTCAATACCGCGGGATGCTCTCGAGCGTCCGACACTCCTGCCGCAAATGCCAGGTCCATCTCGCGATCGCCGAGACGCAGCGCCTCCTCCGCCAATGGCAATTCCTCAGCACTGGTTGGTATCTGCGCCAGCGTCCGCGCGGCATATAGAGAACTCTGATCAATTGCCGGCCCATGCGCGGCATGCGATTGGTCGACTCTCGCGGTTACTTGCGATGTCGTCATCGGCCCGCCCGTTCGAAACAATCCGTAGGCGATGACTCCTAGCAATATGACCAGGATGATTGTTGCAATTTGTTTCGTCGTCTTCATTCGCCTATGCTCTCACGCGCCTTAAGCGACCTGATAAGTAAATGTTAAGCGACCTCCTCAAAAGTAATTCGGACGACGCGCAACGGTCATGGGCACTCTGGAATCACCCCCCCAATAACTTGCCACCACTCAGATGCTGCGCCAATAATTCGCGCCCGACCGCAATCAAGGCCTAAAACAAATCTGCCTTTCAACATGCGACGCGCATCCAACGTGCAATGGCTTCTCTGTCGTGCCATTGCAGCATCGCCGCAGACGATGATCGCCTCTGCATTACCTAAAGTTCAGTCACGCAAACACGGGCGAGGAGGAATAAAAAATGAGTAAAGAACCGGCAAAACGCCAACAAAACACCCTGGCCCAGAGGGCTGGCGAATTCTCCATTGGGAACGATCTTCGCGTCGCTCGCTTGGGCTTTGGCTCCATGCGTCTCACCGGCAAGGGCATCTGGGGCCTGCCTGAAAATCGAGACGAAGCCATTTCCGTCCTCCAGCGCGCCGTAGAATTGGGAATTAATTTCATCGACACCGCGGATTCCTACGGTCCACACGTCGCCGAAGAATTAATCGCCGAGGCCTTGCATCCCTATCCTGCAGGTCTGGTGATCGCCACGAAGGGCGGCTTTGACCGTCCCGGCCCCGACCGCTGGGTGGAGAACGGAAAACCCGAGCATCTGATCTCAGCGTGTGAAGGCAGCCTGCGCCGCCTGCGCCTCGATCGCATAGACCTTTATCAATTGCACCGCATCGACCCGAAAGTTCCGGCCGAAGACCAGTTGAGCACGCTGAAGAACCTGCAGGCTCAAGGCAAGATCAAGCACATCGGCTTGTCGGAAGTAAATGTCGGCCAAATAAAACACGCGCAAACCATCGTGGATGTCGTCAGCGTGCAAAATCGCTACAGCGTGACGGATCGCGGATCAGAAGACGTGCTCGACTACTGTGAGCAACAAAACATTGCCTTCATTCCCTGGTATCCACTGGCAGCCGGCCGTCTTACAGGTCCGGACAGCCCCATTATTCGCGTGGCCAAACAATTGAACGCCACGCCATCGCAGGTCGCAATCGCGTGGTTGCTAAAGCGCTCCAAGGTAATGCTGCCCATTCCCGGCACCTCAAAAGTCCAGCATCTTGAGGAAAATGTTGCCGCTGCCGCATTGAAGATTGACGACTCTGAATTTAAAGCGCTGCAACGTTCCGCAACTGCCAGCTAATTAGCATACAGTTAGGACGGAACTCACCGATGAGCGTCGGCGAATTCGCACGCGTTCATCCCCTGGGGACTAAGCGAATTGAAATCCGCGGAAATTATTGTTATAGGGACAGGTTCGATTGCTCGCGGCGTTGTCTTCGGACTTTCCCATGTGCCGGAAATTTCTTTGCGGGTCGCAATTATTGGGCGCTCCCTTGCCAAGGCATCCGAAATCGCGCTCCTCGCAAACGCACGCGCCGCGATCGTCGGCACATCGATAACTTGCCAGCCGTTCCGCATTTCCCAGTTCAAAGCTGCGCAATTCTCTAAACTGTTTCGCTCTTTGAAGCCGAAGGTCATCCTTCTCGCCGCCTCCCTACAGTCTCCGTGAGAGATAACCCAGCAAGATAATGCTTGGACAAGATTGATTGCCCAAGGTGGATTCGGAATTACTCTGCCTCTCCAATTGAAGTTGGCCGCGGAAGTCAGTCGTGCAGCTTCCGACCTGCCATCTGCGGTGGTCAATGCCTGTTATCCAGACGCTGTCAATGTAGTTCTTGATCGCGTGGGCCTCCGCATGACGTGCGGTCTCGGCAATGCCGCAATCATTGAAGCGTTCTGCCGTTCGAAGGTCGGCGCCGGGAAAAAGGATGTGCGGATCGTCGCCCATCACGGCCAAGTTGGTCCCTGGCTGCGCGGTAAAAGCTCTGGAAGCCAACCGCGGATCTGGGTCCAAAGCCGTGAGGTGCCTGCCCGGCAGCTACAACCTAACCTCGGCGCAATCGGCGAGGAACTCAACAGCGTAACCACTTCAACCGCGATTCCTCTTCTCTTGTCTCTCCTCTCCGGAGCAACTCTCCGCGCAAGTATCCCTGGAGTTGCCGGCCTCCCGGGAGGCTATCCATTTCTTTTGAAGCAACGGAAATTCTCGTCGCGACTACCTCCGGGCATTGCTCTTGCCGAAGCCATCGCGCACAACAAAAAGGGCGAGAAACTCGATGGCCTAGATTTGGGGGAAGGCGCGAAGTTTGTCGTTAAAGCGCGCCGGGCACTTGACGCTGCAAATTTCGAATACATCCAAGGGTTCAGCTTCTTAGAATGGCCTCTTGTCTGCCAACGTATGGTATTTCTGAGAGATCGATTACGTAGCACAAGGTGATCGCTCTGCTCGTTGACGCCGATCGGCATCGTGGATCCGTAACGCCAGGTCGTAGATCGCCGCGTTTCTGATGGCGTCGTTTCTCTGTTTCAAGCTCCGACAACCACAATATCGTTTTTCTAAAGACCTCTGTTGTGACATCATCATGCGCCGTAAGATTTATTTCGCCAGCAGCATGCGCTTTTGTGCTTATATTTCCAGGGTGCCGGCGGCGTGCATGCACTGCTGCGCAGGCATAAGCTTTCGCTGCACATGCACTCGGAGGACAACTGATGGTTAATGTGAACACCAGCACCGCCACACCAGCGCCGTCCTACTCCACCGCGCCAGCCTCCACCAACGTAGCCGCCATGGCTATGGTCACCACCCTTTTCTTCTTTTGGGGATTCGTAACTGTTCTGAACGACATTCTGGTCCCGCATCTGAAATCCATTTTCGATTTGAACTACGCAAAAGTGATGCTCATTCAGTTTGCCTTCTTCTCCGCTTATTTTATTTTTTCCATTCCCTCCGCCAGACTCGTCGATGCCATTGGATACAAAAAAACCATGGTCACGGGACTTTTCACCATGGGCGTAGGCGCGCTGCTGTTCATCCCCGCGGCCAGCGCCGCGTCATTTCCACTTTTTCTTGTCGCGCTCATGACGCTCGCCGCGGGCATCACCGCTTTGCAGGTAGCTGCGAATCCTTACGTTGCCGTTCTGGGCCCGCCCGAGACCGCTTCCAGCAGACTAAATCTCACGCAGGCCTTCAATTCTTTGGGCACAACCATCGGCCCGTACCTGGGCGGCCTTCTAATTTTGAACGCCAACTTTAAAGGCACTGGCGAGACGCGCCAAATGTCCCCCGACGTTTTGCAGGCCTATCGCGTTCTGGAAGCTTCATCTGTAAAGCTTCCGTATCTCGTCATCGGGGTAGCGCTGATTATTTTTGGAATTGTGATAGCCATGTTCAAGCTGCCGGACATCCCTGGCGCTGCTCGACACGCCGGCACCGGCGTGAAAGCCAGCTTGTGGAAGTATCGCCAACTGGTCTTCGGGGCCATTGGCATTTTTGTTTACGTGGGCGCGGAAGTTTCCATCGGCAGCTTTTTAATCAACTATTTCGGCCAGCCGGAGATCGGAAGTCTGCCGGAATTTGCCGCCGCCAAGTACGTCACTTATTACTGGGGAGGCGCCATGGTGGGCCGCTTCATAGGCTCCGCCATTCTGCAGAAAGTAAAAACCGGTACGGTGCTCGCCGTTGCGGCCATGACCGCCTGCGCATTGGTTTGCATCTCCATGCTGACTACCGGACACGTGGCCATGTGGAGCATCATTGCAGTAGGTCTCTTCAATTCCATTATGTTCCCCAGTATTTTCACACTGGGGATAGCGGAGCTCGGCCCGCTGACCGGCGACGGTTCTGGAATGTTGGTGATGGCCATCGTAGGCGGCGCGATATTGCCGGTCCTGGAAGGCGCTCTTGCGGATCGTATCGGAATCCATCACGCCTTCATCATCCCCGCGGTTTGCTATCTTTATATTCTGTATTACGCACTGTGGGGTTCGCGGCCGACTCCAGTGGTTACCCAGACTCCGGTTGTTGCCCAGTAATTGTTGTCCAGTGAATGCTGCTCAATGACACGCCAAAAACGAATCGTCAATGGCAATCAGCGGCCAAAATAATTATGTAATCGGCGTGGACGTTGGTGGAACTAAAGTAGCCGCCGGATTTGTCAGTCACGCTGGCGAAATTAGTGACGTCACCCGTGTGCGCATGGTGAGCGATGGTGACGCAGCTGCAGGCCTCAACTCCGTAGTTGAGGCCCTCGATTCTCTGCTGGCCAAAGCTCAAGAAAAGCGTTGGACGATTCGCGCCATCGGCATTTGCGCCCCGGGTCCTCTTGACCCTAACACTGGGATGGTCATCAATCCGCCTAACGTTCCGTGTTGGCGAAATTTTCCGCTCGCCGCCGAAATTTCCAAGCGCTATCACCTTCCTGTAAGAATCGAAAACGATGCCAACGCCGCGGCTTTAGCGGAAGTTCTCTGGGGCGCGGGCAAAGGCTTCACTAAAGTTTTTTACATCACCATTGGCACCGGCGTCGGTACAGGTTTGATTCTGGATGGCCACATTTACAACGGGCGTACTGGCGCCGCTGCGGAGGGCGGCCACGTCAGCATCGATTATCGCGGGCCGGTATGCGGCTGCGGAAAACGCGGATGCATCGAAGTACTCATTTCAGGAACCGCCATCGCAAAAAGGGCTCAAGCAAAATTGGAAGCAGCCAAACTGCCGCACTCGCCGATGCTCGATTTGGCAGGCGGCAAAATCGCCGCGGTCACCTGCGAATTGGTGAATCAAGCGCGCGCAGCCGGCGATCCCATTGCCACAGCTACATTGCTGGAAACTGTCGAACTTTTGGCGGTTTCTCTGGGCAACACCATCGATCTCTTGGAACCTGACGTAATCATAGTTGGCGGCGGTGTAGCAAGCATGCTGCAGCCATTCTTTGATGAACTTCGCGAACGCATACCGAGTTGGTGCATCAATTCGCGGTGCCGCGAAATTCCACTGCTCTCCGCACACTACGGCGCCAATTCTGGGATCGCTGGCGGTGCTGCGTTATGCAACTTAAAACAGTTTTCGTAACCTGATTCCAAGATTCAGGAGATCACCATTCCAGTGAAGAACGTGAAGAACCCTTCATCACCGTTTGTGAAAAGGTTTTTTGCCGTTGCGGTCTTAAGCATTGCAATTTTTCTATTGGGCAACGATGTTGCGCAGCGGGCCTTCAGCGCCGCTCCAACAACAAAAATCTCCGGCTTTTCACCGCAACGCGCCGTGGAACAGGCCAGTCTCGAAGATCAACTAAGAGAACTTATCTCCACCGACGAAATTCGCAAGCAGCATCGCTATTTCACTTCTATACCGCATCCCGCAGGCTCCATTCATGATCGCGAAGTGGCCGAATACATCGCGGAACAATGGAGAAAGCAAGGTCTGGAATACGTCATCATCCGCCAGTACGACGTGCTCGGAACCAGGCCGGTCTCCAGCAGCCTCGAAATGGTCGCCCCCACTCACTATCAAGCGCTGCTCCGCGAAGCGCCATACGACGTGGATCCCGACACAAAAAATCCTGAAGTCGCCAACGCCTGGCTCGGTTATTCCGCCAGTGGAGAAGTTACCGCTCAAGTCGTTTACGCGCACAGCGGCAATCCTGAAGACTACGATGTGCTGCGCAAGAATGGCATCGACGTAAAAGGGAAAATTGTTCTGGTGCGATATTCAAATCCTTACAGCTATCGCGGATTCAAAGCGCTCACCGCAGAAAAAAATGGCGCCGCCGCTTTGTTGATTTATTCCGATCCCGCGGAAGATGGCTACGTAAAAGGCAAAGTCTTTCCCGACGGCCCGTGGGGCCCCGAAACGCACATTCAGCGCGGCTCCATCACTTACGACTTCATCGTTCCCGGCGACCCGCTTACACCGGGCTGGGCTTCGGTGCCGGGTGCAAAGCGCATTCCGGAAAATGAAGCTCGCTCCCTGCCTCACATTATGGCGTTGCCGCTCTCGTGGCACGACGCCAAACCGCTGCTGGAAAATATGAATGGCCCAACCGCTCCAAAAAATTGGCAAGGTGGATTGCCGATTACTTACCGGCTCACCGGAGCCGTGCAGGCTCACCTGAAAGTGCAAATGGACAATTCCATTCAACCTTATTACGTCGTCGAAGCCCGCATCCGCGGCACGCAATTTCCCGATGAATGGGTGCTCCTCGGGAATCATCACGATGCGTGGGAATTCGGCGGAGTCGATCCCAGCAGCGGGACTACGTCCATGATGGAACTTACCCGCACCTTCGGCACAATGTTGAAAAATGGTTTCCGGCCCAAGCGCACATTGATTTTCTGCAGTTGGGATGGCGAAGAAATAGGACTGACGGGCTCGACGGAGTGGGGCGAACAGTTCGCCGATGACTTACGAAAGAAGTTAATCGCGTATATCAACGTGGATTCCTCAACATCTGGGCCGAATTTCGATGGCGGCGCGGTTGGCTCGCTGGCGCCCATGCTGGTGGAGATCAGCTATTCCATTCCCGACCCCAGTGGAACGAATTTGCACGATGCCTGGATTAAATCCACGGCCGCGGCGCGAAAGAAGGAAAAAGCCACGCAACCCACCAAAGACGACAATTTAGTAAACACGCGCATCGGCAGCGGCTCCGACCACACCGTGTTTCTAAATTTTCTCGGGCGCCCGGTCATCACGCTGCAGTTCGATGGACCGTACGGCGTGTATCACTCCATGTACGACAATTTTTATTGGATGAACCACTTTGGCGACCCGGGTTACAAATATCACGCCACCATGTCCGCCTTGTGGGGTGTCACCGCGTTGCGCTTGGCGCAAGCGGACATTTTGCCATTCGATTTTGGATTTTACGGCCGCACGCTGAACAGCTTCATCGTCGATCTGAAAAAGAATTCCCGCTACGACGCCAATAAAATCAATCTCGATAATTTACAGAAACGCGCCGCAGCCTTCGAATCTGCCGGCAAAAGCGTCAAAACACTTCTCGACCGCGCGGTCGCTTCCGGAAAAATAGACCCGCAGGCTGCTGAACAATACAACCAATCCATTTTAAAAGTGGAAAGTAACTGGCTGAATCCCGATGGCATACCCGGCCGCCCGTGGTTCAAACATTTGCTCTACTGCGCGCGTTACACCTACGCGCACCTGGAACTGCCCGGCTAACCGAGGCCGTCGAATCGCAAAATTGGGAAGAGGCGCAGCGCCAATCTGAAATTCTAGGCAGAGCCATCGACACCAACACCGCTCTTTTGCAACGAATGGAAAAGCAACTTCACCAATAAACGCGGCGAAGTAATCGGTGCCAATGTGATGAGACCCTATATTTTTTCATGGATTCTCGCATTTGCCACCGCGCTCCCGAGCGCCACGGCCACGGAAAATAAAGCGACGCAAGACTGGATCGCTACCTGGATCACCGCCAACCAAGATCACTCAAATACCCAAATGGCCGTAGTTTCAAACGCCTCTCATGACCTCACAGAATTCAACAATCAGACCATTCGCGAAATTATCCACACCACCATTGGCGGCAGCGCCATTCGGATTCGCCTCGATAATACCTTTGGCACCCGCCCCGTTACTTTCGACGCGGTATATGTCGGAAAACAAAACCAGGGCGCGTTGCTACTCAGTGGATCGAACCACGCCGTAACATTTGGCGGCGCCAAAACCGTCACTATTCCAGAAGGCAGCAAAGCGCTTAGCGACGAAATCCCACTGGCAGTTGATGCACAGCAAAATCTCGCCATCAGCCTATACACCTCGAAGGCCACCGGCCCCGCCACGGTTCACCGCTCCGCTTTTCAAACCAACTACGTGTCGGCCGCCGGGAACTTTGCCGCTGAAGAAAGCGCTCAGCCTTTCAGCAAAACCACCGGTTCCTGGTTTTTCCTGAAAGAGGTCGACGTACTCGCTTCCAAAGAAGTCGCTGGTGCGATCGTCGCGTTGGGCGACTCGATTACTGATGGCTCATCTTCACGCAACGACGCCTACGATCGCTGGACGGACGTTCTCGCTCGCCGCCTCAACGCCAATCACCGGCCTCAAACTTTCTCGGTATTGAACGCTGGCATCGGTGGCAATCGCGTGCTCAGCAGCTCGCCATGTTTTGGAGAAAATGCGCTGGCCAGATTGGATCGCGACGTTTTCGCTCCTTCCGGTCTGCGCGCCGTAATTCTTTTCGAGGGCACCAATGATATTGGCCAGCCCGACACGCCGGTTGACGCGAAATTCGCCGCATGTTTGGCGAAGACCCATATCTCAGCCGACGATTTGATCGCCGGTTACAGGCAGATCATTACGCAAGCTCACGCGCGGCACTTGAAAATCTACGGCGCGACTATTCTTCCCTTTCAGGGCTTCAAAGGTTGGACGGAGAGAGGTGAGGTAGTTCGCCGGGTTGCAAATCGCTGGATCCTGGAATCTCACGTCTTCGATGGAGTGATCGATTTCTCCTCCGCGTTAGCTGACCCCACCAACTCCGCCCGCCTCGCCGCACAATACGATAGCGGTGATCACTTACATCCCAGCTCGGCCGGCCATGAAGCCATGGCGCGAGCCATAGAAATAAAAATATTTTATAAATAACGCTGAATTAAACAATCGCCAGAACTCGGGGCTTGGCTTATCTCTTCAAAGACTGCGCAATTCTTAAAATCGTAGGATCCGTCTCGATTTCTTCAAGTTTCTTCGGCAAAAGAATACACCAATTCGGGCGAGTATCATCTCGCGCTCCAGGTAAGTTGGGCCGTTTGTGCGCGCCCAAACCATCTTCCAAAGATGCCAGCGTGATTACCGCCGGCGATCGTGCCAGCGCCTCGTGCGTTTTAACAATTACATCGGAAATGTGCTCGTGGTCATGTGCGTTTGTCGCGCGCTTGAGATACCAGAGCATTTTGTCGGAGTTTTCTCTGCTGGGCTCCAGGCCCAGATGTATTTGTTCGTCAAAATCCGCGCCAGACCATATCCCCGCAATAGTCGGCAAATCGTGCGTCGACACCGCCGCGACCGCCAGCTTCGGATAATGCTCCGGCTGCTTTTCCTCGAACCACAAAAGCCGGTAAGAAAGCACCGCATACTCGGCGAGTTTTTCGCGCACACCTTCGTCCACCGTGCCTAAATCCTCGCCAACAATAAACGTCTCGGCTCGCGCGCTCTCCAGCGCAAGAATCGAAAGCATCTCGTCCGCATTGTAACGAACGTACGTCCCGTGCGCGCTCGACTCACCCACCGGAATCCAGAATAAGCGGAATAATCCCATTACGTGATCGATTCGCAATCCTCGCGCATAGCGCAACGCGGTGCGCACTGTTTGGATGAACGGCTCATACCATGCGGCCCGCAATTTGTGCGGCACGACTGGCGGCAGTCCCCAATCCTGTCCGTTGGCGTTGAATAAATCGGGCGGCGCTCCCACGCTTACGTCTTTTGCAAATGTGTCCTGCCACATCCACGCATCCGCGCCGTCCGGCGCAACTCCGACGGGAAGGTCGTGCATGATATTTCCCACCGATGACGCGGCTTTTAATTGCTGGTCAAGCAAGTATTGCAGCCATTTATAAAACCGGATGCGATCGCCGAATTCCACGATCAACGCCAACACCGCCGGCCCATCCGGCGAACGATACTGCTGCGGCCACGCGCGCCAGTTCGCGCCGAATTGCTCGGCAAGCACACAAAAGCTGGCGAAGAGCTGCAGGCTGCGCCCGCGGCTGCGCTCGAAATCGGTAAGCGATATTTTGTCGCGCAGTCGCGACCACATTTTTTCCAGCGCACGCATTTTCAGACGGTAGATGGCATTGCGGTCAATAAACGGCTTGTCATTCAGCGCGCGCCCCTCTGCGCATAATTCTTCCAGGTCGGGAACGGCTTCTCTCGCGCCATCGATTTGCTCAATGCACAAATACAGCGGACTCAAAAATAATCTGCTGCTCGGATAGTAGGGACTCGCTTGCTGCGGTAACACCGGGGCCGTCGCGCACAGCGGATTGACCATAACGATTCCCGCGCCCAATTCGGCCGACCATTCGCACATACGGCGCAAGTCTTCCAGATCGCCCATGCCCCAACTCGATTGCGACCGCAAGGAATAAAGTTGCAGCGCCCAGCCCCAGGTGTGCAGGTCCGACGGAAGAAAACAGCGCGGTGGCGTCACGATCAGCCGCGATTCGTGGCCATCGCGATCAAAGATCGAATGGTAACCAAGCGGCAAGTCGTGCGGAAGTTTACCGGTCGCGCGCAACCGCGTGCCGTCTTCCAATTGCAGCTCGCACGACTCTTGAATGTTTAGATGCGCGCCTTGACGAACAACTAGGAGTGCGGGATCCGTAGGGCCTTCTTGCGTCGCTTCCATGGCCAGCAAAAATTTATTTTTTGTCGCGTCCGAAACTTCGTGCCACTGCCCAGAGTCGTCCCGATATTTTTCGTCGATACCCCAGGCGCGAAAATTTGGCACGCAAACTCCGGGCTGCGTTTGTTTCTGCATAGCTATTTTACCCGCGAGTCACAACCGGAAGCATAGAAGCCTTTGCGTAGCCACGGCAATACAGCTTAACTGGTAAGAACACGAGGATGGCGCCTTCGGGCTCTACTGCCGATTAGCGGTAATCTTTTTTGTGCGCCCGTTCAAGGCAATCACTAGCACGGACGCCTGTCGATTTATTTCTCGAATGCGCGCTGCCACCCATTTGATTCGTGATTCCTTAGCGCCCACGAACTCCAGCACGATGGATTTCTCGGGCTTGCCGCGATAATACCCGGTAGTAAGTTGCAGCGTGAAGTTCTCAAATTCTTGCGAGATCACGCGCACAACGGTGGCTCGCCGTTTGGCTTCGGTATAAATGCGGTGAATGGTTTGGCGGCTCATTTCGCTAGATTGGGCTCGTTGTAAATTACGGACGTCTGTGCGATTGCACTGACAGGCTGGGGACATCCAATTAGAAATGTAATGGGAGCCCGCCCGCCGGATTGTTCTCCAATCTGCCACACATAATTTTCTGCCTTCACCTGCGCGGCTAAAAGTGACAGCTCTTTTTTTGAATACGCACGTAGGCAGGAAATTACTCCATCAAAAAATAGCACAAAGGGAATCATCGGGACGACGTAGGTCCAGAATATTCTCGAAATGCGAAACGGCCGCGCGAATGGCGCGGTTAAAAATCCCGCGAGCGGCATCAGTGCCGTCAATAAAATTGCACGCGGGTCACGCTTGGCTGCTTCGAAGACGCCAATCCCCTGACCGTCGTCCGCGGCGTTTTGCAGTATGGCCACCGCTTCGTCCGGTCTGAAATGATGAAAGGAAGTAAAAATGGTGCGAAATCCCGCGAGTTCGCGAGGCAAACAGGCGGCATCTACGAATCCCGGATAAAACGTGATCCGGCCACCCGTTTTTCGCCGCGCATTCTCGAACGCTGCGATGTTCGGATACTTATCCGTCAAGCAAACGTCGACGTTTCGTACATCGCTCAAGCGCAGCAAACGGCACAGCCAAAGCCACGGCCCGCCACCGCCGGAACATAAATCCACAATGCGCGCGGCGCCGGTGGCTTCCACAGCTTCATTTAACAGCGGAACGATGGGACGGTAGATTCCACCCAAACTAAAAATAAATTGCAATGCATCCGTGACGCCGTCGCGAAGACTCTTCGGAAACCATTTCTGATCGTGAAATTCAAAAAAACGAGCTCCGCCAAAACTCCGCCCTTCGCATATAAACTTTCCGAGATCGATTTTTTTATTTGCAGCGGCGCCTGTCGGCTGGGTCGAAATTGTCGTCATGTGTTCCTAATCGCCATGCGCGGAGTGACTTTTGGCCCTTTGATCATTCTACGAGCAGTTCTTAGGATGCCGTCGGCGCGTTCTAGGGGTTCAAGACCTTGGGAGCCCGGGGACCCTCTACCATTTAAGTTAGCATACTGTAAGCGTCCGGCAATGTGGTAGATACAAGTAATCATGTACTAACATATATGTTAGTGCGGAAACAGAACAGCGGGCTCTATTATTTCGGGTCTTTATCATGCATGTGCATGTGCTGGTGTTCTTCCTGCTCCTCTTTATAGACCTCGGGAATTCCCAGGCTTCCTTTGGGTGGCAAGTGGCGCATGAAATTTACAAGTTTCCATATCTCTTCATCGCTCAGGATTCCTTTCCAGGAAGGCATCCCGGAAGGATTGATGCCATTTTCGATAATCCATTTTAATTGCCCGTCTTTGTATTCCTGCACATCAGATGAGCTTAAAGAAGGAATCGGCGGCGACATTTTCTGCGCGAATGGCACGCCGGTAGCTTCGCCGTCCAGGCCATGACAGATAGCGCAGTGGTGCTCGAAATGTTCTTGTCCGTCCTTGATATTTTCCGGCGTCGCCGGAATGGGGTTGGGAGTATTTTTTCCGCCAACGGTGATCTTGTGTTTCATGCCCTTGGCCATTTCACTTTCGATCGCACCGGGTTTGCTGACGCGGCAGCCGGAAAAAATAAGCGCGCATGCGATAAGAATCGTGATTCTCGTGGTCTTCATGAATCTGACTTTGTTAGACGCGGTTAGTGCCCAGTCGTCGCCAGGGCCTTCTCGATGGCCGCGGTGACCTGTGGGGCGTCTGGCGTGAGGTCCGGCTCAAAGCGAGTGATGACGCGGCCGTCGGGGCCAATCAGAAATTTCGTGAAATTCCACTGGATGTCGCCGCCGGTTTGCGGGTTGGCGGATTTGTCCGTCAAGAATTGATACAGCGGATCTTTGTCGTCGCCCTTAACGGAAACCTTGGACATCATTGGAAAGCTCACGTGATACTTGGTGGTACAAAATGTTTTGATTTCCTGATTTGATCCCGGCTCCTGCCCGGCGAAATTATTGGCGGGGATACCGATGATCACAAAGCCGCGATCTTTATATTTTTCGTATACCGTTTCCAGCGCGGAATATTGTGGCGTGAAGCCGCAGCGGCTGGCCACGTTCACGAGCATGACCACTTTTCCTTTGTAGGCTGCCAGCGGCGCCGACTGGCCGTCGATGGAATTCAAAGTAAATTCGTAGACGTTTTTATCCGCGGCCATCACGCTAGCTCCCAAAAGAAAAATGCAACAAAGCAACTTGATCATATTTCCTCCCTTTATGTTTTAACTCCGTTGCGGCGATGGCCGCAAATTATCGCACCGCTCCTGACTTGCCCGCTACTATTATTGCGCCAATCGGTTATTGAGCGTCGGCTGCCCCTGGTATAGACTCCGCAGGCTGGTCGTTTATTCCATACAGCCTACACCTGGAGGTGCGATGCTGACGGCAGCAATCGTGACAGTAACGCATCGCATTCTCGCTCCCACGGACCTGGTCATCATCGGAATTTACTTCGCCATTATTTTTGGCATCGGTTTTTATTTCGCAAAAAAGGGCCGGACCTCCGAGGATTATTTTCTGGCCAGCCGGAATATCGGCTGGTTTGCGATTGGCGCTTCGCTTTTTGTTTCCAATATTTCCACGGAACATTTCATAGGCCTCGCGGGATCGGGCGCGACGTCCGGCCTGGCCGTGGGCGACTTCGAGTGGCTCGCTTGCATGATGCTGCTCCTGCTCGGTTGGGTGTTCGTTCCTTTTTATTTGCGCTCCAATGTATTCACCATGCCGGAATTTCTGGAACGCCGCTTCAATCGCAATTGCGCTAATTACCTGGCTACCATTTCTGTGATTGCGTATATCTTCACAAAAATTTCCGTGCATCTGTATGCCGCGGGCATTGTGCTGGAACGGGTGGTCGGCTGGAATCAGTGGACAGCGGCGATTATTTTGGTGATCGCCACGGGCGTCTACACCATCGCCGGCGGCCTCGCTGCGGTGATCTACACGGATTTGGTGCAGACGCTGATTCTTCTGGCGGGCGCCATCGCACTTACGTTAATCGGCCTGGACAAAGTGGGCGGATTTGCGGGGTTGCGCGCCGCGCTTCCCGCCAGTTATTTTCATATGATCAAGCCGGCTTCGGATCCGGAGTTTCCCTGGACCGGAATGTTTTTTGGAGCGCCTATTCTAGGCATCTGGTATTGGTGCACTGATCAGGTGATTGTGCAGCGTGTTTTGTCGGCGAGAGATGAAGGTCACGCCAAAGCGGGCACAATTTTTGCCGGCTTCCTGAAAGTTCTTCCGGTGTTTCTGCTGGTACTACCGGGATTAATTTGCTACGCGCTGTACCCGCAACTTTTCACCGTGGTGGACGGCAAAGTTACCAATGGCGATATTGCATTCCCTACTTTAGTAATCAATCTTCTTCCCACTGGCCTGGTGGGATTGTTGATCGCCGCGTTGCTGGCCGCTTTGATGGGCGCCATGAGCTCGGTTTTTAATTCCGCTTCCACGATGGTCACGTTGGATTTTTATAAAAAGTTCCGCCCCACGTCGAGCGAAAAACAATTGGTGGCCTTCGGCCGCATCGCGACCGGTGCGATGGTGGTGCTGGGACTCTTGTGGGTGCCCTTCATTCATTTGCTGAGCGCGCAACTGTACATTTATTTGCAGAGCGTGCAGGCCTACATCAGCCCGCCGATCGCGGTGTGTTTTATTTTTGGAATTTTGTGGCCGCGGCTGAATGGCGAAGGGGCGATCAGTTCTCTGCTGGTTGGTTTTGTGTTGGGTGCGGCGCGATTTATTTTTGAAGTGCTGGATAAAACACGGCATTACAACTCAACTACAGTACGCTGGCTGGTAAACATGAATTTTCTTCATTACGCAGTGGTCATGTTCGTGGTGTGCGCTATCGTGCTGATCGGGGTGAGCATGATGTACCCCGCGCCGGAGCGAAAGAAAATTGCGGGCTTAACTTTCGCGACGGTGGGTGACAAATTGGAAACTGCCGATGTGAAAGAAACTCCGCATCTGAAACGCGAGACGCCCGCGGAACACAGGGTCAACCTGGCGTTTACGTTGGTGCTGATCGCGACGGTTTTTGGTTTATGGATTCATTTCCGCTAAGACAGTATTGAAAAAAATGAGACCGACCTCCATTGTCGCGTTGCGGCCTAATGTCACGCAGGAAGATGCCGTTCGCGGATTTTCCAGTCGTGGACTGTCTTCGATGTACTGGAGAATGACAGCGGGGCGTTTGCAGCGAATTGCAGAGGTGTATGTGCCGTATCAATTCTACGAGGTCAGCTATGTTATGGCGCGAGCGCCGCAGACGCGACTGTTCGCGATGGATGCGGTGGATGGTTCACTCGATCTGTTTGAGTTTCCACAATTGCCGAGCCGGCAACAACTGGTCACGACGGATACGCGCAACCGCGTCGAGCCGTCCTTACCGGCGGGCGCTGCGGACGAGCTGCTCCGCGAAAAAGCGTTGCGGGTTATTTTCCAGCAAGGATTTTTCAAAGTACGCGAGGCTTCGTTGAATTTTTCGCGCAAGGCGGAGATCGTGCATTTGCCTTACTGGCTAGGCTTTTATTCTAGCGGCAAGATTGTGCGTTGCCGGGTGATGGATGCGGTGCGCCGGCGCATTGAAGGCGCCAAAGCGTCGGCGTTCTTTGAACAGTGGTTAACAGCTTGAAACATATTGCTGAGCAAGCACAAAGAATTATTCCGCATCTGCTTCCCTCTGGAGAATTTTCTATGCGAGCTTTCTCGCAACGCGCCGTAATGGGATTGTTGTTTTGCGCGATGCTTTGCGCGGGGAATAACGCGCAGGGCTGGCATCATCTCGGCAACGTGCAACACGTCGAAGTGTTACCAGACGGAGTAGAACTGACAGCGGGAGCTGCAAAAGTTCGTATTACCGCTTTTCGCGATGGCGTGGTGCGCGTGCGAATGGCGCCGCAAGGAAAATTCCCGGAGGACTTTTCCTGGGCGATAGTCGAATCACCACAACCTCCCACGGTAAAAGTTCAAGATGGACCGAAAGAGGTACGCATCACAGCGGGCGACGTGAATGTGATGGTGAGCAAGTCGCCACTGCTCATCACTTTTGTGGATTCGGCGGGCGCCGCGATCCTCGAGGACCAACCGACGCTGCCCATGGCGTGGGATGTCGAGAGCGTGCACGTCTGGAAGCACATGCCCGCGGATGAAAATTATTTCGGGCTGGGCGATAAGGCCGGCCGCATGAATCGCCGGAACCGTTCGTTTACGATGTGGAACACCGATGAGTTTGGCTGGCAGGAGTCCAGCGATCCTTTATATAAGACCATTCCGTTTTTTATGGGGCTGCGCAATGGCGCGGCGTATGGGGTATTTTTCGATAACACTTATCGCAGCAGCTTTGATTTCGGAAAAGAATCGGCGGATTACTTTTCGTTTGGAGCGGTGGGCGGCGAGCTGAATTATTATTTTTTTTCGGGCCCAGCGCCGAAGAAGATTATCGCGAATTACACCGCGCTGGTGGGACGCTCTCCGTTGCCGCCACTTTGGAGCTTAGGGTTCCAGCAAAGCCGCTACAGTTATTATCCGGAAGCGCGAGCGCGAGAAATTGTGGCGACTTACCGGCAAAAGAAAATACCGCTGGACGCCATTTATTTCGATATCGATTACCAGCAGGGATACGCGCCATTTACCATAAACCGGCAATATTTTCCGACGTTTGAAAAAATGATTTCCGATTTCCGCTCGCAGGGCGTGCACACCGTGCTGATCACGGACCTGCACATCGAGAAAAATACGAGTCCCGCATACACGCCGTACACATCCGGAATGCAACGGGACGTCTTCGTTAAAAATCCCGATGGCAGCGTCTTCGTGGGTGCGGTGTGGCCGGGCGACAGTGTGTTTCCGGATTTTACGCTTACGAAAGCAAGAGACTGGTGGGGCGAACTGTATAGAGATTTTGTGGGCATGGGCGTGGCGGGTTTCTGGAACGACATGAACGAGCCGTCGGTGTTTCGGCGCGCGGACAAAACCATGCCGCTGGACGTGCGGCACCGCCTGGATGACGGAACGACGCGCGACCATCGCGCGATTCATAATGTGTATGGAATGGAAAATGTTCGCGCCACCTATGACGGCTTGCGTAAATTGCAGCCGGATGAGCGACCTTTTGTGTTAACGCGCGCGGCGTATTCCGGAACGCAGCGCTATGCGGCGACGTGGACAGGAGACAACAGCAGCACCTGGAACCATTTGTCGATGAGCACGCCAATGCTGTTGAGCATGGGAATTTGCGGCTACGCGCTGGTGGGCGATGACATCGGCGGATTTGCAGGAACGCCGCCTGCTGATTTGTTGACGCGCTGGATCGAAGTGGGCGCGTTCAATCCTATTTATCGCGACCACACCGGAAAAGGCACAGGCGATCAGGAACCGTGGGTGCACGGACCGGAGCAGGAAATGATTCGGCGGCGCTACATTGAACTGCGCTACCAGTTGATTCCGTATATTTATACCGGCACCGAAGAAATGACGCGCACTGGCGTGCCTTTCATGCGGCCGTTGTTTGTCGAGTATCCGCAGGCGAAGATGGAGGGGGACGATCACGATTTTCTGTTTGGGCGCGATTTGTTTGTGGCTCCCGTGGATACGGAAATGTTAGACGCTAAAGATTTTCATCTGCCGCCGGGCGAGTGGTACGACTTTTGGACGAGCACCAAAGTGGTGGGACAGGCTGCGCATTTGGTGTTGCATCCGCAATTGGATGAGCTGCCGATGTACGTTCGCGCTGGAGCGATTGTGCCGATCCAGGCGGTGGTGCAGAGCACGTCGGAGACGCCGAGTGGAGGGTTAAAACTGCGCGTATATCCTGGCGACGATTGCCGCGGGTCACTGTACATGGATGACGGACATTCGTACGCGTATCAGAGAAACGAATTTTTGCGAATTCAATACAGCTGCCAGGTGGCGGGAAATTCCGTGGCGGTGAACAGCAAGGTGGAAAACAGCACATTTCAAACGTGGTGGAAGAATGCAGAGGTCACGGTGTACGGAATTGCGACCGCTCCGAAACAAGTACGCATCGGAGATCAGGTTACGAGCGATTTTCGTTACGACAATCAAATGCATGCGGTGACGGTGACAGTTCCGGGCGCAGCGAGAGAGTGGTCGCTGCAAATAAATTATTGAAGGCATGGAAGAAGAACATGTCGGCGCGCCGACATTTAAAGTAACACTGTAATTATTGAGTAACTATAACATTCAGTAATTTTGCCCGCGTTCGAATGAGGCGTATTTGAATGATTTTAGAAATTGTCGGCGGCGGCGTTCGAATGAAGATGATTCGTTTGAGGTTAATCCACAAGGAAAATTGTAAGGGATTGTGGCGGCATGGCCAGTTCCAATTGGCTGTTGGCAATTTTTCCATGCGCTTCGCCTAGCAGTGTGCTCAGGCTGGCGGCGCCCTGCACGGGCGTATCCTGGAGAGGAATTTTCAACTGACGAGATTCCTTGGAATTGTTGAAAGCGATGATTACTTTTTCTTCCTCGGAGTCACGCTCAAAAATGTAGGAGAAATCATCGGAGGCCAGGTGCCATAGGTGGCCTTGCGCGAGTACGGGATGGTCGCGGCGCAAGCGCAACAAGGTCTGGACGTAGGAGAATATTTTTTGTTGTTGCGGCGTGCGGCTGTCGGCGGTGAAGGCGTTTTGGGGATCGTCGCTCCACCCGCCGGGGAAATCGTGACGATTGTCTGGATCGTCCGCGCCTGGCATGCCAATTTCATCGCCGTAATAGAACTGCGGAATTCCGCGCAGAGTTAGCGTCAATCCATAGGCCAGCTGCAGGGTTTTCAATCCTTCATCCTGGCGTCTTCCGATGTCGGAGGCGGCGCTCGAAAAACGAGTGACGTCGTGATTGCCAACAAATGTAACGAGTGAATCGGGATGGTGGTAAAGAGAATCGTGACGCAGGATTTGGGCGATTTTTCCCGCGGGCGCTCCGCGGAGTAATACGTCGCGAAGAGTGAAGTACAAAGGAAAGTCGAAGAGCGTGGTCACGCCTGAATCAATGCCGTCGTAACGTTTTTGTCCACCGACGAAAAATGAAGTGACACTTGGATCGGGATGAAAGACTTCGCCGATGGTGGTGAGATTGGGATACAGGCGGCGTAACGCGAGATGCCAGGCGGACCAGAATTTGCGGGGCACATACGGAAATGTATCGAGGCGGTAGCCGTCGAGTCCGGTTGATTCCGCCCACCAGATGCTGTTCTGTAAGAGATATTGCGCGACGACAGGATTTTCGGTGTTGAGGTCGGGCAGTACATTGACAAACCAGCCTTGCAGAAGATTTTCTGAAAAGCGCGCGGGTGCGTGCGGGTCGACCAGGGTTTCAAAAGAGTCATTCGTAGAAGGTTGATTACTTTTTCCGTAGAAGGAATTGTCCAGCGAAGTCGCGGAATTCGTATGCTGCGCTGGTGAGCCGTGAAACCAGTCTGGAAGCGGCGGATTTTTTACCCACGGGTGATTGGCGCCGACGTGATTGATGACGGCGTCGAATAAAATTTTCATTTGCTGCTGATGGGCTGTCGCGACGAGCTGCTGGTAGTCATTTATGGTGCCCAAGTGCGGATCGACCGCGTATAAATCTACCGCGCCGTAGCCGTGATAATCCTGTGGCGCGCCGTTTTTCAGCACGGGCGTAAGCCAAAGAGTTGTGACGCCCAAGTCTTTCAGATAGGGCAAATGTTCGCGAATACCGCGCAAGTCGCCGCCGTGATAGGCGCGAGGATTGGCGCGGTCGTGGGAAGCGGGAGCGGCGGCGGGTTGATCGTTGGTGGGATCGCCGTTGGCGAAACGGTCGGGCATGATGAGGTAAATCACGTCGGACTGTGAAAGGCCGAGAAATTTTTCGGCGGTTGTGGTGCGCGATGCGAGCGGCAATTCGAAGGAGGTTTTTCCCGTGGAAGTGGTCACGCGGCAGACCGCAGTGCCTGATCTGGTGTCGGTGGCAATTTTCAGCCATACAAATAAATAAGTTCCGGCGGCGGATGACTGGGTATGCGTTACGGTGACCGTTGGGAGATTGCAAGCAACTTCGTTGGCTTGCAGGTTGTGGCCGGAGATGAGCAGCATGAGTTCGGGGGTTAAACCGATCCACCAGCCGGGTGGCTCGACTTTGGTGACGGACGGCTGATTGACTACTTTTTCTTGCGGGGGAGTTTGCGCGGCGCCAACGGAAAGAGAAAAAATCAGGGCGCAGCATAAGGCGAAAAGTGGAAGGGAAAATTTACGGGAACAATAAAATCCAAAAGCAACCCAAGACCCAGGTTCATAACTCAACTGCGAACCTGGGGCACCCTCCGTCCTAATTAAGCTAAGGGAAAATAAACGGTGACAATAAAATCCAAGAGCAACGCAAGACCCAGGTTCATAACTCAACCGCGAACCTGGGGCACCCTTCCTAATTAAGCTTTGAGAGTGGGGACGCGGAAGCCAGAATTTCTTCACGGCGGAAGGATAGGGAAAAACCGGGAGTAATGCCAGCGGCTATTCTGGTGAGGAGTGCCCGCGCGATTTAGATGGTTTCTTTTTGCGTGGTTTTATTGCAGGTGTCGGCTCGAATTTTAAGAAGCCGAATTGTTTGGGGACGTGAAAATTTGGTTGAGGAGTGTTGGTTGGCTGCCAGGAAGAATAAAAACGCGGCTCGGTGGGTCCTTCGACGCGGAAAAAATTTACACGCCAGACGGAGGCGGGGTTGAAGTGTTGCGTGAGGCTGTTCATGGGGATGGCTAATTCGGCGGTCCATGTTTTTTTGACTGGGTTGATACTTACGCGGCGTTGCAAGCCACTTTGTAAGTGCTGAAGTCTGCCGTTGGAGATTTCCAGGTCGATCCACAAACCATTAGGGCTTACTTCGAATTCTTTGTAGCGGCGCGGCCGTAGCGGATCGGGTTGCAGGAAAACTTCAGTGACATCGCGGTCCCATAGTTTATCGCGGCGACCGTTGGAGTCGGCATCATCGAAGACGGTGATGAGGCGATAGCGCGCTGCAAATTTCAGGTAGAGAAATTCGGGCGTCCAGAGGAGGCGGACTTCGGTCTGGCGCTGCGAATCGGAACTTTTTCCTTGCCAGTCAGCGTCGAATAGCAGGGCCTTTGCCCTTCGCCACGCGTTGTGCAGTGGAAAACCGGCGGCATCGAGTGGGCCATATAACGGAGCGGCGGCGGCTGTGTTACGGCGTGCTTGGGATGACGGCGAGGGCGGGGCGAACCTTTTGCGCACGGGCTAGTTTTTGTCCCCTGAAAGCGTGGAATTGCCATGCTAGCATCGGTTTGTTCGTTGTGTAACTTGGCGAATTTAGCGGAGTATCTGGGAGTACTTATGATCGAGCAAGTCGGCCTGGACGATTATTCGACGAAGCGGCTGAGGCAGGGTCCGGACGAGTTCAAGCACGTGAAGTTCAAGGTGGAGGGGAGCGTGGCGCGGCTGACGTTGAACCGGCCGGAGCATAATCTTCTCAACGAGGCGATGCTGCGCGAGCTTGCCGACGGGGTTTCCGTCGCGGGCGATCGAGAAGATGTGAAACTGATTGTGCTGGACTCCGCGTGCAAAGTGTTTTGCGGCGGAATTGATGTTGGAGAATACACTTCGCAGCGGGTTTTTCAGATGCTGGATGCGTTTCACGCGGCGTTTGCGGGAATGCTGGAAGTGGGCAAGCCGGTGATTTGCGTGGTGAATGGTCCGGCGATCGGCGGCGGCGCGGAGCTTGCGGCGTTTGGCGATTTTGTGATCGCCACTCCGAAGGCGCGCTTTGCACAACCGGAAATTTCTATTGGAGTGTTTCCGCCGCTGGCTTCCACGATTTTGCCGTTTTTGGTGGGACCGAAGGTGGCGTTGGAGCTGGTGTTGACGGGCGAGCCGGTGAACGCGGAGCGCGCGTTGGAATTGGGACTGATCAATAGGCTGGTGCCGGAAACGCAATTGCAGGCGGCGGTGTCAGACCTGATTCATCGCATCAGCAGCCATTCGGGGCCAGTGTTGACGATGGCGAAAAAAGCGATCCTTGGCGGGATGGGGATGTCACTGAAAGATGGACTGAAAAATTCGATGAATATTTTTCTGAACGAATTGTACCGGCTGGAAGATTCGCAGGAAGGATTGCGCGCGCTGGTAGAAAAGCGGAAACCTAATTGGAAGAATCGTTGAGGGATAATTTTTAGAGCGCTGGGGTTGAAGAAGCGAAGGCGCGAAAAATTTTAGCGAGCGGTGGTTTACTGACGCGTTGACACACTGCGATGCGCGACATACACTCGGTTTTCAATTTGCAGGCATGGGCAGCGGGGAAGGCCGTGAAAATCGGCCGCGGTCCCGCCACTGTAATCGGCTGAAAAGCCGTAAGCCAGGCTACCCTCCGATGCCGCAGAGGCGGCGCGCTCTTCGCGAGAAAGAGCGGTGCGAGTGTCCCGGTTTCTCGCGGGGCATTTTTTTTGGTCTAAAACTTTTTTCGGCGAAGGCGGGAGAGCATTGCCGCACACGAAGCGCTTCGGGGTGGTGGGTATGGCCGGAATGTTGTTGCCGGCGTTGCTGGTGGTGATGGTGCCAGCTCAGAAGGCGCCGGCGCAAAATTTTTCGCCTCGCTCAACACCTGCCTCAATAGCTGCGACAACGCAAAATAATGCAACGACGCAAAATAATGCAACGACAGCTGCACAGGGGCAAAATGGCGCGGCTGCACAAAATTTTCGAGAAGTAATGGATGAAACTGGAAGGACGGTGCGGATTCCGCAACCGGTGATGCGCATCGTTTCGCTGGCGCCCAGCTTGACGGAAACGATTTATGCGTTGGGATTGCAGGACCGGCTGGTGGGCGACACGGACTATTGCGATTATCCGCCGGAGGCGCAGAAGAAACAGAAAGTTGGGGGCGCGATCAATCCAAGTCTGGAAGAGATTGCGCATCTGCGGCCAGATGTAGTGCTGGTGACGAAACATTTAAATACACTGGATACGGTGCACTCGCTGGACGCGCTGGGAATTCCTTCTTATGCCACCGATCCGCGAAACGTGGATGAGATCGTGGCTTCAGCAAAACGGCTTGGCGAGGTGCTGGGAGCCGCGGAGGCTGGTGCGGCGTTGGCGGAGGATTTGCGACGGCGGCTGGATGTGTTGCGGCAGAAGATTGGAACGTTGCCGCCGCGCCGGGTGTTGTTTGTCGTGTGGACCGACCCGCTGATTTCGATTGGGAAGGATACATTTATTGCCGACGCGTTGCGGCGGGCGGGAGCGGTTTCGATTATAGATTCCAAGCAGGATTGGCCGCAGGTGAATCTGGAGGAAGTGGCGCATTTGCAGCCGGAGGTTTTGGTTTTTGCCGAGTCGCATGCCGAGTCGACGCTGCAACATTTCGAGGTGCTGGCGACGCGGCCGGCGTGGCGGATTTTGAATGCGGTGCGGGAGCGAAACTTCGCGGTGATCAGCGAAGCGGTGAACCGGCCGGCGCCGCGCATTGTGACGGCGATTGAAGAGTTGGCGGAGAAACTGCATCCCGAGGCGTTTGTGGAGAAACCGGCTGCGGACCAAGTGAGCGGCAATACTGTTGCGGATGCGAAGTGTTTATGCGCCCGCTAACCATACAGCGGTTATTTTTGCAGTGCACGGCGCTCGCGGGGATTTTATTTGTGGTGGTGATTATTGCGTTGAAAGCCGGGGCGGTGGAGGTTTCTTTATTTGCGCTGGGACGCGATTTGATTCGCGTCATCGTGCACCATGGCGGCGAGATCAAAAGCGATTACGGATTGATCGTGATGAATATCCGGCTGCCGCGAATTTTGCTGGGAGTTTTTGTAGGGGCATCGCTGGCGGTGGCGGGCACGGGATTTCAGGCATTGCTGCGGAATCCGCTCGCTGATCCTTATGTGTTGGGCGTTTCGAATGGGGCGGCGCTGGGCGCGATTCTCGCGTTGCTGGTTTCGCCGCATTTGTCCTTGCTGCCCGCCGTGGCGGATTTGCTCACGCCGCTGGGAGCGTTTTTAGGGGCAGCGGCAACGATTGCTGCTGTTTATTTTCTGGGACGCCGGGAAGGACAAATCGACAGCACCACGCTGCTGCTTGGGGGCGTGATTACGGGCTCGTTTCTTGCGGCGATCATTATGTTTCTGATGACTTCGGAGACGGGTAGCAATTTGCGCGGAATGGCGTACTGGTTGATGGGCAATCTTTCCACGTCGTTGCAACCCAGCGTGTATTGGATTTTGTGGCTTGGATTTTTATTGGGCGCGGGGGCGATTTATACGACGGCTTCGGATTTGAATTTGCTGCTGTCTGGCGAAAAAGAAGCGATGCATCTGGGCGTGGATCTTCCGCGGGTGCGACTGGTGGTGTACATCGCGGCGTCGCTGCTGACGGGACTGGCGGTATCGGTGAGCGGATCGATCGGTTATGTTGGATTGCTGGTGCCGCACGTGATGCGCCAGATTTTTGGATCGGATCATCGCGTTTTGCTGCCGACGGCAGCGTTTGGCGGAGCGATAGCGGTGGTGATTGCGGACACGATTGGGCGCACGGTGGTGCCGCCCGCGGAATTGCCGGTGGGGGCGATGACGGCGTTGGCTGGCGCGCCGCTATTTATTTATTTGTTGCGTAGGAGAATGGCGTGAGCACGATTGCGCGCCCGCTTGAAATGGGAGCTTTTCGTTCGCCTGGAGAAGCGTCGCGCGCGAATAACGAGGTGCGCCTGAGCGTGGAGCAAGTGAGTTACGCGTATTCGCCTAATCCCACGCAGGCACCGCTGTTCACTTTGGAAGCGACCAGTTTTCAGGCACGCGCGGGCGAAATTGTAGCGATCCTGGGGCCGAACGCCAGCGGCAAATCCACGTTGCTGAAATTGATCGCCGGCACGCTGGAACCGCTTTCGGGGCGCGTGCTGCTGAACGGCTTCGTGACGCATTCGCTTACCGCAAGAACGCGCGCGCAACGCATTGCGATGGTGCAGCAGGAAAGTCAGCTGCTGTTTCCGGCGCGTGCGTGGGAATTTGTGTTGCAGGGGCGGCATCCGCATGGGCGGGCGTTGCGTTTTGAAAGCGCGACGGATATTGCGGTGGCGAGAAATGCGCTGGCGCAAGTGGGCGCGGCGGAACTGAGCGATCGCTGGATGGCGGAGCTGTCCGGGGGCGAGAAGCAACGGGTGATCCTGGCGCGGGCGTTGGCGCAACAACCGCTACTTTTATTACTGGACGAGCCGACGCTGCATTTGGATATTGCGGCGCAGGTGGATTTGCTTCACGGATTGCGGCATTTGGCGGTGGAAAATCGCTACACCGTGGTGGTGGTGACGCACGAGCTGAATCTTGCTGGGGAATATGCCGACCAGGTGGTGCTGATTCAGCGAGGCAAGTGTTTGCGGGTGGGGCCGCCGGGAGTGGTGTATCAGCGGGAATTGCTGGAGCAGGTTTTTCAGACGGCGCTCAGCGTGGAGCTGGGGCCGTCGGGGAGGCCGCGCGTGATTGTGGTGGCGGACCGAGAAGAGCGATAAGATTTCTTGGCAAAGTTTTCGCCACAGGATTTCGCGGCAAGGTTTTTGGCGGAAGATTTCGCGACTAGGATTTAGCAACAAGGATTTTGCGACTCGGATTTTGCAGCTCAGGGCAACTTAGCGCCGCGGTGTTAATGCCGCGGCAAAACATGTCATCCATAGCGGGCTTTGCCCCACCACAGTCACCGCGGATTTCGCGCTCGGGAAGACGGTTAGTTAAAGGATTTTCTTTAGCTAAATGAGCCGTCGCCGCCGCGCGACTGTAAGGCGGAATTTAGGTTTCAGGTCACTGCAGCGAGGTGCTCACTCAGGTGGGCGCTGCTGCGGGAAGGCCTGGAGCCGGTAGTGCCGCCAAGCCAGGAGACCGGCGAAATCCGCAACCTGCGAGAGAGGTCATTCGCGCAGATAACCTTCAGAGCTCCCGCGCGAGAGGGAGTGGAGGATGAAATGAAACTACATAAATTTCTTCGGTTTTGTATTCTGCTATTGGTTTTTCTGAGCTGCAAAACTTCCTCACTGGCGCAAAATAAATCGGCGGATGCTGCGATTTCCGGGAGGGTTGTGGACGCTACCGGCGGCGGGATTGGTGGCGTGGTTGTGACTGCAACATCTGAAGGCGGTGCGCGCGGCGTTGCGGGATCGGCGACTTCCAAGGCGGACGGTAGTTATAGCTTGGCGGTTCCTGCGGGGCGATATCGTGTGCGATTTGCGCGAGCGCCGTTTGGTCCCCTCGAGGAAGTTGGCGAAGTGGGCGCGGGAGAATTGCGGGTTTTAAGTGCGCGGCTTACGCTGGAGTGGTTGTCCTCCAGCGTAGTGGTCACGGCGCAAGCGGAGCCGACGTTGCTGGAGCAAGCTACCGCGCCGGTCTCGATTATTTCGCGGGAGGAAATTGAGGCGCGGCAGTCTGTGGGTGTGGCAGACGCGCTTTTATTTGTACCGGGGGTTGCCATCGGACGTACCGGCTCGGAGGGAGGGACAGCTTCTGTTTTTCTGAATGGTGGTAATTCGAACTTTACTAAAGTGCTGGTTGATGGCGCGCCGATCAATCCGCCGGGCGGCGCCGTGGATTTTTCCAGCCTGACGCTGGACAACATCGATAAAGTCGAAATCGTGCGCGGCGCGGAAAGCGCGATTTATGGGACTGACGCGGTTTCCGGTGTCATTCAACTGTTCACGCATCGCGGGGAGACGCGCGTTCCGGAAGTAAATGTCTTTGCGGAAGGCGGGAGTTTTTCTACGGCGCGCGGAGGAGCTGAGCTCGGCGGGCTGGTTGGAAACTTCGATTACTCGGCGGCCGGTTCGTATTTAGAGACCGACGGACAAGGGCCGAACGATAGCTTCATCAATCGGACGCTGTCGGGAAACTTCGGTTATCGGATTAGCGAGACGAACGGACTGCGGCTGACGCTGCGCAACAACACCAGCAACGCGGGGATTCCGGGACAAACGATACTCGAACCGCCGAGTCTGCATCAGAAATATGACCAGCGCATTTTCAGCGCGAACGCGCGCTGGGATTTTTCCAGCGGCACGCACTGGCATCACGAAATCAGCGGCGGTGAATCGTACACGCGGCAGCACAACAACAACCCGGTTCAGAGTTTTTTTGCCACCGATCCCAATGTGTTTTGTCCGCAAGCGAATCCTGCGGCAGTAGCGACTGCGGAATTCTGCGATTTCACCAACGATAGCCGGTTTCAGTACAACCGCGCGAATGTTACGGCGCAGAGCAGCTATCTGCTCGCCAATTTTGGGGCGACCGCGGGATACGAATATGAGGTGGAGAATGCGTCGCTTTCCACTGTAAACGTGCACCATGCACGGCGGAATAATCAGGCGGGCTTTCTGGATTTTCGTTACCGGCCGCTGCGGCGCGTTTCCCTGAACTTTGGTGGGCGCGCGGAAGCGAACGCTAACTTTGGGACACGGGTAGTTCCGCGGATCGGCGGATCGGTGGTGGCGCGCTACGGCGTGGGAATGGTTGGCGACACAGTGTTCCGCGCATTTTATGGGCAAGGGATTAAAGAGCCGCGGTTTGATCAGACATTGGGCGATAATTTCGGGGATTTCGGTAATCCGTCGTTGAAGCCGGAATCAAGCAAAAACTGGAGCGCGGGCGTCGAGCAGAAGTTGCTGAACGATCGCCTGCGGCTGACCGCCGATTATTTTTACAACAGCTTCTACAATATTGTGAGTTTTGCGTTTTGTGGTCCAGATGCCACGAATCCGGCGGGCAATAGTTGCGGGCTGATTATTCCGGGCGCACCTGCAAGTAATTTTGGATTTTTCTTTAACACCGATCGCGCGCTGGCGAGGGGCATCAGCGTGGCGGGGGAATCCAAATTCATTCGCTGGCTTAACCTGGCGGGAAATTACACATATGACGACACGCGTGTGCTACAGGCGCCAAACGCTTTCGATCCTGCCGAGCAGCCGGGGAATCATCTTTTACGGCGTCCGGTAAATTCTGGATCGCTCACACTGAACGGGCAGTGGCGCCGCGTGGGGGTGACTATTGGTGGGTACTTCACGGGAGTGCGCACGGATTCGGATTTTCTCCAGCTTGGCCTGACAAGGAATCCGGGGTACGCGCGCTTTGACATTGCCGGGCACTACGAAGTCGGTCACGGTGTTTTGTTGTACGCCCGGGCGCAAAATCTTTTTGATAAGCAATATCAAGATGCGCTGGGTTATCCGGCGCTGGGACGCGACGCGCGCGTTGGGATGCGTTACACGTTCAAGGGCAGAGATTGATGGACGAGCGAGAGCCGGTTCTTTTTTGCTGGAGCGGCGGAAAAGACAGCGCGATGGCGCTGCACGCGCTGCAGCAGGATCCGCAGGTGCGGGTGGTGGCGCTGCTCACCACGGTCACGGAGGGATATGACCGCATCAGCATGCACGGCGTACGGCGGGAACTATTGCAGCGGCAGGCGAAGAATATCGAGCTACCGCTGCACGAGGTATCTATTCCGCCGGAATGCGTAAATTCGATTTATGAAGCGCGCATGGAAACGGCGCTACGCACGCATTTTGCAAAGGGCGTTCGCAAAGTGGCGTTCGGCGACATTTTCCTGGAAGATTTGCGCGCTTACAGGGAGAAAAATCTCGCGCGTATCGGCATGACGGCGCTGTTTCCGATCTGGAAGCGGGACAGTCGCGAACTGATTGATTCATTTCATGCGCACGGGTTTCGTTCGATCGCGGTTTGCGTGAATCCCAAGTTGCTAGATCGCAATTTCGCGGGGCGCGAGCTGGACGCTTCGTTCTTCGCGGATTTGCCGCCGGAGGTGGATTGCTGCGGCGAGAATGGCGAATTTCATACTTTTGCTTTCGACGGACCGATTTTTAAAGAACCGATTCGCTTTCAATTAGGCGAATGCGTAGAACGAGATTCGTTTATTTTTTGCGACCTTTTAATGGAGAAGGAGTGCCAAGCGTATGAATCCGCAAGCAGCAAAGCATGAAGAAACCATATTCCGCACGATGTTGATCGTGGGAATGATTCTATTTGCGGCGATTCTTCGCGTCGTTCCGCATCCCTGGAACCTCACTCCCGTTGGTGCCATGGCGCTTTTTTCAGGAGCAGTGATCCGGAATCGCGTGAAGGCGTTTGTGTTTCCGTTGCTGGCGATGTTGGCGGGCGACTTGATTGTTGGTTTTCATATTTTGATGCCGGTGGTGTACGCCAGTTTTCTGATCAGCACGGCGCTCGGTCTCTGGCTGTGGGAACGGCACAGCGCCGTGCGTCTCGGGGGAGTTGTATTACTTGGGGCGATACAGTTTTTTCTGATCACCAATTTCGGTGTGTGGTCGTTCCTAAATTCCTATCCCAAGACGTTTGCCGGTCTGATGGCTTGTTACGCGGCGGGCGTGCCATTTTTTTGGAATACGCTCGCCGGAGATTTCTGCTACTCCGCGCTTCTGTTCGGTGGACTGTTCCTGGCGGAGCGCATGTCTCCGGCGCTGAAGCCCAACGTTTCCGCAATGCCCTAGTGGATTTGCCGATTGAGTAGTGCGTCAGCTTCCGATAAGCATCAATCAGGAAATAGCTTGCGAGCGTACGCGCTTCGTTGACTTGCTTACTGGCCCAACCTAACATCTGCTGCACATGTCGGGCATGCGAGCAGTGTAAGCAATCGTGGGCATTGGACGGTTGCCGACTGCTCAATGGAGTGATTGTCTCGACTTTGCCCCCTAAACGAAGGTGATGGTTGTGGCTTTCTTGCTGGTTGTTTGGCCGTTGCTGATACCGGTCGTCGCCGCTTTGTCTATGTTCTCTCTTGCTTGGAGGAGAGGCGGTGACCCGCAAGAGAACTCGGCCACCGTTCAGTACGGCCCACCGGAGAACCTCACTCCCGCGGAATGCGGCGCGCTTCTGGCGAACGCAGTGTCGCCACGCGACTCACCGCCACGATCGTGGACCTCTCGGTAAAAGGCTATTTGGCGATTGAAGTGAGCGACGGCAGCAAGGAGCCCAGGCCAAACGCTAACCAGGATTACGTCTTCCATATGATTAAGCAGCCGAGCGAATGGAACAGTTTGAAGCCGCACGAGAGCGCCGTACTCCGGGCCATTTTCCTACCAATGAACCCTTTGCACATGTTAATGGATGCAATGTCCCACGTGCAAAAAGGAGCGGGGAATTCGGGCCCGGCCGGCATTCTCGCCAAGGTGCAAGAGATCGTGAATGCAACCCCACGCTTGCGCGCTATTTCGGAATGGAAGGCGAGGCTCGGCCAGTGGTCACGTTGTCGGAAGCGCAAAATTATTTTTATCTGCACAAGACCGAACTTAGCGAGTATGTCTTCGACGAGTTGATCGCGGGCAGGTACTATGCGAATCGCCCGGACAGGTTGCGGCGGTTGTATGTGGGCACGGGAATCGTAATGGGCATACTGCTGGCGGTGCTGGGACGATATGTTCCGGTGCCCGGCGTACCCTGGTACACATGGATATTAAGCGGCATTCTGACGGAAGTGATTGTTGCGGGATTCGGCTCTTTTATGCCGGCGATGCGCGGGTTTGTGGATTTCCTAGGGCGGGTGGAGAAAGATCACATCGAGCGGCTGGAGACGACGCCGGAACTCTTCGAGAAATATCTGCCGTACGCGATGGCGCTAGGTGTCGAGAATAAGTGGGCGCAGGCTTTCGGCCGCATTACGGTGCAGCCAAAATGGCACCGAGGGCGGGGCGTCGACTTCTTCCCACCGGAGCTGGTCGAAGGCTTGAGCGGGATGTCGAATCAAACAGGCCGCGGGACGAACTCTACATTCAACTCTACAGTGGCTTGGGATGCGCAGCCAGAGCCTCGCGATAAGTCTTGAGATTATTCTTATCGACCAGCACCGTGCCGGTGTCCACGGAAGTTGGCGTGGGGGCCGCCAGGGCGGTGCGCCAGTCTTTAAACTGATGTACGGCGTTGTGGTGTAAGTCGTCGAGGAATTTCAGGCCGTAGTAACTCATGACATAGGGCTTTTGAGTGATGGTTGCGCTGATGACGCCGCGGTCGATCCAGTCCAGCGTCTCCGGATCGTTGTCAAAGGCCACGATGGGCAGTTTGCCTTCCATGTTCACGCGATGGAGCGCTTCGGCGACGCCGGAACCTCCGGTGGCCTCCAAGCAAATAATTCCGGCTATTTTTTCTTTCTTCTCTAGCAGCGCAGAGACTTGATCGAAGGCGCTTCGCGCGTCCCCCTTGTCATCAAGAATCTTGGTAAGTTTAAGAGCAGGAAAATTCTTTAGCGCGTCCGCCACGCCCGCCAATCGATCATCCATGTTGCGCTGTCCCGGAATGGTGACGACCACAAAATTCCCTTGACCGGAAACGAGGGTGGCGATGCGCTTCACGGCCTCTTTGCCGGCCTTGAAGTTATCGGTGCCAATGTACATCACGCGTTTTGAATCCGGCACATCCGCGTCCACGCAGATCACCGGGATGCCCTGTGCCACCGCCTTGTCAATATCTCCCTGAAAAATTTCCGGGCGCGCCGCCGAGAGGCAGATTCCCGCGGGGTGCTCTTCCACGACCTGGCGGAAAACTCCTACCTCTCCATTGGGGTCGTAGGTTGCCGGACCGGTGAGTTCACCTTTTACTCCGACCGTTTTGGCCGCATCCAAAAAGCCCGCCTGGGCCTCCTGCCAGTACGGCAGGTTGATATTCGTGGCCACGAAAACGTAGCGTTCGTTTTCCTCGTGGTAGGGCTTGGCACACGCAATCAACACTACGCCGACAAAAATAAAAACAGATACTAGTGCGACCCCCTGTCTCGTCATCGCAATTCTCCTTTTACATTCGGTCTGGCACGCAAAACTGATTGCAAGATTATTCTTCCCGCCAACGCATTAACCAGGGCTTACGCACCATTGGCGCAACGCAAATGTGGCCACACTGCTTAGATATACATGGCTCCTATCCCTCGCCACCCTCTTCACCTGGCGGCACCATACAGGAATGCCACTGCTCATCCTGAGCGTGAGCGTCGCAGAACCATCTCTTACACGTCGGGCAGTATACGCTCGCCGGATAATTGCAGGGCGCATCGACAGGTGAGACGCCTTGACATAAGCGCTCCTGGCCCTCGCTCTCGAGTTGCTTTTCTCCCACGGGTGCTACACACCTCGTGCCGACATTCTACGCTCGTTGGTCTGCACTAGGGCAGTTCTCCGTCCCCGGTGAACGCGTTGATCGGGAATTAGGTCGTAGAGCGTCCGCGGTTTGTTGACTTGCCATACAGCAAAAACTAAGATTGCGTCAAGTGGCAGACTCTTTTTCTTTCATCGGACAGACTATCTCGCACTACCGCGTCGCGGAAAAACTGGGCGGCGGTGGCATGGGTGTGGTTTACAAGGCCGAAGACACGCGGCTGGGCCGATTCGTCGCGCTAAAATTTCTGCCGGACGAAGTAGCGCATGATCCTCAAACGCTGGAGCGATTCCGGCGCGAAGCTCGCGCGGCATCGGCGCTCAACCATCCGAATATCTGCACCATTTATGAAATCGATGAGAGCGACGGGCGTACCTTTATCGCCATGGAGATGCTGGAGGGCAGCACCCTCAAGCATGTGATTTCCGGGCAGCCGATGGAAATCGATATGGTGCTGGAGTTGGGCATACAGATGGCCGCGGCTCTGGATGTGGCGCATGGCAAAGGCATCGTGCACCGCGACATCAAGCCGGCAAATATTTTCGTGACCAAGGACGGTCAAGCCAAGGTGCTGGATTTTGGGCTCGCGAAGCTCACGAGCATCGAAGCCGGCGCCGTCTCCTCCGCACCCACTTTGACGATGCAAGAAAATCTGACCAGTCCCGGCACCGCTATCGGAACTGTGGCGTACATGAGTCCGGAACAGGTGCGCGGAAAAGAATTGGATGGCCGGACCGATCTCTTTTCTTTTGGCGCGGTTCTTTATGAGATGTGTACGGGGGCACTTCCGTTTCGCGGTGATACTTCGGGAGTGATCTTCGAAGCAATTCTAAATCAGACACCGGTTGCTCCGGTACGGTTGAATCCGGCAGTGCCGGCGAAGCTGGAAGAGGTCATCAGCAAGGCTCTGGAGAAGGACCGCGATGTGCGGTGCCAGTCCGCGGCGGAATTGAAGGCCGACCTTAAACGGCTCAAACGCGACACCGAGTCGGGAAAATTCACGACGCAAGCGCAAGTGCCGGTGGCCAAAAACGTTCCGGGTGCGGCGTGGAAAAGCCCATTTGCGATGGCGACGATGGTGGTGCTGGTCGCGGGTCTCGGAGCAGGTTGGTTCCACTGGCGCACGACGCCGACAAAATTGCATCAATCCGCACCGACGCAGCAACGTCTGACTACAAACTCCAGCGAAAAGGCAGTCTCCGCATCGGTAATTTCTCCAGACGGAAAGTATCTGGCGTACGCAGATAAATCGGGAATATACCTGCGGCAGATGACCACGGGTGAAATACACGAGCTGGTACCGAAGGGACACGAGGTGAGATCTCTCGGCTGGTTTCCGGACAGTTCGCAACTTTTCGCATCATGGACCACGCCGCTGGAAAACAAAATAGAACTCTGGACGCTCTCAATCCTGGGCGGCGCTCCACGAAAATTAAGCGACGAAGGGTGGGCGCCGTCAGTATCGCCCGATGGTTCACAGATTGTGTTTTTGAAAGCGCCGGCGTTTGGCGAAGCGGGGCTGGAAATCTGGTTGATGGGAACGAACGGAGGCGAGGAGAAGAAGCTGGTGCCGGCTTCAGGAAGCGTTCTTTCTTCTCCGGTGTGGTCACCGGACGGACACTCGATTGCTTATCTGAAACAACAATACGAGTGGTTCGCGTCGGCGGGTTCGATTGAGCTTCTTAACCTGGAACAGGGCAAAGAAAAAACAGTCTTCACGGATTCGCGTTTGGATGCGGGACTGCGCTGGTTGCCGGATGGACGATTGGTGTATGTGATGTTTGAATTGGCGCCGAACCAGACCAGCTCGAACATTTTCGTGTCGATGGTGAACTCTGCGACCGGGACGTTTGAAGGGGGAGCAGAGAGAATCACGAGTGGTGAAGGGTTGATCGGTCAACCGAGCATCACCGCGGATGGAAAACGGCTAGCATTCAATCGAGTGAATTCGCAATCGGATGTTTATGTTTCGGAATTTTCTGCGAAGAGTGGCAAAGCGAGTACGCCCAGGCGCCTGACGGTGGATGAGGCCGACGACGTCCCGTTCGATTGGACGCCGGACAGTAAGGCGGTGATATTCATATCGAATCGAACGGGAAAATTGAACATTTTTCGTCAGCGCATCAATGAAAGTTCGGCGGAGATGTTGGGATTGGGTCCAGATGAGAAGGAGATTTGCCGGGTGAGCCCGGACGGGACGCAAATTTTGTATTTGACCGCTACGGCGGGAAAAGATGCAGCAAAAAGATCACGGGTGATGCGAGCGCCACTTGATGGTGGGGCACCGCAGTTGGTAGTCGCGGCCCCTGGAATCGGTAACATCGCATGTTCGCGGGCACCGGCCAGCATGTGCATTTACTCCCAGCAATCAAGCACGCAGCTGGTGTTCACGGCATTTGATCCGGTGAATGGCAATTCCCACGAGGTGGCAAGGATACAACGGGAAAGTGGCATTGAGAATTCGGGGCTTTCTCCCGATGGACAATTCATCGCGGTAATCAAGATGGGCGCGAAGAACATCCGCCTGCTATCGCTTGCAGGTCAACCAAATCGAGAAATCGTGCTCAAAGATTGGAGTTCTTTTTCCTCCATCGATTGGGCGGCGGATTCGAAAGGGCTTTTTGTAACGAGCAATCCGACGGGTTGGAAGTCCAGCTCGCTGTATATGGACCTGGCCGGCCATGCGCACCAACTTTGGCAGGTGAAAGGTGCGTCACAATCGTGGGGGATCGCGTCGCGAGACGGGAAGTACCTGGCGATTCCGGCGCCGACGATCAGTAGCAACGTGTGGATGGCGGAAGGATATTAGGAATAGCCGTGATAGGACGCAAATCGAGATTGAGTTCCTCACTGCTGGCCTTAGGAAACAGCAAATGATTGGATAGAATAGGTTGTGCCGACCCATTGAGCGCGCGTTTGCCAATCACTTGAGCGTGCCCGTTTGACGCGAACTTCATGCACAACCTACACCCTGCCGTTCACTCTTAAACGATATAGCTGCTGAAGGGAAATTATGACACCAGAATTGCAAGGCAAAGTTGGGCTCGTGACCGGCGGCACATCGGGTATCGGTCGTGATACCGCCGTACTTTTCGCGAAGGCGGGAGCCAAAGTGGTGGTCGCGGGCCGCCGCGAAGTGGAAGGAAAAGAAACCGTCGAGCTGATCCGCGGTGCCACCGGCAGCGATGCGGTGTTCGTGAAGGCCGACGTGTCGAAAGCCGCCGAAGTTGATGCCCTTGTTCAAAGGACGGTCGAAAAGTTTGGCCGCCTGGATGTCGCGTTCAATAATGCCGGGATCGAAGGCCACTGGGTTCCCATCACCGAACAATCCGAAGAAGACTGGGATCATACGATCGACATCAATCTCAAAGGCGTTTGGCTATGCCTCAAGTACGAAATTCGACAGATGCTCAAGCAGGGCGATGGCGGAACTATCGTAAACATGGCGTCCGCAGCGGGCTTGATGGGTTTGGCGGGGGCAGCTACTTATAGCGCGAGCAAGCACGGCGTGATCGGGCTCACCAAGTCCGCCGCACTGGAAAACGCTAGAAGCGGCATCCGGGTAAACGTCGTGTGTCCAGCAGTGATCGAGACGCCCATGGCGGACCGTGCTTATGAGGAACCGGCAATTCACAAGTTTGTTCTCGGTCTCCATCCCATCGGCCGTTTTGGAAAGCCTACGGAAATCGCAGAAGCAGTCGTGTGGATGTGTTCTGACCGCGCGTCCTTCATGACTGGACAGTCCCTCGTTCTCGATGGCGGGTTACTAGCGGGTCCCAATCCTCCCAAATAGGGCGAGTAATCCTGAGTAGAGCCGGGCCCAGCTTCGAGGTGATGCGTAGTTATATTTAGCAGGATCAACTCTCTCTTACTCCGATCACTGTCGGACACGAAGTCCGACAGCAAGGCAGACAAGTTTTGTGCGGAGATTGGACATTGCCAGAACATGGAAGAAAGCAAGGGCAGTGCGGCTTTAATACTTAGAGATGCTATGCGTTGAAATGTAGGACGGGAACCGAAATAGTATCCACGACTGTTTTGGGAGTGGATAGTTCCCCATACAGGTTGCGGAGGCTTGTGGCGAGGGGCTGCTGCAGCAGGATGCTATAATTGGCGTTTCGATATGGCTAAAACTGCGTCGGAGACGGCAGCGATTGCGCCGGAAGTGCTTGCTAAGTACGAGCCGGTTATTGGACTGGAAGTCCATGTACAGCTGCTGACGAAAAGCAAAATATTTTGCGGGTGCGCGAACCGGTTTGGGGATGCGCCCAACAGTAATGTGTGTCCGGTGTGCCTGGGGCTTCCGGGGACATTGCCGGTTTTGAACCGGCGCGCGGTGGAGATGGCTATGCGGGCTTCATTGGCTATCAACTGCACGGTGCACGAGCATTCACGGTTCGCGCGCAAAAATTATTTTTATCCGGACCTGCCGAAGGGCTACCAGATTACGCAATATGAATTACCGCTGGCGACGGGCGGATGGATTGAGATCGAGCAAGCGGGCGCGAGAAAACGCATAGGTATTACGCGGTTGCACCTGGAAGAGGACGCGGCGAAGAATCTTCACGAAGGCTTTGCGGAATCGAGCACCAAGGCGTACATCGATTACAACCGGGGCGGAACGCCATTGAGCGAAATCGTGTCGGAGCCGGACATGCGCACGCCAGAAGAGGCGTATGCGTATCTGACGACGCTGCGGCAGATTTTGCTGTACACCGGGGTGAGCGATTGCAACATGGAGGAAGGCTCGCTGCGGTGCGACGCGAATGCCAGTGTGCGGCCACGAGGATCGAATAGTTTTGGCACGAAGGTGGAAGTCAAGAATCTGAATTCTTTCCGGTACCTGCAGAAAGCGCTGGAGTTTGAAATTGAGCGGCACGTTGCAGTGCTGGAGGGAGGCGGACAAATTATTCAAGAAACACGTTTGTGGAATCAGGGCGAGGGGCGCACGGTTTCGATGCGGTCCAAAGAAAAGGCTCACGATTATCGTTACTTTCCGGAGCCGGACCTGTTGCCGGTGCATATCAGCGCGGCGTGGCAGGAAGAAGTGCGGCGCAGCTTGCCGGAACTGCCGGAGGCGAAGCGCCCGCGGTTGATGGCAGAGTACAAAATTACGGCTTATGACGCGGAAGTGCTGGCGACCAGCGCGCAGCTGGCGAATTATTTTGAGGCGGCGAGCAAAACCGGCGCTTCAGGAAAAAATACGGCGAACTGGATGCAGACGGAATTGTTGCGTAGGCTGAACGATTCGGGAAAGCAGATTGAGGAAAGTCCGGTATCGGCGGCGGCGCTGGGTGAACTGGTGAAGCTGGTGGAATCCGGCCACATTACCGCAGCGATCGGGAAGAAAGTGTTTGCGACGATGTTTGAAACCGGGCGGGGCGCGGCTGAGATTATCGCCGCGGAAGGTCTGGCGCAAACGGTAGACATCGCGGCGATCGAGCGGGCGGCGCGTGAAGTGATCGAGAAAAGCCCGGAGAATGTGACGAAATTCAAGAGTGGGAATGAAGGAGTATTTAAGTTTTTCGTGGGACAAGTGATGCGAGCCACTAAGGGACAAGCAAATCCACAAGTCGTAAACGACGTGGTCAGGAAGATTTTGTCAGCTTGATTTGTTTCAGAGATTTGGCGCGAGACCAAATCTTAAATTAACAACTTAAACTAAGTGTTTTAGTTGCGCGCGTGTTTCAGCGGGCCGTTTAGAACTACTTTCGGACTAACTACTTTTCGACTAAGCGGGTGCGTTGAGCGGTGCGAGCTTCGGGACTTTTTGGGGTCCAGTCCTCAGGCGGAAACGCCACGCGCCAAAATGTTGGGCGCGGCTCAGAAAATTCCAGACCAACCTCAGCCTTACCTTCACGGACAGGACCGAGGAACACGACATGACATTCCTGTTCCTCTTCGGTCATATTGTGTCGCAAATGGACTTTGCTGCCGCTGGTGAGGCGATGCTTCAGGGAAATTAGAGCGCCGTGGGCGTTAATGGCGAGAGTAGCGGCTTGTTCCTCAAAGGGCTTGCTTTGCGTATCGGTACCACGAATGCGCACACCCACCTGCATTAGTACGCGTTGGCTGCGCCGCCGAGCGGTTGGATTCGCGGCCGGATTTGTTACCTGACTCATGACAATCTCACCTATACAACTATACGCGGAGAGGGGAGCGTGTCGAGGAGTATGTCCCAGAGGGTATTCAAAAAGGATACGGGTCTGCCGGACAGGCTAAAAAACGTCAATTGCTGAGACTAACTGCGTGGGTTGCTACGTACCGATATATTCGGTCGTCGATACATTCAACTAGAAAAATAGATTTGCGCTGAAAAATCAGCTGCGTTTTGCGGCGGGCTGCGCCGCCTGGGCTTGCGGTTCCTGGCGTTGTTCGATGGGGACGTAATGGCGCGTGTCGTAGCCAAGATAAATTTGGCGGGGGCGCGCGATTTTTTGTTCGGGGTCGAGCAGCATCTCTTCCCACTGGGAAATCCAGCCGGAGGTGCGCGGTATGGCGAATAATACGGGGAACATGGTCATGGGGAAGCCCATCGATTGATAAATGAGGCCGGTATAAAAATCGACGTTGGGATAGAGCTTGCGCTTGACGAAATATTCGTCTTCGAGGGCGATGCGCTCGCATTCGAGAGCAATTTCGAGGAGCGGATTCTTACCCATGAGATCGAAAACTTCGTAAGCCACGCGCTTGATGATGCGCGCGCGAGGATCGTAATTCTTGTAAACGCGATGGCCGAAGCCCATTAACTTCACTTCGCCGGCTTTTACGCGCTTGATGAACTCGGGAACTTTATCAATGGAGCCGATTTCCATGAGCATGCGCAGAACTTCTTCGTTGGCGCCGCCGTGCAGCGGGCCGTAAAGAGCCGCAATGGCGGCAGCAGTGGCGGAGTACGGATCGACGTGCGAGCTGCCTACTCCACGGATGGTGTTGGTGGAGCAATTCTGTTCGTGGTCGGCGTGAAGGATAAAAAGAATATCCAGGGCGCGCTCAAGCGTAGGATTCGGGCGGTAACGAGTTTCGGTGGTACGGAAAAGCATGTTCAGAAAATTGCCGGGATAGCTGAGATCGTTGTCGGGATAGACGAACGGCATGCCCAGGGAATGGCGGTAAGAGAATGCCGCGATGGTGGGCATTTTGCCGATCAGGCGATAGGTCTGCTTTTTGCGCGATTCGGGACTGAAGATGTCCTTGGCGTCGTGATAGTAAGTGGAGAGCGCGGCGATGGTGGAAATCATCATGCCCATGGGATGGGCGTCGTAATGAAAACCGTCGAGAAATTTTTTGATGCTCTCGTGGATGAAGGTGTGATGGGTTACGTGATAGGTCCAATCTTTCAACTGGGCTTCATCGGGGAGCTCGCCATGAATGAGCAGATAGGCGGTTTCGAGGTAAGTGCTTTTTTCGGCGAGGTCCTCGATGGGATAGCCGCGGTAGCGGAGGATGCCGGCGTCGCCGTCGATGAAAGTAACTTTGCTGATGCAGGAAGCGGTGTTGTTGAACGCGGGATCGTAGCTCATCATGCCGAAATCGGCGGCGTCGACTTTGATCTGCCGCAGGTCGGCGGCGCGGATGGCGTCGTTGACGATGGGAACTTCGTAATTTTTGCCGGTGCGATTGTCGGTGATGGTCAACGTTTCGCGGGGTATGGCGGGACCCTCGGATTTTCTGGATTGAGTGGCGGACGGAGCGAATTCCATGCAAAACCTCGGAGGCAGCTGCACGAGTGCCTCATGCCACTTTACACCAAAGGGGGCATTGGCGTGAATTCGGCGGGGAGAGATTTTATTGGCGACGGCGGTCGAGATACGGAGAACACAGAGAGCCAATTCATTCTACAGGTGAGTTCCGCAGCTGTAGACACGGCTATACCTGGCTAATTTAGTTTGGCCTGTGGCGTGGGGGTGGACTTGCGCTTGTTTTGGTTGGCGTCCAGATGGGCGCGCAGACGCTTGACCACTTCGTCTTCGTGGCCCTCGTCCAATTCTTTCTGAACTTCTTCCAAAGCAAAATGAACGACATCGTGGTGATGTAATTCCTGGGGCGCGAGCATTTCGCTGAAACGCAACCACAGGCGATGGAGAAGATTGACTTCGTTGCCAGTAAGATTGGGGGCGTGGGGGCCGAGTACTTTGTAAACTTTGTCGCCGTTGGCGAGATGGATTTCCAGATTGAATTGGGGCTTCTGGTCGCCGAGTTGTTCCCAGCGGTCGCCGATCTGGCGAGCTTGTTCTTCAGTGGTTTCCTTTGCGGAATGGCCGAGGACGATGGTGCTAGATTTCAGCGCAGTAGCGGCGCGGAGGATGCCGTCCCACAAGTCATTGGCGGCGACGACAGCAAGGCGAATGGACTTGCCTCTTTTCTCGGCCATGGACAGCGCCTGAGAAAAAAGATGCTGCTCGATGCTGCCGAAGAGCTGGTCGACGTCCAATTCGTTTTCGCCGGAAGCGGAACGGCGCAACAGGCGAATGTGCAGGACGACAATGTCGCGGCGGCCGGGTTTGATGCGATCGAGAACGTTGCCCAGATGGTATAGCGCGTAGTGGTTGCTGACGGGGACGAGGATATTTCCTGGGCGCGCGCCGACGCCTTCGGGGGTCAGTTCGCCTTCGAGAGCAAGATTGAACTGATCCATTTCGACACGCGCGGCGTTGGTGTGGTGACCGCGACGCTCGGAAATGGTGAACACGATGTACAGCAAAACCGAGAAAGCGCCGCCGGCCACGGTAGCGACGGGCTTGGTGAATAAGTTGACGAAGGCGATCAGGAACAAAGTAAGAGTGATCAGACCGAGACCGACAGGAACCTGGACACCCCCGATGGTGAAATTCAGGGGCACTTGAAATTCGCGCTGGCCGGGGCGCGTGTAGCGGAGAACGAGCACAGAGAGGCCGTTCATCGCAAAACTCCAGATCACTCCGAAGGCGTAGAGGTTGGCGAGGAAGGTCACGTCGCCGCGGCTGATGATGATGGTTACGATCTGCAGGAATACGACGATGTTGATGATGCGATAGCTAGTGCCGAAACGGGGATGCGGCTGGCGAAACCAGTCACTCAGGACGCCATCTTCGGAAACGCGATTCAGCACGCCGTTGGAACCGACGATGGCGGTGTTCACAGCGCCGGCAAGAATCAGCGTTCCCACCACGACGACGAAGGCATGAAAAAGAAGGCGGACGAGAATGGGGCCTTCAAGGCTCATAGCCAAGCCGCCGATTAAATTCTCGAGGAAGTGCTGGCGGACATCGTCGGGAATAATCATCACCGCGAAGAAGGAGACGAGCGAGGTGAACACCAGGCTGTAAATGAAAATTACCAAGCCGGCTTTGCGGAGATTTTGCAGCTTGGGACTTTCGATTTCGCGGTACACCTGCGCAAGCGATTCTTCTCCGCTCATGGCGAGAACGGAATGGCCGAGAGCAATAAAGATGGCGATGATGCCGAAGGTGTGAGGAAGACTGCTGTGGGCCAACCAGCCTAAAGCGCCGGGGCCGAATCTGATATTGCGCGGATAGGGCCACGGGGGCAGAGACGAATGGCGCACAATGGCGGTGTAGGTACACCACACGATCAACATGACCACCATAACGGTGACCAGCTTCATAATGTGCAAAGCTTTTTCGCTGGATTCCGAGACGCCTTTAGTGTTTTCCCACCAGAAATATGCGGTGACCACGACGGCAAATCCGGCGGAGATAATACTGATGCTTGTGGGGGCCAACGGGCCGCTGATGTGCATGTACACCAGCAATTCGCTGATGAGTCCAGCGAGGTATTGGCCCGCGGCCACACCGCTGATGGGGCCGGTGAGAACGTAATCGAACATTAAAGCGGATACGCTGAACTTGGCGAGCGTGCCGCCGAGAGCGCTTTTGACGGCGCGATACACGCCGCCGCGAACAAACATGCTGCAGCTTTCCACGTACACCGCGCGGACGGCGTACGAGAAAAGCATGATGGCCAGGATGAACCAGGGAGCGGTTTTGCCGATGTAGGCTTCCGCTTCGCCGCCGGCGTAGTAGGCGGAAGATGCAAGATCGTTGAGTACGATGGCGGCGGCGCGCCAGAAAGAGATGAATGTCAGGAGCGCCGTGGTAGCAACAATGACACGCGGGACCCCTGCTCCCCGGCTGCCTGCTGCAGCAGGGGGATTAGTAATCGTACTCATGAATGGATATCGATTTACCCGAGACTAAAATCGTCGCACTTTTCGGAGGTGAAGTCTAGCGGAGGAGATGAGTCGGACAAGTAAAAAAACGATTATCTAGCGGAGATTACGAAAGGCTGCGGCGCAATCGGAGCAGGGACAGATGGCGCGGAGGTGTTCGTAGCTGAAGATGCCGGTGTTGTGGCCATCGTTGAAATTGATTTGAACGGCGTAATTGCCGACTTGGGTGGCGGACTGGGCGCGAATTTTGGGTTTGTACATGGGCAAGGCGGGCGAGGAGATGGGAGCGGATTTGGCGCCTGGATGTTCCTGCTGGAGGCGCTTGTCGTTGCAGGTGGCGCAGGGGCATTCATCGCGGAGATACGCAAAATCGTAATGGCTGGTGTGATTGTCGGCCCAGGTGATATCGACGCCCGCACCGCTGGAGACATGGATTTTTATGTTTAGCGGCTTTTTGCGCTGATCGACTGGGGTGGGCATGGATTCGATTCAGGAACGGTTGGCTTTGCTATTTCCATCGCAGCAATCTCCAGGAGGAATGGGATTACCGTGCGGACAGGTTTTTGGGTGACCGAGAAAAGTGCAGATGCGCTGATCGAGCTCGGGGCTGATGATGTGTTCGAATTTGCATGCCTGGGTGTGGGCCTCGGAATCGTCGATGGCGAATGTGTCTTTGAAAAGGCGCTCTGCGAGACGATGACGGCGCACCACATCGCGAGCGCGGCGATTGCCAGTCTCGGTGAGATGGACGACGGTGTCGCGCATCTCCACGAGCTTTAGATCGGCCATGCGGCCGAGAGCGCGAGCGGAGTCAAGTGCTCCGGGCGCACCGGGAATGCGAATGTTGTCCATTTGCGCGTTAGTGCCCTCTTCGCCACACATCCAGATGCGTTCGAGCAAATGATCGAAGCGAATTTCGTCATCAATGGAAAGGGCGGAATCGGATTGTGTGCTGTCGAGGCTTAGATGGCCGTGGGCAAGTTCGATGCGGCGGCCAGCTTGACGGGCAATGTCAGGATCGTGCGTGACCATCAGAATAGTGTGGCCGGCATTATGCAGGGCGCGAAAAATATCGATGACGAGGGATTCGTTGGCTTCGTCGAGATTTCCGGTGGGTTCGTCGGCGAGAATTAATTTTGGCTGATTGATGAGCGCACGAGCAATGGCTACGCGCTGTTGTTCGCCGCCGGATAATTGCGCGGGAAGATGAGTGAGACGGTTGCCGAGGCCGACGCGCTGCAAGGCGTCGTGCGCTTGTTTCTCGTTAGTAACGCTATGGAAATATTGCGCGAGCATGACGTTTTCGAGCGCGGAAAGATATGGGATGAGATGAAATTGCTGGAAGACGAAGCCCACTTTTTCAGAGCGATAGCGAACCAACTGGCTTTCCGTTTTCTTGGAAAGGTCGACATCGTCAACGATGACGCGGCCGGAAGTGAGAGTGTCCAGTCCGCCGAGAATATTGATCAAAGTGGTTTTGCCGGAGCCGGACGGTCCCATGAGCGCGACCCATTCGCCGGGGGCAACGGTGAAGGTTATGTCATCGAGAGCGCGTAATGGGCCGTATTGCTTGACCAGCGATTCGACCACAACTTGTGGCGCGTTCGGCATGATGCGTGGCGAAGATTGTGAATCGAGCGGGCTCACGCTTCCCCCCTGAATACCGAGGCGGGAGAAATATTGGCGAGACGGCGAAGCGGATAAGAGCTGACGATGGCTACAAGAATTGTGAGGGCCACAGAAACAGGATACACAATGAAGCGCGGACGTGCTGCGACGCCGAACACGGTTTTGCCAAGCCAGATGGAGAGTAAAAGTCCGGCAGCGGCGCCGACAATTCCGCCCGCGAGCCCCAACAGCGCGGCTTCCGCGAGAAACAGGCGCAGCACGCGGCGCGTGGCGCCGCCGATGGCTTTCATCAAGCCCACATCATTTTTGCGTTCCATGGCGACATTGGTCATGGCGGCCATGACGCACAGGCCGGTAAGAGTGAGCACCAGCATGGTTGTGGCGGTGAGCAAGCCGCTGACGCGAGTATGAATTTTAGCTTCGGCATCGGTGAACTGACGCAAGCCATGCACGTCCGCGGCGGGAATATTTTGCGCGAGGGTGGCGATGTACTCGCGAATTTCGCGAGGAGTTCCAGCCACGCTTAATTGGATGAGGCTGACTTTGCCGGGAAGTGCGGCGAGGCGCTGGGCGGCGTCGAGATTCACGATGATCTGGGTGTCTTGCGCGTCGCCATGGGGATCGTCAATTTCTGAAAGGCAGGTTTCTTCGCTTTTGTCGTTTTTCAATGTGAGGTGATCATTCGGTTGCAGATGCAATTGTTGCGCGGCTTTGACGCCTACGAGGCAGAGATTTTTGGTGTCGCGTGGAGTGACGATGGAGGATCTCGAGAAGGACTGATCGATGCGCTCGGTGCGCTTCCCTGCTATCACGGCGTTCACGGGCTGGGCGGAGTTAGGTGCGGAGACGCCGGCTACCAAATAGAGATAGGAATCGGCGGAGGCGCGCGGCGGGAGCGATTGGCGCACTTTCTCAACGATAGATTCGTCTAGCGTGACAGCAGCAGGAGGAGGAGATTTGGTATCTCGCGGGGCGACGATGATATTGGCGCCGAAGACGCGAAATTCTTTGGTGAGGCGGTCGCGGGCATCCACTTGGAGATTCAGGAGCGCGGCGGTGAGTGCGGCGCTGGCTCCGAGTGCCAAGAGGATTACGAGCAGGCGAGCGCGCTGGGCTGCGAAGAGGCGGCGAACGATGCGCCAGAACATTTTGCGATCGGGCATTCATTCGCCTCGCAAAATGGGCGCCGGTTCATAGCGCGAAGCACGGTGAAGTGGAATGGCGCTGCCCAGAAGTGTTACGCACGCCGCTAGAGCCAGCACGACGATGAAGACGAGAATGGATGGCTCGGGAGCCACGCCAAAGATTTTTTCGCCGAGGACGCGGGCAAGGAGGATGCCGACAGCGTAGCCTACGCCTCCGCCGACGAACGCGAGAAGGAGTTGTTCGGCGGCGAGAAGAAAACCGATGGTGCCGGAGCCGGCGCCGATGGCTTTCATGAGACCAATTTCCGAGCGGCGTTCGATAACCGCGGCGGCAGAAGATGCGCCTACAGCGAGCATGGCGGCCAGCAAGGCAGCGAACGACGCAAGCCAGAGGAGCGTACGGACACGCGTGAGGATGCTGCCTTCTCCTTCCGCCACGCGGCGAATTACATGGGCGTCGACACCGGGCAAGACTTGTTTTATCTGGTAGGCGATGGAAGTTGCATAGGGGCTGCAGGACCAGCGCTCGAGGTCGGCGGCGTTCATGGTGGTGGGATTGCGGCGAGCGAAATCGTCTTCAGGTTTAGTCAGCGCGCTGACGTAGAGACGACGGTATTGACCGGGCTTGTTGGCGAGTTGCTGCGCGATTTGGAGCGGCGCGATGATGGCGTCGTCTTCGGGGCCGGCGGCGGAAAGAATTCCCGTGACGGTCAAGGCGATGCTTCGATCTGAAGAATTAATATGGAGGGTGTCGCCGGGCTTGATATTTGTGCGCGCGGCGAAGGATTTGCCGACGATAGCTTCGGGAGCATCGTCTTGGAACCAGCGGCCGTCGACGTGCCACCAGGAATTGGTTTGATCCATTCCGGTTGAATAATTGCGGCCGTCTGGAAGAGCAACGGAGTGGTGCGCCCAGGTTCCCACCAGCGTGGTTTTGATGGGAGCAGCTGGCGATGCGGTCGATACATCGGTAAGGACTTCGGCGGGGACTTCCACCACCGGTGCGAAGCCGACGATATTGTTGCGCCAGAAAATTGTTTTGATTTTGCCCAAGTCCTGTTCGGGAAGATATGAGCCGGAATTCACGGGACGATAATCGACGCCGCCAATTTCAAGAGGAAGCGAGTCGGCTTGCGGGGTGATGAGGAGATTCGCTCCGAGGGCGCGAAATTCATGCGCGAGACGATCGCCAACGTCGAGCGAAACGCTGAAGGCCGCGGTGACAACGGCCATGCCAAGAGCGAGCGCCGCGCCAGTGAGCAACTTGCGGCGGGGGCGGCGTCCAAAGGAATCGGCAACGAGGCGGAGGAACATAAATGGAAGAGGATGCGCAGCTAACGCGGAACCTCTTGAGCAGCGCGACCCAGGCTGGAAAGATCCATGACAATGTCGCTGCCATCGATGCGCGACGCGACTCCGATGGGATTGCAGCCACCCTGATCCCCGACGGAAGGAACATAAATGGCAGAACCGCAATGACGGCAGACAACGTTTTGGCCGTCCTGGCGATAGCCTTCAGCTCCACAGATGCGGCAAGCATCGAGAGCGGTGCCATAGCCGTTGGGTTTCTTGATGATCATGAAGCGCAGGGTCTGGTTGGCGACGTTCACGGTGAACAGATGGAGTTTCCCGTCATCGACTTGCGAGAGAGGAACGCGAACTTCCTGGCCGTTGGCGGAAACCGGTGCGGACGAGGGCGGAGCAGAATTAGCGCGCGCGTAAATGAAATCGGCGGTGAGCACAAGTATGACCACGAGGCACGCCGTCGCGGCGGCCATCATCCAGTTGCGCTGGCGGCGATTTTGCGATTCGAGCAGGCGCTTTCCCGCTTCACCAGTGGCCTGAGCGGAGGTATTTTTGATTGAGGCACTTTGCCACTCGCGCAGAACCAGCAATGCCGCGGCGCCAAAGATCAAGACGAAGAAGAATAATTCGTTGCGCACGACGGGGCCGATGATGGCCATCTCCGTTTTGCTGGATGGCAACCATTGCGCTTCGCTGAGTTCGTGCAAGCCGGTAATGGCAAGCTGAAAAGCGACGAGCATGAGAATGACGCTAGTCGCGGCGAAGAAACGATGCAGCGGCACGCGCAAGGTGCCTTTGAAGAAAAATAATCCAACGGCAACCGCGCCGGCGATGCCTACGAAGGTGCCGATCCAGGTTTGCAAACCCGCGCTGGAGAGCTCGACGGCGCGAAGGATGAGCGCGAGTTCAGCGCCTTCACGCAAAACCATCAGAAAAACGAAGAGAAATATGCCCCAGCCTGCAGCGGTGCCGGCGCGCGCGGCATAAACCTCGATTTTTTTTTCTATTTCATTTTTCAAGTGGCGCGCAACGCGGTTCATCCATACGATCATCGTAATGACGAAGAAGGCGGCGACCAGCATCAAGAGGCCTTCGAACCCGTCCTGATTGATGTGCCAATTTTCGAGGGCAATGGCGACGGCGAGGCTGAGTGCGGCAGCGGCGGCGACGCCAAACCAAACGAAACGAGCGAGATGGGCGCGACCGGTGCGCGACAAATAAACGAGAATAATGCCTACTACGAGGGAGGCTTCGACACCTTCACGGAGGGCGATAAGAAAGGCCGCGAGCAACGGGACTCCAATCTCCAGTTGTGAATCATTTGCAACTGAGTTCTAGTGTACGCTGACGTGCAATTACGGTCAAGTCGCGCGCGTTGCTGCAGATAGCTCACGGTAGAATGGATGGACCAACGTTAGCGATGATTCGTGTGACACAACGGGTGATTGGCAATATCTTTCTGTCTGCGTTGCTATTGGCTGCGCAATCTGAGGCGGCGAGGCCTGCTTGGGGTGCGACCCGGGCCCGGGAGCAGGAAGAAGCACGGCCGGTGAAGGCTGACGTGCCCCTGCATGTTGATTTGAAACGCGCGCAGAAGGCTGCGGAGCATGGCGACCAAGCAGAAGCTGCGGGGCGTCTCGATCAAGCGCTGCTTTATTACCAAGAGGCAACGTATTACGCGCCGAGAGACACGCGGTACATCGCGAAAGAAGCGGCGCTGCGTTCAAAGCTGGTGCGATCGCATGTGGAGGTAGCCGAGCGCGCGGCGCTCGAAGGCCGGATGGAAAAAGCCACGGAAGAGTTGCGGAAGGCGCTGCACATCGATCCAGGAAATACCGTGGTGGCCGAGCGGCTCACGCAGATGAACTCGATGGAGGATGAGCCGCCGACCAAAGCGCAACTGGCGATGACAGGGCTGCCAAAGTTACAGCCAAAGAGCGGCAAGCAAGACCTGGACCTGCATGGAGAAACGCGGGCCGTTTATGAGGAATTAGGCGCGCGATTTGGAATAAAGGCGTCATTTGATCCGGACGTAGCGGGCAAGCAGGCGCGGCTGTGGGTAGAGAACGTGGATTTTTACACCGCACTGATGTTGCTGGGGACGCAGACGGGAACTTTCTGGCGGGCGCTGAACCCCACGCTGATTTTCGTGGCGCCGGATAATCCGCAGAAGCGCAAAGAGTACGCCCCGGAAGGACAACAAGTGTTCCCGTTATCGGCGTCGGTGGCTCCCGATGAAATGACGGAGTTGTTGCGCGTGCTGCGGGATATTACCGGCGCGACGCATATTGAGCTGGATACGCGCAGCCGCTCGATTACGATGCGGGACACGCCGGAAAAATTGGCGTTGGCGGGACAGTTGATTCAGCAAGTGGAGAAGGCGCGTGGAGAAGTTTTGCTGGATTTTGAATTGCTGGAAGTGGACCGGTCCACGCTGCAAAAGCTGGGGGTGACGCCGCCGTCATCTACATCGCTGATTTACCTGACGCCGAACGTGGTGCGGTCGCTGGCGAATTCCACGGACCTGGCAAATTTACTTACCAACGCGCAGCAAATATTCAAGGGGCAAGGATTCTCAAGCATCCCGCCATTTATTTTGCTGGGCGGCGGACTGTCTACGTTTTTGCTGACGACTCCGGGAGCCAGCGTGGACTTTTCGGATTCGCTTTCGCTGGTGCGCAGCGGGCGAGAAGTTTTGATGCGCGCGCAGGATAACAAGCCGGCGACCTTCTTTGTGGGCGAGCGTTTCCCGGTGACGTTGTCGCTGCTGTCGAACAGCCTGGGAGTGGGCGGAACGTTCACGGGGACGCCTTCGGGGGTGACCTTTCCGGAAACGAATTTCGCGGTGGGCAGCAATCCGACAGCGCTGGTGGCCGCGCCTTTTACTGGTGGAACGCTGCCGGACCTGGCGGTGGTATTTGATAATGCCGGAACGAATACGTTTACGGTGCTACAAAATCAGGATAACGGGAACTTTGTGCAGGTGGGCACGCCGCCAATTGCTCTGGGCAGCAAAGAGACCGGGCAAGTGGCGATCGGCACGGGAGTTTTTCGTACCGACAGCACAAAATTTACGACTGCGCAACCGCACGACGTGATTCTGGTGAACTCCACGTCCGATAACGTTTCGGTGCTGCTGGGGAATGTGGACGCCAATGGCGTGGCCAACGGAACGTTTACGGAGGCTCCGGGCTCGCCGATTGCGGTGGGAAAAAGTCCGAGCTCGATTATCGTGGCGGACTTCAACGGAGACGGGATTCAAGATTTTGCGGTCACCAATAAAGCGGATAATTCCATTTCTGTTTTTCGCGGTGTGGGCGATGGGACGTTCACACAATTTCCGGGATCGCCGTTTTTGCTGAATAAAGGCGCTGTCGCGGAAACGGGGCCAGTGGCGATGGTGTCGGGAACTTTCCGGCAAGGAGATATGACGGATCTGGCGGTGGTAAATCAGACGTCCGGGAATGTATCGATTCTGCTGGACACGGTTGATCCGAATTCCAACATAACGTTGAAGGAAGCCCCGAATTCGCCGATTGCAGTGGGAACTTCGCCAGTAGCAATTGCCACGGGAGATTTAAACGCAGACGGTGTGGGCGATCTGGCAGTGGTAAATCAAGGCAACAACACGCTGTCGATTTTGCTGGGGAGCACGACCATCGATGGAACGTTCGTGCCCGCGCCAGGGTCTCCATTGCCGACAGCCAACACGCCGGCAGGGGTGCAGATCGCAAGTTTCGCCAATGGCGCTTCACCCGATATTGCGGTGACCAATCAAGGGCAAGCCACATTGAGCGTTTTTCTGGGGCTTGGCGGAGGGACATTTCAGACCGGAGTGGAATTGAATACGCCCGCAAGTCCCGGGGCGCTGATTGTGTCGCAGCTTACCAGCAGCGGACTTCCGGATGTGGCGCTGGTGGCGCAAGGTCCGACGACCGGCCAAGGATTAGTGACCATCGTTCAAGATTCGTCGGCACTGGCGGCAGCGGGCAGCGGCACGGGACAAACGCCATATCCCGGCGCGGAATACATGGATATCGGTTTGAAGATTAAGGCCACGCCATCGTTGCATCCAAATAACGAGGTGACGCTGCAACTTGAATTTGAAATTCGCGCGCTGGCGGGGGGAAATGTAAATGGGATTCCCATCATTTCGAACCGCACGCTGACGCAAACGGTGCGGGTGAAAGACGATCAGCCAACTTTGCTGGGCGGGCTGACGGACCGCGAAGAGACGCGCTCGATTACCGGGCTGCCGGGATTTGCGGAGTTGCCGGGAGTGGGGTATGCGTTTGGCGGGCGAAACAACAATTTCAGTGATACAGAACTGATGATTTTGATCACGCCGCATAGATTGCGTTCGCCGCAGCATGAGACGGGAACGATTTTCGCGGGACATGGGGAACGAGGAGTTACGCCGAGTACGCTGCCTTCGGAGCGCGTGCAGCCGCCATGATGCGGATGGAAGAGGGTGCGCGGAATTTTTGTGTTGTCTTCTGGATAACAACGATTCGTTCGTGATTCAGAATATCTTCCGCAAAAAATTCACGGGCAATTATGGCAAAGGATCGAAGACCACCACGGGCTGGTAGGTGCGGGGCACGACGGCTTCGGCGATGGCGATTAGTTTGTCTTGCTGGCTGAAGACGCGGAGGCGCGGCGGGCGAGGATCTCCGCCATCGAGTTGCGTGGTGGCGCCGGGAGGCGGCTCGACGCGGCCGGGTTGGATTTGCGCGACGGAAATATTAAATTTTGAGCCGTGGCGAACGCGGCGTTCGATGACGGGCAAGACATTCATGCGCGGAAAATTGGGGAGCAAATTTTCCAGGCGGATGAGGCACGATTCGATCTTGCCCTGACGCGCGGCGACCGCTAATTCTTCAAGTTGAACAGCTTGGTCGAGCGAGAATTCTCCCACGGCGGTGCGGGCAATTTCCGCGAGGTGCGCGCCGGAGCCGAGCTTTTCGCCCATCTCGTGGGCGAGGGCGCGGATGTAGGTGCCCGAAGAACACTCGATGGTGAAACGCGCGATAGAGCCGGCGATATCGGTCAGACGGTATTCGAACAACTCCACTTCGACAGGTTTGAGCTCCACGGGCTGCTTTTTTCTGGCGAGTTCGTAGGCGGGGCGGCCGTGGATTTTTTTGGCGGAAAAAGACGGGGGCATCTGGGCGAAGCGGCCGACACGTTCGGCAGCGAAACGTTCTAGTGTGGCGGCATCCAGAGAGGGCACGGAATCGGGGCCTTGCGCTTGGCCATCGGAGTCGTAGGTATCGGTTGCAAAACCAAAGCGGAAGCCGGCGTTATAGCGCTTGCGGCGGCCATTGTAGAACTGCACGAGGCGTGTGGCCTTGCCTAGAAGTAAAACCAGAACGCCGGTGGCTAGCGGATCGAGTGTGCCGAGATGGCCGATCTGGCGAAAGCCCACGAGATGACGGACGGCATCCACTACGTCGTGAGATGTTTTGCCTTGCGGTTTGTCGATGACGAGGGCGCCGTCAAAAGGGATTAGTTGTGGCTGCTGACGCAAGATGAGTCTTCCTATTCGGAACTCTGAATTTTTGAACTGTTTATTGCTGCGAAGTTGGTACGCGTTACTTGCAAATCAAAGAGACCAAGATGTTATCGCTAAATCGCTGGAAGCAGTAATCGGTTGCCGGGAACATTTATCGGCGACTGCGCGAACAGAATTATTTTGCTACGGTAGCTACGGCCAACACGGTTTTCGAAGCTGCAATCCGGACAGTAAAATTTCTTTAAACTTTTTAGGAATCTGGAAGCAAGATTTTTGTGGCGTAGTGCTCTGGCGAGCCGTAACCCAAGACCCAGGCTGAAAACCGAGCCTGGGGCACCCTCCGCGCGGGTTTAGTTCGGGGAAACGTGTCAACTTTGCGGGGATGGATTGGGTTTCTTTACTTCTTTCAGGAGCTGTTCGATGCGCTGAACTTTTTCCTGGGAAAGATCCAGGATGAAATGGAGTTCCGGGACGCGGCGCAATTGGAGGCGCTCGATTAATTCGCGGCGGATGTAGCCCGCGGCATGTTCCAGAGCTTTTATGGCGCCAGCTTGTTCCTCATCGGTGCCGTCCACGCTGACGAAAACGCGGGCGTGTTTCATGTCCTGCTGCACGCGGACTTCGTTGGCGACGACCATACCTTCGAGGCGCGGGTCTTTCAGCTCTCCGACGAGCATGGCGTTGATTTCGTGAGCGATTTCTTCGCCCACACGCAGGTGACGATGATTCGCTGGACTCATGGTAATCCTGTAAGACGCTTACAAGTTTGATGCACTCTAATCGGATGCGTGTTCGATAGCAAACTTTGCTTTGCGCCAGGTATTTCGTGAACAAACATTTCGCGAACAAATACTTGGTCAACAAAGGCGAAACAATTTCAAATTACCTCGACGCCATGGCTTACCAAGAGCGGGCCTAGAATATTGTCCGCTTCGGCCAGAACATGCTGCAAAGATTCCCGCAGCTCATGTTCTTCGTTTGAGAGGGTGACGACGCCGACTACGGAACGCTGCCAGGTATCTTGATGCTCAAGCTCCGCCACGGCGACATTAAATTTTGCGCGCAAGCGGTCTTTCAGGCTGCGCAATACTTGCCGCTTATCCTTAAGCGATTGCGCATGCTGGATGTGAAGCTCGAGAGTAAGCAGGCCGACGGGCATGCGCGGCTCCGGAGACGAAACTAGCAGCTACAAAATTGGCAGCTACCTGCCGCGCGAGGTCGCAGCGGTATTGATGTTGCGCTCGGCGGCGGCTTCCGCGGCAGAAACCTTGGTTACCTGGAAGCATTCCAGAACATCGCCAACCTTCACGTCATTGAAATTGGCGATGCCCGCGCCGCACTCAAATCCGGTGCGAACTTCGCTAACGTCGTCCTTAAAGCGTTTCAAGGAACTGAGCTTGGAGGTGTAAATCACGGCGCCGTCACGCAACACGCGAGTTTGTCCGTCGCGTTTGAGCACGCCATCCACGACGTAGCAACCGGCGACGGTGCCGGTACCCTTGACGCGGAAGGTGTTGCGAACTTCGGCGCGGCCCAGGTAGGTTTCGGTAACGACGGGCTCGAGCAGGCCTTCCATGGCTTTTTTAATTTCGTCGGAAACTTCGTAAATGATGGTGTGAGTGCGAATGTCGACATGCTCTTGTTGCGCGAGGTCGGCCGCCTTGCGATCCGGGCGAATGCCGAATGCAATCACAATGGCTCCGGAGGCGGAGGCGAGCAGCACGTCGTTTTCGGTGACCGCGCCAACGCCTGAGCCGATGATTTTGAGCTTCACCTGATCGGTAGAAAGCTTTGGCAACATTTCGCTGAGCACTTCGACGGAGCCCTGCACGTCGGCCTTGATAACGATGCCGAGTTCCTTGACGTCGCCAGCTTTCAACTGCTCATGCAACTGATCGAGGGTGATGCGCGCGCCGCTGCTGCGAGCCATTTGCGCGTCACGCTGCTTGCCCTGGCGATATTCGACGATGTGGCGAGCCTTGGCTTCGTCGGTGACCTGGAAGTGGTCGCCGGCATCGGGCACGCCCTGCAAGCCGAGAACTTCCACGGGCGTGGAAGGCGGCGCGTCAATGACGGGACGGCCGCGATCATCGAACATGGCACGAACTTTGCCGAAAACCGCGCCGCAGATAAAAAAATCGCCGGGCTTCAGAGTGCCGTTCTGCACCAGGATGGTGGCAACCGGGCCACGGCCTTTGTCCACGCGCGATTCCAAAACGGTGCCGCTCGCGGGCGCGTCAGGATTGGCTTTTAGTTCGCGAAGATCGGCAACCAGCAAAATAGTTTCGAGCAATTTGTCGAGGCCGGTTTTCTGCTTGGCGGAAACTTCCACGAATTCCGTGTCGCCGCCCCACTCGGCGGGCATCAGGCCATTTTCGGTTAGCTGGCGCTTGACGCGTTCGGGCTGCGCTTCCGGTTTGTCGATTTTGTTGATGGCGACGATTATTGGGACGTGCGCGGCTTTGGCGTGATCGATGGCTTCTTTGGTTTGCGGCATCACGCCATCGTCAGCGGCGACGACGAGCACTACGATGTCGGTAACTTTAGCGCCACGCGAACGCATGCGGGTGAAGGCTTCGTGACCGGGAGTGTCGACGAAAACCACGCTGCGGTCGTTGACGACGATTTTGTAGGCGCCGATGTGCTGGGTGATTCCGCCGGCTTCGCCGCCTGCCACATCGGCTTGACGAATGGCGTCGAGCAAACTGGTTTTGCCGTGGTCCACGTGGCCCATAACGGTGACGACGGGCGGACGAGGCTTGAGGCTTTCCTTGGTTTCTTCCTTGGCAACTTCAAGAACCATTTCCTCTTCGAGAGAGACCACACTGACTACGCCGCTGAACGCTTCGGCGAGCGTCGTGGCAGTGGGCACGTCGAGAGCCTGGTTGATGCTGGCGAAGACCCCGCGGTCGAGGAGATTTTTCAGCAATTCTTTGGCGCGCACGTCGAGCTTCTCGGCGAGTTCGCGAATGGTGATGCCTTCGGTAATGGTGACGTCGCGGGGGGCGCGGGGCTCCGGCGGCGCAATGACGGCAGTCGCGGAGCGGCGGTCGCCCATACCGGGGCGCTGACGAGTGGGGTGAAGCTTGCGCTCGCCTTCCTGCTCGCGCTTGTCGGCGACCGGGCGTTGACGTTGAGGCGGCTTGCGAGTGTAGAGCGGCTTGCCGGGCTCGGCCTTCGGCGGAAGCTTTTCCGGGAAAGGCGGCAGCATGCCCGGACGGCCGGGCGCACGAGGACCGGGACGCGTGCCGGTAGGCATGGGGCCGCGGCGTTGTTCAAAGGGACGACCTGGCGCGCTGCCCGCGCTTCCGGCAGGACGCGGCGTGAATGTTCTACCCTGCGCGGGCTGCTGCGGGCGCATGGGTTGGCCAGGGCGGGGACCGCCCACGGGACGTTGGGCACCCTGACCAAGGGGACGCGAAGCTCCATGTGTGGTGCTGGGAAGCGGGCCGCGGTTGCCTGTGGGCAATGACGGACGGGGAGGCATGGCCGCGCGAGATGCAGGGGCTCCTGCGCGCGCCGGACTAGCAGACGAAGTGGCAGGGCGAACAGCAGGCGGCTGAGGTCGCAGGCCTGATGGCGAGGGCACGGCTGGGCGTTGCGCTGCGGGAGCGCCTGATTGGGCGGCTGGCGCTTGTGCTTGTGGGCGAAGGGGTGTTGCCGGCGGCGCGGATGGACGAAGGTGCGCACCAGGTTGCGGTGCGGCTGGTCTGACGGCTTGCGGCGCGGGCGCGGCAGGTGTAGCAGAAACGGATGGCGCTGCAGGCGTGGTTGAGGCTGGCGTCGCGGGCTTTGCCGCCGGAGCAACTGCCGCAGGTGGGGCGACGGAAACGGGCGGTCTAGTTGGAGCCGAAACCGATGGAGCTGCCGCCGCTGGCGCGGGCGCAGAGGGAGCAGGCCTGGTGCGTGCCGCTTTGGCCGCCGCTTCTTTCGCTTGCGATTCTGCTTTGGCTGCGGACTGTACGGCGGATTCCTCTTCGGAGGCGCCTTTAATTTTTGCGCGAACTTTTACCGCGACGTCTTCAGGAATGGAACTCGAGTGAGTCTTCTTTTCCGTGACGCCATAGCCGGGCAAAAGGTCGATGATGGCCTTAGCTTTTACTTCCAGCTCGCGGGCCAGCTCGTTAATACGGACTTGATTTGCTTCGCTCAGGACTTAGCCTCTTCCGGTTGCTCCGCATCGTCGCCCTGGGCGGATTCGGAGGCATCCTCTGTTGCAGTAGCATGTTTGGGTTTTTCAGAATTTGTGTTTGTTGAGCCAGTGGATTCGATGGCGCTGGCTTCTTCCACATTTCCGGCGGTTTCATTTTCGGGCGACGCGCTGACGTCGGCATCCGTGGGAGCTTCTTCCGCGCTGGTTTCAGTTTCGGCGGAAACTTCGGAGTTTTCGGCTACTTGCTCTTGTGGCTGCTCGCCTTCGGCGACTGCTTCAGAACCCTCGGCGCCTTCGACTGCTGGCGCACTTTCTTCGGTCGCTACGGCGGCTTCGCCGCCACCTTCGTAGAATCGATTCACGGCCTGATAAATCTTGTCGACCATTTTTTCGCCGATGCCGGGAATTTCCATCAACTGCTCGGGAGTCATGGCCGCGAGGGCTTCCACGTTGTTGATGCCGGCAGCTTCCATCTTTTCGATGGTCTTGGCGCCCACGCCGGCGAGAGAAGTGAGCGGCGTGGCGGGCGCAGTGAGACGCGTCATCTGGTCTTCAATTTCGCGACGCTTTTCTTCTTCGCTCTTGATGTCGATATCCCAGCCGATGAGTTTGCTGGCGAGGCGAACGTTTTGACCTTTTTTGCCGATGGCCAGCGAGAGCTGGGAGTCTTCGACGATGACCTCGAGCTTGTGAGCTTCGGGGTCGGTAATCTGCACGCGCGTAACTTTCGCGGGGCTCAAGGCTTTTTGCGCGAAGGCCACGGTTTCTTCGCTGTAGGGGATAATGTCGATTTTTTCGCCGCGCAATTCGCGAATGATGGATTGCACACGCATGCCCTTCATGCCCACACAAGCGCCGACGGGGTCAACGTCCTTGTCGCGGCTGGCGACAGCAACTTTGGTGCGCTCACCAGCTTCGCGAGCGGCGAAGCGGATTTGCACGGTGCCATCGTAAATTTCGGGGACTTCCATTTCAAAGAGGCGCTGCACGAGCGAAGCGTCGGCGCGCGAAACGATTACCTGCGGGCCCTTGGCGGCGCGGTCCACCATTTTGATGACCACGCGAAGGCGCTCGCCAATATTGTAAGTCTCCAGCTTGGATTGTTCGCGCTTGGGCAAGCGAGCCTCGGTGCGGCCCATGTCGACGATTAAGTCAGGACCTTCGGCGCGCTTAACGATGACGGTAACGAGCTCGCCGACACGGGTGTGATATTCGTTGAAGATGGTGTCGCGCTCGGCTTCGCGCACTTTTTGCAGAATTACCTGCTTGGCGGTCTGCGCAGCGATGCGGCCCAGCACGTCGGTGGGCTTGGCAAGAATAATTTCCGAGCCGACTTCCACCTCGGGATTTTTTTTCTTGGCGTCGGTGAGGCTAACTTCCTTGTTGGAGTCGGTGACCTGTTCGACGACGATGTGCACGGAAAACACGTCGACCTGACCGGTCTCCTGGTTGAACTTGGCGCGCAGATCTTCTTCGGTCTTGTAATATTTTCGCGCGGCCACAACCATGGCGTCTTCAATTGCGGAGACGACGACCTCAGGCTCAATGTGCTTTTCGCGACTGAGCATTTCAATCTGTTGGTAGAGCAGATTCGCCATTTCTCGTTCCTAGAGTCCTTGCGACGCGAGAATAATATTCAGCGCGTCCATGATGCAAATTCGCGTATCTAGAATTCGACAACCAGGTTCGCTTTGCGGATGGCATCCAGCGGAATTTCGACTACTCTCGCCTGCTTGCCTTGCAATTCGATGCGAACTTTGCCGGGCGCTACACCCGCCAAGCGGCCTTCAAAAAACTTGGCATCGCCAACCGGCTCAGTCGTAACAATCTTGGCCTTGCGGCCCCGGAAGCGTTCAAAGTCGGCCGCTTTTTTCAGCGCCCGGTCCATACCTGGCGAACTGACTTCCAGAATGTAGCCAGGTCCCGGAATCAAATCCTCAACATCGAGGATGACGCTCAACTGCTGGCTGACGCGCTCGCAATCCCCGTGAGTAATTTTAGGATAGGGGTTGCTTGGCGGCGGTTCTTCATCAGAAACGTTTGTCGCGTCCGAATCATTTGAGTCGGGAGCAGCGGTTCGTTCCGGGAGACGGTCGATATACACCCGGAGGAAGCGTTGTTTTCCAACTTTCCATTCGACGTCGGCGATTTCCAGACCTTCCGAACGGGCCACCCGCTCGGCAGCCTGGCGGACTTTTTCCAGATCCAAGCGAAGACTCCCCGGCCTATGCCGGTCCAGCTAGCGCTGTAACCGCGAGCAACAAAAAAGTGGGCTTGCGCCCACCCATTCGTGCGACCCGCTTCAGAGCGAAAGAAGAGTATATTCCCGC
>Ga0185299_10001013_pt1 | contig 63172 bp, 44 predicted proteins | sample PaiPotPPA55metaG_FD_128002 | JGI IMG/M metagenome (GOLD analysis project Ga0185299, IMG submission 128002) | Iron sulfur acid spring bacterial and archeal communities from Banff, Canada, to study Microbial Dark Matter (Phase II) - Paint Pots PPA... ... | reverse complement strand
TCTCCAGCGCCCGCAAACACGGCCTCACCGCGTTCGACGCACTCCACCAGGCCATGGCCGGCACCCCGTGGATGCCACCGATCACCCTCGCAGACTAACCAAGATCACCCAAGAGGTGAATGGTTACGCTTTCCGACAACAAGGAGAGTCAAGCATACCGGCACGAGCTCATTTTGCGCTTCTTCTGCCAGGCTACGTACTCCGGGTCTGAGTCAGAACTTGGGCAAGAATATGGCGAGTATTTGACAAGCTGGATGCGCAAGGCAGCGGAAAACCAGGTCACAAATAACCCCGAGCTACCTGTTTCGCTGTTTGAGCAAACCTTCAAGCTACTCAACGAGGCTCTCGGCGAGGATGCGTTCAGACGGTTCAATGGTACAAGGCACCTTGGCCCATTCTCTATCGCGTGCTATGAGTTTGTAACCTCAGGCGTGTCGGCCAACGTCAACTCTTGGCTTGGCGAAGCTGCCAGTCTTGCCGAAAAAGTACGGTCTGTATGGTCCGCTTCTGATTTTAGAGACAACGCCGGCACCGGGTTCAGCCCTCGCCGACGGGTACCTCGGCTCGTAATCAAATCCAGGCGCTTCTTCAAGGTGCAGTAAAAAATGGCCACTCAGACCACCAACGATCTTGAGGACCGGCTAGATGCGGCAATTTCATGGCGTAGGACTGAGCTCCATGCACTCAAGTCTGCCCTGGAATCTGCTTTCCGTAACTCAACTGACGGCCCGATGACGCGCGCACTAGCGCGTAGCAGCGTGGCGCTTCTTTATGCACACTGGGAAGGTTTCGCCAAGGATGCATGCCAGGCATACGTAGACTTCGTGGCAATGAGACGGCTCCGATTCAATGAATTAAATGATGGATTCCTGGCCACTTCCTTGTCGGCACTGAGCAAGCGAATTGAATCTGGAGATGAATCTGCGATCTCTCTTCTTCTTGACGTAGTACGTAGGCCCGATATGGCGAGAGCACGTATCCCAAAAAGTTCCATCGTAGACACCAAGTCTAATCTTCGCTATAAGGTTCTGACCGAGATATTCAGCTGCATCGGATTCTCGACCAGCAAGTTTGAAACCAAAGATAAGCTCATCGATCGATCACTATGCGACACTAGAAACTCAATTGCGCATGGCCGGGAATACTTTCCCGACCCTGCCGCATTTCCAGCGCTACATGATGAAGTGATCGAGATGATTGAGGATCTACGCGACTTGATCATGTCGAGCGTCAGACTTCAGGATTACAAATCTCCTGTCCCTAAAGGTGCTGTAAAAGCAATTGGATCTCCCCAGCAGCCCTAGTCTGAAATGCCGAGATCGACTCGCGCCACCTCGGCGAACCGCCTGTGGGATGCCAGGATGGCCTCCGAGAACTGCTGGCCTTCGCTACTCCTATCTGGGTTATCACGATTTGCCCGACTTGGATTGAAGGCTGTCATGGCGGCAATAAACTGGTTTACCGCTGCCTGCACCTCGGAACTCCCAGTGATGAGTCGCACCTCTTCTGCTCTTCTTATTGCCATGCGAATAGCTTCGGGCACTGCACCCATAGCCTCGGTAAGATACTGATGCATGTGACCTGGCGTCTCATCCCTTCGATCCATCGAGATCGTCGAACCGACTAGCCATGCCCACTGGAAACGCTCAGCGACCTCTAACGTCGATTCCATCAGTGCCGCGTACGCCGTCCGCCGGTCCTGCCAGAGCACGGCTTCACACTGAACATCTTGCGCCCGTACCTGGTCTTCGACTTGCCAACGCCGAGAGCGCATCGATTGAAGCGCTTGAGTTCCCGCGCCCAAAACCACGCCGCCGAACGTGCCGATTAAGCCAGTGATCGCTGCATCCATGCCTAGAGAGTGACAGATTCGATAGACTGTCGTGCCGTACTCTCCCCTGCCGTACTGCGACTGTGACACTGCACGGGGTCTAATACGTGCCAGATGCACGGCCCTCTAGCAGGAGGCTGACGTTTTGACTCGTGACGGCGGTCTCTGCATGTTGGGCCGCAGCCCACACAACAGGGCTGCTCGGATCAGCCCTGTTGGTGGCCACCGGAGGTATTGATCTTGCTGCTCGCTGGGGTCATGAGACGACGGTCCATATGATTTGGAACGGCAGTCCGGCGAAGGCCGGGCAGAGAGAGACAGAGATGACAGCTCGGCCAGCGGCAGGCAGCGCGCCGAACGGCGCACCTTGATCCTTGTAGAGAACATATCTAACCCACTCGGTCGGCACTCATATCAAGGCCAGTAGTCTCAGTTTCAGTCTCAGTTCGCCCACGTAAGCCGGTATCCGCCAACGTACATTGATAGGGCTGACCTGCGGGAGCTGGCAACTACGTACGTCGGCGGACACCGGGTGATCGAGCTTAAACCTCGCTGGGTCCTTGGCTTACTTGGTCCGCCTGTAGGAGCGACCGGTACGTCCGTCGAGCTGCGTCATCGGGTTTGAGCAGGCCAGCATCACCCGTACCTTTACGGTCCAACACGGCTGTGGCCTTCCTGCTGCGAACTGACGCCTCCCGACCGCTTTGTCTCGAATTTGCGGCGCGGGTGATGCATAACATGACATCACAATCCAGTTCAGGTCAGCCAACATTGCGTTCCGCTGTGGATCGTTGGCCCTGTTGCCATGCCCTGCTGCGGTGCCGACCTCCGACTAGACGACTCGGGCGAGTGCAACGATGAAGCTGCCTAGCCCTAACGTGAGGAAGAGCCCTCCTCCGACTGTGAACCCCAATCGACGATCTTGCCGATATCTTCGCGGCCACGGCAGGCCTTGGTCTGTCGGGTCGCCTCCAAAACGGAGCTGAAAGCTGCCGACGCTGCTTTACAACGCTGGGGGTAGGGCGGGCGGGATGGGTAACGCACCCGCGAGTTCTCCGCGGACACCGGACACGGAACCGACGAGGCACCTCAACTGCACGTGACCGCTCGGAGAACCACCGAAGGCCCACGGCACAAAATCCCGGCCTTCTCTACTGAGCACATCTCCCACATCCCTCCTATGGCCCTGCCGACTCGCGGTCTTCCCCCATCCGAGTGAGCATCTGAATTACCTGCTTGAACCCGCTCTGGGAGGCCCCGGTGTCGAGTTTCCTGTTCCGCATGGCCCGCTGGTCCTTCGACCACCGGCGCATCGTGCTGCTGCTGTGGATCGTGTTCGCGGCGGGCGCCATCGCCCTGTCGGCGGCCAGCGGCGGCAAGGAGAACAACAACTTCACCATCCCGGGCACCGAGTCCCAGCAGGCGGCGAACCTGCTGACCGCGAAGGTCCCGGCGGTCAGCGGCGCGCAGACGCAGGTCGTGTTCGCCGTGCCGACCGGGCAGAAGGTCACCGATTCAGGGGCCAAAGCGGGCATCGAGGCGGCCATGGCGAACCTGGCCAAGGTCCCCCAGGTCATTTCGGTCTCCGACCCGTACACCAGTGCCGGAGCGATCTCGCCGAACGGACGCGTCGCGCTCGACCAGGTCCTCTACAACACCGTGCCCACCAGCGTGACCGACTCGACGTTGGACAAGCTGCAGGACGCGGTCGCCCCCGCCAAGGCCGCGGGCGTGCAGGTCGAGTACTCCGGCAGCGTCTACCCCGGCTGGCTGCCCAAACTCTCCGAACTTCCCGAGCTGATCGGCCTGGTCATCGCGTTCTGCATCCTGGCCATCGCACTCGGGGCGGCGCTGGCCGCCGTGCTGCCGATCATCACCGCGGTCGTCGGTGTGCTGATCACCACCTCGCTGATCACGTCGCTGGCCGCGGTCGTCAACGTCGCCTCCGCCTCGACCACCGTCGCGCTGATGCTCGGGCTGTCCTGCGGCATCGACTACGGCCTGTTCATCCTCTCCCGGCACCGCAATAACCTGATGCTCGACATGGACATCGGCGACGCGGTCGCGCTCGCGGTCGGCACCGCGGGCAGCTCGGTCGTCTTCGCCGGCCTGACCGTGATCGTCGCGCTCTGCGGCCTGTCCCTGTCCGGAATCCCCTTCCTCGCCGTGATGGGCCTGACCGCCGCGGGCGCCGTGCTGATCGCGCTGCTGCTCTCGCTGACCCTGATGCCCGCGGTGCTCGGCTTCGCCGGAATGAAGATCACCCGCTTCTTCAACACCCGGCTTCGCCCCGGCCACCACCGGCAGGTCGCCACCACCGCCGCCCTCGAGCCGCAGCGCACCTTCGGCGCCCGCTGGGCCGGGATGATCGTGCGCTGGAACATCCCGGTGCTGATCATCGGGATCTGCTTCATGGGCGCGCTGGCCATCCCGGCCTTCCACGTGCATCTCGGCCTGCCCAGCGGCGCGTCCGAACCGACCTCCAACACCTCGCGCCGCGCCTACGACCTGACCACCGACAACTTCGGCCCCGGCTTCAACGGCGCGCTGACCATCGTCGCCGAGCCGGTCACCTCGACTCAGGCCGCGGCCTCGATCGCGACCAAGGTCGCGGCCGTCCACGGCGTCATCTCCGCCGCACCCGGCATCGTGCAGAACGGCGTCGCCGTCATCAAGGCGATCCCGAGCACCGGCCCCAACGACCCGGCCACCGCCGACCTCGTCAACACCCTGCGCAGCGACCGCACGACGATCGAGGCGGGCAGCGGTGCGAACACGCTGCTGATCGGCGGGCAGACCGCCTCGAACATCGACACCTCCGACAAGCTCACCAGCGCCCTGCCGATCTTCCTGATCGCCGTGATCGGCCTGGCCTTCCTGCTGCTGACCTTCGCCTTCCGGACCATCCTGGTGCCGATCAAGTCGATCATCGGCTTCCTGCTGTCGGTCGCGGCCGCGTTCGGCGGGGAGGTGGCCCTCTTCCAGTGGGGCTGGGGCGAGAAGCTGCTCGGCATCACCAAGGGCGAGACCATCAGCTTCCTGCCGATCATCATGCTCGCGATCATCTTCGGCCTGTCCAGCGACTACGAGGTCTTCGTCGTCTCCCGAATCAAGGAGGAGTTCACGAAGACCGGCGAGGCCAGGCAGTCCGTCGTACGCGGCACCGGGCAGTCCGCCCGGGTGGTGACGGCCGCGGCGCTGATCATGTTCTCCATCTTCGCCGCCTTCCTGTTCGGCAACGACCCGACCACCAAGGCCATCGGCTTCAGCTTCGCCGCCGGCGTCCTGCTCGACGCCTTCGTCGTCCGCCTCACCCTGGTCCCGGCCGTCATGGCCATCGCCGGCGCCAAGTTCTGGTACCACCCGCAGTGGTTCGCGAAGTACGTTCCCGACCCCGACATCGAGGGCGAGCACCTCCAGGAGCACTTCATGGAGACGCACCCGCAGGAGATGGCTAAATCGAATACGTGAAGAACGTGTAGCCGGACGTAATCGTGCTCGAACTCTCGCCCAGTATGTACAGGTTCTTACCGGAGATCAGCGAGCCAGTGATATCGACGCATCCGGGCAGCGGCACCGGTTGGCGGGCCGGCACGCCGGATGAGAGCTCGAAGATCGAGAGCTGACAGTCGCCGGTCCCGGTCCCCTTGGTGTTGGAGTTGTTGCCGGGCACGTAGGCGAGGCCGTCGGAGAAGAGCACGTCCTGCGGCGTGTTCCCGGCGATGGCACTCGACCAGTGCACGGTGCCGTCGGTCAGGGAGAGCGCGCTGAGCTTCGTGGGCTCCGTGCTGGCCGACGGATAGTCGAACGCGTAGACGACACCGCCGGACACCTCGAAATCGCCGCCGAGGTACCCGGTCGTCTTCGGCGCGATGGTGAACTTCCACCGTTGGTCCCCGGACGTCGGGTCCACACACACGAGGGTCGCGGGGGCGGTGCCTCCCGGCTCTTCGAAGAGCAGCAGCGAGTCGCCGGACAGCATCGGCTGGACCTCGGCCTCAGTCCCGCTCACAGCGTGCTGCCACAGTTGGTCGCCGGTCGCCTGGTCGATCCCGACCACAACGGCCGAGAAGTCATCGACGTTCGAACCTTCGCTGAGCGTGCACAGCGCCAGTACCGTCGAGCCCTGGTAGTAGCCCTGGACATCGAAGCCCGCCATCGCCGTCGTGGCCCAGTTCTGCGTTCCGGTGGCCTGATCGAACGAGTAGAGGTAGCAGGCGTTCGGGACAGCGACGGTCGAGGCGGCGACGATGATGTCCGTGCCCGAGACGCCGGGGTAGCCGACGAACCCGGTGATGGACGACGAGGTCCACAGCACGTTTCCGGACGGGAGATCGAGAGCGACGACGGTCCCGCTGACACCCGCCGACGCGTTCGTGCCGACGTAGATCGTCTCGCCCGTGCCCATCGAGGCCGCCAGGTAGCTCGAGCCGTTCGAGTACTTCCACTGCTGAGCGCCGGTGGCGGGATCGAACGCGTAGATGACGTCGCCCTGCGTGCCGTTGGATACCGTGCAGATCACCAGGTTGTCCTGCGCGATCACCACCAATGAGGTGCCAGGCAGCGTCGTGTGCCACGCCGCGCTCCCGTCCGAGGCCTTCCACGCGAACACTTCGCAGCCCCCGGCCGCATCGCCCTTGGCATCGGTCTTGTAGAGCGCGCCGACGATCGTCGCGCCGGCGTCCACCAGTCCCAGCGGAGTGCCGCTCGCGGTGAAGGTCTCCGCGGTCGCCGCGTCAGGCAGGTCCAGGGTCGCGGCCGCGTTGCCGCCCCCGCCGCCGCCACCTCCGCCGGAGCTCAGGGCCAGCGCGGCGGCCGTCCCGACGGCGGCCACCCCGATCACCGCCGCCGCACCGATCAGCACATTGCGACGGGAGAGGGAGAACCGGCCGGGGCCGGGCGCGGGGTCGGGGCCGGGCACGGGGCCGGTCTGAGCGGGTGGGAACGTCCAGCCCGGGCCGGGAGCCTGCGCGGCCATCGGCACCGGCACCGGAACTTGCGTGGGAAGCGGACCGCTGGACAGGAAAAGCGGCCCCTGCGCCTCCAGGATCTCCAACTGCCCACCCACGGCGGCGTTGCGCGCGAAGACGTACACCGGTGAGTTCGGGGCGCCGACGGACGCGGGCTCGGGCAGGCCCGCGGCGAACATGCGGCCGCGCGCCGAGGCGAAGACCTGATCGGTGGTCAGCCAGATCGACTGCCCCGGGATCCCGGCCCGCACCGCGTCCACCAGCGCGGCGGTGAACGGCGAGACGACCAGTCGGGCGGGGTCCGGCGCGGCGAACTCGACCCGCAGCCCCGCGCCGATGGCGCGATAGTCGCCGACGAGCGGCCGACCGTCGAGCCCGATGGGCCCGGGCTGCCCGACCACCCGGGACGGCACGCTGGTGGCGCAGTCGAGGATCAGCAGCTTCGTCGCCGCAGAACTCTGCGTCAGCAACTCGATCAGCTGCTCGTAGAGCAATCCGGTGCTGCGCAGCAGTCCGGCCGCCGGGAGCGTGTCCCGCATCGCGAGGGCCAACTCGCCGCGCGCGGTACGCAGGCTCCGCCCGACGTAGTAGACCAGCAGGACGTCCTGCGCGGACTGGGCCGCCGAGTGCAGCGCGATGGAGAACTCGCTCGGCGTCGCGGCGTCGACGAGGGTGGTGATCCTGTCGGCGGGCCACCCGCACAGCTCGCTGCCCAGCAGCGCCGTGATCGCCTGCAGCGAGGCCTCGGCTTCCGGCAGCATGCTGAGGATCCCGGAGTCCTCGCGGAAAGCGCCGTTGCCCGCGAGGAACGCGTGAGATCGGGAGAGATCACGGATCATGATTCGGCGGCTCCTACACTCGTGCACGAGCTGTACATCCACCCACCGCCGAACATCAGCGGCCTTCAACATTCAAGCAACCTCGCGAGTGCCGGAACAGGCGCAGTCCGAATTCTGATATGCGCCCCCTGAGCGAGGTACCCGAACGTGGTGGATCCCAGTGACAACGTGCAGGAGCGTACGATCCGATCTCCGGGACCGCTCCCGAACCCGCGTCTCTCAGGACTGCTCGACCAGCTTGAACGCCTGCGCGCTGGTGCCGTCGCACGTGGCGACCTGGAGTTGGACTCCGTTGGCCGTCGAGGAGCTCGGCACGGTCAGGCAGAGACCGCTGTTGCGCGCCTGCAGCGTGTAGTAGCCGCCGCTGGTGGCCACGGGCTCCCACTGCTGGTTCGTGCCGCCGCCGTTCGACCACAGCTGGACGCCGGTGCCCGAGGCGGTGGCGGACGTTCCGCCGGTGACGTCCCAGACCTCGTTCTCGCTCGCGGCTTCGCGGCTGAGGACGGTGTAGTAACCGTTACTGGTCGGCGTGAACTGCCATTGCTGGTTGTTCGCGCCGCCGCAGGACCACTGCTGCAGGACGGTGCCGTTGGTCGTGCCGAAGGCGGTGTCGTCAGCGCAGGATCCGCTGTTCTCGTTCACCACCTCGTACCACGCGCTCGAGTCGATGGCAGAGGACGAAGACGAGGCCGAAGCCGAAGTGGAAACCGACGACCCCGTTCCAGCGAACGACAGATCATTGATATTCCACCCGCCGTCGTCCTCATCCAGGACCAGCGTCTGCGTCCCACTCGGCAGATCCACGCTCGCCGTCGCGGTGCCCCAGGTCTGCCAACCTCCAGTCGAAGCGAGGTTCACCGCTCCGGACAGGTCGGTGCCCGAGGAGTCCGTGATGTGCAGCGCGTCCGTCACAGCCGAGGGCGCGGTGACGCGGAAGCTGACGGTGTACGTGCCGGCCGCGGCGACGTTGACGGTGTAGCGCAGCCACTGGCCCTGCGAGGTCCAGCCGACGTCGTACCCGCCGCCGGTGTCCGAGGTGGCCTCAATGTCCACGCCGTCCGACCGGTAGGTGTTGGCGGTGCCGTTGACGGAGTTGACGTTGTAGCCGACGCCCTGGCCGCCGGTGTCGTAGTTCTCCGCCTGGACCGTGCCGGGCACAGCGGCCGCCGCACCGCCGTATGCGCCATCGGTCGCAGAATCCTGCCAACTGTTGCCGCTCGTCGTGGCGGTGAAGCCGCCGTTCGCCGATTCATTGGAGAACGCGCTGTCTCCCGAGGCGAGTCCGGTCACCGAGTTGCCGGTGATGGTGGCGTTCCCGGAGGGTGCCGGGTAGTACTGCGGGGAGATCACGATGCCGTTGCGCCAGGGATCAATGATCTGGTTGTCCGACAGCGTGGTGCCGGTGGACGTCGAGAAGTCGAGGCCGTCGTAGACCGGATTGATGATGGTGTTGTCAGTGACGTCGGCGTTCGAGACGACACCGACGTTCTGTCCGTCACCGCCGTTGCCGACCTGCATCGCCGGCTGCCCCTGGAAGTAGGCGTTGCCACCCGACCTGACGACCACGTTCCCTGAGACGGTCGCGCCGGTCATGTCACTGCCGTTCACCCCGAACCGCCCGACGCCGAGACCGATGTAGCGCGCGGTATCTGCGATGTAGTTGTCCTCGACGACGTGACCGGACCCGCCGTAGACGCCGATCCCCTTGCCGCCCCACGGCGCGATGACAGTGTTGTGCGTCATCGTGATGTCCGTCATCGCCGTGTAGTCCGTCGTCGTGGAGCCGTTCGTGTTGTAGGCGACCGAGTTGATCGCCATCCCGTCGTCCCCGGTGCCTCGAATAAAGTTGTTGGTAGCTGTCAGATTGCTGCCCGACGTGCCGGTCAACGAGACGTTGTTGAGGTTGCAGCCGTCCGCGAAGATGTCAGTGAACAGGTTGTTCTCCACCACACCGCCGGAACCCGAGGCCCAGACGCTGGATTCGACGTGCTGCACCCACATGTCCTCGATGGACCAGTTGGTGCCCGTCGTGTCCTCGGCACCGCCGCCGCCGTCCGCGGTCTGCCGGTCCTGCGCGTTCGAGTCGATGTGGAAGTCCTGGATGTGGCAGGACGTGCACTGGAACAGCGAGCCGAGGCCGGCGCTGTTCGGCAGCGGGACGTCCCGGTAGACCTCGCTGTAGAGATAGCCCGCGCCCTCGACGGTGATGTTGCTGACCGGCAGGCTGGCCGTGCCGATCACGTAGAACGTGCCCTGCGGGATCCAGAGGATCTTGTTCTGCGACTCGGCCTGGCTGATGCAGTTCTGGATGGCCGAGGTGCTGTCCGTCGCCCCCGCCGCGGCGGTGCCGTTGGTCGGTGTGTTGTCGGCGGTCGCGCCGCAACTGGTGATCGATATCGAGTTCGCCGGCTGGGCGGCCGGGGCCGGCGCGTTCCAGAGATCGATCGAGTTGACCCAGTAGAACGAGGCGCTGTTCGAGGAGTCCTTCTCCAGCGAGAAGGTCGCGCCCGCCGGGATCGCGGCGCCGGTGACGGAGGCGTGGAAGTCGTCCCAGAAGGCGCGCGGGTCGCCGTCGGCGGGGTTCTCATCGGAGCCGTTGTAGTTGCCGCTTCCCCCCTCGTACTCCCAGCTCTGCATCGAGTTCATCGAGATGGCCTGGCGGAAGGTTCCGTTGACGTACAGATCCAGCGTCGCGGTCTCCCCGGTGCCGGTGGAGGAGTCGGGTATGGACGCCCGAACATTGACGAAGTTGATCGGCGCGCCGGTGTCGTTCGTCCACTGCACGGACTGCCCGGTCTGGGTGAGCTGCACGTACGCGTGCCCCGAGGCCTCGCCCTGCGGGCTGTCGTACTCGGAGGTCGGCGCAGAGGTCAGGGACACGACACTCGCGCCGCCGCCGAGCTGGCCTTCAGGAGCCTGATACGTGGTGAACGGCGTCGTCGCGCCGGCCACGCTCGGCGAGGGCGTGCCAGGTGCCTGATACGCGGCCAGGGTCGGCGACGCGGCGAGGGCGGCGGGCGAGGAGAAGACCACGGCGGTCAGACCGGCGGCGACGGTCGCGGCCGCGGCGACGGCGATCACGCCGAGACGCGAGACGCCGCGGCGGCGCGGAGTCGGTGGATGGGAATCTCTGCGCGTTCTGAGCACGGGGTACTCCCTTGGAAGGGGGTGGGTTGTGGGCGACAAGGTTCCATCGATGTGTGCTCATGTCAAGACAGAGAAACCGTAATGGTCTAACTTTACAGAGCAAGTCTTGAACATTATTTTGGAAATGGCGCATGACCTGCGGCGCCATCACACGAAGGTCCCATAAATGAGGCCCTCTCCGGTAGTCGTGTTCCCGGAACCCCGCAGATTTCTCGACACTCGTTGATCGATGCGCTAGAACACATCCGATGTATCTTCCTCGGCCAACCATGCTGATCTCTGCAAAATGACAATCAGGAGGGACCCGTGTCCGCTCGATCACGCCCCCGCCTAGCCCTCACGGCGGTCATGGCGATCGCGCTGGTAGTCCCAGCCGCCATGATCACCCAATCCGGCTCGCGCGCCGCCGCCGCGGCCTCGCTCACGACCGCGTGGCAGAACGGCGCTTTCTCGGAGAACACCGGCGGGGTGGTTTCGCGCTCCGATGTGGTTCTCGGCGAGCCGAACTCCGCCGCGAACCAGTCGCTGCCGCTGGGCAACGGCTCGCTGGGCGTCGCGGCCTGGGCGGCCGGCGGGTTCACCGCGCAGCTCAACCGCAGCGACACGATGCCGTACCGCCTCTCCCCGGGCCAGCTGCGGATCCCGGGCCTGGCCGCGATGGCCTCGGCCTCGAACTTCTCCGGCTATCTGGACCTCTACAACGGCGTGCTGCACGAGTCGGGCGGCGGGATCACCATGAACGCCTGGGTGCCCGAGGGCAAGGACGAGCTGGTCGTCGACGTCAGCGGCGTGAGCCCCTCCACTCAGCAGACCGCGACGCTGAGCCTGTGGTCCGGCCGAACCCCGACCGCGAGCAGTTCGGGCGCCTACGGAAGCCTGGCGCAGACGTGGGTGGACAACTCCCAGTCCGGCTCCTCCGGGCAGACCTTCGGCGCGATGTCGACGATCACCGCCGGCGGGCAGAACGTCACCGGCTCGGTCGTGAACTCCACCGAGGTCCAGGTGAGCTTCACCCCGAACAGCGACGGCGACTACCGGGTGATCGTCGCGTCCCCCTCGTGGACCGGCGGCAATCCGGAGACCACCGCGCAGTCGCTGATCGGCGGCGACACCACGGCGACCAGCGCCTCGCTGCTGGCCACGCAAGCCGCGTGGTGGAACAACTTCTGGGCGACCAGCGGCCTGATCGAGATCAACTCCTCGGACGGCACCGGCCAGTACCTGGAGAACCTGCGCACCCTCTACCTGTACGACGAGGCCGCCACCATGAAGTCCGGCTCGTATCCGGGCTCCCAGGCCGGAGTGGCGGACATGTTCGCCTACGACGAGGACCAGCAGGACTGGTATCCGGCCGGGTACTGGCTGTGGAACCTGCGCGGGCAGATCGCCGCGAATCTCAGTTCGGGCAATTTCAACCTGAACGTGCCGATCTTCGCCATGTATCTCAATGATCTGCCGGCGATCGAGTCGTGGACCAGCGCGCAGATGGGCGGTGCGGCCGGAGCCTGCGTCCCGGAAACCATGCGGTTCAACGGAAACGGCTACTACAACGGCGGCAGCAACACCCAGAACGCCTCGTGCGCGAAGGCTTCGAGCCCGTCGTACAACGCGCTCACCATCACCAGCGGCGCGGAGATCGCGCTGTGGGTCTGGCAGCAGTACGAGGACACCGGAAGCATCAGCTTCCTGCAGACCTACTACCCGATCATCAAGCAGACCGCCACCTTCCTGCTCGGCTACCAGTCGGTCGGCTCGGACGGCTACCTGCACGCCACGGCCAACGCGCACGAGACCCAGTGGGCGGTCACCGACCCGACCACGGACCTCGCCGCCGACCAGGCCCTGTTCCCGGCCGAGATCCAGGCCGCGACCCTGCTGGGCACCGACTCCACGCTCGTCTCCCAGCTCAAGACCGCCGAGACCGAGATCGAGCCGTACGCGAGGGCCAGCCAGACCAGTCTGACCACGCTGCTGAACGCGCAGCCCACCACGGCCTCCACGGTCGCCGGCCTGGACGCTCAGGGCACTGACGTGATCGCCCAGTCCTACCAGCCGTCCGCGGCACAGGAGAACGGCGAGAACATCGGCCTCGAGCCGGTCTGGCCCTACGGCGTGATCGGCGACAGCACGACCGTCAACGGCGACAACCTCACCGCCCTCGCGGACCGCACGTACACCAATCGCCAGTTCAGCAACAACGCGGACTGGAGCTACGACGCCGTGGACGCCGCGCGGCTCGACATGTCGGCCCAGGTCGCCTCGGACCTGACCGCGAACACCGAGAACTACCAGACCTTCAGCAACGGCCTGGCGAACCTCGGCGGCGGCGCGGGCGACGAGCCGTACATCGAGCAGCAGTCCGATGTCGCCACCGCCCTCGACGAGGCCCTCGCGACCGACTACGACGGCACCCTGCGCTTCGCCCCGGCCTGGCCGTCCGGCTGGAACGCCTCCGGCACCGTCTACATCCAGGGCGGCTCGAAGGTGGACGCCCAGGTCGAGGGCGGAACCCTGGCCACCGCCGCGATCCAGGCCGGCACGACCGAGACCATGAGCGTGCGCAACCCGTGGCCGGGATCGCAGGCCGAGGTCGTGAACGGCTCGACCGGCGCTGTAGTGGTGGCGGCGACCACCGCGAGCACCTTCAGCGTCCCGGTGACGGCCGGGAGCAGCTACCTCGTTGAGCAGCCCTCCAATCTCACCACCTCGCTCACCTATGCCCAGGTGACCGGCACCCAGGCGACCACGTACAAGACCCTCGGCGGAAAGGTGCAGATCGGCCTTCCCCCGGGCACCGCCGCGTACAGCAGCCTGGCCGCGTCCTTCAACGACATCGGCGTCACCGCCGACACCAACACCGACCCCGGCAACTGGGACGGCGGCGGCGCCAGCTTCTCCGAGACCGCGCTGACCAACGCGGGAGCCGGCCCGGGTGCGAGCGTCTCCAGCGGCGGCCTCACATACACCATGCCCAGCGCCGCGGCCAGCACCAACGACAACACCGTCGCCGAGGGCCAGACCATCGACGTATCAGGGTCCGGATCCAACATCGGCTTCCTGCTCTCCGCGAGCTACGGGCCCGCCTCAGGCAGCGCCACCGTCAACTACACCGACGGCAGCACCCAGAGCGTCACCCTCAACGCGCCCGACTGGTTCTCCACCTCCGCACCGAGCGGCGGGACCGTGGCCGTCAACTCGACCTACCAGAACCGGCAGGGCAACACGACGTACGCGCACACCGCCGACCTCTTCACCGAGAGCTTCACGCTCACATCCGGCAAGACCGTCGCCTCGGTCACCCTGCCGCCGGGCTCAGCCCTGGCCGCCGGAACTGCGGCGATCCACGTATTTGCTATCAGTGTGGGCTGATTCGCTTCGTAGTGTTGATGGGGCCGCCACTCGGAAAGTCGAGTGGCGGCCCTGTCGCTTCCCCGCTCGGCTTACGGTTCGCGGTCGGCCTTCCTACGTTCCGGCACTACGCTGCGCTCCGTGCCGGACCTCGTACGGCTGCCTGCCTTCTTCGGCGCTTCTACGCGCGTGTTGGCTGGTGGCCGGGGTAGCGTCGGCTCCTGGGGTCGGGTGGTTCGGGCCTCGGCTTCGCCGTCGGCTGGTCGCTCTCCTACGTTCCGGCACTGCGCTCCGCTCCGTGCCGGACCTCGTACGAGCTCTCGCTGGCGCTGGTGGTGGCGCCGGGTGGGGCGCGGCCCTACGTCCCTCCGGTCCTCGGGCGGCGGGGTCGTCCTCCCTCCGGTCGTCCTCCACGCGTGCGTCGGATGGTGGCTGAGGTAGCGTCGGCTCCCTGCGTAACGGTCCCGCGAGCATCCACACGGAAGCCAGTCCGTCTGGCGTGCACGATCAGAGACCTGGTCAGTCCTCAAAGCTGATTCCCGTACGCTGCTTTGAACTTCGAGGTGGCGAAACGTTCCGGTGCTGTAGGTTTAGTTGGCATGGATCTCGCGAAAGAGTTGGCGCTGACACCGGGGCGCCGTGAGCAACTGCATGCGTGGCTCAGCGATACGCAGTTGCTGCGAGCTGAGTATCCGAACGTAGCGGACTACCTCAGTAGAACCGAGAGCATGCCGGGTACGGGTGACAACCAGTCTGATCTAGCATTTGATGTAAGGCTGCTGCACTATCTGACGATCGAGCGAGCGGCTACTGAGAATCCATACTGGGCTACGGTCGCGCCGTCAGTGTTCGACCACGATGGCCGCCGGGTCGTGAACGGGGGAAATCCACAGGGAAGCGCGCGACTCGGCTACGCGGAAATGTTCTTACAGGCCGCATATTCCTATGCGATCCCGTCGCCAGAGACAATCGAGTGGGTGGCCGATTTTTGTGACGGCCGACCAGTTCTGGAGCTTGGCGCAGGTCGAGGCTACTGGGCTGCTCAACTGTCTCGCGCGGGCTTGGCGGTCCGCGCAATCGAGCTCGAGCCCCCAGACAAGGCTGAGAATATTTCCTTCCCCCGGGAGGCCGGTCAACCCGACGTCTGGTATCCGGTTGCCAGCCTCGATGACCTCAGCTTCGGAGGTTGCGCGAACTGCGTGCTGCTCCTCTGCTGGCCGCCTGGCTGGGGTAACACGATGGCCTCTGAAGCACTCGCCGCATTCGAGTCGATCGGCGGCGATCGCCTTATCTATATCGGCGAGCCGCGAGGAGGGAAGACCGCTGATGGGGCCTTCTTTGATGGGCTATCGGCTCGATGGACGCTAGAGTCAAGCGATCCGCGTTTTGTCTCCTGGTGGAACTTGGCGGATGCGGCGCAAGGCTGGGCCAAGCGGTAGCTGCGACGCCGCCAACGGAATGGCGTCGGGCGGCCCCGGCCATCAATTGGGTCCACCCGACGCCTCAGGCTCGGGCTCGAATTTCATCCTGAACGTAAATTCGTCGTAGCGGTCGCGTGGGTACGACACATAGGAGAGCATCAGAAGTCGGCCATCTCGAGCGAAGAAGCGCTGACGGATAACCTTGACAAGACTGCCGGGGGACGTGCGCAGCCAAGCTGCGTGCGAAGGATTTGGCAGCCGATCGGATAGACTCTCTTCCAGCTCCGCCGCATCGGATACAGTAGCTACGTCAACAGGCGTGTATGTGTCCGAAATGGAAACCGGGTTGCGATCCTCGGTGATCCGAGTGACTACATGCTTAAGAACGGTGCCTACCGGCACGCCAAATTCCTCTGCTAACTCATCCGTGGCAGGGATATCATCGACGGTACGGTCCACTTGAATGTCGCGATCCGATTCGTTGCGGAAAGTGTCCTCGGGACTTTCCCGCTGCCGTTCTGGAGACACCCGCACAAGGTTCGGGCGATCAGCCACGAAGATGCCGCGTCGCGGACGCGACCGGACAAGACCCTGGATCTGTAAAAGCTCGACGACTTTCCTGGCCACGATGTTCGATACGTCGTGTCGCTCGGCGATGTCGTTGTAGCTCGGCATCTGGATGCCAGGCGGGAACTCCCCGCTGCGGATCCGCCTCGCGTACTCACCTGCGATGACGACATAGGCCGGTTCCGGCACGAACTTGATCCCTTCTGTCCCCTGCGACATGCCACTCCACGGTCATCGTATAGGCGGGCTTGTGCGTATACCTAGCTAGGTATACCTTGTTCTCGACGGGCGCACGCAAGCGGGGCGCCCAGGAGTTCGGCGCCGTCGGACGTGCGACGTAGCGGCGACGAGGAGTAGGCCGCGTGCTCACTCCGGATCTGTCCTTGCACGATCGAGCGACCCATCTCGCGGGATGGCTGTTTACGGAGGTGACTCAGTGATTCAGGTTTTCGATAGCCGATGCCCGATGATTGTGGACTCATCCGAGATCCGGCCAGGTGATTGGCTGCGTGACCTCGGCACGCTGCGTCAGGTCGAGTCCGTGGAGGAATTGCCCTCCGCCGTCGGCTCGGGGCGGATCTTCGTCGTGCGCTTCGTTTCGGCACCGGGCGTCGAAGACCTTGTGCTCAGCATCCCCGGCACGGTGACGGTCACCATCTGGCGACCTACGTAGCTCCGTGTCCCTCTGCCTGGCCCCCAGACACCCTGCCGAACCACCCTTCAAGAGTCGCAGCAGGGCACGGTCCCCCCTGGTCCGCAACCGCACTTGCAGACCAGGGGGCCACGGCTGAAGTCCCGCACACCCTGTACCGCCAGGGACGACAGCAGGCCGCCCCGCTCGGCGCGCTTATCCGCTCGCGCGCCGAGCGGGGCCACATCCGCCAACCAACAACCTCGGGGATGCGACATGACCACGTTCACGACACACGACGAGCGCCGTGCTGACGTGATCGAGGTGACCGGCTCCCTCCAAGACGCCACGATTTCGGAGACGCTGTGACTACACGACCGTTCCCGCGAACGCCCAATCTGGCCCTGCGTCGCGCACGGCAGTCGATGAGGCTGAGTCAGTCTCAGTTCGCGGAGGCCGTCCGTGCGGCGGGCAACGCGATGGGGGTACCAAACCACTGTACGAAGCGGCTTGTGCAGAAGTGGGAGACCGGGGAGCACGCGGCCTGTCGACCCGATTACCTCAGGGTGCTCCAGGCGGTGACCGGCCTCTCGGCCCGGGAACTCGGCTTCCGCGTGCTGCCCGACGATTCGGGGGCTTTCGCCGGACTCGGGGACGGAGCACAGGGGGCGAATAGTGACTATTCGGGCGCAGAAGGCGCAACGGGGAGGGCCGGCGCCGCGTTCTCCATGGCCGGGATGACCGAGTACAACGCGGACGGAACGATCGAGGGGTCTCTCGATCAGTTGCGCTACGCGCTCGAACACCCCTCGACGGTCGACTCGCGTACCGCCGAGTTCGTCGAGACCGCCACGTGGCGTCTGTTCGATCTGGAGCACCACAGCCCGGCGAGGCTGCTCGCGCCCACGGTGGACCGGCACCTGACCACCGTGACCTCGCTGCTGACCGCCGCGCGCCACGAGGGGGTACGGCGCAGCCTGATGATCTCGGCTGGACGCAGCGCGATGCTGGCCGGGTGGATGGCCTTCGACCGAGGCGATACCGCGTCCGCGCACCGCTACTGGGACACCTCGATCAGCACCGCCGAAAGCACCGGGGACGGCGCCCTGCTCGCCGCCAGCTTGACCTACCTGTCCTATTCGGCCGCGCGCAAAGGCGATCCCGCCACCGCCTGGCAGCTCGCGCACACCGCCAGCCTGCACACGCCCGACGACGTCCGCGCCACCGCTTGGGCTGCCTCCCGTGTCGCGCTGTACGCGGCAATGCTCGACGACCGCAAGGCGGCCGAGGCTGCGATGCAGCGCTCACTGGAGCTCGGCGCCAACCTGCCGCACCCGAAGCCCGGTGACGGCACCATGCCGTGGATGCGCTTCTTCGACCGCGCCGGGCTGCTCTCCTCAACGGCGCACACCGTGGCAGTGCTCAAAGGGCCGCTCGCGGCCGACTACGCGGTCAATGCCGTGGACGCGCTCGGCTCGGCCAAGGTCAAGGCCCGCGCTGTAGTGCTGGCGGAAGTCGCCCTCACCTGTGCGATCGTTGGCGAACTCCAACTGTGCCTCGAATACGGCAGCCTGGCGGCCACGCTCACCCGCGACATGGACGTGAGCACCGCCGCCGACCTGCTCTACGAGATCGTCCCCATCATCCTGCCCTACTCCGACACCCGCGCCGTCCGTGAGCTGCTGCCGCAACTGACTCGGCTAACCCGGACAGCGGACCTGACGAACGCAGCGGAGTAAGGGTGAAAGTAAGCGAGACATGAACCAGATGCCCGAAACGCCTCCACCAGGGCTAGGCACTGAGTGGATCAACCCCGTCTGTCAGACTGCGAAGCATGCTCCGCCTGTCGCGTACTGTAGTCAGGCCCCTGCGACGCTGCTACAGTCGCGGTGACGGCGGAGCGTACCCCGATCGCGCCACGCACCGGCGCGGGGACACAGCAGGGCCGCCGCATTCCACCGCGAAGCGCGTAACCGGGAGGTACACGTGAATCAGCGGATCAGCCAGCCCTTCACCTCGCAGTCGTCACGTCCGACGAGGCATCATCGTCACCACCGCCTTCTTCTTCGCGCGATGGCTCTCTTCGCCTCAGCGGCGGCGGCAGGCACACTCACCATCGTCATCGCCAACGGCATCATTGGTGGCGACGGCATCCAAGGCACCAGACACAACATCGCGGCAGCTGGAGCCGTTCCTGCCGACAACGGAGTCATCTCGACCAACGGAGTGATCGCCGCTGACGGTGGCGTCATCTCGAGCGACGGAGTCACCGCCGCCGACAACGGAGTCATCAACGCCGACTGACGATCCGCTCCTCACAACTGCGGCGTTGCAACGGGGCTGCCACCCAGAGAGCCGGGTGGCAGCCCCATCAACAGCATTCGGGCCCGCCGCGCGGCCTACGAACCCGTCGGGCAGAGGTTCATCGGCAGCACCCCCGCCCCGGAAATGCTGGCCACCGCCGAGTGCACGGTGACCGGGTCGGCGGACCAGATGCGGAAGTCGGCCTGGTTGTTCATGGCCTCGTTCACGGCGGCGTCCGGCAGGGCGAAGGTGACGGACTTCCAGGTGTCGGTGTTCGTATTCGTCACCGAGCCCGCGCCCGTGTAGTTGCTGCCGCCGCTCATCGCGTACTGCACCTGCCAGTTGTTCGTGCCGCTGTCGTAATACTCGACCGTGACGCTCGCCGAGAAGTCTCCGCTCTGGGCGATGCGCGGATCGACCTGGAAGTACATGTTCAGGTCGCCGGGGACGCTCGCCGTCGTGCTGCGCGCGCTCTCGCCCCCTACGGTGACCGGCGTCGTGGTGCCGTCGCCGCCTTCTTCCTGGGTGAGTCCGTTGTCGACGTTGGTGGTGCCGAGCGTGGTGCACACGGTGGCGGTGTCACCGGAGCCGACGACGGCGACGGGTACGGACAGGGTGGGCAGCGGCACGTCGTCGGGGTCGCTGAGTGCGATACCGACGTCGCTGAAGCCCTGTACGGCGTCCGGCGCCACCTGGAACGAGACCGTCGCGGTGGCCGTATCGCCGCTGACCTGGGCGGTGCCGGAGCTCGGGGTGACGGTGACTCCGGGCGGCGGCTGCGCGGTCCACTGCAGTTCCTGGACCTTCGAGGCCTGATCGCCGTTCGCACCGACGCCTAGGGTGAAGGTGAGTGTCGCGGTCTGCGTCTGGCCGGCCGTCGCGATCAGGTTCGACGGCGAACTGGTGACCTGTGCGGGCAGCGATCCGGTTGGGAAGCTGAGCGCTCCGGCCTGGTACGACGGGGGTGCGTCGTTCGGTGCCGCCGCCCACGTCGTGTCGGGCGTGTTGGAGATTGCCGCGTTGACGTGAGTGGTCGCGCCAGTCCAGCCGGCCCCGCCTACCCCACCACCGACGAGGTCTGCGGCCGGGAGCCAGTCTCTGTCCGACGACCGTCCGTCCACCGTTAGTCCACTGATGTAGCCCTGATCTGACGCTCCGGGCGCGGTGATCGTCAGCTGGTGACCGGGGAGGTTCAACTGCACCTCGGGGAAGATCGGCGCGCTCATGGCGAGCACCGGTGCACCCGGGCTGACCGGGTAGAGGCCGATCGCGCCCCAGACGTACCAGGAGCTCATCGCCCCGAGGTCGTCGTTGCCGGGCTCTCCGGCGGGCGAGTTCGCGTAGACGTCGTCGAGGAGTTCGTGCACCTCGGCCTGCGTCTTGTACGGCGCGCCCGCGTAGTCGTAGACCCAGGGGACGAGCAGGTCGGTCTCGTTGCCGGCCCAGTAGTACGGCGAGTTCGGGCCCGCCTGGTCCTGCTGGAAGAACGTGTCGAGCCGGGATACCGCGGCCGAGTCTCCGCCCATCGCGCTGATCAGGCCACTGAGATCCTGCGGCACCGAGAAGGCGTACTGGGCCGCGTTGCCCTCCTGGTAGCCGGATTGACCGAAGGAGCCGAGGCCGTCGGTCACGGGGTTACCTGCGGGGAAGTCGCCAGCGGCGTCGCGCGGCTGGAGGTAGCCGGAGTCCGTGTTGTAGATGTTCGTCCAGCTCTGAGACCGTGTCAGGAACGTGCGATACGTGCTGTCCGCGCCGAGGCTCTGGGCGAGCTCGGAGATCGCGAAGTCGTCGGTGGCGTACTCGAGGGTGAGCGACGCGCCGTTGGGCACCGCCGAGCCGGAGAGCGCGGTGTCATTCACCACGTACCCGTCCTTGAGGTACGTGTCGAGACCGGGCCGTTCCTCGTAGTAGCCCTGGCCGAGATCGCTGCTCGACTGGACCTGGGTGGCGCCCTTGACCATCGCGGCCAACGCGGCTCCGGTGTCGAAGTCGCGCGCGCCGAACTCGTAGGCCTCCGCGAGGATCGCGTCGGCCGAGTCGCCGCCCATCATGCCGGTATAGCCGCCGGCCACCGGCCATTTCGGCAGCCAGCCGCCCTGTTCGGCGTCGTTGACGAGCGACTGGGCCATCGCGCTCGTCTGCCTTGGCGCGATCGCGGCCAGCAGCGGCACCTCGTCCCGGTAGATGTCCCAGCCGGAGAACGTGGTGTACTGCGCCTGGCCGGGCGCGGTCCGGTGCACCTTGCCGTCCATGCCGAGATATTGGCCATTGGCGTCGCTATACGTGCTCGGGTCGAGCAGCGCGTGATAGAGCGCGGTGTAGAACTCAACCTGCTGATCGTGCGTGCCGCCGCCGATCCGCACCTCGGACAGCAACCGCCGCCACTGCTCGCGGGTCTGCGCCGCCACGTCCGCCACGTTCCATCCATGCAGTTCGGCGTGGATGTTGGATTCGGCGTTGGCGACGCTCACGTAGCTGACCGAGACCTGCATGCCGACGTCGGCGTTCGAGGTGGTGTCGAAACTGACGTAGGCGCCGGAGTTCTGGCCGGTCGCGGTGGCGCTGCCCGGGGTGACGTCGGTGCCGTTCCAGGTGCCGGACGTCGTGAAGGGCCGGTCGAACTTCGCGGCGAAGTACACCGTCGACGAGTTCGGCATGTCGCAGAACTCTCCTTCGGTGATGGAACCGGTCACCTCGTCGTCCCCGACGATGGACACGTTCGCACCGGTCACCGAGGACTGCGAGTCGCCCACCTTGAACAGCACGTTCGCCGCGGTGGTGGCCGGATAGGCGAACGAGCCGATCCCCGTGTGGGTGGTGGCGGCGACGTTCACTCCGACGGCTGAGTCACCGGTGCCCAGCAGCGTGGAGTACGAGCCGGGCACCGCGGTCTCGTTCGCGTGGCTGAACGGCTCGGTCGTCGAGGTCGGATTCGTGCCGATGTCGCCGACGGTCGGCAGGATGGGCAGGTCGCCGGCGATGCCGCAACCCGCGCCGGACACGTGCGTCACGCTCAGCCCGATGGTGGACGAGTCGGAGTAGGCGTAGCCGCCGGCGGCCGGACGCGAGGTCGTGTCGGGGCTCCAGGCGACCATGCCGAAGGGCGCCGAGGCCCCGGGGAACATGTTCACCGGCCCGACCACGGCGTCGCCGGCGCCGGTGCCGATGAAGGGGTTAACCAGCGCGGTCGGGTCGCTGACCAGGGCGGGCAGCACTGCGGCATCCGCCGCTGGCGAGTGCGCCGCGAGCATTCCGGCGGACAGCGCGACGGCCACTGCCGCCGCGATCCGCCTTCGCGTGGATATCAAGGTTCGTTCGCCTCCGGAGGGAACGGTTTGCGGGTATTGATTCGGTGCGCGGCCACGGCCCGGCGCGGGAGGGCGCCGGGCCACAGCCGTACTGCTGGACTCAGCCGATGGTCAGCCGATGGCCGCCGCGAAGACGTGCAGCGGCTGGCTTCCGGCGGCGGGCAGGGTGACCGACTGCACGGTCTTCCCGCTCGCCAGCGTGACCGGGTCGTAGAAGACGGCCGTCTTCCACGAGGTGGTGCCGGACTGGCTGTTGCCGTAGGCCGAGGTCACCGCGACCTGGGCGCCGGTCGGCGGGGAGCCGTTGGCCCAGTCGCCGAAGCCGAGCGTGAACTGCTGGGTCGTGCCGTCGGTGTAGGTGATCGTGCCGGTTCCGGTATGCGGTCCGTTCGCGCTGATGCCGAGGAAGGCGAGCGTCGTCCCGCTGCCGGTAACGTCGAACGCCTGTCCGTTGGCCTCGACGTTGTCCGGCGTACCGGCGGCGGAGGCGGGCCAGGTGAAGACCTGCCCGCCGAAGGTGAACGCGCCGCCCGGCGTCAGTCCGGACGCGGCCAATGCCTCGGCCGACAGCGAGTTTCCGCCGCCGTCGATGCCGCCGTTGAGATCGCTGGGATTGTGGTTGGAGTCATCGGTGATCGAGACGTTGTCGAAGCCCGCGCTCAGCGACGAGTACGGCACCTCGGTCTCGGCGCCGGAGATCCCGGCCTGGGTGCCGCCGACGGTCTCGGTGACGCCGATCACCTGCGATCCCGGGGTCTGACCGCTCGGCGCGGACACCGACCAGGTCGTGGACACGGTGCCGCCGGCCGCGACCGAGTCGAACGTATCCGGGCTCGTATTCGTCGCGGTCCAGCCGCTCGGCAGGTTGAGGGAGAGCGCCACGTTGCTCAGCGCCGCGGTCGAGGGGTTCGCCAGCGACGTGGTCACCGTGCCGGAGCCGCCCGCCTCGATCGCCGGCGGGGCCGCGATCGAGAGGTTGGCCGACTCGATGGACATCCCGAAGACGTGCAGCGCCGGGATGCCGCCCTGCGGGTTCGGGTTGCCCTGCGGCAATGTCACCCACTTGACGGTCTTGGTCGGATCGAGCGTCACCGACGCGTAGTCGATCGTGGTCTGCCAGGCCGTCTGATTGCCCGGCTGATTGCCGTAGGGAGCACGGATCGCGACGTCGTCGCCGGTCGGCGGGGTGCCGTTGGCCCAGTCACCGAAGCCGATCGTGTACTGCTGCGTCGTGCCGTCGGTGTAGGTGATCGTGCCGGTCCCGCTGCTCGCGCCCCAGGTGCTCGTGCCCAGGAAGCCGAGCGTGGATCCGGACCCTGAGACGTCGATCGTCTGGCCCGCCGCGACCACGTTGTCATTGGTGCTCGGCGGTTCGTTCGGCCAGGTGAAGGTCAGGCCGTCGTGCACAAGCGCGGCACCCGGGGTGACGCCGACGCCGGCCAGCGCCTGCTCGGAGAAGCTGGCGCCCGCGCCGTCCAGGTTCGCGCCGCCGCGGTTGGAGTCGCTGGTGATCGCGGCGTTGTTGTATGCGGACTGGAAGGTGGAGTAGGGCACGTCGGTCTGCGTCCAGCTACTGCTGTCGTGCACGCCGTTGATCGTGGCGTCAGCATCGAAGGTGTAGTTTCCCGCCTGGCCGGAGGGAATCGTCACCGCCCACGTCGTACTCACCTGCTGACCCGCGGCCACGCTCGTGAAGCTGCTCGGGCTCGTCGCCGTCGCGCTCCAGCCGTCGGGCAGGTCGAGGTCCATCGCCACGCCGTGCACGGCCGCGCCGCCCGCGGCCGCCGTGTTCGTGAAGGTAGTAGTCACAGTCGAGACGCCACCCGCCGAGGAGAATCCGGGCGCGCTCACCGAGACTTCGTGCCCGACGACGATCGGAGTCGAGCCGCTGACTCCGTTGACAGTCACGATGATCGAAGCCGTGCCGTCGCCGACCGCGGTCACCAATCCCTTCGGGCTGACCGTGGCCACGCGCGGATCGCTACTGCGGTACGTGACGTGCGAGGTGGACAGGTCGGCGAAGCTGCCGTCGGTGTCGGCGGCCTCGACAACGTTGTCGGCGGTCACGCTCATGTTCCGGCCCGTCTGCGGAACGGAGCCCTGGCCGGTCGTGTCGTCCGCGATCCACGGGTTCTTGCCGGTCAGGTCGAGGGTCTGGCCGACCTGGAACTCGCTCTGGTCCGGCTGCACCGTGACCGTCTGCACCACGGGCTTGAGTGAACCGGTGATCTGCACGTCATCCGTGGCGCGGATGTCCGCGGAGCTGGCGCCGAGGTTGAAGGCGTACTTGCCGTCGTAGACGACGTCGTTCGCCGTGGTCCCGTCCCAGATCTCCAGGCTGGAGGCCGGAACCGTGATCTCAATGTGCTGGCTCTGTCCGGGCTTGAGTTCCTTGGTCTTCTGGAACCCGACGAGCTGCTCGTCCGGGAAGGTGACGCCGGTCTGGGTGAACTGCGCCGCGCCGTAGAGCTGCGCGACCGTCGTTCCGGTGACCGTGCCCGTGTTCTTCACGGAGAGGCTCACGTGCACGTTGCCGTTCGCATTGACGGTCGAATCGGCGTGCACGTCCGAGTAGGTGAAGTTCGAGTAGCTCAGGCCGTAGCCGAACGGGTAGGTCGGCGTGCCGGTGAAGTACATGTAAGTGCGGCCGAGCCCGCCGGTGTCGGCCGCGTCCAGGCCGTAGTTGTCCATCGGGGCCAACTGCGAGTCGTCGGCGTACCAGGTGAAGTCGAGGTGCCCGTCCGGGTTCTGCTTGCCGAACAGCACATCGGCCAACGCAGTGCCCTGGCTCTCGCCGTTGTAGCCGGCGAAGACGATCGACGGGAAGTCGCTCTCCACGTTGCCGATCGTCACCGGGCCGTTGGACTGGATCGAGAGCACCATGTTCGGGTTGCCGACAGCGGCGACCTGCTGAATCAGCGAGTCGTAGTTGCCGGGCATCGCGAGAGTGGTGCGGTCCGTGCCCTCGGTCGCGACGTTCAGGTCGGTCCCGACGAACACGACCACGGCGTCAGCACTCTTGACGTCCGCGAGCGTCTGCGCGGAGCACGCCGCCGGAGTCGTCGACTTCGTCGAGGTCGCGCACGCGTCGTAGACCACCTGCGCGCCAGGATTGGCCGCCTGCACCTCAGACGTGATCCCCTGCACGGCGTTCACCTGGAGCGAAGGATCGCCCGAGTAGTCCCCGAGCGTGACCGTGCCGGCGAGATCTCCGACGATCACGATCTTGTTGGTGGTCTTGGGATTCAGCGGCAGCAGTGCCTTGCTCGCGCCCGTGGCCGGCTGGTTCTTGAGCAGCACCAAGGAGTTGTCCGCGACCTGGGTCGCGAGCGCCTGGTGCGCCGGGCTCTGGATCACCGCCTTGGTGATCTTCGTGTACGGATCCTGCGACTTCGAGTCGAACTCGCCGGTCTCCATGCGCACGGTGAACAGCTGGATCAGCGCCTGGTCGATGACGCCCTCGCTGAGCGCGCCGGCGTTGATCGCCGCCTCGATGTTCGAGAGCGTATTCTCCCCGCCCGTGCAGTTCGCGTCGGTTCCGGCGCGCAGCGCGTACGCCTGCCCGCCCGCCTGCGCCGGCATCGTGGCGCCGGTCAAGGTGTTCGTCCAGGTGCCGGTGGCCCCGAGGTTGTCCGTGGTCCAGCCGTTCGGCGCCCAGTCGTGTCCGGACGGCGGGTTCAGGTACGTGGTCCCGACCGCGCCGCAGTCGGAGGTGATGTAGCCGTCGAAGCCGTACTCGCGCTGCGCGATCTGGTTGGTGGTGTACGTGTCAGCGACCGACGGCGTGCCGTTGATCGCGTTGTACGAGGTCATCAACCCGGACACGTGCGCGTTCTGGATCAGGCTCTGGAACTGCTTGGTGTAGTAGTCGTGCAGGTCGACGTCGCTGACGTTCGAGGAGATGCCCGTGCGGCTGTCCTCGACGTTGTTGAGCGCGTAGTGCTTGGCCGTCGCCGCGACCTTCAGATAGCCGGTCTCCGACTGCCCGGACATCGTGTTGCCCTCGTAGCCGTCGACGAACGCGTCGGACATCTGCGAGGTCAGATACGGATCCTCGCCGAAGGATTCGTCGGTCCGGCCCCAGAGCGGGTCGCGGTCCATGTTCACGGTCGGGGCCCAGAAGGTCAGGTCGCCGAAGTCGCTCGCGGACGGCCCGAGGTTGTTCTCCCCCGTGCCGTACAGCGATGGGTCGAGGAAACCGCGCGCCTCGTCCGAGATCGCGGTGGTCTCCTGGTAGACGAGGCTCGGATCCCAGGACATGGTCGAGGCGAAGTTCGTCGGGAAGCTGGTGGCCGCCGGGTTGAGCTCACCCTGACCGCCCGCGTCGACGTCGGCGCCGAGGCGGTTGATCCCGTGCTGGCCTTCGCTCCAGTACGTGTACTGCTGCACGCCGAGCCGGGGGATCGCCGGGGCGTTGTTCGTACTCAGCTGCGCGATCTTCTCCGGCAGCGTCATCCGCGAGACGAGGTCCGCGGCGCGTTCCGCGGCGCTGTAATGGGTGTTGAGGTAGATGGGCAGCGGGGTGTTCCCGGCGCTGCCGTGCGCCGAGGACGCGGGTGCGGCGGCGGCCACGGTGCCTCCCACCACCGCCATCGCCGCTATCAGGACCGTCATCCGTCTCGGTCGTCTGGATCGTCGGATCCGTTGCATGTCGCCTCCGCCATTGGAGTCGTGGGTATAGGCAGCAGTAGGGCACGACCGAAACTTTCGGCTGTGCCGCCGCTCACACAATTCTGCTGAATCTAGCCAGAAGTCAAGACTTAACTTCGGTTCCGGAACCCGATCGCGCGGCCGGGAGATCACCCGGGCCAACCACCGCAATCCGGCGGTTTCGAACAGATTCGAACAATATTCGATTCTGACTAGATCAGGCATTAGTGCGCTGCTACATTGACGCCGTGCACGCCACGGCCCTCGAGTCCCCCGCCGCCGATCCGCAGCCGACGCCGATCAACCTGGCCAGCCTCGGCCGGGTCCGGGTGCTGCGCGCACTCAGCAGCCGATCCGCACTCTCGCGAGCGGAACTGGTCCAATACACCGGCCTGGCCAGGGCGACCGTCGGCTCGGTGATCGACGACCTGATCGACGCGGGCCTCGTGCGCAAGACCACGGAAGCCACCCCGGCAAGCGCGCGGACCGGTCGTCCGCCGCAACTTCTCTCGCTAGAACCCCGTGCGGCATACGCGGTCGGGCTGGATATCGGCCACGACCACGTGCGCCTGATTCTGACTGATCTTGTCGGAACCACGCTGTGGGACGAAAGCGTGCAGCTCGCCGTGGACGGCGACCCGGACGGCGCACTCAGCACAGCCGTGGAGCTGCTGGATCGGGCGATCGCCGACATCGGCGTCCCCCGGGAGCGGATCCTGGGGCTCGGCCTCGGCATCGCCTGCCCGGTGGACAAGGCGACAGGGGCCTTACACGCCGAGGGCATCATGCCGGGCTGGCTGGGCATGCGCCCGGCCGAGGAACTGGCGAGCCGCACGGGACTCTCGGTGCGAATCATCAACGACGCCAACGCCGGCGTGCTCGCCGAACGCCGCTTCGGCGCGGCCCGCGACTGCGCCAACGTCGTCTACCTGCGCCTGTCCTCAGGCATCGGCGCCGGCGTCATGTGCGACGGCAGAATGCTGCAAGGCACCGGCGGCCTGGCGGGCGAGCTAGGCCACGTGACCGTCGAGCCCCAGGGCGACGTCTGCCGCTGCGGCAACCGCGGCTGCCTAGAGACGGTAGCCAGCCCCCCGGCAATCGCCGCCCTGCTGGCCCGCAGTTGGCGCCGATCCGTGGACGGCGCGGAACTGACCGATCTGCTGCAGTCCGGCGACCGCGGCACCCTACGCGCCATCGAGGACGCCGGCGAGGCCGTGGGCCGCGCCCTGGCCTTCACCGCCATGCTGCTCAACCCCGAACTCATCGTCGTCGGCGGCGACCTGGCCGCGGCAGGCGAGGCCCTCTTCGAGCCGATGCGCCGCAGCCTCACCCGCAACACCATGGCTTCGCACGCCCAGCCCCTCCGCATCGTCCCCGGCTCCCTGGGCGACAGCGCCGGCGTCCGCGGCGCCGCCGCCCTGGTCCTGGAAACCGTCCCCGAGCGCCTAGCCCAGTACCTGACTCCGGCCGCCTGACAGAACGGCCAGCCGTTCCTGGCGGCGGGCGGCGACCCGGTCGAGGACGTACTGCAGCGCTAGGCAAGCGACGACCCAGGTGGCGAGCGTGAATAGCGCGTTCGCGAGATGGGCGTTGTGGAAGTACGCCGCACCACGCAGTCCGCGCACGGCGGCGGCCGGCGGCAGCATCTGGGCCAGCGGGGAGAGCCAGGCCGGCAGGAAGGTCGTCGGGAGGATGCCGCCAGAGGTGGCGTTGCCGAGGATGAGCATCACGATCGAGGCGACGGACACTCCGAGCGGTCCGAAGACACGCAACAACACTCCCGTCCCCGCGGCCGTGGCCCACGCGAGCAGGCCGACCAGCAGAGCCACCATGCCGAATGAGGCCGGGAGCGCACCGAACCCGGTGTGCGCGATCAGTGCGATCAGCACCCCGGACGCGATGGCGAAGGCCGTCATCGAGGCGATCCGAGCGATCAGCGGCAGGCGCGGGGCCATCTGATAGGACGCCAGTGCGAAAAGAAAGCCGGCGAGCACAACGCCGAAAGCGGAATAGAACACCGAAAGACCGCGCGCATCGCCGGCCGCCAGTGGCACCACGTCCTCAACAGGGATCTGATGTCCCACGGCTCCGGTAACCGCTGCGGTAAGCGCGGAAACGGTGGACGGCCCCTGCGCGCCGGCTACCAGCAGGCGCAGGCCGGAGCTGTCGTCGACCAGCACGGCCGGGACCTCGTCATGCTCGATGGCCTGGCGCGCGGCGGCTTCGTCGGCGTAGCGATAGAAGGTGAAGGCGGAGGGGGCGGCGTAGTTCAGGCCGAGCTCCGTCTTCGCGGCCACCGTATCCGGCGCCGCTATTCCCAGCGGCTCGTTGCGCGCGCTAGGTGCGTGGAAGGCCGCCAGGTAGACGGCGACGAATATCGCGCCGATCGCCAGCGCGGTGATGACCGGTATGAGCATGGCCTTGCGGAGTCCGGCGGACGCCGCGAGCACGGGGGCTGAGACGCCCCGCTCGGTGTCGTCCAGGCCCGCGTTCCGGGCGTGCGACGGATGGATCGATGCCGCCGAGCTCGGCTGTGGGACGGGCCGGCCATTCTCGAGCTCTGGCGGGGTCGAGAAGTCGAGTGCGGTCTCCTGATGCATGAAAGAGCCTTCTGGGCGCTGGGGTGTGGTGCCGTGCGTACTTCAGCGTAGCATTAAACGCAGGAAATCCTTCACTTAGCTCCGCGGGGCCGCCCACCTGCCGTAAGCTCAGGGCAGTCCGCGAGCAGCCGGCCGAAAGGAACACGCACGGTGACCACCGCCACGCCGCCGCCGACAGGCAGCACGCCACGGCTGAGGGCCGATGCCGCGCGCAACCGCGCCCAGATCCTGGCCGCGGCGCGCACGGCCTTTCGGGAGCTGGGCACCGCCGCGCCGCTGGACGAGATCGCCCGCCGCGCCGAGGTGAACATCGCCACGCTCTACCGGCGCTTCCCAGACCGCGACGCCCTGGTCAGACAGGTGGTCGTGGACGGCCTCAACGTGCTCGGCGAAGCCGTCCAACGCGCGCTCGACGCGGCCCGCGCCGACGCGTTGTCAGCCATCGAACAACTCCTGATGGACATGGTCAACGCGCGCGAAACGCTCATCCTGCCGCTGATCGGCGGCCCCACGACCGACGACGCCGAAGCCGCCGAAGTACAACGCGAGAACGCGGCCCGTATCGAGGAAATCCTGAGCCTCGCCCGCACCCAAGGCACGGTCCGCGACGACGCGACAGCCGTAGACGTCATCGCCGCCGGCGCGATGGCGTGCCGCCCGATGCCCTACATCCCCAGCGAACAGGCCGCCGCCATCGCCACGCGCCACATGCGCATCTTCATCGACGGCCTGCGCCCGCCCCAAGGCCCGCCGCTACTTCCGGAAGCCCCCACGGCAGACCAGCTCTTCGCGAACCTGCGCACCACCGATTAGTCACCCAGACAACGAAAAACCGTACACCCGTTGTTCTAGGTGTACGGTCTTGACCTGCACTTACTCTGTGGACCTGAGGGGATTTGAACCCCTGACCCCCTCGATGCGAACGAGGTGCGCTACCGGGCTGCGCCACAGGCCCAAACTGCTTCGCGGCTGCTTGTGGGCCTCCGCGACGTGGATGAGGTTATCACAGCGCCGGGGTCGGGCCGAAACCGATTAGCCGAAGGACGGGGTGCGCGCGGACGCGGCGGGCGGGGCTCTATGTAGAGCCCCGCCCGGTCACGCTTGTTCAAGCCCGTTCGAACTGCTCGGCCTCAGCCGTTGGCCGCGCGCGGCAGGTCGCCCTGGTCGGGCAGGCCGGGGGTGGTGATGCGGTCGGCGCGGGAGCGGGCCGCGGCGGTGCGGCGGCGGGCCGTGGCGCTGCGGCGGGCGAGCTCCTCGCGGGTCTGCCGCTCGGTCTCGTCGCGGGTCTGCCGCAGTTCCTGCTCACGGCGCTCCGCCTCGCGGACCGCCTTGGCCGCGACGGAGCGGCGGCGGGCACGCTCGGCGGCGCGGGCACGCTCGTCCTTTCGCACCCACACGATGAACGCCGTGAGCGCCGCTGCCGGCAGCAGCATCGCCCACACGTAGGCCATGCCGAGGTCCGCCGAGACGATCGCGCCGAGGCTGGTCAGCGCGAACAGGAAGCTCACCACGCGGCGACGGCGGGCACGCAGCCCGGAGCGCGGACCCATGGCCGGCGCCGTCGGGGCGGGGGCGGCGGGCGCCGGGGTCCACACGCTGCTCTTCGCGGACTCCACCTTCGCGGTGACGGTGGCCCGGCGGGCGCCGGACGCGCCGGACTCGGCGGCGAACGCGGCCTTGGCACGCGGCGCGGACTTCGCGGGCTTCCCGGTCTTCGCGGCCGATGCACCGGAGGACGCGGCTGCGCGAGTGCCGGCACCGGCCGACGGCGCTCCGGCCGCCGCGCGCTCCCGGTCCTTCGCCTTGACCCGGTCCAGCGTGCGCGCTCCGGCGGCCGGCCCGGACCCGGACTGGCCCACGGCCACGGGCATTTCGCGCGCCTGATCCTCGGTCTGCGCACCAGCGGACGCGCCAGTGGCGCCGTAGCGGCGTTCGAACGAGTCCTTGTGCGACAGCACCTTGATGGCGGTGGTGTACCGCTGGGTCTGCCGCGCCGTGTTCAGCTCGTCCTCACGCCGCAGCCACATGGGCACGAGGTACACGGCCCAGGCACCGACGATGAAGGCGTAGATAAGCCCGCTGCTGCTCATAACACAACCGTAGAGTGGTACGACCTTCTACGGCGACAGATTTCGGCGTGTCGAGGTAAGAAAATTCTAGTCATCCGATAACCCGGATTAGCGCCCATCTTCTTTTACCCCGTCAGATCCCGGGCTAATCCTCGTATCACCCGATCGGGGAAGCCTGCGCCGCGCGCCACCTCGCCAGCATTCCCTCCGGCACCTCGTCCTGGGTTACGGCATACGAGTAGTGATCCCGCCAGTCGCCGTCGATGTGCAGGTAACGCCGCCTCAGACCTTCCTCGCGCAGCCCGAGTTTCTGTGCTACCCGACGGCTCGGCGCGTTCTCCGGACGGATGTTCACCTCGACCCGGTGCAGTCCGATGGTCTGGAAACAGTAGTCGATGGACAGCGCGAGCGAAGTCGGGATAACGCCGCGGCCCGCGACTTGTTCGTCCACCCAGTAGCCGATGTGCGCGCTGCACAGGCTGCCCCAGGCGATTCCGGAGATGTTGAGCTGGCCTACCATGCGCGCGTGCTCGGTCCCGGGGAAACGCTCGTCGGCCGCCTCGTCGTACCAGACGTTGAACGGCAGCAGCCGGCCCTGCGTCGCCTCGTGCCGACCCCGGCGCACGAGCTGACGGTAGCTCAGCCGCCGCGTGTACGGGGCGTTGGGCGGCACGGTCGGCTCCCAGCGGGAAAGCCACGCCCGGTTGCGGGTCTGCAGATCCCGCCAGGCCTCCGCGTCCCGGACCCGCGGGGGCCGCAGGCTTACCGGCCCCTCGACCAGTACCCGCGGATAGCCCTGCACCCCTGACACGGTCACTCGTCTCCTCGTACCCGCGGATGGTCCGCGGCCTCGCCCCCGGCCAGCTGATCCAGAGCGTGTCCGAGCAGCGGGAGGAGAACGGCGAGCCCGTCCTTCACTCCGCCGGACGAGCCGGGCAGATTGACAATCAGGGTACTCCCGGCGACGCCGCTGATCCCACGGGAGAGCGCCGCCGTCGGCACCTTCCGCACGCCGTACGCGCGGATCGCCTCGGCGATGCCGGGGATCTCGTAGTCGAGCACGTTCCGGGTCGCCTCGGGCGTGCGGTCCGTCGGGCTGATCCCGGTGCCCCCGGTGGTGACGACGAGGCAGAACCCCGCCTTGACGGATTCGCGCAGCGCCTCCTCGACAGGATCGCCGTCGGGCACCACCGTCGCCTCCACGGCAAGCCCCTGAGCTGCGAGAGCGCGCAGAATCAGCGGCCCGGTGGTGTCCTGGTAGACCCCGGCCGAGGCCCGGTTCGAGGCGACGACGACGCGCGCCCTACGCACAGCGTCGCCGCTCATCGCTGCCAGTCCCCACTCGTCCCGCCGGTCTTCGACTCGACCTGGATCTCGCCGAGCACCGCGGCCGGATCGACCGCCTTGACCATGTCGATCAGCGAGAGCCCGGCGACCGCGACCGCCGTCAGGGCCTCCATCTCCACGCCGGTACGGTCGTTCGTCTTCACTCGGGCCCGGATGACCACCGCCGCGTCCTCGACGAAGAGGTCCACGCTCACCCCGGCGATCCCGATCGGGTGGCACAGCGGAATCAGCTCACTGGTCCGCTTCGCCCCCTGGATCCCGGCGATCCGCGCCACGGCCAATGCGTCGCCCTTGGGCAACGCGCCGCCCCTCAGCAGTTCGACGACCCGCTCGGAGACCGTCACCCGGCCGCTGGCCACCGCCTCGCGTGCGGTGACCGGCTTGGCGGCGACGTCCACCATCCGGGCCGCGCCACTCGCGTCCAGATGAGTGAACTGCTCCGCTCGAGTCACGCCGTCTCCAATCTGAGGATGGCGACCTGCTCGCCGATCTCCACCCGCGTCACGTCTTCCGGTACGACGATTAAGCAGTCCGCGTGAGCCAGGCCACCCATGAGGTGCGAACCCGAGCCCGACGCGAGGCCGACGCGGGTGACACCGTACTCCTTGCCTTGGGAGTTCTTCACTAGTTTCCCGCGCAGGAACTGCCGCCGCCCCTCCGGCGAGTTGAAGGCCTCGGCCGCCAGTGCGCTCTCCGTCTCCTCGGTCAGCTGGTCGAGCCCCTGCAGCGCGCGCAGCGCGGGCTTGACGAACACCTCGAAGGAGATGAACGCGGAGACCGGGTTGCCGGGCAGCGTAAAGATAGGCGTCTCGTCGGGGCCGATCACACCGAAGCCCTGCGGCATCCCGGGCTGCATCGCGACCTTGCTGAACTCGACGGTCCCGAGTCGGCCGAGCGTATCCTTGACCACCTCGTAGGCGCCCATGCTCACACCGCCGCTGGTGATCACCAGGTCGGCGCGGATCAGCTGGTCCTCGATCGTGTCCAGCAGCACCTTGCCCTCGTCCGGAACCATGCCGACGCGGTAGACCTCGGCCCCGGCCTCCTTGGCCGCGGTCGCGAGCGTGAAGCTGTTGGAGTCGTGGATCTGGCCGGGCGCCGGCTCGGTGCCCGGCTCCACGAGTTCGGCGCCGGTGGAGATCACCACGACGCGCGGCCTCGGCCGGACCAGCACCAGGTCACGGCCGATCGCGGCGAGCAGTCCGATCTGCCGGGCCCCCAGATACGCGCCCGTCTCGAGCAGGAGCTGCCCCTCGCGCACGTCCTCGCCGAGCGAGCGGACGTGCTGGCCGAGGCTCGGCGCGCGATTGATCCGCACGCTGCCGTCCCCGCTCGCGCCGCCGTCGGTCCACTCCACCGGCACGATCGCGTCCGCGCCGGGCGGCACCGGCGCGCCGGTCATGATCCGGGCGCAGGTGCCGGGCACCAGCTCGATCTCGCTGGGCGCGACCCCCGCGGGCAGTTCCTGCTCGACGGACAGCACCACGGGGTTGGCCTCGCCGGCGCTCCGCACGTCGGCGAGGCGAACCGCGTAACCGTCCATCGCGGAGTTGTCGAAGAGCGGCAGGTCCCGTCCGGCCGCCACGTCCTCGGCCAGGTAGTGCCCGTGCGCGTCGAGCAGGTGCTGCTCGAACGGTGGCAGGGGCCTGAGCCGGGACAGGATCGTGGACAGGTGCTCTTCGACACTCCTCATGCGTTCAGCGTAACCGCACGGCCACCTTTTACTCCGTGAAACCCTTGGCCACGTACGCCTCGAGCCACTCGCGCAGCCCAGGGCCGAGGTCCTCGCGCTCGCAGGCGAGACGGACGATCGTGCGCAGGTAGTCGGCGCGGTCGCCGGTGTCGTAGCGACGGCCGGAGAAGAGCACGCCGTGCACCGGGCCGCCGATCGACGGGTCGGCCGCCATCGTGCGCAGCGCGTCGGTGATCTGGATCTCGCCGCCGCGTCCGGGCGGGGTCTCGCGCAGCACGGCGAAGACGGCCGGGTCGAGCACGTAGCGGCCGATCACGGCGAGGTTGGACGGGGCGGCCGAGGTCTCCGGCTTCTCCACCAGGTCGGTGATCCGCAGCAGGTCGGTCTCGCCCTCGACCGGGAGGACGGCCGCGCAGCCGTAGAGGTGGATCTGGTCCGGGTCCACCGCTATCAACGCCACCACCGAGCCGCCGTGCTGCTCCTGGACCTCGATCATCCGGGTCAGCAGCGGGTCGCGCGGGTCGATCAGGTCGTCGCCGAGCAGCACCGCGAAGGCCTCGTCGCCGACGTGCGGGGCGGCGCAAAGAATGGCGTGACCCAGGCCCCTGGGATCGCCCTGGCGCACGTAGTGCACGGTGGCGAGCTCGCTGGAGGCGCGGACCGCGTCGAGCCGGGCCTTGTCGCCCTTGGCCGCGAGGGCGTTCTCCAGCTCGTAGGCGCGGTCGAAGTGGTCCTCCACCGGTCGCTTGTTACGGCCGGTGATCATCAGCACGTCGTCGAGGCCTGCGGCGGAGGCCTCTTCGACGACGTACTGGATGGCCGGTTTGTCGATGACCGGGAGCATCTCCTTGGGCGTCGCCTTGGTGGCGGGCAGGAAGCGCGTCCCCAGGCCGGCGGCCGGGATTACTGCTTTGCGGATCGGCATGAGGGCACGATACCGGCTCGTCCGGTCACGAAGAGCGAGACTGTGCTTGATAGTCGGTTAAAACTACTTCTCCTCCGGCCAACCTCCAGCCGTCGCCGCCGGCCGCCTTGACCTCGGCCAGCGCCCGGTCCGCGGCGCCGACCAGACTCGCCGCGTGCTCCCCGGATTCGGGGAAGCAGGCGATGCCGACCGACAGGGTCAGCGGGGACCCGTCCGCCTCGTCCGTGGCCCCGGTCTGAGCGGCGGTTTTACGCACCGCGTAGCACAGTCGCTCGGCCACGCCCGCGGACCCCTCGCCGGTGGCCCCGGGCAGCAGCACGACGAACTCGTCCCCGCCGTAGCGCGCGAAGGTGTCCCCGGAGCGGATCTCCACGCTGAGGCGCTGGGCCAGGTCGCGCAGGGTGCCGAAGGCCCGCTGGTGCCCGGCCGTCGCGGTGTGGTCGGTGAAGCCGTCCACCTCGCACAGCAGCAGCGCGAAGTGCCGCCCGTCGCGCGCCGCCCGGCCGAGTTCGCGGGCCAGGGCCTGCTGGAGGTAGCGGTAGTTCCAGACTCCGGTCACGGGGTCGATGGCGCTGAGCCGCTCGAGGTCGTCGCGGCCCTGCTCGAGGCCGCTCAGCTCGAGGCGCAACCGGTCGATATGCGCCTCGCTGCGCTGATCGCGCTCCCGCAGCAGGAAGATCGCCCGCGCGAGGGCGACGGCCAGAACCAGGCTGACCAGGGCGAGGCCGAATAGCACCCAGCCGCCTTCGGTGAACCAATCCGCAGCGCTCATCACCGTGGGTGTGCCGTTCCCTTCTCACGCGCCCTATAGGTCAGGCTAGGTCGTACGAGAATGCCCCGTCCCCACAGCGCCGATGAAGGCCCAGCACCGTACAGGAGCCAGCATGCCCGACCAGGCTGACGAGAAGGCCACGGCGCGATCACGTTTCGTAAACAATCGTAGAGCTCTCGGTAACCGGGAGCGCGCCGAACAAACGCGCGCCGCAACCATTCGGCTTCTCGCCGATTCGCGCCTGACCTCGGCCGACACCGTCGCCGCGTACTGGCCGATGGGGACGGAACCGGACACCCGGGAGCTGATCGGGGCGTTATGGGAGCGGGGTGTACGAGTTCTGCTTCCTGTGCTACTGGCGGATCGCGATCTGGACTGGGCCGACTACGCGGGCGATCCGGCCGCGCTGCGGGACGGCGGCGCGGGGACGCGGCGACCGCAGGGCCTAACGCTCGGAGTGGACTTCGTGTTACGGGCGGAAGTCATGATCGTTCCGGCGCTCGCGGTGACGGCGCACGGCGTGCGGATAGGCCGCGGCGGCGGCAGCTACGACCGGGTGCTCGCCAGAATCGCCGACGCGGCGGCGGCCGGCCGACGCACGCCGTGGACCTGCGCGTTTCTGTACGAGGACGAGCTCGGCGCGCTGGACCCGGCCGCCGTCGAGCCGCACGACCGGGCCGTGGACGCGGCGTGCACTGGCGCGAGGCTGGCGGAGTTCCCCGGCCTGTGAGTTGGCTCACGCCCGCGCCGGCCGGCGCGAAAGGCCGGAGAAAAGCCGGAAAAGCCCTTGTGGGACACACTCGCCCCCTGAGACTTCGTCGCCGGGGCCCGCCCTTCACCGTGCGTCATGGCTGATCTGACAGCCCGTCACGCCATTCGCCTTCGGCGTTCCGTCCCGACTTGTACGCTCACTCCAACACTCCCGTACGCTCCGGGGAATGCCGACGCTTTGCTGTTTTCGGCGCGCTTGTAGTGCCACACTGGATCAGCCGGACGGCGGGTCGCGCGCGCGGCGTCCGCATCGTTCGGCGGTCGCTCGAAAGGTGGGCTGATGGCAGGTCAGGTGATGGGCGCCACGAGTACTCCGGGCGCGAGCACGGCCGGGGTCGCGGGGTCACCGACCGTGCCCGGAAGACGGCGCGCCGAGCACGCGGAGCCCGGGTCGGCCCGCGCGACGCTGCTGTCCCGCGCAGGCCGGCTGCTGGGCACCTCGCTGGACACCGGCCGCACCCTCGCGGCGATCGCCGAGCTCGTGGTGCCATCCTTCGCCGACCAGTGCGTCGTGGACCTGCTGGAGGACACCGGGGCGCTGCGCCGCGCGGTGACCGTGCGCCTCGACCGGGAGCGGGCGCGCCGGGTGAGCGTGCCGGGCCCGGCGGACCGGCGGGTCGTCTACCCGAGCGAACACCCCTGCGCGGTGGCGCTGCGTACCGGGGCGCCGGTGCTGGCCGAGTTCGACCAGCCGCGCCCGACCACTGAGCCGCAGCCGCCGGCCCGCAGCGCGCACAGTCTGATGGCCGACGCCGCGATGGTGATCGCCGTCCCGCTGCTCGGCCCGCGCGGGATCAAGGGCGTGCTCGCGGTCGGCGCGGACGGGATCAACCGCAAGTTCAGCGCGGCCGACGTCGAGCTGGTCGAGGAGGTCGCGGCGCGCGCCGGCTTCGCGCTGGAGAACGCGGCCCTCTACGAGTCGATGCGCTCGCTGGCCCTGGCCCTGCAGCACTCGCTGCTGCCCGCGCACCTGCCGAAGATCGACGGCGTCGAGGTGCAGGTCGGTTACAACGCGGGCGACGAGTCGGACGTCGGCGGCGACCTCTACGACGTGATGGAGCTCTCGGCCGGCCGGGTCGGCATCGTGATCGGCGACGTGCAGGGCCGCGGCGCCCACGCGGCGGCCGTGATGGGCCAGCTCAGGGCGGCGCTGCGGGCGTACGCGGTGCTGGACGAGGAGCCCGCGCAGGTGCTGCAGCACCTCGACAGCCTGGTCCAGGGCCTGAACGAGGCGCTGCTCGTCACCGTCGTGTACGCGGTCTTCGACCCGTTCACCCGGGAGTGCGTGCTGGCCAACGCGGGCCACCCGCCGCCGCTGCTCGCCGGCGCGCACGGCTGCCACCCGATGGAGGTGCCGCCGGACGTGCCCCTCGGCGTGGGTGGCTTCACCTTCAACAACCACACGTTCACCGTGGCCCCGGGCGACACGATCTTCCTGTACACGGACGGCGTCGTGGAGCAGCGCGGACGCTCGGTGGACGAGGGTGTGCGCGACCTGTGCGAGGCGCTGGAAGAGGTGCTGGACGGCAACGGCCCCGGCGGCACGGACGCGACCCCCTCCGCGCTCTGCCGCGCGGCGCTGCGCTCGAGCAGCGCCAACGGCCCCGCGGACGACGACCGTGCAGTGCTGGCCATGCGGACGGACGTGGGCCCCCTGCCGATGTGGCGCCTGCTGCTGCCCGCGACCCCGTCCTCCCCCTCGGCGGCCCGCGCGGCGATCCGCCCGGTGCTGGAGCAGTGGGGCATGCAGGCGCAGGCGGACACGGTCGAACTGCTGCTGTCCGAGCTGGTCACCAACGCGGTCCGGCACGCGGCCGGCCCCGCCCCCGCCCCGAGATTCGACCCGGACGCGGTGGACGACGTCGACCTGGAGTCCCTGGAGCTCGCCCTGCTGGACAACGCGCCGCTCGGGAAGAGCAGCGACGGCACGTACGGCCCGGGACCGCGCCAGGTAGAGGTCGTGGCACGCCGAGGCGACGGCACGCTGTGGATCGAGGTCTACGACCAGGATGTGCGGATGCCGCGCGTGCGCATGGCGACCGCGAACGACGAGGGCGGCCGCGGCCTGTTCCTGGTCGACCAGCTCTCCCGCCGCTGGGGCGCACGGGACACACCGTACGGGAAGGCCGTCTGGTTCCAGGTCTGAGGCCTGGAGCGGCGGCCTACTCGCTCATTCGCTTGTGCTTGAGTGCTTATGCCGCAGCAGGCGACGAGCTCGATGAACTTGATGAGCTTGATGAACTCGACGAGGAAGAGCCGCCCGACGAGCTGCTCGTGCTAGACGAGCCGGACGAGCTGCTGGGAGAACTGTCCGACTTCGCCGAGGACGAACCCTCGGACTTGCCCTCAGACTTGCCGCCGTTCGACGAGGGCGCGGTCGAGCCAGACGAGCTGCTGCGGCTGTCGGTGCGGTAGAAGCCCGAACCCTTGAAGACGATGCCAACCGCCGAGTAGACCTTGCGCAGCTTGCCCTCGCAGGCGGGACAGACGGTCAACGCGTCGTCGGTGAACTTCTGGACCACCTCGAGCGCCTCGCCGCACTCGGTGCACTGGTACTGATACGTCGGCACGTTCACGCTCCCGGTTGGCACTCTGATACTTCGAGTGCCAATTCTGCGGCATGCCCGCCCGACCTGTCCACTCCGCTCCGATGAGCGCGTGAATGACAGAAGGGTTCAACGCTCCCGGAAAAACATGCGCTACATCGCAAACTCATGCATACTGGGTCTCAGGCGCACCGCCAGCTGTAGGGATCGCGAGGAAGGAGCGAATCGTGTTCGAGGCATACCCGGTGGAGTTGAGACCAGTGCTAACCCGGCACCGACTAAGGCGCAGACGCCACCGCAGCGCCGCATCGGTCCTGGCCGGAGCCGCGTTGGCGCTAGGTATCTCAGCCTCGCGCCCAGTCCCGGCAAGCGCCGCCACCATCAACCGAACCGCGACAGCCGACGCGAGCCCAGCCGACGCCAACCCCGCCACCCCCAGCCACTCGTCCCCCGACACCCGCAACCCCGCCCCCGACATCCCACGGCGCCCTGTCTCGGACATCGCCAAACCTGCCCCAAATATCGCCCAACGCCCCGCCCCAAAGCACGCATCACCCGCGCGCCATCCCGCCGACGATCCCGCCGAATCTCGACGCACACCATCACAACCTGGCCGCCACGCCCGTTCCCCGCCCGCGCCAGCCGCCAACAACCACTAACCGCGAGCCATCGACAATTAGTCGCCGCAGCTCAGCACCCCCGGCCAACCGCCACCGGCCGCGGACCGCGCGCTGGCAACAGCCAGCCCTCGCAGGTCGGAATCGGAAGCCCGCGTCACCCGCCAGCAACCACCAACCGTCAGCCAGCGACAATCACCACCACGCATCAGCAGCCCCGGCCAGCTGCCACTGGCCGCCGACCGCGCGCTGGCAACAGCCAGCCGTCGCAGGTCGGAAGCCCGCGTCATCCCGCCAACAACCACTAACCACCAACCAGCAACCGACGACAATCAGGGCCGCACATCAGCAGCCCTGGGCCAGCGCCGTCACCTGCCGCCGACCGTTAGTTGTCGATGCTCAGCCGCCGCCGGTCACTCGCCCGAGTCGGCCCAACTGCCGTCGACCGTCCGCTATCGGCAATCAGCCGCCACAGGTCAGGAGCCCGCATTAGCCACCAACAACCACCAACCGCCAGTCGGCGACAATCAGCGCCGCGCGCCAGTGGCCCCGGCCAGCCGCCATCGGCCGAACCGCCCTCGTCCTCAGTCGGCCGGTCAGTCGGTCAGTCGGTCGGTCGGCGGGTCGCCCAGTCAGTCGGTCAGTCGCCGTGGTGTGGGGGGCGTTCCGCGAGGAAGCGCTCGAGATCCGGGTCCGCCCCGCCCGAGGGGGTGTCGGACCAGGTGCGCTCGCCCCAGCCGTAGTCGGTGTCGTCCCGAGTCTGCTCGTACCCCGCAGCCGAGACCAGGGCGCTCTCGTCGCGTCCCCAGTCCTCGTCGTACTCGTCATCCTGGTAGCTCATAGCGCATCCGACGGTAGCAAATCCGTCTGTCCATCCGGCAAAGTCTGGTCGGACGCGCCGTGCCAGCTGTCCCACAAGAGGGCGTACGCCCCGCCCGCCGCGATCAACTCGTGGTGCGAGCCGAGCTCGGCGATCCGGCCGTCCTCGATGACCGCCACCCGATCCGCGTCGTGCGCCGTGTGCAGGCGGTGCGCGATCGAGATGACCGTCCGCCCTTCGAGCACCGCCGAAAGGGAACGCTCCAGGTGACGTGCGGCGCGCGGGTCGAGCAGGGCCGTGGCCTCGTCGAGCACGAGGATCTTCGGGTCGGCCAGCACGAGCCGGGCGAGGGCGAGCTGCTGGGCCTGCGGGGCGCTGAGCTCCAGCGCGCTCGAGCCGAGCTTCGTGTCGAGGCCGTCCTCGAGGTCCGCGACCCAGGCGTCGGCGTCCACGGCGTCGAGCGCCGCGCAGACGTCCTCGTCGGAGGCGTCGGGTCGGGCCAGGGCGACGTTCTGGCGCAGCGTGCCCACGAAGACGTGGTGCTCCTGCGTGACGAGCGCGACCTCCTTGCGCAGTTCGGCGAGCGGTAGTTCAACGAGCGAGGCGCCGCCGACGGTCACCCGGCCGCGTCCTGGCGCGCTGATCCCGGCGAGCAGCCGACCCAGCGTGGACTTGCCCGCGCCGGACGGGCCGACCATCGCCAGCCGCTCGCCCGGACGCACCGTCAGGTCCACGTCGCGCAGCACCGCGCGGCCCGGCACGTACGAGAAGCCGAGCGAGTCCGCCACGAGGCGCGGGTCCTCCTGGTCGGGCCGCACGTCCTCGGACGCCTGACGGTCCGGCGGGATCAGCGTGACGCCGAGCAGTCGGGCGAGCGAGGCCGAGCCGGTCTGGATCGTGTCGAGCCAGTCCAGCAGCGTGCTGACCGGCGCGGCGAGTTGCTGCACGTAGAGCGTGGCCGCGGTGACCTGCGCGATGCTGACCCAGCCGCGCGTGTACCCGACGCCGCCGAGCAGCAGCATCAGGCCGGCCGGGAGCAGCTGGCAGGCCTCTGCCACCGGGTAGAGCGTGAGACGCAGGCGCAGCGTGTAGCGCTCAGCGCGGTAGGAGTTCGCGATATCGCGGTCGGTCTGCGCGATGTGCTGCCCGCCGAGCCGCAACGCCTCGACGGCCCGGGCGCCCTCGACGGTCCCGGCCAGGTTCTCGATCATCGTCGAGTAGGTGGCGTTCGTGGCCAGGTAGCCGTTGCGCGCGTACTTGAGGTACCAGCGCGCGACGAGCGTCATCGGCGGAATCGTGACGAGCGTGACCGCGGCGAGCAGCGGCGAGACCAGCACGAGCGCCACGAGCGTCAGCGCCGTGGAACTGGCCGCGCCCAGCACGGCCGGAATCCCCTGCTGCGTAGCCATCCGCAGCGCGCCCACGTCGCGCGAGGCCCGGTTGATCAGGTCGCCGCTGCCCGCCTGTTCCACCTTGGACAGCGGCAGATCGAGGATGCTGTCGACGAAGTTCTCGCGCAGCTCAGCGAGCACTGTCTCGCCGAACACCTTCCCGGCCAGGTACGCGTAGCGGTTGAGCAGCGCCTGCACGCAGATCGCGACGACCAGCAGACCGGCCAGGACGTCGATATGCCCCGAGGTCGTACCGCTCTGCACGTCCTGCACGATCTCGCCGAGCAGCCGAGGCCCAAAGAGCCCCGCAACCGTCGCCAACGAAGCAAGCGCGACGACGGCGACGAGCCGTCGGCGATGCCTCCGACTGACGTCAGCGGCATACGCGCGAACGGCGGCCGTATCCGCAACCGGCAACATCATCGCGCTCATGCTCGCAACACCCCTTCCCGCGCATCCCCAGCCGGAGCATCCCCTGCATCTTCCGCGCTGTCACCCAAATCCGCCGCACGCACTAATCCATCCGCACCATCATCCGCATCCGACGCGCCGCGACCCGCCCCCGCCACACCGTCCACGTCGTCACCCACATCCACCGCACGCACTAAACCGCCCGAACCGTCGTGCGCATGCGCCGCGCCGCGACCCGCCCCCGCCACACCGTCCACGTTGTCACCCGCATTCGCCGCACCCACTAAACCGTCCGAACCGTCACCCGCATCCACCGCGCCAGCCACGCCATGACCTGTCCGCGCCACGCCATCCGCGTTGTCCGCCACATCCGCAACGCCATCCACGCCGTCGCCTGTCTCTGCCGAATTCGATGCATCCAACGCCGCGTCGTCCTCTCCGCGAGTGACCAGAGCGCCGTAACCACGCTGCTTTGCGAGCAGGTCCCCGTGCTTGCCCGTCGCCACGACCCGTCCATCCTCGACGTACGCCACTACATCGGCGTGATCCAGCACCAGCGGACTCGTCGTGAACAGCACCGTTGTCCGCTTATCAGCACCCGGCCCCTCGCCGGCCCGCCGACCTCGCCCGACCCGGTACGCGCCGATCCTCTCCGCGATGCGGGCCTCCGTATGAGCGTCCACCGCGCTCGTGGCCTCGACGGCGATCAGAATCTCCGGGTCCGCGATCAGTGCTCGGGCCAGGCGCAGGCGCTGAAGTTGGCCGCCGGAGAAGTTCCTGCCCTTCTCCTCGACCTCGGTGTCCAAGCCCGCGTCGAGTGCGGCGACGATGTCCTCGGCCGACGCGGCGTGCAGCGCGGCAAGTACCAGCGCGTCCGCCTCATCATCCGTGTCATCCGCGCCTACACCGTTCGGTGCATTCGTCGTACCGCAGAGGCTCGTCCTCAGCGTGCCCGCGAATATGCGGTCGCCGTTGCCCGCCAGCAGAATCCGGTCGCGCACCACGGCCACCGACAATGCGTTCAGGGGCACGCCGCCTAGCGTCGGCTCGCCGTCGTCCACGTAGCGCGCTAGGCGGTTGGCCAGAGTCTCGGCGTCGTCCGGCTCGTTGCACGCGACGGCTAGGAACACGCCTGGCGGAATAGTCAGATCGGAGGCCGCGTCCGCCAATTCCGCCCCGAGGGGCGGCGGGGTGGTTGGCGACTTGGGTTCCTTGATGGGTGAGGTGAGTCGCAGAAGCTTGACTACGCGTTCGGCGGCCACGTGGCCGCGGGTGATTTCGTCCGCCGCCTCACCGAAGAACGACAGGGGCAGGACTAGGAACGAGGCGTAGCCGTAGAAGGCCACGAGTTGGCCGAGCGTCATCTCACCGTGCAGCGCGAAGTGTGCCGCGAGCCACGTCACCAGCGCGGTAAGCAGGCCGGGAAGCAGCACCTCCTGCGCGGCCAGCAGCGACTCGATCCGGCCGACCCTGATGCCGATCCCGCGCAGCCGCTGCGATCCCGCCGCGTAGCGGGCGGAGAACGAGTCCTCGCCGCCGATGCCTCGCAGGATTCTGATGCCTTGTGCGATGTCGACCGTTTGGTCGGACAGCTCGCCCTGTAACTCGCGGTACGAGTCCTGCCGGTGCCGTAGCGGCCTCAGCAGCAGGACCGTGCTTGCCATCATCACCGGTACGCCGATCAGTACGACCAGCCCGAGCGGCAGGGACGTCGTCAGCATGATGATCGCGACGACGATCGTCGAGACGATGCCGCCGGACAGACGCGCCCAGATGTCGAAGCTGTTCCCCAGCGACTCGACGTCCGTCGTGCCGATCGCCAGCACATCGCCGCTCGCGATCAGCCTTGGCAGGTCCGCGCCGACCCGCACCGAGTGCCGGGACGTGACCTGGATCGTGATGTACGCGGCGGCCAGCCAGTTCGTCAGCGCGCTCCGGTGCCGCATCCCGCCCGCCAGCGCCGTGAACAGCGCCAGGCCCAGCACCACGCCCGCCCACGTCACCAACCCCGACGTCGACCGCTGCAGCAGTCCCCGGTCGATCGCCCGGCCGATCATCGCCGGCATCAGCGCCAGCGCCAGCATCCACGCGACGCCCCAGAACATCCCCAGCAGTTGCGAGCGCCACTGCTCCCGCCATACCCACACCATGTACCGGGTGGCCGAGCGATGATCTGGTTCCCCGGGTTCCCGAGCAGGCAGTTGGCGCATGGTACGGACAGTACGTCCCCGCGCGCGGGCCTCGCACCCCGTTTTTCCGTCAGTCGGGAACAGGCAGCGCGCGGGCCGCAATCCTGGTTCGTAGCCGCAGCGCCAACCTGTAAGCTGTCTCCGTCGCAATGGTCGGCAGGTTGGGCCACGGCACCGACCTGCGCCGGAGCACCGCGGTACGAGCCGAAGACGCAGTTTTCAGCCCATCCCGCCCTTGTAGCTCAGGGGATAGAGCAACCGCCTCCTAAGCGGTAGGTCGCGCGTTCGAATCGCGCCAAGGGCACCATCAGCGAAAACACCCCGAAGCGCCTTCCCGGTGGCTGGTATGTCGCTCAGACACCAACAAACTCAGCGGGACAGCCCCTACTCCGCCGCGTCGTCTACGCGCAGTGCGACGCGGGTGCCGTCGAACATGGAGGTGGCGCGGCCGTCGGCGTCGGTCTCCGGGAACGCCCACCTGCCGTGTACGCCGTTTTTCGGCTCGCTCGTGATCAGGACCGACGGGCTGTAGCCGGTCATCCGGTACGTCTTCGGCTCCTCTTCGAGCTGCTCCCTGAGGGCGCCGCGCAGGCCGGTCTCGATCACCAGGGCGCCGTCGGCCTCCTGCCTGACGTCGTAGTACGCGCCGACGTCCTGGTAGCGGCCGATGAAGCGGCGCGGGTCTACCTCGATCGGCGGGGTCGGCGGGGTGCGGCGGGGCGGGATCTCGATGCCGGCCAGCTCGCCGAAGACGCGGGTGCGGATCGCCTGGATCAGGCGGACCGGGGCGCCGCCGTTCGTCAGTAGGGCGTAGGCGACGCCGCTGGCTGGGGCGATCTCCAGCATCGCGGTCTGGCCGATCGTGCCGCCGCTGTGTCCGAACAACCTGCCGCCCTTGAACTCGGTGAGTGCCCAACCGAGTCCCCAGGAGGTGTGGGGGAAGTTCTCGTCGAAGGCCGGCAGTACGACCTGGGTCTCCAGCATCGCGGCCGCGGAGGCCGCGCTCAGGCGCCGGGTGCCGTCCTGGGCTAGGCCGCCGCTCAGGTGGAAGCGGGCCCATGCGAGCAGGTCGCGGGTGCTGGCGCAGGGGGTCGCGCCGGCCGGGGCGGTGGATCTTGGCAGCTGCCAGCGTGAGGCTACGCGCTGCTCGGCTACGTTGTCGCCCTCGCCCTCGCCCTCGACGTGCCCGATCGCGGTGCGGAACCTGATCGTCTCCTCGGCCAGGGTGACCGTGTGTTCGAGGCCGAGCGGCTCGATCAGGTGCTTGCGCAGCGCGACTTCCCAGGACGGCAGCTCCCTGACTCGCTCGACGAGCCTGCCGAGCACGGAGAATCCGGAGTTGCAGTAGGAGAACATCTGGCCGGGCGGGAAGACCTGGTCCCGGTCCTTAAGCGCCTCGACGTAGCGGGCCACCGCGTCATCGCCACGGCCGAAGTCGTTGAACACATCCCCGTCGAATCCGCCGGTGTGGCAGAGCAGCTGGCGCACCGTGACGCTCTCGGTGGCCTCGGGGTCGGCGACGGAGAACTCGGGCACGTACGTGCGCACGGGCTTGTCCAGGTCGACCAGGCCTTCGTCGACGAGCTGCATCACGAGCGTCGCCGTGAAGGTCTTGGTGATGGACCCGATCTGGAACAGCGAGTCCGGCGTGGCCTCGACCCCGGTGTTGAGGTTGAGCACGCCGGACGCGCACTCGATGACTTCGTCGCCGGCCATCACGGCGAGCGTCATGCCCGGGACGTAGTCCTCCCGGCGGTACTTCTCGAGTATCTCCCCGAGCTCAGGTGCAAGATCCGCAAGCTTCGACATGGCTGATCCCCCTCAACGCGTCTGATCAGGCTCTCGATCGAGACTAGCGCGGAGGAGCGGGCAGCGGCGTGGACGACTTGAGGGTGTTCGTCAGCCAGACCATCGCGGGTGGTATCTCAGCGTTCCACGTCGTGAAGTTGTGGCCGCCTTCATTCCGGATGAGGGTGGACGTGTGGGTCGGGGTGCCTGCGGTGAGTTGCTGGAACTTCAGCACCGCCGCGTAGTCGCTCTCGCCGCTGCGGCTGCTGGCCAGCAGGAGCGAGACGGGGGGCTTGGGGAGGTGCTGGATGCGCCACATGACGTTGTTGAGGTCGCGGAAGTCCGGGGTGCCGTAGAGGTCGCCGGTGGTGATGTCCTGGGGGGCGTTGTAGTCCCCTGACAACGACACTGCGACGGTGAACTTGTCGGAGTTCATCATCGTCACCTTCAGCGCGCAGTCGCCGCCAGTGGAGTCGCCGATGATGCCCCAGCCGGTGGCCGCGGTGGTGACGCGGTACTGGTCCTCGATGGCGCGGGGGATGTCTTCGGCCCAGAACGTGTTGACCTGCGGACCGCCGGGCACGTTGGTGCACTCGGTGTCCACGCCGTCCACGCTCGTCGGCGAGGGCTGCGTCATCACCAGCACGACCGGCTTGTCCTGGTGGTTGTTGATGCCTGTCAGCAGTCGGTACGGGTACTTCAGCTTGTCCTGCAGCGCGCCCACATCGCCGGGGTAGCCGGTCGAGACGATCGCGACCGGGAAGTCGTAGCCACGGTATGAACTCTGGAAGTACTGGGGCGGGAGGTAGACGATCGCCTGCGTGCTCAGACCCGTCGTCGCGCCGTAGATGGTCACGTCCTGCACCTGGCCGGCGGCCGACTCCAGGGTGCCGCCGGGGAGCGAGAGGCCGCCTACGGACTGGATGGTGACGAGGGCGTGGTGCGGTTGGCCTCCCTGGCCGGGGCCGGAGCCGCCGCCCGCCACGCCGCCGGGGTCCGGGGCGTCGGCGCCGGGTGCGGGGCCGAGCGGGTGGTCCTGGTTCTGGTTGATCGTCTGGGACGCGAAGCCGAGCAGGTCGTGCCAGGAGCTGTAGAAGCCGAAGTAGTCGTTGCAGACGGCGGCCAGTAGCAGCACCAGCGCCAACTGCGCTCCGCCGAGCACGCCGATCCTGCCGAGCACGTGCTTCCACGTCTTGCCGGACAGCTTCCGCCAGAGCAGCACCACGCCGGTGAACGCGGCCAGCATCAGTACTACGAGTAGCAGGACAAGCCAGTCGCCGTTGAGGGTCACGCCGCCGTCTCCTCGTTCGCCTCGATCGAAGCGCCGAGCCAGTCGAGCGCGCTGTTCAGGGTCAGGCCGGTCTGCGTCACGACCTGCAACTGGCCGTCCGTCGTGCGGATCTTGCTCGGGATGTTCGGTGCCGACGCATCGTAGAGCAGCCGGACGGCGGGAGTGGGGACGCCGACCAGGTACTTGTCGATGCCGGGCCAACTGCTCTGGGCTGAGCCACTGGTCCACGCGCCGACCGCCGCGGCCAGGGCGTAGCGCGTCGAGTCCTGCACGGCCAGGTTGATCGCGCTGCCACCGGACTGGCCCACGCCGGCTACGCCCCAGTCCGCTGACGATGCCGCGACGCGGTAGTGCGAAGCGAGCGCGGTCCGCAGGTCCTGGGACCAGAAGAGCTCGCCCTGGGTGCCTTCGGGGACGTTGACGCCGGGGACGGGGCCGGTCGACGCCGCGTCCGTGACCACGGCGACGATTAGGCGGTACGTGGTGGCTAGCTGCTGGAAGTTCGGCAGTGTCTGGCTGGCGTAACCGCCGGTCAGGTCCACGACCTCGACGGCGAAGCGCTTGGTGGCTTCGGCCGGGGAGACGTAGTCCGCCGGCGTGAAGACCGAAAGCTCGGCGTTCACGCCGCTGCGCACGCCGACCAACTGGCCGTGTCCGTCCGCGCCGACGACCAACTGCTGGGTGTCGTGCGCGGCGGCTCCGGGGGCGCCGGCGTTGTTCAGGTGGTACTGCGACGAGGAGTCGCCGAGCAGTTGGCTCCAGGACGTGTAGAAGCCACCGAAGGCGTTGACGGTGAACAGGAACGTGGCCGCCAGGCTCAGCTGCGTGCCCAGCAACAACCCGATCCGTCCGGCCAGCGGCCTGGCCCCGTGCCCCGCCAGCCGTGGCCACAACCACAGCGTCAGCAGCGCCAACGCCAGTGTGACCAGGCCCAGCAGGAGCAGGAACCCCTTGCTCATGATGCCCACGCCCGATGCCCGCCTTGCTCTGTTCCGAGAATCCATTCGGAGCAGCGAAGGGCCTGGCATTCCCCGCCCCGGCGGCGACTCTGCTCCGTTAGCAGAGACTAACCGTGGGGGGTGGCGGGTTGCGCGATGCTCGTAACAGGTCTGTCTTAAATCAGCCTGAGCGGAGGGTGGCCGCGAAACCAACTGAAACTAACTCTGCTTAGACCAGGTCTCGTAGGCGTCGGCGACCTCGTCCACGTCGCCGTCCATCAGGATCTTGCCCGCCTCGATCCAGATCACCCGGTCGCAGGTGTCCCGGATCGCGCCCATCGAGTGGCTGACGACGAACACCGTGCCCGCGCTCTCCCGCAGCTCGCGGATGCGCGCCTCGCTCTGCGCCTGGAACTTCGCGTCGCCGGTGGCCAGCGCCTCGTCGATCATCAGCACGTCCTGCTCGCGGGAGGCCGCGATGGAGAAACGCAGCCGCGCGGCCATGCCGGAGGAGTAGGCCTTCATCGGCAGGCTCATCGCGTGCGGGTTCGTGTCCTCGATCCGGGAGAAGTCGACGATGCCCTGGTACGCCGCCTTGGCCTCGGCCTTCGACATGCCCATGGCCAGACAGCCGACGATGACGTTGCGCTCACCGGTCAGATCCGGCATCAGCGCGGCGTTGATGCCGAGCAGCGCGGGCTGGCCGTCGGTGTAGACGCCGCCGCCCTTCTCCGGCGGCAGCAGCCCGGCGATCGCCGCGAGGGTGGTGGACTTGCCGGAGCCGTTGCGGCCGATCAGGCCGATGCTCTCGCCGCGCCGGGCCACGAAGGAGATCCCGCGTACCGCGTGCACCTCTTTCACGGTGGGCGAGGTGCGGCGCGAGACGATCCGGGACAGCGCGCCGGTGGCCGAGCCGCGGCCGGTGCCCGCGCCGTGGATCCGGTAGATGATGTTGAGATTGTCCACGATCACCGTGGGCTTGTTCGTCGCCGCCTCGGCCCGTCGCTTGGCCCGCTCCTCCAGGATCTGGGCCCGCATCTGGACGATTTCCTCGTCCGAGAGGCTGTGCTCGCCCTCCACGCCCTGGACGGCCCGCAGGATCTGGCTCGGCAGGATGGTTTGCTTCTCAGCCACGGCCGTACTGCTCCTCTGCCTTCCAGAAGTACACGAACCCGCCGATGCCGACCAGCACTGCCCAGCCCAGCATGATCAACCAGGCGCCCGGCGGCTGGTACAGCGGCGACTGCCAGGCGTACTTGACGGCGTAGTCGTTCGTCATGAGGCAGTTGCGCATGAGGGTGATGAACAGGGCGGCCGGATTGTAGTAGGCCACGTTGATCATCCAGGGGTGGTGCTCGAAGAACGGGTGGTCCTTGAGCACCGACGCGAGGCTGTACATGACGCCCGACACGTACATCCAGGTGCGCAGGATGAACGGCAGCAGCTGGCTGGTGTCGGTCAGCACCGAGCCCATCCGGGCGACGATCATCGCCATGCCGGTGTTGAACAGGAACAGCAGAACCAGGGCGGGGATGACCAGCACCCATCGCCAGGTCGGCGTCTGTCCGGTGCCCAGGGCGACCGCGAGCACGATCACCATCGAGAAGGCGAGCTGCTGGAGTTGGATGACCGTCGCGGAGATCGGCAGGCAGGCGCGCGGGAAGTGCAGCGCCCGGATGAGCACGAGCTGGTCGCTGATGGACCGCGACCCGTAGACCATCGCGGTCTGCAGGAAGTTGAACAGGAAGACGCCGATGACCAGGAACAGCAGGAAGTCGTGGACGCCGCGGCTCTGGTTGAACAGGAAGCCGAAGACGAAGTCGTAGACCGCGACGTTCAGGATCGGGGTCAGCAGCTGCCAGATCTGGCCGAGCTTGGCGTCCGAGTACAGCGCGCGGTTCTTCGCCGTGGCGTATCCGGTGATGAAATGGCGCCGGGCCCACAGGACGCGGACGTAGTCGAGCAGCGCCGGACGCTTGCCGCTCTGCTTGAGCCCGTACTTGGCGGCCATCGGAACGCCGCCGAGCTCGGCGTATTCGGGATCGCTCGGAGGGGGAGGCAACTCCTCCAGCACGATCACGGCGGATTCAGTCACTGCTTCGCCTTGTCCTCTGTCCGTATCGATCTCGACCCGCGCATCAGATGACCGGCGGCCTTCCGAGCCTGGTCATCCGCCACACGGTACTCCAGCCCATCGGCTGACGGGGCCCGCAGGGGGTGCGCCAACCGGCCGCGAAGCCCTGGAACCAGACCTTGAGCGCCGCGGGCTTGCGCAGCCGCGCCATGGTGAGCACCGTCCACACACCCAGGTATACCGGGATCAGCGCCCCAGGAAGATTACGCCGGGCGAGCCAGACTCGGTTGCGTGCCACGTTGAAGTTGTACGTGGCGTGCCGGCTCGGCGGGGTCTTCGGGTGCAGCAGCGTCACGTCGGCCCGGTATTCGATCGTCCAGCCGGCGTCGAGGGCGCGCCAGGCCTGGTCGGTCTCCTCGTGGCAGTAGAACCAGTCGTCCGGCAGCCCGCCGACCTGGTCGATCACCGCCGAGCGGATCGCGCTGGCGCCGCCGAGGAACGTGGTGACCTGCGAGGAGTGGTTCGGGTCGCCGACCCGCACCCGGGGCACGTGGCGGCGCTGCACCTCGTGGCTGACCGGGTCGCAGATGCGGAAGGAGACGATGCCGAGCCGCGGGTCGGCGGCGAACGCGGCGCGGACGTGCTCGGCCGAGTCGGCGCCGTCGAGCTTGCCGTCGTCGTCGAGCACGAGGATGGCCTCGGGACGCTCCTCCTCGGGCAGCGCGAGCAGCACCTCGAAGCCGCGGTTGCGGCCGCCCGGGATGCCGAGGTTCTCCGGCAGGTCGAGGGTCCTGACCTTCTCGAGTCCGGGGATCTCGGAGGCGTTGATCCCGTTGCCGACGACGACCACGTCGATCGGGTCGCCCTGCTGCGCGGACACGCTGTCGAGCAGGTCGACGAGTTCCTCGGGGCGGTTGCCCATCGTGATGATCACGGCGCCGAGACGCATGCTTTGAGTCGCCACAGTTGCCACCGTTCTAGGCCTTGAGCCGACTGGAGAGCACGATCGAGACGAAGTGCAGCACGACCATGGCCGCGGCGATCACCGCGAGCAGGACCAGCGCCGCCTTCGTGAACGGCTGGTGGTGCGCGAAAAGGTCGAGGATCCCGGCGAGCAGCACCAGCATCGAGGACTCGATGCCGACGATCAGCCGGTGGATCTTGAGGATCTGGGCGACGGAGCGGAGCTTGGCGGCCCCGGACGCGCGCGGTACGACCGAGCCCTCGGTCGCGGCGGGCAGCCCGGCGCGGGTGCGGGCGACGTCCACCAGGTCGCTCTCCGACTTCACCAGGATGACGCAGAGGGCGGTCGCCAGGCCGATCACGGCCCACTTGTCCAGGTGCAGGCCGCCGGCCCGGAAGCCGAGCCCGACCAGGAACGCGGCCTCGGCGAAGTAGGCGCCGATCCGGTCGAGGTAGACCCCGACGATCGAGGTCTGCCTGCGCCAGCGGGCCAGTTCGCCGTCCACGCAGTCGAGCAGCAGGTAGAGCTGGACGAAGAACGCCGCGAGCACGGCCCCGCCGATGCCCGGGACCAGCAGCGCCGGGCCCGCGAGGACCCCGGCGACGATCATCAGGTAGGTGTAGCCGTTCGGCGTGATCGGCGAGTTGACGAGGAGTCGGGTGGTGCGCAGCGAGATCCGGCGCATGTACAGCCGGCCGGCCCAGTGCTCGCCGTTGCGGCGCTGCATCTTCTCCGGCGGTTGGACGACGGCGCGAAGCTCATCGAGCGTAGGTAGCGACATAACCCTTCACCGCGTCATGAATCTGGGACTCGGACAGATCCAGATGTTCCAGGATGGTGAACCTGCCTGGTCTTGTATGCGGCGCGTACGTTACCGCTTCGACGAACTGATCGATACCAAGCCCTAGATCGCTGGGGGTCACCGGCAGTTCATGGCGTGTTAGCACCTCGGCCATCGCGGCCGCCAGTCGGTGATCTCCGCGCAGGTGGGTCGCGAAGACGGCGCCGACGCCGCACTGCTCGCCGTGCTGCGCGGCCTGCTTGGGAAAGAGCTGGTTGATCGCGTGGTTGATCTCGTGGCACGCGCCGGAGTTCGGCCGGCTGGTGCCCGCGACGGCCATCGCCTGGCCGGACAGCACGAGTCCGTTGGCCAGCACCGCCAGGAATTCCTCGTCGGCGATAGTGCCGGGGTGGTGCATCACGGCCTCGGCGGCGGTCCGCGCCATTGCCGCGGCCAGGCCGTCCACGTGCTCGCCGGTCTCCCGATGCGAGAGCTCCCAGTCAGCCAGCGCGCACAGGTTCGACAGCGCCTCGCCGATGCCGGCCCGGATGAAGCGGGGCGGGGCCTGGCGGACCAGGTCGAGGTCGATGACGACGCCGATCGGATTGGGCACGCCGTACGAGCCGGTGCCCGCGTCGTTCTCCAGGGTCGCGACCGGCGAGCAGATCCCGTCGTGCGCCAGGTTGGTGGCGACGGCGACCAGCGGCATGCCGAGCCGGGCCGCGGCGTACTTCGCGGCGTCGATGACCTTGCCGCCGCCGATGGCCACGAGCGTGTCGTAGGGAGCGTGCTCGGCGCGGATCCGGTCGGCGAGGTCCACGGCGGCGTCCAGGCTGGCCCGGGCCACGGTGAACCAGCCGACGTCCGCGGGCAGGCTGCGGGCCAGCTGCTCGCGCAGCCCGGTTCCCGAGCCCTCGCTGATCGCCACGGCGAACCGGCCGGAGCCGGAAATGCGCTGGTCGGCCAGGATTCCGGGCAGCTCGGCGGCGACCCCGGACCCGATCCGCACCGCGGCCGGGGCCTGGATCAGCCTGCTGAGAACGGCCATTAAAGTCCTCCGGACGCGGCTTCGCCGACAGAAGCCGAGACGATGGAGCGGGCCTTGGCCAGGTCCTCGTGGTTGTCGATCTCGACCCAGGGGACGTCACCGATCGGCGCGACGTCGACCCGGAAGCCGCGGTCGATGAGTTCCTGGTAGCCGTCCTCGTAGTACAGCTGCGGGTCACGCTCGAAGGTGGTGCGCAGCGCGTCGGCCAGCTCGTCGGCGGCTTCCGGCTCAATCAGGGTGACGCCGATGTACTCGCCGGTCGCGTTGGCCGGGTTCATCAGCTTCGTGATGCGCTTGACCCCGGACTCGGCGGACCAGATGACCTTCATCTCCTCGTCCGCCAAGGACTTCACGGTGTCCAGGGCGAGCACGATCCGCCCCGCATACCCCGGCTTATCCCGCTCGGCCAGCAGCGCGCGCTCAACGGACACCGGGTGCACGGTGTCGCCGTTGGCCAGGATCACGCCCTGCTTGAGCAGATCGCGCGCGCACCACAGCGAGTACGCGTTGTTCCACTCCTCGGCCTTGTCGTTGTGCACGAGGTGCAGCTTGAGGCCGTACGTCTCCTCGAAATGGTCCTTGCGCTCGTGGACCGCCTCGGCCCGATAGCCGACGACGATCGCCGCCTCCGTCAGCCCCACCTCGGCGAAGTTCGCCAGGGTGAGGTCGATGACGGTCAGGCCGCGCTCCTCGTCCACCGGCACCAGGGCCTTGGGCAATGTGTCCGTGTACGGGCGCAGGCGACGGCCCGCGCCGGCAGCGAGGATGAGTCCGATCATGGCAGACAGCTTATCGGGCGGTGAAGGCCGCCCACACTTCCGCTGTCCATCCGGTTACACGATGGGGACAGGATCAGCGGTCGTGCCGGAAGCGCCAGCCGGCCCATGCGGAGACGATCATGTCATGAAGATCGCGGGTCGCGCTCCAACCGAGTTCCCGCCGGGCCAGTTCGGCCGAGGCGACCAGCTTCACCGGGTCGCCGGAGCGGCGCGGGACGATCACCGGGGGCAGGTCGATCCCGGTGTGCTCGAGGATCTCGGTGATGACCTCCTTGACGGAGGCGCCGGTGCCGGTGCCCAGGTTGAGGGTCAGCGCGGTCTTCGGGTCGCGCTCGAGCCGCAGCGCCGCGGCCACGTGCGCCTCGGCCAGGTCGGCGACGTGGATGTAGTCGCGAATGCAGGTGCCGTCCGGCGAGGCGTAGTCGTCGCCGAAGATCAGCGGGTGCTGCCCGGCCTCGAGCTTGGTGAAGACCATCGGGATCAGGTTGAGCGCGACCGGGTCGCCGAGCTCGGGCGCGCCGGCCCCGGCGACGTTGAAGTAGCGCAGGTTGGCGAACGCGAACTCCTTGCCCGCCAGGTGCCGGGCCTTCGCCACGTCCTTGATCAGCCACTCGCCGACGAGCTTGGTCTCGCCGTACGGGGAGGCCGGGACGCACGGCGTCTGCTCCGTGACGAGTTCCACATCCACCTCGCCGTAGACCGCGGCGGAGGAGGAGAAGACGAACTTGTCGATCCCCGCCTCGACGACCACGTCGAGCAGGGTGCGCAGGCCCTCGAGGTTCTCCTCGAAGTACCAGGCGGGCCGGTCCACCGACTCGCCGACCTGCTTCTTGGCCGCGACGTGGATGACGCCGCCGACGCCGTGCTCGGCGATCACCCGGGCGACCGCGGCCCGGTCGTGCACCTTGGCGATCTCCGCGGGCACGCCGTCCGGGATCCGGTCCTTCGCGCCGGTGGACAGGTCGTCGAGGATGACGACCCCCTCGCCGGCCGCGAGCAGCGCCCGGGTCACGTGCGATCCGATGTACCCGGCACCGCCGGTAACAAGCCACGTCGTCATACCTTGACCCTACCTTCGCTCCGCTGTGCCCACTCGTGCTTCCATGACAGATTCTAACAAAATCCAACATGAACGCGCGAGACCGATCACTGAGCGAGCGTTGAATTTTCTGCTCAGTCCGGCAGGACGGGCGCCGCGGGCCGGGTCCAGAAGCGCACCGACTCGCCGACCGCGAGCAGCCCGAGGTATGCCGCGAGCAGCCAGATCACCGTGCTCAACCCGCGTCCGGAGCCGATCGCGGTACCGAGCGCGACGACCAGTATCGAGCGGCCGAGATTGCCGCCGAGCGCGACGGAGAGCCAGTGCGGCGGCTGTCCGGCGTTGGCGCGGATCCGGTAGACGACGTCGTAGTGGTGGTAGATCACGGCCGCCAACAGGGTGAAGGCGGCGGCGCCGAGGATCGCGTCGTCCACGATCAGGCCGAGCACCACGACGTAGGCCACGAACTGGATCGTCGGCGGCGTGACCCAGCCGAGCTTCGTGGTCAGCGGCTCGCGCGAGGCGGCCTTGATCGCCAGGGGAAGATCGCACATGGCACGCAGCGCGTCCACGGCCGCCTCGGTGCGGATTCCGTTGCCGCGCAAGGATCGCTGCACCCGGCCGGCAGTCGTGTAGCCGGCCGCGAGCACGCCCCAGATCAGCAGAACACTGAAGACGACGCGCGGCGAGGTCAGGGCGGTGAGGATCGCGATCAGGGCCCAGCGCTCGCCGATCGGCAGCACGACGATCTTCCTGGCCCAGTAGCCGGGGCTGCGTCGCGGAGCGTCGGCCGCGGTGACCTTCGTCTCCGGCGAGGGCTGGCCGCGCAGCGACTCGTGGTAGGCGAAATCGATGTGGTGGCGCAGCGTCTGGACCACCATCGCGGACGCGGCGAGCAGCCAGACGCCCCGGTCGTGGCCGCTGTGCACGGCTCCGATCGCGAGACCGGCGTAGACCGCGTACTCCTTGATCCGGTCGAAGGTCGCGTCCAGCCAGGAGCCGATTCGGGAGAACTGCAGCGCGTAGCGGGCGAGCTGGCCGTCGGTGCAGTCGAGGGCGAAGGAGAGGTAGAGCGCGACGGCGGTGCAGATGTAGCCCGCGCGGGTTCCGGTGGCGGCGGCCCCGGCTCCGGCCAGGGCGACCAGCAGGGACAGCGTGGTGACGAGGTTCGGGCTCCAGCCGTGCCTGGCGAACCAGCGGGCCAGGTAGCGGGTCCAGGTCGAGACGCAGTAGGTGCTGAACAGGCCGTCGTCGCCCTTGACCGCGCGGCGCAGCCGGATCGCCTCGTCGTCCACGGCCGCGATCTCGGCGTAGACGTCCTTGCGGGCGGCCAGCGGCTCGGCGACCAGCCGCGCGACCAGGCCCTCCGGCAGCACCGTCTCGTGCACGGCCACGCCGCGGGCGCGCAGCTGCTCGGCGAACTCGTCGGCCAGCAGCGGCTTGGGCGCGGTGAGCCGGGCCGCGGGGGACGAGCCGTCCACCCGGTGCGCCGTGAGGTCCGGGATGGCGCGCAGTTCGGCGGCGAGCAGTTCGCGGGCGGCGCCGGTGACGGTCAGCACGCCCGGCGCGTGCGACGCCTCCCAGCGCGGGTCGAGCAGGGCGAGGCGCAGCGCGTGCGGGTGCGCGGCCAGCCGCGGGTCGATCAGCGCGATGGTTCCGGCGGCGGAGGCGCTGGCCACGGCCCGCGCGGTGGCGGCCGGACCGTCCGCGGTGATCACGGTGACGCCGAGGCCGGTGAGGCTCGCGCGCAGCAGGCCGTCTCCGTCCACGGGCTGGGGGCCGGTCAGTACTGCGGTGACGGCGGTGCGCACGGGGTGCTTCCATCTCCTCAAAGGGCAATGCGTGGGCTTGGATCCGGCAGCCACGGTAGCCGTACGCTCGATCCGATACCATCCCTGAAACGCCGGATGGGCTGGTAAGTGAGGAAGTCTTGACCGCGCAAAACCACGTTGTGGCGCCGGACCTGACCGTCGTCGTGATCGGGTACAACGATGCCGCGAATCTGCCGAAGGCGGTCCGCTCCGTCCTGAACCAGACGCTGCACAACCTCGAGGTCGTCGTCGTGGACGATCACTCCTCCGACGACACCCCGGCAGTGGCCGCGCGGCTGGCGGCCCAGGACCCGCGGGTTCGCTACTACCGGCTCGAGGAGAACAGCGGGGGCTGCTCGAAGCCGCGCAACACCGGCATCGGGCACGCGCGCGGCCGGTACGTGATGTTCCTCGACTCCAATGACACGCTCGACCGGCACGCCGGCATGAACATGCTGCAGGCGGCCGAGGAATTCGACGCGGACCTCGTCTCCGGCGTGTGCATCCGCCGCCACATCAACCGTTCCGGGCTGGTCGAGGACGTGCCGTGGTGGCCGGAGATGTACACCGAGCGGCGGGTGCTCGACTCGGCCGCGGACATGCCCGACCTGCTGCGCGACACGCTCTCGACGAACAAGTGCTACCGCAAGTCGTTCCTGGACGAGCACGCGATCCGCTTCCCCGAGGGCTTCCACTGGGAGGACCTGCTCTTCTCGGCCACCGCGTACCTCAACGCGCGGCGGATCGTGCTGATCCCGAACCCGGTGTACTACTGGGAGGTCATGGTCCGGGTCGCGGCCAAGTCCATCTCGAATCAGCGCTCGAACATCGGCAACGTGCGGGACCGGATCGGCATCCACCGCCGGGTCGACGCGGTGCTCGACGGCTTCCCCGACGAGCCCGGCCGCGAGGAGATCCGGCTGGCCAAGGCGGTCAAGTTCATCGAGCACGACCTCGTGCTCTACCTGCGCGAACTGCCGTACCAGACGGACGAGTACATCGCCGAGTGCCGCGCGTTGTTCCGCGACTATCTGCAGACGCTGCCGCTGGCCGCCGCGTTCGCCCGCTGCACCCACCGCGTCGCCGTCGCCGGCGCCTACCTCCTGCTGAAGGAGGACTGGCCGGAACTTGTGACGATCTCGGAGAACCTGCTCGACCGGACCCGCGTCAGCACGGACCTGGTCGAGCGCGACGGACGCGTCTACTGGTGCGACGACGGCTACCTGGCGGAGGAGCTCGGCCGCCTGGCCCTGGACGTGACAGAGGCCGGATACCACCAGCTGTCGCTCGCCGAGTCGAACCTGGCGACGCGGCTGACCGGGCTCGACCTCGTCTCCGTGGACCATCGCAGCGGCAAGATCCGGCTGTCCGGCGAGACCGTGAACCCGCTCGGCAAGGTGCCGTCGGACGTCGCGCTTTCGGCCCAACTGGAATTCCGCCCCGGCCAGCGCGCGCTGCGGCAGTACCGGGTGAAGGTGACCGAGATCCGGCACGAGGGCAGCCGGATCCGCTGGTCCGGCGAGGTGGACGTCGCGAAGACGGTGCGGCCGGTCGGCGTCGTGGACCAGATGTTCGAGGTCAGATTCCGGCTGAAGGCGGGCGACCTCGGCACGATGGCCACCCGCGTCACCGCGATCAAGCTGCCGGAGGGCGCGGCAGAACTCGAACTTCCCGCGCGTCCGCTGCTGACGAAGGCGGTCGGCGACCGGTGGGTCGTGCGGATCAACCACCGCGGCGTCGTCACCCTGCAGATCGCCTCGCACAACCCGATCGCCAAGCGGGTCAACGCCTCCTTCGAGCGCGACGCCAGCGGCACCGGCGGTGGCAGGATGCTGCGACTCGTCCAGAAGGCGACGCGGACCGCGCAGAAGGCCAACGACCCGCGGCTCAAGCGCAAGGCCTACGCGCTGTTCTGCAAGCTGCCGGTCAAGCGCGGATCAGTGGTCTTCGAATCCCACATGGGCCTGTCCTACAGCGACAGCCCGAAGTACATCTACGAGGCGCTGCGCAGCCACGGCTACTCGGGCCAGATCACGTGGTCCTACGTGGAAAACACCAACGGCTTCCCCAAGGACGCCAACCTGGTGCTGCGCAATTCGTGGTCTTATCTGCGAGCCCTGGCACGTGCCGAATACTGGGTGGACAACCAGGGCTACCCGCAGTGGATGGCCAAGCGGAAGCAGACCACGTACATCCAGACCTGGCACGGCACGGCGCTCAAGACGATGGGCGTGAACACGCCGCAGGTCAAGGCGATGCTGACCGGCCAGCGGTCGTCTCTGGCACGCGCCGTCAACCGCTTCGACCACTTCCTGGTCCGCGGCGAGTACGACATCAGAACCCTGGTCGAGGCCTTCGAGATGCGCGCCGAGCCGCTGCGCGTCGGCTACCCCCGCAACGACCTGCTGCTCTCCCCGTCTCGCACGGAGTTGTCGGCCTCCCTCCGCGCCCGCTTCGGCTTCCCCGCCGACAAGACGGTCCTGCTCTACGCCCCGACGTTCCGCAGCACATCAGGCCCCTTCAAGCCGGACTTCTCCTTCGAGGACTTCGCGCGCGAGTTCGGCGACACGCATCTGCTGCTCGTGCGCGCGCACTACCTGAACACGGTGTCCGTCCCCGAGGCCGCACGCCGCGCCGTCCAGGACGTGTCCAAGTACCCTGACGTGACAGAGCTCTTCCTCGCCTCGGACGCGCTGATCACGGACTTCTCCTCGGTGATGTTCGACTACTCGCTGCTGGACCGACCGATGCTCTTCTTCGCGCCGGACAAGGCCGGCTACACCCGGGATCGCGGCACGTACTTCGACCTGGAGGCCGAGGCCCCCGGCCCGTACACGACGGACCAGGAGTCCTTCTTCAAGGCGCTGCACACGCTGACCCCTGATTCACACCAAGCCGAACGTCAGGCCTTCGCCAAACGCTTCGGCGAGTACGAACAGGGCGACGCGGCAGAGCGCGTCTACCAGCGCTTCTTCGCCCAGGGCGCAAAGGGCGGCAAGAAATGACCCGGGACATCGTCATCGTCTGCAACAACATCGACGAGGCCGGCGGCGCGCAGCGTTGGGCGCGTTCGATGGGCGATCTGCTGAGCGCCGAGGGCCACCGCGTGCTGCTGGTCGGCATCGCCGGAGTCCCGAGCCCGCACGACTACGTGACCGAGCACGACGGCCCGCTGCCCTATCGCACGGCCCTGCTGCACGAAACGCCCGTCCACGCCGTCCCCCGCCCCTCAGTTGACGTGCGTCTGCGGCACCCGAAGGCCGGCCTCAAGCACCGCCGCTGGCTGCACCTCCAGCAGCAGGGCGCAGCACGTCTCAGTGCCCTGATCGCCCCGCTCGAGGCCGACGACGCGGTGATCATCTGCGTGCAGGTCTTCGCGATGGAGTGGATCGCGCAGGCGGACACGCGCGGCATCCCGGTAGTCGGCATGAGCCACGAGTCGTACGCCGCATCGATGGCGTCGAGTCGCGGCGGCCGGGTCAAGAAGCTCTACGCGAACCTGCCGAGGTTCGTCGCGCTGACCGAGCAGGACGCGCGGGACTGGACGACCAAGGGCGGCATGAACAACACCGCCGCGATCCCCAACCCCCTGCCGTTCCCCGCGACCGGCGGCGCCGACCCCGACGCGCACACCTGCGTAGCCCTAGGCCGCCTCTCGCAGGAAAAGGGCTTCGACCTGCTCCTAGAGGCATGGTCCTACGTCGTCCAAGCCCGCCCCGACACGGATTGGCGCCTGAAGATCTACGGCGACGGCCCCGACCGCGCCGCCCTAGAAGCCCAAGCCCGCACCCTCAACATCAACGACTCCGTCTCTTTCGAAGGCCCGACGGCCCAGGTCCCGGAGGCCCTACGCTCCGGCTCCATCTTCGTCAGCGCCTCCCGCGCCGAAGGCTTCCCGATGACGCTGCTGGAAGCCCTGGCCTCCGGCCTGCCCTGCGTAGCCTTCGACTGCGCCCCCGGCGTCCGCGAAATCCTGCGCGCTGACGCCTCTTCCACGCAGAGCGGACCCACCGAGAACGGCGCCCTGGTCTCCCTGGGCAACACCGAAGCGTTCGCCTTTGAGGTCGGCAAGCTCATCGACGACCCGGACCTCCGCAGCACGCTCGCGAAGGCCGCCCCCGACTCCGTGGCCCGCTACGCGCCCGACCTCATCGCCCAACGCTGGGAACGCCTCTTCACCCTCGTCCACCGCTAGGACCTGGCGTTGAGGGCGTTGTCCATTGGGTGGTGAACCACTGCTCGGTCGGGCCGCACGTACCCCGCGCCCGGCCCGACCGAGAATCCTTTAAGCCGCGTGCCTGGTTACGAAGCGCATTCGTCCCAGGTGTTGGCGTGGAACCACGCGTTGCCGTCGACGTAGGCTCCGTACTCGTAGCCGGTCTGCGGCAGGGAGTAGACCCCGTACCACGTGTAGTAGACGTTGACGGACTGATACCAGACGTTCCCCTGGCCGTCGATGTCCAGGCCGTGCGTCCAGCACGTGACCTGCACCTCGTCTCCCCCGTCAGACGGAAGGAGATCGGTAGCGATCTTGTTGCTGGCGTCCGTGTTCCAGGAGCTGGCGTAAACGCCCACCCCGTGAACCTGACCGATGGGGACCCACTGGTTCGCGTCGGCGGACGCAGCGCCCGCCGTGGCCGCGACCGTCCCCGCGGCGACCATCGCGACCGCCAGCGCAGACGTTGCACGGCGCCCGAGGTTGACCTTCACATCAGTCTCCTAAGAACAAAGGTGTTGATGAAAGCCAGGCGTACTGCCTGGCCGAGGACTATCTCAGCATGCGCATTCGATGACCATCCAGGGTTTCGGACGGATCCGGATATGCTCGGATGCTCCCGCACGGCCCGTTCGGCGGACCCGAAAGGCATCCGGCCGCCCCTGGCCGATATCCGGCTTTGTGACATCGTGCTCTGATATGGTGGATGCCGTCCGTATGGACGGGGCCATAGGGGGGCCGATGACGGGGATGGTTGATTCACGGGGTATCGCGCAGGTCACGGACGAGCCGCCGATGCCCGCGCCCGCGGGCGGGGTGTCCGGCTACGTCGCGGCGTTGCGCTCGCTGAAGGTGTGGGCGGGCAATCCGCCCTTCCAAGCGCTCTCCCGGCGCAGCAAGGTGCCCCGCAGCACGCTCGCCGACGCGCTCGATCCGGCTCGCAGGACCTTGCCGCGCCTCGAGGTCGTCGCGGCCTACGCCACCGCGTGCGGGCTCTCGCGCGACCAAGTGCTTCACTGGCGGCGCGTCTGGCGAGAGCTCCAGCAGGAGGCCGCCCCGGAGGAACCGGCACCCGGCGGGACCGCCGTGGCCGCCGCGTCTTCCCGGGCCGGGCGCAACTTCCTGCCGGGCGATCTCGCCGACTTCACCGGGCGGGCCGAGGAGACCGCCGCGGTGCTCGACGCGGTGGGAAACGACTCACGGGGCGTGGTGACCATCTCGGCGCTGGACGGAATGGCCGGAATCGGCAAGACCACGCTGGCCGTACACGCCGCGC
>Ga0185299_10001012_pt1 | contig 63204 bp, 62 predicted proteins | sample PaiPotPPA55metaG_FD_128002 | JGI IMG/M metagenome (GOLD analysis project Ga0185299, IMG submission 128002) | Iron sulfur acid spring bacterial and archeal communities from Banff, Canada, to study Microbial Dark Matter (Phase II) - Paint Pots PPA... ... | reverse complement strand
TTCCAGGGGGCATTTTGTCGACCCAGAACTTAGCGGCTGCAGGTTTCCGGTGTTTGCATCTCACGGGCCGATGGTACCAATGCTGTCCAAATTGCGATGCTCAAAAAGCTTATTTTGGACAGGTCTGGCTCGGGTAGGAACCAGGGTCACGCCTTAACAACCCGATCGTCTCAAAATCGTCAGCCGATGAATTCCCGGCGATCGTGACCCCGTGGCGGCGCATGCGCGTCAACATAGGCCAATCCTAGAGTGCTTTGAGTACAGACGCGCGAAGCGCGGGCAACATTTCAGCCTGTGTGGAAAAGACTTCGATGGCATTGTCTGCAAATCCTCAGATGGAATCTGGGGCTCAAATGCTTCCACGCTATTTGGCGTATCATGCAGCGGCAAGTACTGGCTCGCGTGACCTTGTACTGATAAAGTTACAGGCTTCACGGGTAAAACCTTGGTTCTTCTTGGCCAACGGAAAGTCTGTAGCAGGTTTCAGTACCACTCCAGCCGCGTCTCTAAGAGTAGTCAGAAACAAAAACAATCCGAAATCGCAATCGAGTTGTCTTGGACGGTTGGCTTGCAACCCGGCAGCAAAATGCTGCTCCGACCCAATGGTGGCGGTATACCGCTCCACTTGATGAGTGATGCTTCCGGATTACGACCACAGCATCCTGACTAAACCTTCCGGCAGATGCACTCGAATTAACGCCACCATTGCCAACAACAGGTTAACGTTGGGCTGGAACCCGAGATAACGTCCTCGCCACACGGGGTGGTATTTCTTCTTAAACTCGTACAACGATTTGTAGCCATAGTAACGATTGAATCGTTCAAATAAGAAGCGAACCGCTTTTTCTTCCCGGCCGCAGAGCCTCTCGTCCGCGTTTGCCAAAGGCGCGTTTCCCAGGCTCACCTCTTCCACATTCAACCCCTTAAAAAGATCAATAGATTCAACGATCAAGAAATCCATCACTCCTTTTGCTTCGGGATAACTCCGCATCAGATCAAGGCAACGCCCTTTTCCTTGGTGATACGGCAACCAGGTGGCAAACGCTTCCAGTTTCCCTTCCCGAGTAAACACCGTCGCAGCCCCTTCCTTCCGGATCTTTGGCAAATCAAACGAGCCAAGATCAAAGGTCATTTGTCTGCCTTGCTTCCTTTTCAACCATTCATCTGACAGAAGTTTCAGCTGGGCTTCCAAACCGTAGTCGATTGCCCCGTCTCCAGGTTGATACCACCGAAAAGTTTTGCCTTCTTTGCGGGCTTTGTTCCTGGCCGTACGCAGGTTTTGAAATCTGTTCCCTCTGAGGTTGAAATCGGTGATGCCTAACCTGGCGTCTTCGCCAATCTTAAAACTCTTTAAGCCGCATTGACTAAAAGCCGATCTGAGCTCGGCCCGAGCCGGATAGAAAACCGGCTCCCAATCTTGAGCTGCGCAATAACGAAGGAAATCGCGCGTAGCAGCCGGCCAGACTCCGGGTGGACCGACGGGTCCAACTAAACAGACCGCAAAATTTCTCCAAAGTGAGTACGCAATAAACGACTGCTGATCGTCACTGACCCAATAGCTTTTATCCGGCAGCAGAGCGAACTCATCCAAAGGATCGCATCCGTATCGATCGATAATATTTCGAATCAGGGAATCGTCGTGTTCAGGCTCGAACGCCCGCTGAAGCACCGGCCTCAGAAGGAACAACACCATGATAAACCCGGACAACATCCCTCCGGCGCTAACTTGAATAAAAAAGTTTGCCGCCCTCGGTGTTATCGCGATTTGCGAATCAGTCGATTGCAGGAAGATCAACTCGAGAGTGGTCTGCATTGCGGCCCGGAAATTGTTCTTCCCGACCACCTCGGCCCTTAGCCGCACAAGGCCGACCACACCATAAACAATGACAGCGAAAAGAAATGGGAGCCCAATGATCAATGCCCAACGCATGGAAGGCCGATCAGAAGAAGCGACATAATCGCGGCGGCGCCAGACCAGAAGTCCAAGTATAGTAAAGGACAAAAAGATATGGTGTACCGCAGTGCCCCGGGCGAACTGCAGAACGGTGGTGACAGAGAGAAGGATGACCGCCAGCCACCAAGCCGCCCGTTTACGGCGCCAGATACCGTGACCGATCGCCAGCAGGAAGAAGCCGGTTAAGTACATGCCGAGGCGGCTCGACTCAGAGACATCCATCGGCAGGAATTGCTCCATCCACTCAATCACCCGCGGCTCACGCGGAATCAGACCCTCTAAAAGATCGATCAAACCTGCCGCGGCCACGAACCAAGCCACAAGATCAACCCAGCGCCGCGCGTTCTTGAATTCCGCATTCGATTCGTTGTCGGGTTTCCGATTCCTCTCTATCTTCGGCATCCGTTTGACGATCGAATTCATTCGAGACGTTCTTCAGCTGGGATTCAGGATCGTTGGATCCTCGGGTGAGCCCAAAAAAATTTCCAGATTAGTTCTGATGCGTCGAAGTCCAGGCAGACTTTGCCCAGGAAAAAGCTTGATAGGAAACCACGCGGGTTTCCCGGCCAGGTGTGGCCGCCGGCAATGATCCGGTACAGGACAACGTCGGTCCCATCCTTGCCCTGAGACCACTCAAAACATTGGGGATAGCAGCCATCTTGGACGGTTCGGTCAGGAACTGGAATCTCCATATAATCGCGGCGGCACCAATCGTTTTTCGCCCAGAGTTCAGCCGTGGCTTCAACTCCGAGTAGCTCTCCACCGTCGTCTGTGATCCCGCCACCGCGATAGGGCACAATCGGGTCATTGGTTCCGTGAATCTCGAGCAACGACACCGGGAACCCTGGATGGAACCAAGCAGAAAACGGGACCGCGATCGGCCCGCCAACCGGAGCAATCGCCGCGAAAATGTTGGAGCGATGCGCAGCCAAATAATGACAAAAAATTGCGCCGTTCGAAAACCCGGTGGCATCAATCCGGGTACGATCGACGTGGTAATCACGCTCAGTCTGCGCAAGCATCGCATCTACAAAAGCGATATCATCGATGCCATCTCGGTACGATCTGGCTTGGTTGTTCAGCCGTCCATCGTTCCAGTTGCCTTCATACGCTTCCGGAAAAATGACCAGGGCATGGTGGATTTGGCCGATCTCGTCAAAGTGAGTGATTTTCATGATCGAATCGATCCCGTGGCCGGGAGTTTCGGTTCCATGGAACACGAAAACGAGCGGGACCGGATTCGGCAAATCCGAGGGTACAAACAGCCGGTAGGTTCGGGTACGGCCCTTGACTTTTATCGACTCATTGTGAAACCCACTGGCTTGCTGGCGAGCCGAGAAAAGAGGCAGCGCACCGAGAAAACCGAGGCACAGAATCGAGAACCGCATAGGTACAACCGATTTCAAGATGATCTCACCCCAAGGCGCAAAAAACATCAAAGTTTCGAACTGACGCGATAGAATAGTTCTCGGTTTATGATGATCCCCTATGCTGCCTGCACATGAGATGCGCCGAGATCCAGCCGGATTCTACTGATCTCCTCTCCAATATTTGCCAGTCAGCCTGTCGAATATACGGAAGCGCGTCGAAGAGCCGAGACGCTTCTAGTCTCGCGGATATTCGAAAGAAGCGGTATTGCGCCCACATCAAAAGCTTTTGACGAAGGTTTTGGTTCTCTGAGCTGAAATCCACATTGATCCAGAAGGCATCTTCCGTCGCGAGTCGGGAAATCTTCTCGACAATCCGGCTAATATTATCCGGCATAAAGGCATCAAGAAAAAAATGTGTGACGATCCGGTCGTAGTGAGCGGCCGGCGATTGCCATTCTAAAATGTCGCTGTGAATCCAGTCGACGCGCGGACAGCGATCAATAGTCGCAATTCGTTGCTTGGCTGCGGTAAGCATCCGTGCGCTTGAGTCAACCACGGTGAAAGAGCCCGAAGAGGCTTGTTTCACTATCTCAAACAAAAAGCGTCCGTTCCCTTCCCCAACAAGCAGAACTTTGTCCCCTTCTATAACTCGATTAGTGAAGAATCTGCGCGCCTGGCTCAGTGTAGAGCCGAAGACTATTTGTTCCAACAGCGGATAGAAACTCGCAATCAAGTCAAACGTCGTTTTGCCCATCGGCTGATATAAGGGGGGTTGGACGCCAGCGGCAACCGGCTCTAGTACATTTTCCTTGGAGTTGCTGTCCATTCGCACCCATTCGATACGGCTCCGAAGTTCGTTATCACTTCATAAATCCAGTTTCCCGTAGCGATGGAAGGGTGCTCGATCAGGATGAGTGGCCCGACTCCAAAGCCGTTCGGCAGTTAACCTACTATTCATTATGGCAATAAGCACCTCATCACGACTCGGCCAGGATCTAACGGTGAATGTGACGTGACGCACGTGCTTCGAGCTGGTCCAAAAACTCCACAAATATACAGTTTTTTCATCGATCCACTTGTCTGCGAATTCCCGTACAAAGTGCTCTCCGCCGGCTTCAATGTTCTCGACCGCAAGCGGACCTGTTGGCACATCTTGCCAAGAAACTATCGGGTCCTTGTACCACAGTCCCGGGAAGAGAGTCCTTGGGCGTCCGGTTAAGCCCGGCCCATACGCCCACGGTACTTTCTCTGGTTCTTTCTGATGTGCCTTTGGTTGTCCAGGCAAACTTGAGCCAAGCAGGATAACGAAGAGGATGATCGCTAAACTTTTCATAGAGCCGCCTTCTTTGCCGAATGCCGAGCGTCCTGAAACTCGACCCGCCATTCCCTTTTCTGTGTCTTTCCCCAATTTCGAAAGACGGTTGATACCGATGTCATCGAGAACTTTGTTGCCCCAAATTTAGGACCCACGTGATGCCGTCAAGAAGGTCTCGCTGTAGGGCATCGTCGACGCCGTTGAAATCGTGGTTTGAATGTTCTAGCTGATAAAGATGGTGGGGAGTTTTCAACGTCTTAATCCAGTCTGTATTATTCATCCAATCAGACACGGCGGAGATCTGAGCTACCTTGAGATTCGCTACGGCCGCCGTGAAATCCGCTACTCCAAAAGTGCCTTGGCCTTCGGGCTCGATGCCAATCTGCTCCGGGAGGCGTAATCCATATCTTCCTCGCTGATCCATACTCACAAGGACAAGCCCAACTAGGCGGGGAGAACGCCAGTCGACATCCCCACATGCCGCGACTGCCTGCACAGCTCCCATCGACCAACCGGAATAGATGACTGGAAGCTGAGCATCGCCAGCCCTGATTGCGGCAATTGCCGCGATCACGGTGAAATCGCTGACCAAGATCTTAGGATCGTAATCGGTCGCCGCGTATTTTCTAAAATCGATGCCTACGGTATAGAACGCGTTCTGTTGCAAGAATTTGCACACCCGATTTTCAATCTGACCCCAGCCGCCGTCGCCAGAACCAAAAAGGATAATCGCTTTGGGCGGGACCGACGGCACGAACGCATACGTTGGGAACGCTCCCCGGCGCAGTGGTACCGTGATGGTTGGAGCTTCCTGCTCATCGCCTTTTACCGCGGCTACGGAAGTCATAAACAATACCCAGACAAAGATCCATTTCCCGAGATTCATGAGCACGGCCGCGCAGACTACGAGAGCCAATCACGCATTTGAATAGGCAAATTCATCGGTGACTGATTGCTCGATGGAGCTCGCCGGGCCGAGTTCACCAAGTCAGACCTGGTTGCGAAGAATCCTGGTGAGTTTGCAAAATGGTGGTAGTCCTCTATCGTGAGGCGATAGAGTATTTCTCTAACGCAATCCCGTCAAGCGAATTGGATCTGTCGTCACTTTCCGTAATTGCCGGCCTCACACTCGTTCTTTTGGCTGGAAGAGAATGGTTTCGAGGCCACGTAAGTTGAGCGTAGTCCCGAGGCTTGATGAAGGCGGGGATGTGATCGCCTTTTTGGGGTTGCTATCCGACAGGGGATAGTGTCGTCAACGAGAATTGAAGCACCGTGGCTTTGTTGGGTGATGGGTGTTTCGGAATTGCTCGTAGGACCAGCTGATTGTATTGGGAAGTAGAATAAGACTAGGACCGGAGCCTTGAGCTTCTGACCATCTCGAAAGGGACAATGTCTCATACATCAGAAAAACCGTCGACCCGTATCACTATCGCCGAATACCAAACGCTCGCCGCTTTTCGTTATCATCTGCGGCGATTCCTCCAGTTCAGCGAACAAGCCGCGCAGACTGCCGGCCTGACCCCTCGCCAATATCAGGCATTACTCGCGATCAAAGGATTCCCTAACCGAGATCGAGTAACCATCGCTGAACTGGCAGAACAGCTTCAAATTGTTCATCATGCTGCCGTTGAATTGGTCGACAGGCTTTCTACGGGAAATCTCGTGAAGCGAATAGACAGCCTCGATGATCGTCGCAAGGTCTTTGTGCAGCTCACCACATCCGGCTCTAGAGTGCTCGACAAGCTGGCTGAAGTGCATCGTGATGAGCTTCGGCGCCTAACGCCCAGTTTTCTTCCTTTGCTTGAGAGTCTTATTCCAGATCGAAAAATAACCTGAGTTTTGAGATTCGGTCGAAGCAATTCTAAAACCAGCCCCCTTAACCGCGTAGGCAGATTGCGCGCAGGCGCCAATCGTCTTCAACCGGAATTTTTGCAAACATCGTGGTACGATCGATCCTACACAGGGTCAACTTTGTGACGATTGATCAAATGAAAAGCGAATCCAACTTGCGACCATCTATTGGGCTGTTCCGTCTTTCACTCATTGCAATTTTTGTCGGCATCGTCACCGGGTTTGGCGCAATTGCATTTCGAGCACTAATCGGTTTCATCCATAACCTCTTCTTTTTAGGCCACTTCTCTTTTTTCTACGACGCGAATGTTCACACACCCGCGAGCCCGTGGGGTCTCTTCGTCGTTCTCGTTCCAGTAATAGGAGCCCTGATCGTGACACTCCTTGTGACAAAATTCGCGCCGGAGGCGCGTGGCCACGGGGTTCCCGAGGTTATGGATGCCATCTATTACGCCGAGGGACGGATTCGTCCGGTGGTAGCAGCAGTGAAATCTTTGGCGTCTGCAGTTGCGATTGGAACTGGGTCCGCCGTCGGCAGGGAAGGGCCGATTATTCAAATCGGCGCGTCTCTCGGATCCACGATCGGACAGATCATGCCGTTAGCAGCCTGGCAACGAATTACTTTGGTGGCGGCCGGCGCAGGTGCAGGCATTGCCGCCACTTTCAATACGCCAATCGGGGGCGTCATGTTTGCGATCGAATTAATGATGCCGGAGGTCAGCGTCCGCACATTTTTACCGGTGGCATTAGCAACGGGCACGGCCACTTTCGTAGGAAGCCTCTTCTTTGGCTCCGACCCGGCCTTCCGAATGCCAGGCCTAGCGTCGATGTTACATCATCCGACATCATTCGGAGCGCTTCTCCTTTTTGCTCTATTAGGCGTAGTAACCGGCTTGGCCGCCACGGCCTTCATTAAAGGGCTTCACTGGGCGGAAAGTGTCTTCGAGCGGGTGCACAATCCCTACCTTCGGCATGCCATCGGGATGCTGGCGGTCGGCATCATGATATACGCGCTTTTCCAAGGGTTTGGGCATTACTACGTCGAGGGGGTGGGCTATGCGACGGTCCAGGACGTTCTCTTTGGCGGTCTTTCCAGCGCATCCCTCCTTGGACTGCTCTTTGTTTGTAAGCTGGCAGCAACCTCCTTGAGCCTAGGTTCCGGCTCATCGGGCGGCATTTTTTCTCCTTCCCTCTTTATGGGAGCGACTATAGGGGGCGCTTTCGGCGCCTTCGCCTCAGCGATCCTACCATCATTAAACCTCAGCGTCCCGGCTTTCGCCATGGTCGGCATGGCAGCAGTCGTTGGAGGAGGAACGGGTGCCGCCATGACGGCAGTCACGATGATCTTCGAGATGACGCGTGACTACGACATCGTTATGCCCATGATTGTCGCCGTCGCGATCAGCATAGGGATCCGGCGCATCCTTTCACAAGAGAACATCTACACGATTAAACTGGTGAGCCGGCGCCACTTCATTCCGAAGGCGCTGCACGCAAATATGTTCCTCGTCCATCAGGCTCGCGACGTAATGGACCGAGATATTCTTCTTCTGCCCACACACATGAGCTTCGACGCGTTTCTTCGCCAGCCAGACCACAACGGTAAACTTCGGCACGTGGTCGTTTCAAATGACGACAAAATTGTGGGCGTCTTGCGCGTCAACACCGGAATCCGCCGAGGACTCGAGAGTGCCTACACGGGAGTAACTCTCAACGATGTCGCGAGTCGCGATTTTACCATCGCTCACGAAGAAGACATTATGTTCGGCGTTATCGGCCGCATGTGGCAGCGCGGCGCTATGATGGTGGTAGTCGTCCGCGGAGATGGAAATCCGCTTGCCGCCGACGTGCTTGGAGTCATCACCAAGGAACACGTGGCTGACTCGGTTGCGCTCAGTGTCCGACCTTACACTTCAATCGACCCTAAAACGTAGATTCCAACGAAATTGCAGAGGCCACCGGCTGGGCAGAATTGCATCGACTCAGTTGCTGGCATTGAGCTCGATCGCGGCGGGTGAGGGCGTCACAGGTGCTGCTCTATTGCAAACGCGGCAAATACTCAGCCCTTTATTTTCGTTCCGACAGACGTATAACCATCCTCTTGATGCTCGACTCATACTCGCTTCTCCAACGATTAAGAAGAATACTGTCGATCGCGACCCAACTCGCGCCCGCGAGAATCCAGAGAAGAAGGAAGCAAATGCTGTCAGGAATCAAATACAAAAGGCATGCGACGACGGTCACATAGAAGAAAAAGAAACCTAGACTCTCCCAAAGAGGCTTCGGTCGTCTGCTCCAAAACCACTCTACCCGAGCAAGTTCGTCCTGATCAACCGACGCTGGTTTCAGATCCAGGGATTTAATCAACGCGCAAGGAGGGACGTCTTTGTATCTCCAGACGGTGTCCGCCTCGACTTTCCTTCGCGAGCACATAACACGGATCAATGAACTCGGGACCTATGCGACAACGCCTCTACTGTATCGTCGCACGATACAGTGTAAAGGTGTTTCGATCCTTTTGGTGTGCCTGGCAATAATTATATGCCTAAGCTTACGCAATTCGCAGAAAACATATCGATCGTCGACGGCCCGCCAGTTCGTGTCTTCGGTGTCCCTCTCCCAACCCGCATGATCATCGTCAAACTTGCCGACGGTTCATTATGGGTGAATTCTCCCGTTTCCGTACCGATCCAAGTGCTCGACCGTATCAAGGCGTCGGGACCGGTCACGCACTCTGATCGCGGCCGATTTCATCCAAAATCACCCTATTGAGCGCGGTAAGCCTCTGCTTAACGCACTTTGGCGACTCGGTGGTGTTGCGTATCCGAACGGTGGCGTTCCGCTCGACATCAGGCTGTCTTTCACTGATCGAACCCTTGCGCGCCGATCCTTCGAAAAGTTACTTTTCTGGGACTTCGACAAATCAATCATCGCTCACGGTATTTGCATCGGGAAAGACGCGAGGCCGTTCGTAGAGCGGGCGTTCCGGTGGCTTAGGCGCTGATTCCGCGAGCATATTGCCCTGGCCGGGGCCAGGCTATCCGCGGAGCTTTTCATTTATCTGCGCGAGTTCGGCCAAAGACTTTGCACCCATTTTCTGCATAATGTAACCCCGATGCAACTTGCAGCCACAGCCCACGCCCTTCATTTGGCAAGATGGTTATGCAGAAGCTTGTGAACCCGCACCGCCGGCGCACGCTTGGGCCGGCACCGGAAGCGGAAAGCAATGGAATTCAATTTTGAAACTGGTTCGTTACTGCTTCTGATCGCCGCTGTCGTCGCGATGCTGACCCGACGGCTGCTTCTCCCTTACAGCGTCGGCCTGGTTGTGGCGGGGATCGCTCTCGCGGTCTCGCCGTTCGCGCCGAAGGTCGGTCTGACCAAAGACCTTGTCTTCACGGTACTGCTCCCTCCGCTCCTGTTTGAGGCCGCCCTCTTCATCCATTGGAAGGAACTGCGGCGCAACTTTCCAGTCATCCTCGTGTTGGCGACTTTTGGCGTCCTACTTTCGGCGGGCATTACCGCAGCAGGCATGCACTATCTGGTGCACTGGCCATGGCTCGACGCCTTGGTGTTCGGAGTGCTCATTGCCGCGACAGACCCGGTTTCGGTCATCGCGATTTTCAAGGAGGCAAAAGCTCACGGTCGCTTACTGGTGCTCATCGAAGCGGAGAGTCTTTTTAACGACGGCACGGCGGCGGTTGCTTTCGGGGTTGTGGTCGCCCTAGCTTCAGGTCAGCAACTAACGGCGCTTGAAATCTCTTCGATGCTGGCAAAGAACATCGGTGGCGGCGTTTTGTGCGGCGGCGTGGTTGCTCTCGGGGCGTTGCTGCTCGCCGGTCGAACCAACGACCATTTGGTTGAGATTACGGTTACGACTGTAGCCGCGTATGGCTCTTTCTTGCTGGCGGAGCATTTTGGCTGGTCAGGCGTCCTGGCGACGATCACGGCAGGGCTCGTGATGGGCAATTTCAAGTCGTTCGGCGCGATCTCGAACCGGGGAAAAGAAGCCCTCCAGGCATTTTGGGAGTACGCCGCTTTCGTTGCGAACTCGCTGATTTTTCTCCTGATCGGAATGCAGGAAGCCCACCAGAATTTCGCCGCGATTTGGATTCCAGCGGTGACGGCGATCGCATTGGTGACGCTGGGCAGGGCGGTTGCAATGTATCCTTGTTGTCTTGCTTTCTCGGGTTCCTCGCTTCGCGTCACGATGAAACATCAGCATGTCCTGTTTTGGGGAGGGTTGCGGGGAGCGGTGGCGTTGGCTCTCGCCCTCGGACTGCCCTCTGAAGTCCCGCAGCGCGAAGAAATTATTGCGATCAGCTTTGCGGTAGTTGCCTTTTCCGTCTTCGTGCAAGGCCTGACTATGGTGCCGTTTCTTCGCAGGATGGGAGAGATCCCTCACTAAAGGGTTTGGCCGTTTATTGCAAGGCTCAGGCGGGTGGAACAAGGGCGCATAACGCGCCCTCTCTCCTGAGCTGCCGGTTGCGGGCAATTCGAACCGCGTCGGGTTGGGGTCGTGCCAGCACCTCTCGAATTCACTGTGAGCGCAGGCGGCCGAATTCACTGCGTTTCAAACTTCATCACGACTTGGCCTGAATTGGACGGTCCTCTTTAGGTCGACGCGCTTCCGTTCCTGATGAAGTTGTTGAGATAGCAATCCGCCAACTCCGGAGATCTCGTGTTTCGGCCGGGCCTGGCTCCTTAAGCAACCGCGACCTTTGCAGGGCTCGGCAAGGTCACCGCAAAGTGACGTTTTCTACTCAGCGATCGATCCTTTGCGAGGAGCCAGAATTGTTGACTGACCCATTGACTGACTCCTTTTCATCTTTTGGAGAATCCGGTTCCCCGCTTTCTGTACCGCTTTATTGGTATATTGTACCAGTGGCCTCGACTGCCGCGGCGCTCAATAAGTGATCGACGGGAGATACGCGCCGGTGGGCTCATTGTATAGCCCTATGGTCATCAGAGTCGTCTGTGACACCACGCGCAGACCCTGAGCCAGGCACCAGCGGAAGACTTCACCGTTTCTGGACGGCAGAAGGAAGCCCGTACCGGAAAACTCGGGAGCCGCGCCGATCAAGGCTTTCAGATCGTCGTTGGTTGCGCTGACCGCATGTTGGAACAAGCCGATTCCGGTGGAATAACCCGTGATATTGCCCAACCGTTCCACCACATGAACGGTCGCCTGGCCGATTGCATCCAGTAGTTCGCCTCCACGGTCCACGCCATGGATCCGCCGGCAAAGCTCGTTGCACGCCGGCAAATCCTCGCGGGTGGCCAACCGGACTTCATGGCCCGGAATCTGCAAGGCGAGAGGTTTCCCTTGCAGCACCGAGAGCGTCTCCCGGGTATCGAAACCCAGCTTCGTATAGAGAGAAAGCGAACGATAGTGGTAGGCGGTTTGCACCAGCCGGACACCCGGAGCGTGCCGCTGTTCTGCCCGATCCATTACCGCGACCATGAGTTGTCGCCCGATCGAGCGGTTCATCGCCACCGGGTCGACCGTAATCGGGCCCACCCCTGCAATTGGCGACCGCTCATCCAGGAAATTGCTGCCGGCCACCCTGCCGTCGAGCTCAGCCACCACCGAATAGAACCCCGGATGCGACAGCAGCATTCTCGCCGCGACCGTCGCCACTTCGACAGACGGAAAATCGGGTGGCCCTATCGTGTGAAATGCTTCGAACATGATCCTTCCACACTCTTCCGCGTCTTCGATCGTGCCGCTCCGGAGCGTGGGACTCAATGATTCTGCCTGTGCTGCTTGCATCTTTTGATAACCTCCAAAAGCAATTGCCGTTACCTTCCCAAACCTACCAGCCCAAGTGAGGGTGATTATATATGAATTATCCTCTTCATTTGCATCAGAATTAGCCATCTAAGGCGGTCCGATAAGGACAGGTCAACTGTCGAGCGCGGTGGATCGACATCGGAGCTTCAGATTTCGCCTGCATCTTCCACTACTTGGCCACCTTTGACCTGTCCTCATTCTAACGGTCGGCCTCATCATTAATCATCTCTTAAACGCTCTCTTCATCTAGTCGTTAAACAGCTTGCCGAGGTACTCACAGCGAGCCGCTTAGTTTTCGCTTTTTCCAGTCACCTTTCACGCTTCTTGCCCCGTCAGCAGCTCAGACACGAAATGTCGGCAGTTCAAAACAAAAGACTTGTCGGGCTCGATAAGCTTGCTCATAAATCGCTCCCGGCATCGGCGAAAGTTACTGAATCCGTCAGTGCAAGTCCTTTTGGCCTCAAGGCGGAAGCCGACTACGGTCCGCTATCGATCCTGGGAAATCGCTTTGGCAAAGGAACGACAGAACTAAGAGTCTGATGCCAGAACAATTTCATGAAAAACAAACACACCGTGATCGGTAAAATTCAGCGGGGGTCCGTTCTGACCCTTGCTGTCATAGCGGCCCTAAAGCTTTCGAGCGCAAGCGCGATAGCTGGAAATAACAAGGTAAACAGCGATCTACCGTCGGCACTGGCCAAGTCAGCGACAGTCTCGCACGTTGAACCTGGCAAATCCCTTAATGTTGTATTCATACTGGCGTCAAAAGACCCCAACGGCGCGACCGAGTTTGTTCGCCGGGTTTCAACGCCGGACGATCCTCTGTACGCCAGGTTCTTAACGCCGGAACAATTCGGGGCCGCTTACGGTCCAACCGACAGCGATTACGAAGCCGTCAAAACCTGGGTGACTCAAAACGGTCTAAGCCTCAATGAACTAAGCCTCAGCCACACCACACTGTCGGTGCACGGCACAGTAGCTCAATTTGAATCATTGTTTGCCACCAGCATCGATAATTATCAGGCGCCGGACGGCAAAATCTTTTTCTCTGCCAACGCTGCTCCGAGTGTACCGGCCGAAATCGCGCTTCGCTTGTCGGGAGTTATCGGCCTCTCCAATTATGCTGGATTTGTGCCGATGGTAATCCGCAAACCGGCTCAGGACGCCAACGGAGTACATACGGATGGCGCAGGCGGCACCGGGCCGGGTGGAGCCTATAGCGCATCAGACTTGCGTACGGCTTACGAAATTCCGGCTCATCTAAGCCCGCAAAAAACGCAGACCGTCGCCCTATTTGAACAAGGCGGCTTTGCTAAGAGTGACATCATTAAGTACGAAAAAGAGAATGGTCTCCCCGACGTTCCCGTCAATGTGCATAAAGTGAATGGGTACGGTGGAGGGATCAACGATCCCAATATCGAACTCGAAGCCGTCTTGGATATCGACATGGTGATCGGTATCAACCCCGCTGTCGCCGCGGTAAATGTTTACGAAGATGGTGACGATTCTTTCGGTGTGGCGCTGCTCGATGCACTAAAAGACATGGCAAACGATAACACCGCCCAGACCGTCAGTATCTCCTATGGGACCGACGAAGTCATCCAGGGCACAACCCAGATGGCCGCTGAAGGCGTTTTATTTCAGCAATTGGCTGCCCAAGGTCAGTCGGTTTTCGTGAGCTCGGGCGATGACGGTGCCTATGGCCGAACTGGGATCGGACTCAATGTTTCCGATCCCGGCAGTCAGCCTAACGTCACTTGCGTTGGTGGCACCACCCTGTTTACCGGACCTAACAGCGTCTACGCTGATGAAGAAACCTGGAATGATTTAGCGACGGGATTCGGAGCGACCGGCGGCGGGGCCAGCACCTATTGGACGATTCCAGAATGGCAAGTCCGCACCCTTTACTTCCGCAAACCGGGAGGCTTCGCTAAACAACTGGATGCTGAACCGGGTACAGTTGGCAGCAGCAACGGAGCTTCTACCACGATGAGAAATATTCCGGATGTAGCCGCGGTCGGAGATCCCTTGACTGGGGTCTCGGTTTATTCAGCGATTAATGGCGGATGGCAGCAAGTGGGAGGAACCAGCGTTTCGACACCGATCTGGGCAGGCTATCTCAGCATCATTGATGCTGCCCGGGAAATCGTTGGGTTAGGCCGGTTCGGTCTCATCAATCCCGATCTCTATTTTTTGGCATTCACCGAGCCGGGTCTGACTGACGTCAAAGATGGTACCAATGGGAATGCCGCTCTGTATGGGGGAATTCCGGGATATAGCGCCGGGCCGGGGTACGATGACTGTACAGGTTGGGGCTCAATGTTCGGAGAATTATTCGCCGCCAACAGCCTGGTTGTTCATCCAACAATTATCGGCAATGTGCCGCCCCCACCCACTGGTTTCAGCGGAACCACAGAAAAGACCAGTGCCGATCTGAAATGGACCAAAACGCCAAGAGCGAATGGTTATCTAATCGAGGTCACCCAACCAGGCACAAATGCGATTACATTTTACATCGCCAAAGACACCAGTGTCCAACTCACTGGCTTGACGCCAAAAACGACTTATGTGGCGTCGTTGTTCCCAGTAAATAAAAACGGCACGAACCTTCTGTTCAATACGATATATATCACGACAAAATAGAAACGTTAAAAGTCGGACGCCTGTCCTGAGCAGGGCAGGCGTCCGTCAAACGGGAGTGCCGTTAGGGCGGAAATCTCGGCGCTGGCGGCAACAACGATTGGCGACCTTGCTGCCTTACCTGGCAATCGTTTTGAAAACCTGAAAGGTGACCTCCCGGGTTGGCTCGAAGCCGGCGGACTCGGGGAATCCTCGGGTGGGCGAAATTCCGGTTCCTCCAGACAGACAAGACCGATCTGCGCCATGTCTGACTGGTGATTTGTGATTGGTGGGGGACCGGGACCGGCACGTCCCGTGGCTTAGCCCGCGTTTCTTAGACACACGGGCAGCCAGAGGACTTTTCAAACTAGACTCATGCTGCCGCGCCGGATTTACGGCTTTCCTCCAAAGCTGGCATAGTCATCGAGCTCAGCGGCTTCGAACCAGGTTTTGATGTCTTCACGGGTTTGGGAATGTTGGCTCACGTATTCGGCGGCAGCCAGATCACCGGAATCCGAGGGATGGACGACCACGCCGCTGAGAATCTTTTTAGCGGAAGCAAGCGTTTCGGGATCGCGTCCGGTGACGATGACCTTCGCGCCCTCGGCGCTTAAGAGTTGGGCGGTGGCCAGGCCGATCCCGGTAGTGCCGCCAGTGATGAGAAAGGTTTTGGTATTCATGCGTTTTCTATAGGCTCAATTTCGCGGCATCGGAGGGGTTGCGGATAGTGCCAATTGGAGATTACGGTGATGCGCAATTCGCATCACTCTTTCCGCCGTGATAGAAAAACTCCGACTATTCCTGGTCATCATTGAAGAAGGAAGCCTCCGCCGCGTCGGCGGTCACTCGCCAGATACAACTGTTAGAACACGATTTGGGAGGACAAATTCTTGAGCGCGCTTCCTCCGGGGTTCGTCCGACGATCGGAGGACAGGCTCTGGCGCGGAAAGCCCGAGGGTTGTTGGCCGATTACGATTCGGTGATGGCCGAGGCTCGACGCCTGGTTCGCGGGGAAAGCGACCGCTTGCGTATCGGCTACGTGGCTTCCGCGATGCAGCAGTATTTTGGCCCCGCTCTGGCTAAGCTGCGCCGCGCGTATCCGAAGCTTAAGCTCAAAATGCTCGATCAAACGCCTGGCGAAATAATAACGGCACTACGCGGCGGCGAAATTGATCTGGCCTTAACGGTTGGTGGCGCGGGTCTCTTGTCGCGCGATTTTTATACCCAGAAATTAGCGAGTGTACCGAGTTTGGTTACGCTCCCCCTTGAGCACCCGCTGGCTTCTGAAAAGCAAATTTCAATTTCCCAGTTAAAAACAGAGTCCTTCGTTCAGGTACCGGAGAGTGTCGGGCCGGGATATAACCAAAGAATCGCACGGTTCTGCCTGCGATTTGGCAAATTTCGTCCCCGCTTTGTTTCGATTGGAGTAGGAAACAGCCTGGAGGAAGGACTGGTGATTTCGGCGAATGAAGGGGCGGTTTCGCTGCAACCGAGCTTTATTTCGCACCTGCGTATCCCGAACGTGGTGATGGTTCCGATCGCCGAAAAGCGAGCCACATGGGATTTATTCATCGCATGGCAAAGAGGCAGAATGTCCAACCCTTTGCGTGCCTTGCTGGACAGTTTTCAACTCAAGGCCAAGTCTTAAGAGAACAGGAGAGCAGCAAAAAGGGGTCAGTCATCAATGGCTTCCTTCACAAAACTCGCACCCTCGATTGCTTTCGTCCTTCCCATTCGGGAGTTATCCCGAATGTAAATGCCTTTGTAATTTGCCAATTTTTGGACAAGAGCCGGCGCTCCCGAGGGAAAAGATAAGGCTCATAATCCCGCGCTCGCGGGATCGCGGGTTCAAATCCCGCCCCCGCAACTTCTTCTTTGGGTGCCGATAAATGGTATGGGTCTATGTCATCCGAAATCCCGGAGGGCGCTTCTATACCGGCATGAGATCTGGGAGGAGCCGTTACACGGTTGTTCATAGTAAAAATGAAGGGAATCAGCCGGGACGGTCTGGATTACCCAGCACACTATTTGTTTCGCACCGCTTCCATCACGTGAGCGAACGGTGATGTAGGAACGACGCGGGTTAATTCAAACCCGGCCGCCTGCAAAAGTTCTTCCCATTCGGTCTGGGTACGCTCTTTTCCGCGGAAATGGACTAGCATTTGAATATCGAGGATTTTTGCAAAATCATGCTCATTGCGAGCACCAATCACTGCGTCTATGACCAGCAATTTTGTACCGGGTTCAGCAACCGCATAAATGTTATTTTAGGATGCGCAGGCAATCCTCATCGCTCCAATTATGCAAAGTATGCTTGAGCAGGTAAGCGTCTGCTCCGCTGGGAATAGACTCAAAAAAATTGCCACCCCTGACATCAATCCGGCTTTCTAAGCCATAGCTCTTGATAAAGCCGGGAGCACCTTTAACTACCGCCGGCAAGTCGAACAGAATCCCTCGCATGTCCGGATACTTTTGCAAAACTAGAGACAAAACGAATCCCTGGCTCCCTCCAATGTCCGCCAAGGTGCGGATACCTGAGAAGTCATAGGTTTCTGCCACCGCGGTGCCGGAGGACACGGAAAAACTGCGCATCCCTTCGGCGAACAGTTCCAGTTCATTGGGGCGCTTGTCGAGGTATTCGAAAAGTTCGATCCCGTGAACGTGTTCAAATGCCGGAGTGCCCGCGCGAATGCTGTGGCCGAGTTCCATCCAAGCTCGTACCGACCAGGGCCTGGCCATCAGGTGGACGACGTTCCACGCAGAATGCGGTACGTCCTTTCGAAGCGCGTCCGACCTCGGTGTTTGGGCAAAGGTCCCGTCCTCCTGCTCAACAAAGATACCGTAACTAGCCAGCCCTCGCAGGAGGCGATATAGGAAGGTCGGGTGCAGGCCTTTGGCCTTCGCGATTTCGTCAGCGGTTTTAGCGCCGGAATTGATGAAATCCGCAAGTTCCAGCTCAGCGGCTACGCCAATCATATCTGCCACCCAACGAGCGCTCATCAAATCTTGTATCTCTTTGGTAGCTGGTTTTGCCATGGTCCTTGGCGGCTCGTTCCGTTTAAGCTTCATATTTTGTAAATGAGTTTGTGTGCCGGCTATTTTGTTCCTCTAACTGCCGAGTGGATCGGCGATTCAGCAATTTGCGCTTCTCTAGATACGTGCTCTGTGCGCGCCGGAATTGGTCAATTGAATCTGCGTTCGTCCGCAGTGATTCGTTGAAGACGTTGCGGTTGTCTTGGAGCTTTGCGCGCGGTTCTTTGGTAGAAAACCGCTCTCAGAACAAACAACCGAGGGCCTTAAACGGCTCGGCGCTACGCCGACCCGGGCCGTGGCAGACCGCGAACAGGATTTCGATGCTTGACCGATTAACCTGGCCGGCGCTTACGTTCGCGCCATCGCAGAAGGGTAAGCCGAACCGGCGATCGCACCGCCGAACACGTTGGGCCTCCGGAGCGTCATGTTTACAGTCGAAAGCGTCGACGACACTGTCGCTCGCCTGCGCGCCAATGGCGCCGAACTCGTCGGCGAGGTGGCCCAGTACAAGGACATGTACAGACTCTGCTACATGCGAGGCCCTGCAGGCATCATCGTCGCGTTGGCCGAGGAACTATTGTGAAAGCAAATGAGCTTGGGCAGGCTTTAGCGCCTAGAAAAAGGGGTCAGTCAGAATTGTTGACTGACCCCTTTTCAACAGACGTTCTTGAGATTTGGGTCGGGCGCATTGGTTCCCTCCGTCAGCGTATCTGAAACCAGATTTGTCTGCTGATACTGTTGAGCGATTGACGCTGCAGGCAGAAAAGGCACTAACGTCGATACAATTCCGAGTGTTCGACTGAATAAGAAAAGAGGGGTCGACATGGCCTATCTTTTTCATGGAGAAATTGCAAATAGCATTGCGGCTGAGTTTGGAAGTCCTCATTGACTTCCCTTACCATTAACTAACGCTGAAAGAAGACTTTTATAGCTTTTGTTTTATAACTAGAACTTCACGAGGGGAAGTCCTAGTTATTTCCAGTAACACGACTGAAAAGCTACGTTCGATTCCTAACCAGAGATGGAACGATTAACCCACTATTGTGTTAGTCGAGTTGCTTAGTGACGCAACCACGGGACCGGGCGGCTGTGCGTTCATAGTTCAATACCGCGTGGGAAATGTAATCCGTCGGCGACTCGATTGAAGTGTCCAAATCACGGAGTTCCATCGCTTCGATTCCAGCCGCGAACAGGATACCGGTGTGCATAATGCTAGTTCCGGAATGCTGATTGCACGATTTGGAAGTAGGCGCATTTCCGGGAATAAACCTGCAGCCGTGTAGTCTGAGACGGTGAGAATAATTGAGTGAGTGCCGGATACCGGAGAAGTGTCGGTTAGTTGGTTTCCGGACAAGCAGTTTCGATGAGGAACGCGGCAAAGCCATTACGGAGCAGCGCCGCGGAAATAAAATCATAATGATTACCAAATGCCCAGGAACCTTGGGGCAGCCATAACTGGCGATGCCGAAGGTGAAGCACGAGGACCAATGACAATAATGAAAAGTGGATATCTGCGTGCGGTCGTCGTTGCGGCGGCCGTTCAATTTCTATTGCTGTTTGGGTTGCAGATTGGCGCCCAAGCTCAAACGGAATCATCGGCGCCGGCTTCCGACCAGGCGTCTTCCGGCGGCGAGCTTCAACAAGTCACCGTTACCGGCTATCTCATCCCGCACATCGGCGAAGGTCCACAATCGGTGACCTCCTATGACCAGGCTCAAATGCAGAAAACCGGCTACCAGAGCATAACGGACATACTGCAGGCCCTGCCTCAGGCGACGGGTAACTTTAACCCGGGAGTTACCAGCGGCTTTGGTTTCTCGCCCGGAGGAGCCTCGATTTCGCTCAAAGGGTTGCCGCCGAATGATACCCTGGTCCTCGTCGATGGGCTCCGGATGCCGTCATATCCTTTCCCGCAGGTTTCAACTGCGGCCACAATCAACTACGTCGACATCAATTCCATCCCCACGGGGGCCGTCGATCGCGTCGATTTTCTCAATGATGGCGGTAGCGCCACCTACGGCACCGACGCCGTGGCCGGGGTTGTGAACTTCGCCTTGAAAGATCAGTACAACGGAGGGGATGTTTACAATTACTTAGGGATCAGCCAAAGAGGTGACGACGAGACCTATCACGGCTCGTTCACCGGCGGCCTCACTCAGAAGTTCAGCGATACCTCCAACCTCAGTATCGTGGCTGTGTTCGATTACTTATCGCAAGGTCCGATTTTGGGTAAGGACCGGGCAAATACCACCCAGGAACTTTCCACCCTGAGCTTTAAATTCCCAAATCACCCGCTTTTTCCGTCCCCGACCGGCCAATTTGTTAATGAGACCACGGGCGCTTTTATCCAGACAAAGCAGGGCTTTAACGGGGTTAACCCCACGGCAAACGATTTCGTGGCAACTCCTTTCGACCAATTTAGCCTAAATGGTCTCGAAATTCAGCCTCGGGAGAGTCGGCTCGGCGGTACGGTGAAGCTGACTTACAACGTAACCGATTGGCTAAAGCTTTACGATAGCTTCCTCATTAGTCGAACCGAAGAGACGAGCAGCTTCGGTCCGAACCAGGGTATTTTTCCGCCTCCTTTCAATGCCGGTGTAGTTGTTCCAGCGAACAATCCTTTTAACCCTTTCCATGCGCCTCTCCAGGTTCAAAGCCTTGCGCTGAACGAATTCGGTATGCTGAACACCGATACCACTATCACGACGTTTCGTGAGGTAATCGGTGGCACGGTCCAACTCCCGCACGGCTGGTTCCTCGACGCTAACTTCCTCTATGGAGAGAGCGATGGAACCGAGACCATGAAGAACATGTTCACGTTTAACGGCATCCAAGAAGCACTATCGGGCACGCTTCCGGGAAATGTCGGCCAATTCTTCAACCCGTTTGCTGACGAACTTGCCGCGGGACCGAACCGCGCCTTTCAGAATAATAAAAACCTCATTGGCAGCATCTCGGAGGACATTAGAAGTGATATCATGCAGTTTCATACCGTTTTGGGCGGTACCTTGTATGATTTACCTTCAGGTGCGGTTACCGTCGCCGGCGGCTTCGAGTACCGGAGCGAGGATTATATCGTCAACGAAGATCCGAACAGTAAGTCCGGCAATCTGGCGGCGATTCAGTTCCCGGTCACGGAAAATCCAACCAATGCTCGCCGATATATCTGGAGCATTTTCGGGGAAGCGGATATCCCCATCCTGGGTGGCGCCTGGTCTTGGGCGGGTCTTCGTTCTCTCCAGTTGACCATCTCGGAACGCCAGGATTATTACAGTGACTTTGGTAGCACAGCGAAACCGAAGTTCGCACTTTTGTACAAACCGATTGACGACTTTACGGTTCAGGCCAGTTATTCCGAGTCCTTTGTTGCTCCGTCGTTACCCGAACTCTTCACCACTGCGCTGCCCGCGGAGACTAGCATTATCGACCCGAAAAATACGAGGGCAGGAGCACTTACCGTTCTCAATAGTACAACCGGTAATCCTAACCTGAAGCCCGAGAACTCTTATATGTATTATGTGCGCGGAATTTGGACTCCCGGGTCGAGTGATCCCGACCACAGCTGGTGGGGCTGGGCAAAGGGCTTTTCCGCCTACGTCGATTGGTACCAACTCGATCAACATAACGTGGTTGGTACGCTTCTCCCGCAAGAGGTAGTGGACCTCGGCAACGGTGTCGTACCGGGGAATGGCTTTGTTCGCGGTCCCTCGGGGCTGATTAGCTCAGTGTTTAACACCTACGAAAACCTGGGCAATACCCGGAGCGAAGGTATTGACTTCGGCGTCAGCTATACTAGCAAGGAGTACAATTGGGGCAAGATCGAGCTAAGCTTCGACGGCACCTATATTTACGGGGACACCGCGTCAGTGGTGCAGGGTCTGAATCCAAACGGTTCGCTCTTTTTTCGCGTTTTCGATCAAACGGACCTAGCTGATACGGTGGGACCGGATCTGAAATTTAATGCCAGTGCCTTTTATTCGAAGACCCTATTTGGGATTGATACTTTCAGGACCGGTGTGACCCTTTACTACGTTGGCTCGGAACTCGATTTCAATAATACCTTTAATGGTACCAACCCTGCGGCTAACGCGGCGCTGGATTTCCCCGGCTCTATCCACGTAATCGGCAGCTGGACTACGTTGAACTGGCAGATCTCCTACCGGTTCGGCCAGCCAACGGAAATCACTCCTCAAACGCCGAAGGCAGGCTATGACAAAGAAGGGAAGAAAATCGTGGGCGAAAAGGCCATTGCACCTGTTGCGGAAGGACCTCGCTGGGGATGGCGCGATCTACTCGCAAATACCACGATCACCTTTGGTATCAATAACATCTTTGATACTGCACCACCTCTTTCTGTCGACAACGTATCTGGGTTCCCTTCGAACTTTGATACCGCGAGCGGCGTCAATTACTTCCAGCGTTTCTTGTGGTTCTCGATTGATAAAAAGTTCTAAGTTTTTCGGCGCCTGCCTTCGCCACGCCTTCCTCCGCCGTCCGGCTGACGCCGGACTATGGCGGACAAGTCGGCGCGGCAGGCCCTGCTGAAAAACTATCAAAAAAAAGCCGGGCTAACGCCCGGCGTTTTCTTATTTCGCCGCTTTTAGGCCAGCCGCGATTGCTAGGCTCGCATTTCCGCTACCGCCAGAGGGCCAGTGCCAAGTCTACGCTTTTCGTTGATAGTAGATTTTGCCATGATGGTATAGAAGTCCTAGCTCCGTCGATTCCAAAAAGCTTTGTGGGTGATTTTTAGAGTACCAATTGATCCGGTCAATAAACCTTCGACCTAATTCTTCCCGATGGTCAATCGGCTCCTTTAGCGCTCTGCAACGTCTTCCTTACGTAGTCTCGCGATCTGCAACGTTTTGCCTCGTTAGGTGAATGCGTCTTCGCGGTAGCGATAACTCTGCTCACGTTGTGAGGAATAAATTCAAGCTCCTGTAGTCCTATTCACCAAGAAGTCGAAAAGACTTCCTGGAATCCAAACGGAATTTTCAGCTTTCCATGGAAAATCAAGTGAACCCCCCTCATTCTTCTTGGCGTCGAGCGATCAAAATCGTCTCGGCGTTTGTCTTATTCTCGCCGGCGGTATTAAACGCTCAGCAATATCAGGCGCAATCGAATGCAACCGTCGCCCTCTCGCCGATGGTTGCGAAATCGACTCTCCTTTCGAACATGGATCCGAACCAGGAGATCGTCATACAACTCTCGTTGCCTTTGTCTGACCCCCAGGGTGCGCGTGAGTTTGTACAACACGTCTCTACCCCAAAAGACCCGCTGTTTCACCACTTCATTACCGTCCAGGAATTCGCTGCTCGGTTTGGCGCGAATGCTGACGATTTTGCGGCGGTAAAAGCCTGGGCAACCGCCAATGGGCTCTCGATCCAGCATGAAGCGTCCGCTCGAACCAGCTTGACCGTGAGCGGTTCGGTAGCGCAGTTGCAAAAACTGTTTAAAACGCAGCTCAGCAATTATAAGTCACCAAAGGGTGAACAGTTTTATTCTGCCAGCGTTGCACCGACTATCCCGAGTGAAATCGTCTCCAAGCTCCGGGGAGTAGTTGGATTAACCGAGAGCGTGCGGATCGCAAAGTTATCCAAGATCGGCAAGGTCTTGGGAGAAGATACGGCCGCTCGGACTGATACCGCCGGTGGAACCGGAGTGAACGGCACTTATGCTCCTGACGATTTAAAAACCGCGTATCGGATCCCGGATTTTGGAGGATTGGTCCCGCAAACTATCGCTGTCTTCGAACAAGGCGGGATTGAAAAAAGCGATGTCACCACATTCCTGAAACGCTTCAAGCTGCCTGAGGTACCGATTAAAGTTGAGCCGGTGGACGGCACCAGTACAAAACCGTTCCTAGGACCCAACGGAACCATAGACGAGGTGGATCTGGATATTGACACCATCATCGGGATGAATCCGTCCGTGAAAGAGATCCTGGTTTTCGACGCTGACCCCGACACGGTTCCGTTCAGTGTGGGATTGGTCGACACTTTTGATGCGGTTTCCATGAGTAAGGCCCAGACTCTAAGTGTTTCTTACGGGACAGATGAAGTAGTGCAAGGCCCCACCGCGATACAAAATGAAGGCGATGCGCTAATGGAATGCGTAAGTGCGGGGGTCACGGTAGTGGTGAGCGCGGGAGACGACGGTGCCTTTGGCCGAACCGGAACCAGTACTTTTCCCGCGAAACTGAACGCGCCCGATCCGGGCTCGCAACCGCTGATAACCTCGGTTGGCGGTACGACTTTGTTTACCGCTCAGAAAGAAGCATATCTCGGAGAAGAAGTCTGGAACGATCTGGGAATCAAAGACGGCGCCACCGGCGGTGGGGTTAGTTCTTTTAATGTTATTCCCAGTTACCAAAACCCGGCGGTAGTGACAGCCAATGGCGGATCCGCTACGATGCGGAATGTGCCGGATGTTGGCGCGCTCGGTGACCCCTTAACCGGATTCGGGATCTTTGTTAAATCCGATGGTGGCTGGCTCCAAATCGGAGGGACGAGTCTTTCTGCACCGATCTGGGGTGGTTACCTCAGTATCGTGAACTCCACTATGCAGTTTCTCACCGCTACCACTACTCCGGGAGTCGGCTTTTTTAACCCCACCCTGTACACCGCGACCGCTACTAAAGCCCCCGCAGGGTTTTTGAATCCCGTCGAGGACGGCTCCAACGGCAACCTCGACTTGTTCGGAACTGCCGGGTTCAATGCGGGAGTTGGTTATAATAACTGTACCGGCTTAGGGACAGTGTTGGGACCATTTGCCTATGAAGTAGCGCTGGTATCAGGTACGGGATCAGATGCGCCTCCTGCGCCGACTAACCTTAAGGTGACCCCGGCAGCAACGTCGGCAAAAATCAGCTGGACGAAATCACCTGGAGCAACCGGCTATGTGGTTTTGGTGGACTTTCTGGAACCATCCAACGGCAGCTTGTTATTTACCGCGATCGAGCAAATCGCAGTGACAAAGTCCGACAAAGTCACGGTGACCGGCCTGACGGCCGATTCGACGTACGGTGTCGCTGTCGAGGCCGTCAACTCAGGCGGTGCCCAAGAGATTGAGAGCACTTTTAAGACCGACAAGTAAACGGGTGTCGAGCTACCCCCCCTAGTTAAGCTCCTAGCCGGCGGCTGTTCCTCGACAGCCGCCGGTTTGATTTGCCTTGGGCGCGCCGCTTCGCGGCCACTATCGTCTCGTACCCCGAGGACAAAAGGCCGAGTGGTGGCCGATCAGGAGGGCAGATCCAGATCCTCAACGAGGTGAACGCAAAAAAATGGTAAGTCCGTCGAGCCGACGACGGGCGGCGAAGTATCTGGTGGAAGAAGACTTGAGCAACGCGACGCGAAGAACAGAGGGATCGGGGCCAGCCGCATGAGAGAACCATTCATTCCCGCTGTGTCCGGCGATTGCGAACCAGAGAAAGGGTTACCGGTTCGACGGTACGTCTCTAACGCACCAACCACCGTGTCGCCGATGTCGAAACATCGGCCGGTACTGCTCAAATGGCCTGGCTCGTACCACAAGCAGTAACGATCCATCTGGTCTTTGCCATCAAACCCTCGCTTTCCGATGGCGCCGGAATCCGCGAGCAATACATCATGATTCTAAATCAACCGTCAAATTGGAAGCTAGGTATCGTGAGTTCTAGTGAACCAATCGCGTGCTGCCTCCTCGGACGCACGGAGGCAGAAAGCTTTGAAGGACCAAGCAATTCGCGGCTGGCGAGAGGATCAAGGCCTTTTCCGGCATCGAAGCGAGCGGCCCGTCTGAAGCTTGATCGTTTGGAGGCGGCAACGACGATTGGCGATCTTGCGGCCTTACCCGGCAATCGTTTTGAGAACCTGAAAGGCGACCGCAAGGGTCAATGCAGCATCCGCATCAATGACCAATGGCGGATCTGCTTTGAGTGGCCGGCTGGATCGCTCGGACCTAGAAATGTAGAGATCGTAGACTACCACTAAAGGAATCTATTATGGCAGTGACACCGATACACCCCGGCGAACACCTGAAAGAAGAGCTGGAGGCGCTCGGCATGAGCGCGGCCGAGCTCGCGCGCAAGCTTAAGGTGCCAACCAATCGCATCACACTTATTTTGAACGGCAGGCGCGGGATCAGTGGCGATACCACTGTCCGCCTTTCACATTTCTTCGGCACGAGCGCAGAATTCTGGCTCAATCTTCAAAGTCTATACGACCTGCGGCTGGCACAGCAGAAGGCGGGGAAAGCGATCGATCGTCTGCCCACGCTTAAGAAAGCGGAACACTCGCCCACATAGAATTCTTCGATCCAGCAATTGCGCGGTTATCGCGATATTAAATCCCTTCGTCGCGGGAATTTCTCCGTAAAAACCATCCTAGCTCAGCGGCTTTCTAGAAAAATCTCGCGTGCCGCGCAAGAATCTCTTCACTCTAGAACCCGTCATCGGGCGTCACGCCTAGGTTAGTGCAATTAGTGGCGAATTTGGTCCAAAGCTGATAAAGTTGCTGGCCGCCTTATGGCCAACGAGATCACGAATTACTACGAAAAACTCGAGATCGGTGCGCTTACCTATATTCTCTTCTTGCTGAATGCCGAGATCGATAGCGGGGACAAATGGCGAGGCATCACTTTTGACGACGTATATTCTCATCTTGAAGCTGGCCGGTTAATCCCGTTTTTGGACGAACGGCTGCACTTGGAAATGGCTTTCATTCTGGGTCCTGAAAAAGAGCAGGGAAAACTGTTATTGGCCGGATTAAAACACATCTCTGAATACACAAGAGATAGAGAGAATCAGAAGCTTGGGCTTGAAAAAAGCGGAGTGTGTTTGGTTGTGAGTTGGCTTCTTTCGTTGATTCAAAACGGTCTATGGGACTTTTCGGACCGATGGCTTACAGATCACCGGAGCTTGTACGTCGACGGGACTCCAATTCATTACGACCCCTCTGATCGCAGCTCAGAAGAGCGGTGAACGGCTCGGCCGCTATGCGGCCAATCCTAGCAGCTCGCCTTAATCATAGGATTTCTGAGTCCTGATTCGTCTTTCAAGTACTACGGCCGGTCCCGTTGCTTTTGGGCTGATCGCCCCAATCAACACGCATTCCGATATTGAAGGCATGTGTAAATTGCCAGTTTTAGGACAAGTGATACCGCATCCCAGGAGAAAGATCCGGCTCATAATCCGGCAGCCGCGGGATCGCGGGTTCAAATCCCGCCCCCGCAACCACTTCGAAGCGCCTATGGGTAAGAATCATCGCAAGCGTTCTACTGGTGATTGGCACCGTTTGCTGCACGCCGCTCGCGTCGACGTCTGGCTAGAAATACATCTCCTTCTTTCGGCGAGTTGACGAGGAGGTTGGACTTGGCGAGCGTAGCGCGCCCGAAGTAATGGGTGTTCAAGATCGCAGTTAACGATCGGCGCCAACGTAACCTGCCGCTGCAAGTAGACCTTTCGCCATTCAATGTGAAGCAATTCAGATCATACTCCCGACTCCATCGCGGCGAGGAGAAGAAGCTTTGGTCGTCTCTCGGCCACAATTTCGCCATGCCATGACTTGGTTTGCGTTCAGTTGGCAAAATTTTTGGTTTTCCTTCCTTGCGCTGATTTTTGAAGGCATCCCCTTCGTTCTTCTTGGCTCGCTGATTTCCGGGATAATTGCCGCCTTTATTCCTTCCCTTGTCATTACCGGTTTGCTGCCCAAGAACCGCTTTGCCGCAATCCTAGTTAGTGGGCTGCTTGGTATCATCTTCCCAGTTTGTGAGTGCGGTATCGTTCCGATTGTCAGGAGACTACTGCAAAAAGGATTACCTCTGTCTTGCGGGGTCACCTATATGCTTGCCGCTCCGATCGTGAATCCGATTGTGATCTTCAGCACCTTTTTCGCCTTCCGAGGTCAGACACCGGCTCTGAATACGGGATTACGGGTCGGACTTGGCTATCTGGTCGCGGCGCTCGTTGGCCTTGGCGTTGGCCTCTTGAAGCCGGAGGCGATTCTAAGGAAGAGCGCTATCAGGTCCGACTCTCAAAAGCGAGGCAGGCTCAGGATTGCATCGCTCCCCGATACACAGCCGGCCGACTTTGGAGTCGGGATCACTGGAAAGACGGTTGCCGCTATCAGGATGGCTAGCGACGATTTTCTCGAGACCGCTTTTTATTTCACGATCGGCGCAGCGATAGCCGCCACGTTTAACACCGCAGTTGATCAGCACCTTATTCTGCCGCTTGCCTCGAATACGACTCTTTCGGTAATAGCGATGATGGGATTGTCGGGGATTTTGACGCTCTGCAGCACCTCCGACGCCTTTATAGCCGCTACTTTCGTTACCTTTCCGATGGTGGCTCGCATCGCGTTTCTTGTATTCGGGCCGATGTTCGACCTGAAGCTCATCTTCCTCTACTCAGTCCTCTTTAAGAAGCGTTTCGTTATTGCCCTCGGCGTTGGACTTCTTCTACTCGTCGGTCTACTCTGCCTGTATATTGTGGCCCCCATTTATGCGAGCAAAGGTTTCTAACGCGTTGAATGGCCTTACGTTAGTTGGGCTCGGCACTGTTTTTGTAATCTTTTATTTGAGCGGTCGAATCGACCGGTATCTAAATCCACTCTTCAGACCTTTAGTCCTGTTCGCGGGTGCGGCCGCCGTTATTGCTGGGCTGGTTTATCTCCTGACGACTCACTCTGGTCAATGCTGCGTCGATGGAGATTGTGTTCATCGCCATATTAATCGGCCGGCATGGAGTTTGACTTTTTTTGGGGTGATTTGCCTCTCGGTTCTCGCGGGAGCCGTGTTGTCAAAAGACGCTTTCGACCAACAGATCATTGCAAATCGCGGATTCATCGAAGATGCGACTAAGCTTCCGGGCTCGCCTTCGTTTCGCCCAGGCGATCCCCAGAATTTTGCCCTGGGTGCCCACATTAACGAAGCGTTGTCCGATTCGGGAGACCTGCCCGTAGCCGAAGATGGCAATGCCGAACTCGAAGTGACAGATCTTTTGTATGCAGAAACCCAGGTGCCATTAAGAAAGACGATACTTGGGAAGACGGTCGACGTGGTCGGGCAATTTATCTCGGGCGATGCACCCGGGCGGTTTAAACTGGTCAGAATGTTTATCTGGTGTTGCGCTGCCGATGCTCGTCCAGTCTATGTTCCGGTTGAGATCTCAGGTCCGCTCGATGTCTCGGACATGTCCTGGGTAAGAGTAATTGGTACAGCAGAGTTTTCTACTACCGATGGGCACACCCGCGTTCTTCTAAAAGCTTCTGACATAGAGGCTAGCGATCCTCCAGCAGAAGCGATGCTTTTTAACTAAAAACGCCCATTGAATTATTTCGACCGCCCAGGGAACGGTTATTCCATTAGCTCGTGAAAGAGCTCGCGAAGCTTGCGTTTGGCTGCGTTGAGCACTTTTTTCCCTTCTTTGGTGGCGGAATACTCACGCCAAGCACGTTTCCCTTCTCGTTTCATTTCGACCGACAGGTAGCCTTTCTTTTGCAGGCTATGCAGCAGCGGATAAATCGTCCCTGGACTCATTTCATAACCGTGTCGGCGGAGCTCTTCGATCATCCAATAACCGACTAAAGGCTCCTGGGATGCATGGTGAAGAATGTGTAAGCGAATAAAACCGCTGACGAACTCGCGGTGATCAGGCGCAATCGTTTTCTTGGGCACAGCTTTCCGGCGCATTGCAATCCGCAGTTCGGACAGTCTGGCTCAAAAGGGCGACATAGATCAAGCGCGATGATTCACTATCGCATTTCGTTATTGACAAGCGTTGACGTTCACATTGAGTTTTAGATCGGACTTTTTCTGAGTTAGCGTTTGCGCCAACTCGGGCAAATTCAGAGGTGTTACGGAACTCGACAAACGGACTGGCACAAACGGACTGGCACACTATGAGAGATCAGGATAAGCAATGCTTTTCCCGACGGCAGTTTTTGTTAAGTAGCGCTTTGGCCGGAGGCAGTCTCGTCCTCCCAAACTTGGCCAGAGCGCAGAACTCGATGCAGATGATGCCCACGCCGGTAACAACCCCAACGCCACCGGTTCAAACCGGGCCAGCGAACGTGACCTTGCGCATCGCCACGGGTCTTCTCGAGCTCGCGCCCGACCACATCGTCTCGACGACACTCTATAATGGCCAGTTCCCCGGCCCGCTGTTGCGTTTTAAAGAAGGGGAGCCGGTCACGGTTGACGTGTTCAACGACACGGACACGCCCGAGCTCGTGCACTGGCACGGCCAGATCATCCCAACCGACATCGACGGCGCAGCCGAAGAAGGTACCCCTTATGTGCCGGCGCACGGCATGCGGCGCATCAGCCTTACTCCGAAGCCGGCCGGCTTTCGTTTCTACCACACCCATGTCGTGGCCAAAGGCGACCTCAATCGCGGTACGTACACGGGCCAGGCGGGGCCGGTTTACATCGAGCCGAAGAACGATCCGGGCGCGTACGACCGCGAAATTTTCCTCACGCTTAAGGAATTCGAGCCGACCTTCAGCCAGGGCGGCGATATGGCGATGGATTTTCTCGCCGGAGCGCCGATACCCGAACTGCAGCAGATCGGCAGGAAGGCCGATATCGAGGCAGAGGAAAAGACCAAAGGCTATGAGGTGGGATACGACCTCTTCAGCATCAACGGCAAGATGCTGGGCCACGGCGAGCCGCTCAAGGTCAAGCAGGGTGAGCGCGTCCTCTTTCACGTACTTAACGCCAGCGCGGGCGAAATCCGCAGCCTGGCCCTGCCTGGCCATCGCTTCCATGTGGTCTCGCTCGACGGCAACCCCGTGCCCAATCCGGTCGATGTGCCGGTCTTATGGATTGGCACGGCCGAGCGCATCTCGGCCATCGTCGAGATGAACCATCCGGGTGTCTGGGTGATGGGCGACCTCGCCGATGACGATCGCGGCCACGGCATGGGCATCGTCGTCGAATACAGCGGGCGCAGCGGCAAGCCGCAATGGATCAAGCCCAAGCCTTACCGCTGGGATTACACGATCTTCGGCAAACCGGGAGCGACTGCCGCACCGCCCGACGAGACAATCGAAATGCTCATCGTCAAGCACAATGGGTCACTACACGGGTTTAACGAATGGACCCTCAACGGCCAGGCTTTCTCAATGGAGACTATGACCCCCAAGCTCCCCGTGCATGAGGGCAAGCGCTATCGGTTCAAATTTCGCAATGCGAGCGACGATGTGCATCCGTTGCATCTGCACCGGCACAGCTTCGAGCTGGTGCGCGTTGGCGGCAAAGCGACCGCTGGGGTCATTAAGGATGTCGCTATGCTCGGCGGGTTTCAGGAGGTCGAGTTCGATTTCGTCGCCGACAACCCGGGTCTGACGCTCTTCCACTGCCACCAGCAGCTGCATATGGACTTCGGCTTCATGCAACTCTTAGAATATGTGTGAACGAACTTCGTCTCGTCCTCGAACTCGTCGTTCCGACTTCGCCGGTCTCTTGAGGTTGCTAACCCTGGACCCAGGAGTTGTTGGTTAGCGGGATGATTACAGCAGCATATGGATAAAACGCTTTTCAACCTGCTGAATACCGATGCCCCTGCGGCCACGCTTGTGCTCAGGCTGCTGCCAGGGTTAGTCTTCTTCGCTGAAGGGATCAAAAAATTCATGTTTCCTGCCGAGTGGGGCGTGGGAAGATTTGAGAAGATTGGTATTATTTTTCCTAGTGTCAGCGCGCCATTTGTTGGCGTTGTGGAAACCGTTGGCGGACTCTTGCTGATCATCGGTCTCTTCACCCGGCCGGCCGCCTTCCTTCTTCTGATCGATATCTCAGTCGCGCTCCTGACTACTAAACTTCCTATCCTTATGCACAAAGGGTTCTGGCCGGCAGAAGCCGAGGCTCGGGCGGACTATTCCATGTTCATGAGTACGCTCTTTCTCCTGGTTGTCGGGGCAGGGGCTTTGTCGCTGGACGCTCGGCGGGTAAGAAAGCGAAACGATTCGGCAAAGGAGAATCGGGGAAAGGAATAGCTTATGCGTCAGTTGTTTGCTCTTTTCCTCACAGTTCTCGGCCCCGCTGTTCTGTTCGTAGCGCAAGCTTAGCAGCGGACCGCTGCTGAATGCGGCGTGGGAGGCTGGAGACCTGAACTACTTGGTTAACCTATCGTCGCTAGTCTCTCCCCGGTTCCACTCGCTCCTGACTATCTTGGAGGCTTCTTAGAAAAGTCTTCAGCCTTTCGTCTTGGACCGGAAATCCTAATTTTGTCGATTGTTCGAAAATTGATTCCGCATCCAGCGCAGAGGCGGCAAGAGAAAGCGAGCACGCGCGTTGCCCCATTCCGCAGTGAACAAAGACTGGTCCTGGGCTGTGGCTGAGAATATCCCTTAACTCTTTCACCTGATTCGCGTCTAGTTTATCTAACGAAATCGGGAGATGGTGGTACTCGAGACCAAGCTTTTCCGCAAGAGCGCGCTCTTCAGCCGGTGTGAGTGAGCTTTCCTCTCCCTCCAGGCGAAGGTTCACGACGGTGTTCACTCCTTCGCTCTTCAACTTTTCCAAATCAGACTCTGTTGGCTGTCCACCCGCACTAACATGTGCAGAAATCGCTTTGCGCATGATGGCAAAGCGTAGCCGGATTTTACTTCACGACAAGGCGGCGTTTGACCGATCTTCATAGATGCATAGGCTATGTGTTATGCGAGAATAAACTCGGGGCGTTCGGTCTGTTGCTTTCGGATTCCCTCGAGAACATCGGCGACGATCTCTCTCTGAGCGCGGCCGCGTTGCTGCTTTCCCTCTTTTACCACCCGGATTCTACCGCGACGGAGCTGGCAAAAATCGTCGGGGTGAGTCAGCCCACGGCGGTGCGGGTGCTGGATGGTCTGGTAGAGCGTGGCCTTATCAAGCGAAAAGACCGCACGGGACGGATTACTCGCTTGGGTGTCACCTCTGCCGGGCGGAAGCGAGCCCAGGCACTGCAGGTTCGGCGTCTCCGGGCCACGAAGAATCTTCTTAGCGGGTTGACCGCGTCCGAACGCAAGAACTTCGAGCAGACGCTCGACAAGCTGCTAGCATCCGCGACCAGTTCGCGTGCCTTTGCGCGGACTACCTGTCGGCTGTGCGATCACGCGCTCTGCGATGGGCCGCTCTGCCCCATCGGAACCCGCGCAACAGAAATTGAACGAAGGGCCCAAAGCCTGTCTAAGGAGAAATGAAACATGTTGATTGAACACGCCGGCAAGAAGCCGCAAATTCACCCGTTGGCCTGGGTCGCGCCAGACGCTACGGTTTGCGGCGATGTCTCGATCGGAGCTGGGAGTCGCATCCTGCACGGAGCACGCTTGATCGGGGAAGACGGAGGTTCAATTCGGATTGGACAAGAATGTATCGTGATGGAGAACGCCGCAGTCCGCGCAACCCGGCGTCACGCCTGTTCGATTGGCGATCACTGTCTGATCGGTCCGAACTCCCACGTCGCTGGCGCCGTTCTGGAAGGACAGGTATTCATTGCCACTGGCGCAGCGATCTTCCACGGTGCTCATCTTGGTCTAAGGGCTGAGGTCCGTCCGTACGGTGTAGTCCATCTGCGCACCCGGTTGGAGCCCGGGGCCACCGTGCCGATCGGCTGGATAGCCGTGGGCGATCCTGCCCGTGTACTCCCGCCTGACCAGCATGATGAGATTTGGGCCATACAGAAGCCGTTGAATTTCCCTCAGTGGGTCTATGGATTTGATCGCGACACACCTGAGTTGATGATCCGAATCTGTCATTATCTATCTACGTCGCTTGAAACCCATCGCCTCGACTCTGTCCTCGCTCGCTGAATCGGCGAGATTTAGGAAATGCTTTTCGCGAAAAGGATCGGCCTTGCTTGCCGGGAAACGAGCATCTGGATTGCCGCAAGGTCGTGGGCGACCCCGATCCTCTACCGTATCCGATCAAATGCGAATATTTTCTGCGGTCCTGATCGTTTTGCTTGGCTTTCTGACTCTCACTAGCTGTGTTGAAACGCAAGCCGTGGATGTACGCCCGAAAAGCAGCGCCCTGCAGATCGACTCGACGGATGTCCTCTACGTGAAAGACTTGCTCGCACAAACTGCCAAAGACGACGGCCTTGAGCCTCAGGTACTCGTAAGGTCCGATATGATTGCCTCATACGAAGGCGGCAAGAAAGGTCCCTTTTCGGTCGGCATAGCATTCATCCTACTTTGGCAGTATACCAATCCCAGTCATTTGGAGGTCGATATCAGTGGGCCTACACCACTTGGCGCGACGACGATACTCAGCAAACGGATTTTTAGGGAGGTAAAAGCAAAGCTGATTGCGCATTTCGGGAGTGACCGCGTACGCGATGTGAGTAAGACAGTGGTTAGTCCAATATGAAACGGAAGGGGTCAGTCAAATTGACTGACCCATTTTTACGCCATATCCGAGACATGCCTGGCATGACGGAAAGGAACAACGCCTCGAAGAGTTGCTTGGCGAGATCGCCGCTGGCACGTTCCAATCGGGGAGCTCCTGCGAGTACAGAGACTTGAATGGGAGGAGAAACAGGAACGATGGGAAGAGGAAAGGCGACTACGGGGCTCCAAGAGGAAGCGCGCAAAAAAGAAGAGGCCAAGGAGCGTGCGTTTCGTGCGGCGCTCATTTTTGGGTTCAGAAAATAAGCGCTCTCCTTATTGACAAATTATAGTGAGTATGTAATAACTCACATTAGCAGCGAAAAACGGCCTTAGAGTCCCCGTAGAGTCCCCCGGAAACCTCGCTGCTCGGTCTTGTTTCACACGCAAAGATTTCATCATGCCGTAAGCTAATTGGAGTAGCTCCATTGGCGGGTACTGCGCCACGGATTTGGCCCTGGTTGGATTGAGATTTGCGGTTTCTGGAAACTCAAAATGTTAATACAAAAGCGTCAAGGAATGACATTATTACCGATTCGATCCGGGTTGAGATTCCGTTCCGCCACTATTTCTGGAATGGTCTTCGCCAATTTGGTGTCCGTTGTGAATGTTTACATTCGTTCAACGTGCGTGAGTACAAATGTTACTATCGGTCCGCGCGCCGCCCTTCTTCGCCGGTTTTTCGTCATCTCCATCCTTGGCCTGCTAACCGCTCATGGCGCAAGTGGAAGTCCCACGCCAACCACCGCCTGGGGAGATGGAAAATTTCAGATCGACGTCGCAAGTGTCGTTCAAAATTCCAATATCGTTCTCGGTCAACCCAATGTTGGACCGACAAATGCAATGCCGTTAGGCAACGGAAACCTCGGCGCCGCCGTCTGGATTGATTCGTCAGGGAACCTTACGACCCAACTCAATCGCGCCGACACTCTGCCAGGCCGCCTCTCTCCGGGTTGGGTCACTATTCCTCTCAACACTTTGACCCAGGCCAGCGATTATAGGAGTGTACTCAATCTTTACGACGGGGAATTGGTGCAATCCGGCGGTGGGATTACTGCGATAACCTATGTCGATTCGGATCAAGATCGATTGGTGTTCGATATCACTGGGGCCAATCCCAGCGTCGCCCAAACCGTTCACCTCACTTTGTGGGCGCATTCACCGACATCGGCGTATCTTTTTAATGCGATTTCCTCACGTCATCCGACCGCTTATGTCTGGGATCAGACCAATGCGGCACTGGCCGAAACCTGGATCGATGCAACGCCAGCCGATGCCCCTGGGGCCAACGACCTTGCTACGAACGATATCGGGGGATCTCATCAAACGTTTGGCTCGCTTGCCGGTGTGACCGTTGAAGGGAACGATGTGCAAGCCAGCATTGATGCTCCCAATTCTCAGGGTGATACCGGAGTCACTGTCACCCTTAAGCCAAGATCCGATGGCAGTTTTCGGATTCTTGTCGGATGCCCGCAAGGGCGCGGAGGATCGGTGCAAGAAGTTGAAACCGCTTTGAGAGAAGCTTTGGCTCCTTCGTCGGTGAACCTAGCGAATTCGCATCGCGTTCACTGGCACAACTTCTGGAATCAAGTGGGTCTGATCCATCTCAACTCCAGCGACGGAGTTGCCGAGTACATGGAAAATCTGCGCCTCATTAATCTCTATGCGGCGGCCGGAGAAACAGGCACTGACCATCCCGGTTCACAGGCAGGTATCGCCGATCTCTACCTATCGGCTCAGGACAACGTAAGGTGGGATCCCGCTGCGTTCTGGCATTGGAACCTCAGAATGCAAGTCGCTGCAAATCTGGGTGCTGGCCTTCCGCAACTGAATCAATCCTTTTTCAATCTCTACTGTGGGAACCTAACAAATCTGGAAGCATGGACCCACGCGCACATGGCCAACCAAAGCGGTCCTCTCCCTGGAATCGGTGTGCCTGAAACGATGCGCTACAACGGTAACGGGTGGGCATTGGGCTGGACCTTTTATGATCCGAGCGGTTGGACCGACTATCTGACTAATCCAGCTCACATGATCAACGGCTGCGATAGCAGTGCATTACCAGGGTATAACTCGAGGACTCTTACCACCGGCGCGGAAGTTTCGCTTTGGATCTGGCAACAGTTCCTCGCGACAGACGATTATCAGTTTCTGGCAAACAACTATCCGTTCATGCGGGAGTCTGCGCTCTTTCTCCTCGCCTACGCTGGAACCGGCACTGATGGTCTGTTGCACACCTATCCCTCTAATGCACATGAAACTCAATGGGATGTGCACGATCCAACCACCGATATCGCCGCAATGAGCGCCCTCTTTCCGGCAGTGATCCAGAGCGCTACGCTGCTTGGTAAAGATCCGGATATAGTCAGTGAACTCAAGGCCGCGCTACCAAAAATTCTTCGGTTCCCGCGGACAGATATTGCGACCCAGTCTAAACTATTACCCCCTTCCGCAGATGCCTCGGGCCAGGATGTCATCGCTCCTTCCTACGATCCGCCCGCAACGGTGCATAATAGTGAAAATATTGGACTCGAACCGGTCTGGCCTTACAACGTGATCGGGGACACGAGCCCGCTCTTCAGTTTGGCTACTCGGACTTACTACAATCGTCCCAATACTTATGCCAACGATTGGAGTTTCGATCCGATTCAAGCTGCGCGCCTCCAATTGGGCAACGAGGTTAAGCAGACACTTCTCACGGTGACCGGTAAGTATCAGAAATACCCTAACGGATTCGCTCAAGGCGCCGATCAATACGACTTTTATATCGAACAGAGTGGTGTCGTTGCGGATGCCCTCCAAGAGGCTTTCGTCCAAGATTATGACGGTGTTGTGCGGATCGCTCCGGCTTGCCCGCCGGACTGGAGCGGCGCTGCAACCGTCTTCGCTCAACACAATACAAAAGTGGATGTCCAAGTTATCAACGGCACCCCCGTCACCGTGGCGATTGAAACTGGTTTTACGGGCACGATACGTGTTCGAAATCCATGGCCTAACCACTCCGTGCAAGTTGTATCTGGACTGGATCCTTCGACTCATATCCCAGCAAAACTCGACAGCTCCGATACCCTCAATTTTTCAGTTGTTAAGGGACGATCCTACTTAATTGAAACCGCATCCAATTCATCCCTCCCGTTTCAACCCATTGAGAGTTCGCCTGCCACCAGTTACAAGACTTTGTCTACCAGCAGTGGCACAGTCACGATCGGCCTTCCAGCAGCATCCAAGTAGGGGGCGAAGATTGAAGGCGTCAGGAAATGACGCATCAGAAATTGCTACCGTTCCAGGGACTGCTGTTAGTGCGGTACTCATGTTAGTTGATTTGGTCAGTTGGTTCTGTGAGCCGCAGCAGAAAGGCGAGGCCTTGGGAGCTGCCGGAGTTTTTTCGACGTTCGGTTTCGGTCAGTTCTTTTGGTGAATCGCGTTGTACACGACCGGCGTGGAAGGAAGAATTTTGGAAACGGGGACTAAGGAAGGCCCTGACCGAGAAGGACGAGGCGCTTCGCGACTTGGCGGCGGCCGCCCGATGGGTCGATCGATCATTTGGAAAAGAGGAGGGTTTTGGGCAGGCTCATCGGGCGCTGTTGAAGGCTTTGGATAAGGCTTCCGTGTTTGTTTAGTCGTTTTTTGCGGCCGGTGGCGCCGCCGGCTCTCTGAGGCGCTCTTGACGCCAGAGGATTCATTTAGATTTATCTAAAGCCGAGAATGGCAAGAAAAAGGAGATCAAAGGATCAACCCGGCGCTTCCGAATTTGATCACTGATGCCTTAACGCCCACTTGATGATTAATTCCGTAGCTCATTTGTTCATCGCCTCCTTCTTGAGTGCTCCTTTCACCTTCGCCACGTCCGTGCCTGCTCCAGCTCCCTCATAAAAGGAGAGGTCCTCGTCGATTCCGACTAACCGGAGGCATTGACCTCCTGGAGCCTGGAAGTAAAGGTGAGGGTCCGGTAACTCAAGTTTCCTCACGAGACCAGATTCGAGGATCTTTCGGCTCATTTCCTCCACGTTGTCGGATTTGATTTCCAGCCAGACCGATCTCGCAGTCCGTAAGAACTCGCTCTCATCAGAGACATCCCCATAGAGAAACACGATATAGAAGTTTTCTCCCAGACGAAGGAAGTCCCTATCGCTTTCCTCCTTAGTGATTTTGCCACCGAGAACATTGCAATAGAACTTACGAATGTTGTCCCGGTCTTGCTGCGGAACTATGACCGACGAATGATTTCCAAAAATTACCCTTGTCATGATCGCTCTTTTTTTTGATGGTTTCACTAATGAATAGGGTGGGGGGCCTGCAAATAAGCCCACCTTTCAGCCAGTTTTCCGCCGGAGATTCGCCAAATAACGATCCCGGTGAATTCAATCGCTTTCCCGCTTTGCCCATCGGTTGCCTGCCAACGGTTCCGCACAACCACCTTGTCGCCCTCGGCAACTATGTCTTCGATTATGACACGAAGATCCGGGTATCGGTTAAACGCCGCTGCCAGATACCTCTTCGGACCATTCGGGCCCGGCTCGGTGTCGCTCGGGGCGTCTGTTCCGTGCTCAATGTAATCCGAAGCGAAGTTGTGATCGGCGGCATCAAGGTTTTTTCGATTTACGAATTCCTCGAAATGCCGGCGTACAAATGTCTTGTTGTCCTCGATCGACATAATAGCGCTGAGAGTCGGTGTTTCTAACTGGTTAACTGCACAACTATCGGGCTTTTCTTTTTAAGCCTCCCTATTCTAGATGGCGACGACCGGTCGACAAGACAGCACTTTTTCGTTACTTAGATACCAACCAGTTCCCTTATGAGTAGTACCCCAAGCCGCACGGAAGCTTGTCCGATCGAAGAATCGCAACGATTTATCGACTCGCCGCTATGTAGCTAAAGCTGATATGGTGAGGAGACCGATGGTCAATTTGCCCCCTTTCAATTAAGTGGTGAACACGCCTAATCGGACGACCGCGGCGGCATTTCCTCGCTATTTGAATGGAGAGATTCTGGCGGACAGCAGGTCGCTCCAATGGTCCGACCTCTATGTCCGACATTGCCGCTTTCCGCGCGTCGTTGATCGCTTTCTCGTGCCGGCGACAGCCGAGCCGCACATTAGCTGCACCATCGTTGGTTCAGCGGAATTTCTTGAGCGCGATCCGGGCGGGAAATGGCTTACGCATCATATTCGGCGGGGCGACATCTTTGTCACGCGCTCACGCACTCCCTACGAGGTCCGCTTCCGTTCGCAGCCAGGCGAAGAGCTGGAAACAATCGCCATCCATGTGGGAATTGATTCGTTCCGAGCCGCGTTGGAAACGATCTATCCCGGCAACGCTAGCGAAGTGGAAGTGATTGATTTCTTCGGACGCGATGTTGCGCTCAGCCACCTGTGCGCCGCTTGCGCCGACCTCCTTTCGGCGCGCGTCCCGGGCAGCTCAAGGATCGTCGCTGATCTCACGCGGCTTTTCGCAGCCTACCTCGCTGAGAAATACACCAGCGCCACTTCAGGCAAACCAGAGGTCCGTGGGGGACTGCCGATCCGCCAGCTTGAGAAGGTGGGGGATTTCGTCATGGAACACCTCGCCGAGGAGATTTCCGTCGAAATCCTGGCCCAGCTAGTTCAACTGAGTCCCTTTCACTTCTCGCGTATCTTCAAGCAGTCGACCGGCATGTCGCCGCTGCGTTTCGTTACGCGCGAACGCGTCACCCGTGCGCAGCAACTCATCCGCGAAACGTCGCGCAGCCTGATCGAGATCGCGCTCGACGTGGGCTACACGAGCCCGAGCCATTTTGCTCAAGTTTTTCGGCGTGTGGTCGGTGTGACGCCTACGGAGTTCCGCAGTAAGCTCTAGCCAGCGAATCTTCGGATTTTGTTCACGCGCTGATTTCAAGTTTTCGCTTCCGCATCGGTGCTTTTTTCCAGTCCTCTTTGTTTAGGATCGAACCACTGTGTAGCGGATCCAGAGAGTATCGCTGGCGCGCTGCTCCACCGATTTGAGCTTGAGCGGAACGGCGGTGTTTCTTGCTGGGTTCACGCCGTCGAAGACGGGCTGAGGCCCGGCCGGTCTGTTCGAGACGGGGACGAACGGCTCATCCTCCGCAAAGTGCTGCTGCATCGTCGTGCGACCGCAGATCCAAGCGTCGCCTTCGAGCTTCGTGCCGGTGGCCTCGTACTCGCCCTCCCCGATGACTGCATCGAGAGCGTTGCCGTCGATCTTTCCTTCCACGGACGAGAGCATGTGGCAGATGATATAGGGTTTCATCAACTTGTTGCCCTCAGCGCACGGTATACCCGCCATCGACCGCGATCGCTTGGCCGACGACCAAGCTTGAGGCGGAGCTGCAAAGAAAAAGTACCACGTCCGCGATCTCCTCGGCACGACCAATGCGCCCGATAGGCACCTCCTTGAGCATCGCCTCGAGGGCCTCAGTCTGACCGGCGGCCTTCATTTGGTCGGACATCGCCGTCTCGATGAGACCCGGACAGACGGCATTGATGCGAATGCCTCTTGCGGCATATTCCAGAGCCGCACTCTTGGTGAGACCGATTACTCCATGTTTGGCGGCGTGATAGCTTGCCCGCTCGGGACCGCCCACGAGCCCTCCCAGCGAAGAGCAGTTGACGATCGCGCCGCTTCCTTGCTTGCGCATCTGGCGCAGTTCGAACTTCATGCAACTCCAGACACCACGGAGATTAATGGCCATCACGCGGTCATAGTCTTCTCGTGGATAATCCGCAGTTTCGGCCAAAACATTTTGCACGCCCGCATTGTTGTAAGCTGCATCCAGGCGGCCGAAAGTGGCGACAGTCTGCTCAACCATAGCTTCCACCTGAGCGTCATCAGCTACGTCACAATGGATGGCGATTGTTTTGTGACCTTGGGCAGCTAGTTCCGCCGTTGCGTAACGCACTGCCTTCTCATTCCAATCTGCCAACGCCACTGAAGCACCTGATTCGGCAAAAGCCTTTGCTGTCGCGAGGCCCAGTCCAGATCCGGCACCTGTAACTAGCGCCACTTTGTTTTCATACGATATGTTCATAACTACGATCTTCTCTGAATAGGTTAAGGTTGCGGCTAGGGCTTGAAGGTTTCTTTGGCGACCGCGATAGCGGACATGGCCTTGGGCCAACCGCAGTAAAATGCCAGATGGGTGATGGTCTCGATGAGCTCGGCCTCGGTGACGCCGTTCTCTCGGGCGCGTTTCAGGTGGAAGGGCAGTTGCTCGGTGTTCCCACCGGCGATCAGCGCGGTGACGGTGACAAGACTGCGGTCAGGCTTGGAGAGTTCGGGACGCTCCCAGATGTCGCCAAATAGCACGTCGTCGGTGATCTGCACCAGCTTGGGCGAAAAGTCGCCGTAGGTCTTCTTGATTGCGGAAGGTTCTTTGTTCATGTTGTTTGCGTCTTGAGATTTTAGTGGTTCCTGGGTAGCCGCTGGCCCGTGGCTGTACTGCTCGTCGCTGACCTTCTCCTTCCACGTGGTGTTGCTCCCGTCGCTCTCCTCCTGGATCGCGATGTGCGTCATCGACGAGGTTGGCGAGGCTCCATGCCAATGCTTCACTCCGGGAGGGATCAGGACGATATCGCCCTGGTGAAACTCCTGGATGGGACCTCCCCAACTTTGGATCCAGCCGGTCCCCGCCGTCACGATCAACGCCTGGCCAACCGGATGGCTGTGCCAAGCAGAGCGTGCGCCGGGCTCGAAGGTGACCAGGCCGCCGGAAGTGTGCGACGGTGGCATAGCTCCGAACAGGGGTTGGATACGAACCGAGCCAGTAAAACGGTCAGCCGACCCTTTCTGAGGAGCTTGTGAGCCGCTTCGCACAATGGTGATGGCCTGCGAATTCGAGTTGGCGTCCGCTGGGGCCGTTTGCCCCCGGCTCACGAGCGGGAACGTGGCATTTAGCAGGGATAGCGACAGGAGAGCTGAGGCGAATAGTTTCATGGTTACGTTTTTAGTTTTTGTTCGATTACGAAATTTCCGCGGCCTCCGCTGCGTTCTTTCTTTTAAGATTTGTCAGCACTACCGCTGCGCCGTCTTCGCTGTCACAAGCCTCATGCCCAAATTAGCCTGGGTGGTTGACGCTGAAGACCAGCCGCTCGTATCCATTTTCCTGGTTAATGTGCTCGTCGCACTCCCTAGACCACTTCGGGCACGCAATGAGAGTAGGGCATCAGCTACAACGCTTCTCGCGGGATCGTGCTCAGCCTGTCGCGGTCTTGCTGTAAAGGATTTTGGCTGTTCACAGGGAGGCGCGGAACTCTGTCAGCGTCACGCCCACTATGCGGTCGACACACTCGAGGAAAAAGGGCTGTGGCTGGGTGTATCCGACCTCCAGTCCGATCGATGAGGGTGCGCGGAGTCTCATCACTCAATGTCCGCTTCGCTTCTTTAGCCCCAAAGCGCATGCGCTGGGGTGAGAGATACCCGTGATTGCGGACTAGAGCGCACCGCTTTCCGCAAGAATACGACAGGTGCCGCACGATCCCGTGAGCAGCTACTTGTTCGATGGCCGAAGGTGCTGCGGAGTCCCAATGGTCACCTCGCAAAAACACAAGCAACAAATCACAACTCAAAGACAGGAATTTAAAGAAATGCAGAAGCGCAAACTTGGAAACAGCAACCTGGAAGTTTCAGCTATCGGGCTCGGTTGCATGGGCATGAGCTACCATCGCGGTCCCGCACCCGACAGGAATGCAATGATCGCGCTGATCCGCAAAGCAGTGGAGCTTGGCGTTACCTTTTTCGATACCGCAGAAGTCTACGGCCCTTTCATCAACGAAGAACTTGTGGGCGAAGCGCTTTTTCCTTTCCGCAAAGAGGTGGTCATTGCCACGAAGTTCGGGTCCAATATTGAGAACGGAAAAGCCACGGGGCTGAACAGCCGCCCGGAGCATATCCGCCAAGTTGCCGAAGAATCTCTCAAACGGCTTAAATCCGAAAGCATCGACCTCTTCTACCAACACCGTTTTGATCCCAACGTGCCAATCGAGGACGTAGCAGGAACCGTGAAGGATTTAATTCGGCAAGGCAAGGTGAAGCATTTCGGTCTTTGTGAAGTCGGCGCACGAACGATCCGGCGCGCCCATGCTGTTCAGCCTATTACCGCTGTTCAAAGCGAATATTCTCTGATGTGGAGGCAGCCGGAGGAGGAGGTTCTGCCAGCACTCGAAAAACTCGGCATCGGCTTCGTCCCTTACAGCCCTCTCGGCAGAGGTTATCTCACCGGCGGTTTGAACGAACATACGAAGTTCGACAGCGGTAACGACAACCGCGCCACCTTGCCCCGCTTCACCGCAGAGGCGATGAAAGCGAATCGGGTTATGGTGGATCTGCTCAATGAAATTGGCCGACGGAGAGACGCGACCCCGTCTCAGGTCGCGCTGGCCTGGATGCTTGCTCAAAAACCTTGGATCGTTCCCATTCCGGGTACAACCAAGCTGGAGCGTCTAGAAGAGAACCTGAGATCGGTGGATCTGGAATTCACTCCCGAAGAATGGCGCGACCTTAATCACACCCTCTCGAAGATTAAGTTAAAGGGGGATCGATATCCCGCAGATCTGGAAAAACAAGTCGGACACTGAAAACGTTACCTCAACGTCATCGTAAAACTCGTGCCCGGAACGCGGAAAAGGACAAACCGGTTAGAAATAGTTGCCAAAAAAAAGTTAAAGCCGCAACAACAGGAGAAATGCCGATGGTAATACGAACTCTCCGGTAAATACGAACTCGTAGACGTGGATCAAGCCGTGCACGCGGATTGAAGAAGCGCGACTTACGGACGTTGCGAGCGGAGCGGGTAAGCTTGTTAAGGGGAACTGCAATGATATTAGACATGGCTAGGTTTGCTTTCTGTTGTGAGTTGGTTCCGGGGGCGCTGTAACATCCAGCAGAATGCCTACGGAGGATTCAGCCGCCATCATCAGGGTGAGCTTCAACGAGAGGTGGTCAGTCGGCTAATGAGGTATTCCGCAAAAGAGACGCTGAGCGGGGGCAAAGTGCGTCTGCGCTTCTTAATGAGACTGATCTCGCGAGCAAAATGGGTTCCTTTGATTGGCAACGAACACAAGTTAGGATCGATTTGGATTTCGCGGGCGGAAGCTGGCAAGATGGCGATGCCCAGTCCGGCCTGAACCATCCCGATGGCGGTCATCATGTAAGTTACTTCGCAAACCGGGTTAGCCATCAACCCTGCCGCGTGAAAAGCTTCGTCAACCACCTTACGAACGCTGGTTTCCGGATCCATCATAATAAGGGGATAGCGCGCCAAAACGCTCGCAGTGACAGCGCGTACTTTTGCGATGGGATGTTCTTTTGCGCACACAACGTGCATGCTGTCTTTAGTCTGAAATAAGCGTTCGACTTCCGGATGATCAGCATTGCCGCCGATAATACCCAAATCGACGGCTTCGTCCCTAACCAGTGCTAAAACTCGGCCAGCAACGACATCCTTTAGCAAAAAATCAGCGCCGGGATAATTTTCGCGAAAAGTGCGAATGGCATCTGGCAGAATTCCCACAGCAACAGATGGCAACGCGGCAATCTTTACCGTGCCTCTGCGCTGGGCGACTTGATCCCGAACATCGGTCAACAGGGAATCGAAATCTCGCAACAGTCGTTCAACCGCAGGTAGGAGATCACGCCCCAAGCGAGTCAGTTCAACGGAACGCGAATTGCGATCGAACAAGCGCGTGGCCATCGCTTCCTCCAGGTTACGAATCTGAACGGTCAATGTCGGCTGGGCAACGTTGAGCAACATCGCAGCCCGGGTAAAGCTTTTCAAACGGGCGACTGCAGCAAAAGCGCGGATTTGTTGGATGCTGACATCCATAGCTCGAAGCTATGGCTGCGATCCGAACATTTCAATTGTCTGAATCAGTCCGGCGAATACGCTCGAAGCTAACAACGACAGAATAGCTGCCGTTTATCCCCCTTAACCTGTTCCGGAAATATGCTGGCCCTGTTAGGTCTGATAACCATTGTCACTTTGCTGGTGGTTATCATGATGAAGTGGATGTCGCCACTGGTCGCACTCATCTTGATCCCGGTGGCAGCTGCCCTGATCGGCGGGTTTGGCTGGGAGACGGGCAAATTCATTGTCTCAGGACTGCAAAGTTTAGCTCCAGTCGTCGGTATGTTTGTTTTCGCCATTCTGTTTTTTGGAGTGGTGACTGACGCTGGCATGCTTGATCCGATTATTGACGGCATTTTGCGGACAGTCGGTACCAGGCCGACACGCATCGTGATGGGGACAACCCTGCTCGCTCTTTTGATCCATCTCGATGGCTCCGGAGCGGTTACGTTTCTGATCACGATCCCGGCGATGCTGCCGCTTTATGACAAGCTCGGCATTAATCGGCGCATTCTTGCCTGTGCGGCGTCGATGGCGGCAGGGGTCAACTTTTTGCCCTGGACCGGTCCGATGCTTCGGGCGTCAGCGGCGCTCAAACTCCCCATTCCCGAAATCTTCAATCCGCTACTGCCGGTTCAGATCGTAGGTCTGGGTTTTATCTTCGGTGTTTCGTATTGGCTCGGGCGTCGGGAAGAACATCGGCTTGCCATTGCTCATAGTCATTCGATGACGAACGGCGGCCGCCAAGCCGGCAGTTCCGAGGTCTATATTCAGAAACGGGACCTCAGCGAGGTCGAGCGAGAACTGCGGCGTCCGGGTAAGTTCTGGATTAACATAGTCCTGACGTTGGCGGTATTGGGGACGACGGTCGCTTTTGGCGATAAGCTGGCGCCGGCGATCGTCTTCATGATTGGAACTTGCTTGGCGCTGATCATCAATTATCCGAACGTCGATATGCAACGTAAAAGGATCGACGCCCATGCCAAATCGGCTCTCCTGATGGCATCGATCCTTCTGGCGGCCGGTGCGCTGACCGGAATTTTTCAGGGAACCGGCGTGCTCAAAGCGATGGCACAGGCCGCGATCAGCGTTGTGCCGAGCGCCGCGGCAAAACATTTGCCGCTTGGGCTGGGCATTCTTTCCATGCCTTTGAGCCTGCTATTCGATCCGGATTCTTTCTACTTTGGGGTTCTACCGGTAGTAGCGGAAGTCGGTCAGCAACTTGGGGTGCCGAAGCTACAACTTGCCCAGGCTGCATTGCTAGGTCAGATGACCACGGGTTTTCCGGTGAGTCCGTTGACACCGGCAACCTTTCTGGTCGTTGGATTGACAGGGATAGACCTGGCGGACCACCAACGATTTACTATTCCGTTTCTATTCGGCGCTTCGCTGGTCATGACCGTGGCTTGCCTGGTGCTGGGTGTATTTCCTTTATAGGCAGAGACGACGATGAAGTTGATCAGGATCGGTGCTGGAGCAGGCTATTCGGGTGACAGGATCGAGCCGGCTGTCGAACTCGCCGAAAAAGGGCGGCTCCATTATTTGGTTTTCGAATGTCTAGCGGAGCGAACAATCGCGCTGGCACAACAGGAAAAACACAAGGATCCGAATGCGGGTTACGATCCGCTCCTTGAGGCGCGCATTGAAGCCGTACTTCCGGCTTGTCGAAATAATCAAACCCGGATCATCACGAATATGGGGGCGGCGAACCCATTGGCAGGGGCTGAGGCAGCCCGCGAGGTCGCGCGCTCGCTCGGCTTTGCCGGTTTAAAAATTGCCGCAGTCACCGGTGACGACGTTCTTGAGGCGGTCAGAAGAATCGATTTATCACTGGACGAAGGCGGCGCGGTTTCCGCGCTCGGGGAGAGGTTGATTTCGGCAAATGCCTATCTCGGAGTAAAGCCGATCCTGGATGCTTTGATCGCTGACGCCGATATCGTCATAACGGGGCGGGTAGCAGATCCCGCACTTTTTCTTGCGCCTTTGATCTATGAATTCGGTTGGGCGCTCGACGATTGGAATCTGCTCGGCCAAGGAACGGTAACCGGCCATCTTTTAGAATGTGCGGGTCAGGTGACCGGCGGTTATTTCGCGGATCCCGGCATAAAAGACGTTCCCGATCTTGCCAGGTTAGGTTTTCCTATCGGCGAAGTCAGTGAGGACGGCAAACTTATCTTGACCATGGTGGAAGGGGCCGGCGGATGTGTGAATACGGCCACGGTAAAAGAACAATTGCTCTATGAAATTCATGACCCGACGCGCTATCTCCAACCCGATGTAATAGCGGATTTTTCGCGAGTGCGGATCCAAGAGGCAGGTAAGAACCGGGTCCAGGTTGACGGAGGACGCGGTTCACCGAAGACCGGATCTCTCAAGACGTCAGTCGGCTATACCAACGGGTATGTGGGCGAGGGCCAAATCTCCTATGCAGGTGCGGGCGCCATTGCTCGGGGCAAACTCGCACTCGATATCGTGCGCCAGCGGCTAGGATTGATGAGGCTAACCATGCGTGAGACCCGCTTCGAGTTAATCGGATTGAATGCGTTGCATGGCGACCGCCTATCACAAGGGCACGATCCTTATGAGATACGGGTGCGGGTAGCGGCCCGGACCGAAACGATGTCAGAGGCGGTAAAGATCGGTAATGAAGTCGAGACGCTCTACACCAACGGACCAGCTGGGGGCGGGGGAGCTTGGAAATCGGCACTGCCGGTCGTGTCGATTGCTTCTGCTTTGATCCCAGATGCTGTGGTCGAGCCCAGCGTGACTGTTCTGGCGGTATGAACAAAAAAATCCCAAGCAAACGCGCCAAATTTAAGAAAACGCTCAGAATTGGTTTACACAACGAGGATCAAAGGCCGAAAAGATGGAGATTGGATTGGGGTTCTGCTGCTGGCTCTTTAGCGAAATCCTTTCAGTGAATCCTAGCCTCTCTCTTTTCTTTGCGTCTTTGCATGAGATTTTTTCTGTGCTTTTGGAAATATGACTTTAATCCGATGAAACTCAGAGAAATTGCCCACTCACGCACCGGGGACAAAGGCGATGTCTCCAATATTTCGATAATCGCTTTTAACGAAACGGATTATTCGATTCTAGAAGAACACCTGACGGCCGAGCGGGTCGCCGAGCATTTCCAAGAGATACTTATTGGCAGAGTGACTCGCTATGAATTGCCCAACATTGGAGCGTTGAATTTTGTGCTTACCGGTATGCTCGCCGGCGGCGTAACTCGCTCGTTGGCTCTCGATGGGCACGGAAAAACATTGAGCTCCGCTCTGCTAGATTTGGAGCTTCCTTAAGACCGGGGCGACCATCTAGGGCGTTCTCAAATTGAGAATCCGAATCCTATTTTGAGGATCGTTTTTGTAGGAGAAACTATATTCGCATATCTCTGATCGAACGGACTTATGGACTCCCTGACAATTCGTATCATCCGGCATGCAGAGAAGGTTGAGGAGGCTTGACCGGGTCCCGGCCTTAACGCCCGAGGGAATGGAGGACAAACAATCGTTGCGGGAACTGGCGGATGGCCGTTATCTAAATCAAGCTCCAGTTATCACCTACTAGGAACGCTCTGGGATACGCATGAACACCCACTCCATCACTTCGCAACCGCTCTCCCCGATTCCGCCGGATGATCTTCAGCGCAACTTAGCGGTGGCACGGCCCAATGAAGATCAAAGCTTGCCGCACATCGGGTTGGCTGGAGGTACCTACACGATTCTGCTTTCCGGCGACGAGACCGATGGCCGTTATTGCCTGATCGACATGCTCATTCCACCCGACGGAGGGCCGCCTCCCCATCGCCACGATTTTGAGGAATCGTTTACACTCCTCGAAGGCAAGATTGAATTCACCTTTCGAGGCGAAAAATCGGTCCTGCGCGCGGGAGAAACGATAAACATTCCTGCCAACGCGCCTCATTCGTTCGTCAACTCATCGAATCAAAGGGTACGCTTGCTTTGCATCTGCTCCCCCGCCGGTCAGGAAGAGTACTTTTCGCAAGTGGGTGTTTCCGTGGTCAGCCGGACGTCGGTGGCTCCTAAGCTCGATGAGGTCGCACAGGCTGCCTCTATCGCCAAAGCCATCGAGCTGGCACCTAAATATCGGACGGAATTTCTACAGCCTTAAAACTTTCTGTTAGATGCAACAGATCTTGAGTAACCTGATCGACTCCGAACTGATCAAAGGCTAATTTGGCAGCTTGCCGATCTTTGAGTAGCGAAGCCCACTGTTCAAATGCCGTTTCAAAATCCAGTCGCCGATGGCATATTGGAGGCAAAAACGAGTAAACGGCGCGAGCTTCTCTCCGGGGCTCAGAGACTCGTGTTTACTGACGTGCATCCCTAGGCGGGCGAACTGCGGATATCGACGAAGTGGAGAGGGCGTTGTAGGATGATGAATGGCAGATACTAAGACCGCTATTGAGCAGGCTTACTCCGCATTCAACAAGCGGGACATCGACGGTGCACTAGCACTGATGACGCAAGACGTGAGTTGGCCCAAGGCTTCGGAGGGCGGCAGGGTTGTCGGGAAGGAAGAGGTCCGCGCCTATTGGACTCGACAATGGCGTGAGTTCGATCCCCATGTCGAACCGCTTGCAATGAGCGATGAAAACGGAGGCAAGACCCGCGTCAGGGTGCACCAACTCGTCAAGAGTCTTCAAGGCGACGTTCTTTCGGACAGCGAGGTCCTGCATGTCTTTACTCTGAACAACGGTCTTATTGAAGCCATGGACCTCGGTGATGAAGCCGACTCTAGCGATAGTCCGTCTGCAGCGTTCGCCCACTGATCCTAATTAGCTAGAAACGACGACACTCGGCAGGCGAAGCAAAGAGGAACGCCATGACGACAATCGGATCAAGTTTATTCCAAGGACTGCCACTGCCATTCAGGTGTGAATAGGACGCGAGTAAAAGATTGATCGTGAGACCAGCATAAACCCACTCAGTCAATCGAGGCACAATGGGAATCAGAAGGGCCCACGCCACCAAGGATGTGGGTCACGGCAATCAGAGGGATGATATAGAGCGGGTATCCGAGCTCCTGATTGGCAATCCTCCATTCGTTTTTCTTAGAAAATCGAAGCTTTACCGGGTTCATTTGAGGCAGGACCGGCCAGATCAGTCTTCCAAGAACTGTCGCTATTGTCATGCCGGTGATGAAGCCAACAAATTTATCAATGATCGTGTGCGTCGGTACCGGCTGTTGTGGGTTGAGTCCGCCAAAGACAAAAATGATCAGCAATCCAATCTGCATCCGAAAGTTAATGCCCGCACTTCCAGCAGTCATGAAGCCGAATACGAACGTCATAAGAAATAACGCAAGGTTCATCGCCGGATAGTCTGCTAGAAATGGCGTGACAAGAATGAGGCGATCCCGCGATCGCGTTCGTAACGGGTGCGGCGATTGAGCAAAAAGCAATTGACCCGGTCGCGCTGAAGGCTCGGCGAAGGCGGAGGTTACGGTTTATCGTCGGCATTCTCCGGCTAGAGGCCAAAGGCAACTTCTATGCCGCGCGCTTGCCGAAGATAGTTTCACACAATTGCACTTAGGGGAAAATGACTAATAACTTCGTGTCTTAGTTGCATTCGAGTGAGATTGAGTTTCGGTCCGCCGTTTCAAATTGAGAGTCTGACGTCCCAGTTTGGGACGATTAGTCAATAAACCGGAAAGACGCCGGGAACGCGAGAAGGGACGGTGTTCTTTTTATTGGGAAAGCAACAGGTAATTTAGAATGCTCCTCCTCCGAACGCTTCGAATAGACAACGGGGCAGATAGGCAGTTACCTGTTGCTTTCCCAATAGAGTTGAGGCATTTCCTATTGGTAACGCAAATGAACGTCATACGGAAGCAGGCCGCATGAGAACAAAAAGGGATGTCCAGCCAGGAACGTTGGCCCTGATGATTCTGAAGACCCTTGATTTACTGGGACCCCTGCACGGGTATGGCATCGCCCGGCGCATCGAGAAGATTAGCGGCGACCTGCTTTCGGTTAACCAAGGCACCCTTTATCCTGTTTTGCTGAGGCTGGAGCAGGAGGGTGCCATTGCCTCGGAGTGGGCCCCCTCAGAAAACAACCGCCGGGCGCGATTTTATCGGCTCACGCGCGCGGGACACAAACTCCTCGCAGCCGAGAAGCGTGACTGGGAGCAGACCGCGGCGATCATCGCGCGCTTCTTTGATGTAAAACCGGGAGAGCTGGCATGAGAGCTTTGCAGCGGTTATTCACCCGGGTCCTCAATTTCCCGAGCAGAGGCCGTGGCGACGAACGGCTTAGAGAAGAGATTAAATCGCACCTAGTGGCCCAGACTGAAGATAATATCCGCGCCGGTATGACTCCCCAGGAAGCACACCGGCAGGCCCGATTGAAGTTCGGGTCGGTGGAGGCGGTTCGAGGCGATTACCACGCCGCGGCGGGCGTGCCATTCCTGGATGGTTTGTTATTTCTTCCGTACTCCATGCGACAGCTTCTCAAGTCGCCAGGATTTACGATTACCGCTATCGTGATCCTCGGCTTTAGCATTGGCTTGAGTACGGCTATCTATAGCCTAATCGATGCGGTTATCCTAAGACCGTTGCCGTCTCCGAACTCTGAACGGCTGGTCGAAGTTTGCGAACCGCACCAACATCACCCTTTCAGTGTATTCGACTATCCTGATTACATCGATATGGCGGCTGAGCAGCACACTTTCGACGCGCTGGCATTGGAGATGGATAGGACTGTCGATCTGCGTACCAACGGCGAAGCGCAATTGCTGGAAGCCGGTTTTGTGTCGCCCAGCCTGTTCAAGGTCACTGGCTTGCCGGTGATTCTTGGCCGGGTATTTACTGAGGAGGAAGATATCCCAAACGGACCGTTGCTGGCAGCGCTTAGCGAGCGTTGTTGGCGAAGCCGGTTTCAGTCGGATCCGAATATTATCGGCAAGAATGTCATTCTTAGTGACCTAAATGTGCAAGTGATCGGAATCGTGCCATTGCAGATGGATGATTGGGGGCCACCGGGTATCGATGTTTACCTGCCCATTCACACGCTTGCCACTTTCCACCTGCTCGCGAACGACCGGTTCGCGGCCCGAAGCGATCACCTTTTCACTTGCTTCGGCCGGTTAAAGGAGGGCGTCAGCGTTGCTCAAGGAGAGGCGGACCTCAAGACGATTCAGAGTAACTTATTGATTCATTACCCCGATGTGAATCGAGGCCGTAGCCTGCAGGTTTTCCCGCTCCTGGGCTTTATCGTGAATGACTATGCAGCGACGATCTGGCTATTAGCAGCCGCGGTTGGTGTGCTATTGATCGTGTCTTGCCTAAACATCGCGAACCTCCTGTTCGCTCGCGGTTTATACAGACGGCGCGAGATCATGATACGAGCTACGCTCGGTGCGTCCCGGTGGCAGATCGTTAGTCGGCTATTATTGGAAACGGGCTTGTTAGCGGCAATCGGCGGACTTGCCGGCATTGGAATTGCCAGCGTCTGTGTCTGGGGCACCAAAAGCTTAATTCCGACAGACCTCTATCGATTGCAGGAATTGCAAGTCAACTGGAACGCAACGGGCTTTACTTTTTGCGCCATTATCATTGCTGCATTGGTTGCGGGGCTGCTGCCGGCTTGGGGTCTTTCTCAAGTGACATTAGCCCCTGCGCTTCAGGGTGAAGGGGGCCGGACCGGGACCGCTGGACCTCATCGCCACCGAATCCAGACCGGTCTGGTCACAGCGCAGGTAGCGCTTAGCTGTATTTCGCTGGTCGCAGCCGGCCTTTTGATCCGTAGCTTTTATGCGACTCAAACTGTGGAGCTCGGATTCAAGCCGGACCATCTATTTAAGGCGAGAATCAGTTTAACCAGCGTCAAGTATGAAAGCGACGAAGCCAAAACCGTTGGATTCTGGGATGAGTTGCTAACGAAAATTCGCCAAATACCGGGCGTCACGGACGCGGCAATAAATGAGAACCCTCCGCTGAACGGGGCTCGCTGGAACGTCAGTCCGTTCATCGTGGACGGTCAGCCTAAGCCTGAGCCTGATCAGGAACCGGTACTGATCACGAACGTTGTTTCTTCGGGGTATTTTCGTGCGATGCAAATACCGATCATGCAGGGCCGTGATTTCAGCGCGGAAGACACAGCTGGCAAACCGGATATTGTCATTGTGAATGCACCTCTGGCGGAGCACTTTTTCCCGGGTCAAAATCCGATCGGTAAATCGATCCGCACTTTCTACACAGGGGGAAAGCAATGCACAATTGTGGGGATCGTTCCGTATGTTTTTGATCGCGCGCCCGGTGAAGAAGAAATACCGTTCCAAGCCTACCAGCCGTACGCGCAATTGGCTCCGAGCACCGAGGACCTGATCATCCGTTCGGATCTTAGTCCGGCCGGCTTGATGGCAGCTGTCCGGCAAGCCGTTTCTTCCGTTGATCCCGGCGTCCCGATCTACGACGCATACCCTTATGACCAGATGATCGCCAAACAGTTCGTTACCCGCAGACTGAGCACACTTCTGGTCGCTTTGTTCTCAGGCGCGACGTTGTTTCTGTCAGCGGTCGGACTCTACGGTATTCTTTCCTATTTTGTCGGGCAAAAGAGTCGAGAGATTGGTATCCGAATGGCTTTGGGAGCGCAGGCGGTCAATATCGTGAGGCTCGTCGCCGAACAAGGTTTGCGGCCTGTAACGGTCGGCTTAATGACCGGTATTCTCGCTGGGCTATTGCTCGCCCGGTTTATCCAAACCCTCCTCTACGGGGTGTCCGCTTACGATCCGTTGACGTTGGTGTTGACGATTCTCGTGCTTGGGATGGTCACACTACTCGCTTGTCTATTACCAGCGGTGAGGGCGATACAAATTAACCCAACGAGGGTTCTAAACGAGTAATCCGCATCAAAGGTTTACTCACGGCAAACGCGTTGAGCATGTTCCGATGAACACTGATATCTGTTTCTATCCCGGGAACGGATGAGAAAGCGTTGCAGCTTGAAGTGGAGCGTTCCAGAGCGGCATGGCTAAGTGCATGGGCGGTGCTAGGAATTGAGGGCATCTTGACGGGGCTGGCCAGGAGCTACCAAAACCGGCAGAGAAGGTTTTGTGAAAGAGGGAGCCGCCCGAGTAGCCTTTCGTGGCCCGAGCGCTCCCCAGGTTCGACAATCTCCAGTTTTGAAATTCTACTCTCGGTATCGACGTTCCTTACTTTTCTTTATCTGACAGGCCGTACATGTTCTACAAACCAGGAGTAAAGCTCGTGGTTCTCGTAGACATCAAGAATGTCGTGGTCGCGGCCGGGTAGCACCGTGAATCGAACGATGTTGCCGATGGCTTTCAACGCGTCGATCAGCGCTTGGTCACCACCAATCGGTACTAGACTATCCTTGGCGCCATGAAAGGCCCAGATCGGCATGTCTTTAAGTCTGGTCGCCCAAGCGGTCACCGTGAACGGCGCGCTCATTGGTGCGATCGCAGCAAATCGTTCCGGGTGTCTATATGCTAGATACCAGGTGCCAAACCCACCCATGCTGTGCCCGGTCAGGTAGACTCTGGCCGGGTCAACCGCATAGGCCTTTTCCACTTCGTCCAAGAGGGCGATCAGCGCCTCGGTGTCGGTCCAGTATTCTCCCTCAGGACACTGTGGAGAAAGCACGATAAACGGAAAAGATTTGTCTTTCTCAACAAGCGCTGTGAGCCCAAATCCCGGCTCCCTCAGCTTTTCGATATCATCGCCCCGGCGTGATCCCCCGTGAAGATACATAATCAACGGCCATCTCTTTGGTTCGCCGTCGTGATAGCTATCGGGAATGAACAGTAGATACTTGATGTGTACCGATCGAGTAATAGTGCTCTCAAATTCTTGCGAGTGTTGCCCAGGGGTTGATTCTGCGAGAGACACCGCGGGGAGCAGCAAAGCGAGCAATCCAAAAATTAATGGTGTAAGCATCGAGGCAGGATTCCTTGAGAAAACGCTGGTGGGCGGTTCTCGCGTCCATTATTGCTGCCGAAATTAGCGCCGCAACTTTCTTAGGTGCTCCCGGCGGCATTTATCCTCATCGGAATTCTGTTGTCCGTCTTCTACTAAATCAATGTCGACCCAAATCTTCCAACGGAAGGCCGCGAAGTATTCCCTTATTTTATTTTGCATGTGATGCCGGCTGGATTGAGAGGCCTTGTAGTGGCTGGGATCTTAGCAGCAACGATGGGCTCCCTCAGCACAGCATTGAACGCCTTGGCTACAAGCTTCTCTAGAGACTTCGTCATCCCGCGAATGCGAATGGACCTGACAGAAGGCGCCCGGGTCCGAGTGCTACGATGGAGCACGTTGTTTTCGCGTTACTCATCATTGCCGTTGGAATCGCAACTGCTTGGTATGTGTCTTACAATCCGGCGGTCCGAATCATTCCGCTCGTATTGGGTGTGATAGGTTATACTTTTGGCTCGCTATTGGGAGTCTTTCTGGTCGGAGTGTTCACTCGAACGCGAGGGAACGATTTCGGTAACATAACCGCGATGATAACGGGTTTTCTAGTGGTCGGTTATCTCAGTGGAGTGGATCTGATGCTTCTCGATAGCTTTTCACCGCTATCTGGCGGCGTCCGAAAGAGAGACTTGATCATCGCATTCCCTTGGCGTGTCACAGTTGGTTGTATCGTCACGACCCTCGTCGCAATGCTCTTTCCAAGCCGAAAGACCTCGGCAGCCAGGTCGTCCAGGTCAACGAAGTCCTGACTACTCCATGATCGACCCAGATGAACGGACGCCGCTCGTTCGACCGCCTGACGAACTGCAAAGTCGGTAAGGGGATGAACAGGCATGTGGGTAGACATCGATCGTTACGCTGACGGGCCTGCGCAGGGCTGCTTGACCGCTACCTGGCCTACTGCATTTACAAACGCGGTGATGAGCGGGTGCCGCTTACCTTCCAATGCGCGGCGTTCCGGTTGATACTGGGTCGCGATGAAAAACGGATGATCGAAAAGTTCGATCACGCGGATTTCACCGTCTTGGTCCAAACCCGAGATCCGAATCGCACTATTATCGAAAAGTTGGGCACAACCCCGATTGAACCCGAATCCGCAGTTATAAATCTCTTCGATCTCGGTGGTCCCATAAATCTGGGCAACCTTCGTTCCGGGTTGCAGGATGAGTCTTCCAGTAGTCGCCTCCAATCGGCAGGCGAGTGCGGTGATTAAAGGGAGCTCGGCGTCCGGGTTTGATTCCATATGATCGGCGTTGATCAGCCCGAGAACCGATCGAGCGTACTCGATAACCGCATGCTGGAACCCGCCGCACGTGCCGAGAAATGGGCATCGGGTTTCCCGAGCGAATCGGATAGTGCGCAGCGCGCCATCCATGTCCCGATAGGGGCTACCGGGAACGCACCAGAAACCTGCAAACGCCTCCAACACCTTTTCGGGTGCAGTCCGTAAGTATTCAGTTGGCATCCAGTCCGCTGAAATCGAAAAAGCGCAGTCGGAAGCAGCTAACTCCAGAGCCAGAGGAATAGCACGATGAGCGACGACTTGCGGGTCGAAATCTCCAATCAATCCGATACGATAAACTGGCATTAAAGCTCTTATCATTAGTGACAACCCCGATCAAATCTCATCCACGTTGGGCAAACCCTAGTTAGTTAGGATGTACCCAAGCAGCTTGGGTTGATGCGCACCGGCTGAAGTTTAAGGTAGGTTAGCGAGCGCCATACCCACTCCATTGGGCCGAACCGGAATGCACGCAGCCAAAGCGTGCTCCCGATGAAATTGATCATCCAAATAACGAGGACAACGTAATTGTATTGGTAGTACTCGAGTTTGCCATAGAGCTTCCACGGTCCCCAGAGAAAGAGAAATTGGCACAGGAGACTGGTGAGGAGATAATTGCTGAGCGCGGTTCTACCCACTGCAGCTAGCATCGATTGAAAGGTTCGGAACACACCGCGTTTAACAAGCAACAGGATTATCGATAGGACGGCAAGTCCAGCCGCCTCGCGATTGAGAAAATAAGGAATGCAGATCCATTCATCGACGGACAAAACAGAAAACCCGCCGGTATAAGCCTGCCAGATGCCAATGACGTACAGGGGAGCTGCCACTACAAATCCAAGCGCAGCCGTCCAGATATAGGTTACATAAGATTTCTCGGCGGTTAGGAAACCGAATTTGAAAAGACCCATACCAATGAGCATCGCGCCAAGGACCGTGGTACCGCGGAAGAAACGGGTTAAAGCGGCCCGAGCTCCCAGATAGTCTTCAACCCGATGAATAACACCGACAAGGTAAGTTTCATGGGCGACCGCCATCGAAGCATCGATACTTTGCTGAGTTATTTTCTGGGAGTTTATCCGCGCGGTCCAATCCCGGTGCGCTTGCTGTTGCTCAGGCGTCAGCGGTTGACCGGCTCGTTCCCGGGCGTCGGCGACGGCAGCTTGTCTGCTGAGGTTGAAATCGTTAGTGGAGCCGAGCCAGAAAAACAAAGCGATCGTGGCGAGCGGAACCGAGATGCAGGTACCAGTGATAAACAAGGTTTTTGCTTTCAGTTTGCGGCAGGGGTACAGCATCAGAACGCCGAATAGGCCATAGTCAAAGAGGACGTCTCCCGACCAAATGAGAATCCCATGCAAAAGTCCAAACAGCGCCAGCCATAGGTTGCGACGCAGATAGATATCGGCGATCTGCTGGCCGGCACCCCGCCGCTCAGCCCGAGTAGTCATTAAGACAACGCCCGCACCGAAAAGCATGCAAAAGAGGAAATTCATTTTCCCCTCAACGAAAATCCACTTCAGTATCAGAATGACGAGGTGAAGCTGGGCGAGCGGACCGGAAAATGCGGCTATGGGTGTGCCTATGGGAACGTCATGTAATGCCTCCGGAGCCGCGAAATCTTCTATGTTGGCTAAAAGGATACCCAGCAAGGCGACTCCTCGAATCACATCTAAGCTGAAGATACGATCTTTGAGCGCTACGGGTGCCGGAAGAATCAGCGACTCTGTTTCTTCACTTACTATTGTCGGCTTGCCTTCCGCGCTAGCCAAAGAGCCCGTCCCAGTGTGCCAAACTGCTCGGCAATCACAAGGGGTGAGTGATTGGGAAGCATAACACCGCCTGCACCAACACGGATGGTCGAGGTCTTCCCAGCGATGTGACCGATGATCACGGGCGTCGCCGCACTCGCTACTGAGGGCTGCCCCTGATGCTCGACGACCCAAAAGCGCTTGAACCGGAGCGCCTCGGCCTCGCAAGCCAGATCAACCACCTGTTGAAGTGCCTCGCGCGGTGTTTCGCCGGAACGTACAGGAGCGAAGTCAAGGACGGAGAAGGGAATTTGGCCGGTCATTCAATTACGTCCGATGAGGTCAAAAGCATTAACATCAAAGTTCAGGGACTATGCGTTTTTTTGTCCGAGCTGTCGTAATCGTGGTTTTAACTAAGCAGCTCTTAGTCTCCGCCCCAGGCCCTCGAGTGCCGAAAACGCGACCGAGGACAGACCCGGATTACGTTCAACTAACAGGCCGATGACTCACTCTTCTGAAATGGTAAGAGCTGCTCGGGAGGCGTGGCGGCTTGTTTGCCCGCAAACATATCAAACAGCTCCTCTGTTGCCTCAGCAATAGATCCCGCATTGGCGATTCCCGCATTGGCGAAGACGACGTCAAGGCAGCCAAATTGCTCCGTAATAGTATTGAAGACTGTCTCGCGCACCTTGGCGTCTCGCACGCCGGCTTGAAAAGCGAGAAGATTATTCCCTAAATCCTTGGCTACAGCATCTAGGGTATTACTTTGCGTGTTGTTTTGACAGCGAGTACGGCTAGGAACCTATGAGAGCTTGCGCATCGCTCATGGCTTTTTTAATGGTGGCCAAAATTTGCCTCGCCGGGTCGTCTCCACCGGAAGTCGGAACGCAGGTGATGGTGGTGACGGCGCAGCACTGGGCTACCGATGCCGGCTATAACATCCTCAAACGGGGTGGTAACGCCATTGATGCGGCGGTAGCGATTGGCTACGCGCTAGCAGTTGTCCATCCAGCCGCCGGGAATCTAGGCGGTGGCGGATTCATGACCATCCACCTGGCAAACGGCAAAAACACCTTTATCAATTTTCGGGAAAAAGCCCCGTTGCGAGCGACGCCAAACCTGTATCTGGACTCTCAAGGAAATGTCATACCGGGGCTGAGTACCATCGGATATCTAGCTGTCGGTGTTCCCGGCAGCCCGGCTGGACTGGAATATGCCCGGCAGCACTATGGTACGCTCAGTCGGGAAGCCCTCATGGCTGCAGCCATTAAATTGGCTCAAACCGGATTTATTTTAGAACCGGGAGATGTCGATATCCTATCCCGAGAGACATCTCAGTTCCGAAACCAACCTAACATCGCCGCAATCTTCCTTAAGAACGGTCAACCATACGGCGTTGGAGATCGATTAATTCAACGCAACCTTGCCGCGACGCTTCGACAACTCTCTCACGATGGACCCTCGGTTTTCTATCGCGGAGCGATTGCGGACAAAATGGTTGCGGCCAGCAATGCGAACGGTGGCATTCTATCGAAGGAAGACTTTGCTCAATACACCGTCGCGGAACAAAAACCAATCGTCGAATCTTATCGCGGCTTTGATATCATCTCCTCGCCACCACCGAGTTCTGGCGGGACCTGCTTGTGCGAGATCCTCAATATTTTATCCGGTTACCCCATGGGTGAGTATGGCTATCACTCGGCTAAATCGGTTCATTTCATGATCGAGGCGATGCGCCACGCCTACGTAGACCGGACGGTACTCGGCGATCCCGACTTTGTGCAGAATCCCTTGGACCATATATTGTCGTCCAGTCACGCCGCCGAAATACGCGCGGCCATCGACCCGGTCAACGCGACTCCTTCCAAGGATTTGGCATCTGGAAACCCGCCGCATGAAGGAATTCACACGACCCACTATTCGGTGATCGATCGATACGGAAACGCAGTTGCTGTCACCTACACAATTAACAGCTACTTCGGAGCCAACCGTATTGCCGGAGACACTGGCTTTTTCTTGAACAATGAGATGGATGATTTCGCGGCAAAACCCGGGGTGCCCAATCAATATGGACTGGTTCAGGGAGTACAAAACACCATTGCACCAGCGAAACGACCATTGAGTTCAATGAGCCCAACGATCGTATTAAAGCAGGGGACACCCTTTCTAGTTACCGGTAGCCCAGGCGGCTCTCATATTATCACGATCACGCTAGAGACGATCATGAATGTGATTGACTACAACATGGATATTCAGAGTGCCGTCGATGCTCCGCGGATTCATCATCAATGGTTACCTGATCTTGTTTATCTCGAGCCGTACGCTCTTTCAGCCGATACCCAATCTGCGCTGGAGCAGGCCGGATATCATTTCTCGGTTCAATGGCCTTGGGGTTCGTCTCAAAGCATTGAGATTCCCTTTCAAGATCTTCACTCAGGTCCGGAGGCGGCGCCGGGCCAATCCCCAGTTGGCGCAACGCTATTGAAAGGATTTAGGTACGGAGGTTGGGACCACCGGAGCCCAGCAGGCTCGGCTCGAGGCGAAGAGTCAGACAGATTATCTGTGCCGCTACTCAATCCGGGTGATTGAGTAGATTAACTCCCAGCCAACGATAGTGAGTTTTCTACCCATCGATCTGATGTATTATAACGCTCTCTATAACTCAGTAGAGATCCATCAGCGGATCCACCATTTTACCGGATTAACTATCGGGGTTGGTGGTAATGACACCTAATGGGTCGGAGTTTCTTCATCCTTCTGCAAGGGGCGGTGGCACCAGAACGCAAGATATGATCGGTCGGGCCTTCATCAACATATCCGTTGCGTTGGTAAAATTTCACAGCGTTGAGCGAAGCATCGCATGTTAACTGAGTGGCTGTCTTAAAGGCGAGCTTTTCAAGTTCTTTGAGTAATTTCTGACCAACGCGGCCAACCGGGTTTGGCTTTACATAAAGAGCACGTAATTCTTCCTTCGCAGGAATGGCAATAGCATAGCCGATAAGTTCGGTCTGTAGTTCTGCGACAATCACTATAAATTCTGGATTTGAGATTTCCTGCTCGACACGCGCAACTCGGTTAGATGTTGCTCCCGGAGCCCACTCTTCCAATTGGGTCTGGGAATAATAGGTTCCAGCCCGTGAAAGAACGGCCTCACGATGAAGCCGCATCATCGCTGTTGCATCCTGTACACGGGCAGGTCGAATGCTCAGCATTATCTATGTATAGATCGTCTTAATCTTGAAGACTATCTCGGAGGTGGACCGACGCCGAGGTTATTCCAGGCCATTGGGTGTCACTTGGCGAATTATTGGCATCTTCTTTTCCACGCTATTTGGCGTATGATGCGCGGAATCGAAGAGGCTGATCAATATGAACGCCATGGCTTCGCTGTCCTCGTCGGGCAAATCACTCTCTCGGAAGGGATAACATTCGCACTGGTGTGACGGCCATCCTTCCGCATGGAGGAATTTGTTTCAGGAAAAAGTGCCTGCCGGGGTTTTTGTAGGAAACGGATTTGGCAAACTGGCTGGCAGTACGCAAATCGCTGAATTGGGCAATCTGAGCCTGAGCGCTTCCGGGCGGCGAAATCCGTACTTTTGCGGAATCCGACTAGTTTTCTCTGACATCAAGATCGATTCTAACAGCATTCAAGGGGTCAAGAATGAGAGTCAACTGGCTTCCGGCCGCTCGTGCTTTTACCAAACTCGACAAAAAAGGACGAGTGTTCGACAACCGGGTTGAGAGTATTCCGAAGTTTCCAGGCAATAATGTTGTTTAGAGAGCGCCGCGCGGTTCGAAGGGACTCACGTGGATAGAAACGAAATAGCCAAGCTAAGTCGTCATTTGGAAGAGTTCGCTCTGCCTCGAGCTGTGGCGGATTTAGCCGAACAACGGTTTCTAGCATGGAATCGAGCTTTCCTGGAGCGAACCGGCTATTCTGAAGAAGAGCTTCGGGTTTTGCGGCCCGGGCAAGTCTTTATCCAGAACGAGCAACATTCCTTTCCTGGCGAAGCAGCGGGAGATCCCAGAGCGAACTTTTGTGCAATCGCAGTCCGAACGACAAAGAACGAGGCGGCATTGCCAGGTCATTTGATGAAGTCGAAGCATAACCTGGGTTACTTGATGTTGGAAGAGCTTAACCCCGAGCTTCCCGCCAAGTTCGAGCAGGGACGGTTGGTCGGAAAGGAACAGGAGCGCGTGCGGATTACACAAATATTTCACGAAGAGCTGGCGCCAAGTCTGATGGCGGTTGTTTTCAATCTTGAATTGTTAGAATTGAAGCTTGAAGCGGCCGGCTCGCCCCATTTGCGACAAGCGATTCAGGCAGCTCAGTTGCTTTCGGAAACGACCGAGAAAATAACGGAAACCTTGAAAGGCTAAAACACGAACCGGTAAATGAGTTCTGCCTTCCTCATCTTGGACTTGATAGGAAGGAACGCCGGTCTTAAGTGCGAGCCCAACGCCCGAGGTTCCATCCAGCCAGAATTTAATGACCGTGAAGAAGCGGTCGGGCAGCTTGCTCTGCCGTTAATTAACTTCTGCCTGCGGTTGCAGAAGCTGAAAACGCGGGATTCCATTTTCATCCACGGCGACAACTTCACCATCGAGAATGGTCGAGCGCAGCTTTAGTTTAGAGACCGCGGTCGCAACGGCCGGAAACTTCGCTTCCAATGCCAGGCCGTTTCGAGACCATTACACCTGTGAGAAAAACCGGGAATCAGAACGGCGATGGGTATTTAGTGCGAGTCAAGCCGAGATTTGGGGATAGATTCGCTCCCAATGAAAAAACTATACATTGGTTTAGCGATGGTGTGCGCAAGCGTTCAGGGGTGGGGGATGATGCCGGGCGTTAGCGAAATCGGACGGCATTTTCGATCGATTCCAACGATTGAGAATGCAGAAAAAAACCTTGGTCTGCCTGAATTTAATGTCTTGGGTGTACCGGTACAGCTGCTGGCGCCAGGCATGCCCGTCCGGCCTCCAATGCTCGCTCCGGGAATGCCAGTCAGGCCACCGAGAGAGTTGTGCTAAGAAGGTGGCAGTTTGCCAAAGACCTGGCCGAGCCAGCCTCAGGCTCGGCCAGAGCATCATGGCTCGATACA
>Ga0185299_10001010_pt1 | contig 63226 bp, 66 predicted proteins | sample PaiPotPPA55metaG_FD_128002 | JGI IMG/M metagenome (GOLD analysis project Ga0185299, IMG submission 128002) | Iron sulfur acid spring bacterial and archeal communities from Banff, Canada, to study Microbial Dark Matter (Phase II) - Paint Pots PPA... ... | reverse complement strand
ACCGATGGCGCCCACAGCGCCGAAACTCAGGAGACGACCATGTTACGCAAACTCTCGCTTGCTGCAGTTGCCGCGGTTTCGCTAGGCGTGGCCGCGCTGGCGCCGACCTCCGCCTCGGCCTGGGGTGGTTGGCATGGCGGATGGCACCGCGGCTGGGGCTGGGGGGGTCCGCGCTTCTTCGTCGGCGGCCCGGCCTATTATGGATACGGTTATGGTTACGGCGGCTGCTATGTGCGGCGGTTGGTTCCGACGCCGTGGGGACCGCGCTGGCAGCTGGTAAACCGCTGCTATTGATCCGAAACGCCATGAGGACGTCAAAAGGCCCCGGTCCTGTAACGACCGGGGCTTTTTGCCTGATCCGATCATGGACAGCTTGCAATCTTCATTCGAATTTTACCAAAAAGGCGCGGAATTGATCCACGATCGGAAACAAATTCGCTCCCCGTTACTTAGTTTGGCGTCACCACGTTGAACCAAGCGGCCAGGAGCGGAACTCGTCATGAACAGCCGAATCACCGACGACAGCGAACCGATCGATCGCGAGACCTGCCGATCGATCCGCGACGCAGTGGGCGAACGGCTGCAGCAGAGCCTTCGCCCGGAGACCTCGCATCTATCGGCCGACCTCCAGCATCTGATCGACGAATTGCGCAGGCGCGACGAAGATGGCAGCCGCGGGGTGCCTAATTAGCCTGAAAATTGCGCAATACGAGCCAGTGGGGACGCTGTTTCGCCCGATCCAAATATACGGGTTGCGTTTTTCGGCGCCTGCGGTGAAAAGCCCGCATGCTTTCAATCACCGACATTTCGGTCCGGATTGCCGGGCGGCTTTTGATCGATCATAGCTCGGCTCAGATCGTGCCCGGCGCTCGCGTTGGCTTCGTCGGCCGCAACGGGGTCGGCAAGTCAACGCTGTTTCATGCCATCCGCGGCGAATTGCCCACCGAAACCGGCACCATCGCGATCCCCCCACGCTGGCGGGTCGGCAGCCTCGCGCAGGAAGCTCCCGATGGCCCGGAAAGTCTGATCGAGGTCGTATTGAAGGCCGACCTCGAGCGCGAGGCCCTGATGCGCGAAGCGGAGACCGCACACGATCCCATTCGCATCGCCGACATTCAAACCCGGCTGGTGGACATTGACGCCCATTCCGCCCCCGCGCGTGCTGCCGCGATCCTCAGCGGCCTCGGATTTTCCGCCACCGATCAGGGCCGATCCTGTTCGGAATTTTCCGGCGGCTGGCGCATGCGCGTCGCGCTCGCCGCGACGCTGTTTTCCGCGCCGGACCTGCTGCTGCTCGACGAGCCCACCAACTATCTCGACCTTGAGGGCACGCTTTGGCTCGAAGATCATCTGGCGAATTATCCGCGCACCGTGATCGTCATCAGCCACGATCGCGACCTCCTCGATACGTCGGTCGATCAGATCCTGCACCTCGATCGCGGCAAGCTGACGCTCTACAAGGGAACCTACTCGTCGTTCGAAGAACAACGCGCGACGCGCGAAATGCTGGACGCCAAGCACGCAAAACGCCAGGCCGATGAGCGCAAGCGGCTGCAGGCTTTCGTCGATCGCTTCAAGGCCAAGGCCTCGAAGGCCCGCCAGGCCCAGTCCCGCGTCAAGATGCTGGAGAGGATGAAACCGGTGACCGCGCTGGTGACGCAGGACGTGCGCGAAATCTCGTTTCCGGTGCCTGAGAAGACGCTGTCGCCGCCGATCATCGCGGTCGACGATGTGTCGGTCGGCTACGATCCGAAACGGCCCGTCCTCAATCGCGTCACCTTGCGCATCGACACCGAGGACCGCATCGCCCTGCTCGGCTCCAACGGCAACGGCAAATCGACGCTGGTCAAACTGCTCGCCAGCAAGCTGGCGCCGTTCTCCGGTCATGTCACCCGCGCGGAGAAACTCTCGGTCGGATATTTCGCGCAGCACCAGGTCGACGAACTCAACCTCGACGGTTCGCCCTACGATCACGTTCGCAAGTTGATGCCGGAGGCGCCCGAAACCAAGGTGCGCGGCCGCACCGGCGCGATCGGCTTTTCGGGCAAGGCCGGCGACACCCTCGTCAGGAGCCTGTCGGGTGGCGAGAAAGCGCGCCTGCTGCTCGGGCTTGCGACCTTCTTCGGCCCCAACATGATCATTCTGGACGAGCCCACCAACCATCTGGATATCGACAGCCGCGCTGCGCTGGCGGAAGCGATCAATGATTTTCCGGGCGCGGTCATCATGGTCTCCCATGATCGTTATCTGATCGAGGCCTGTGCCGACCAGTTGTGGGTCGTAGCCGATCACACCGTCACGACCTATGACGGCGACCTCGATGATTATCGCCGGATGGTGCTGTCAGCGCGCGGCATGCGCGCCAATTCGCGCGACCGCGGCAGCAATAACCGCGACAAGCCTCAGCGCAACACCGCGGAAAAGCGCGTACCGCTGAAGCAAAAGATTTCAAACGCCGAAGCCGAGATCGCGCGCATCAGCGGCATCATCGCCAAGATCGATACCGCGCTCGCGCTGCCGGATCTGTTCAAGCGCGACCCGAAACAGGCCGCCCAGCTCAGCAAGGCACGCGCGAGTGCGGCGAGCGCCTTGCAGCGGGTCGAGGAAGAATGGCTGACGGCGAGCTCGCAATATGACGAGGCGGCCGGCTAAGCCACCGGAGCGTTTTCGCGCGACGTGGACAGCGGTTCGCGCAAAGAAAATGCGTCAAAACACAGATTAGAGCCCGGTTCAGATTCGATCAGCACCGAGACTCCCGAGGCTGCTTGAACAGCGATCAGGTCGCGGCCGGCTTCTTCTTCGCCTTCGGCTTGGTGGTCTTCGGTTCCGCCACCGGATCGGATCCACGCTCGATCGATGTCAACCGTCCGGCCGTGAAAGTATAAATTCCGGCGCGTTGCCCCCGCGAATAGTTGACGACCGCCACCCGATCGCCACGGTGATTGTTGGAGATATTGACGCTGTCAGGTGCGCCAATTCCACGCACGACATCGCATTCGGTATGGCCGAGCGCGACCGTCCCCGTGGTCGAAGCAGTTGGCGCGGCGGCTGCGCCGTCGGACGAAGCGTTGGCATTTGCCGGTGCGCCGGCGGACGCCATTCCCGGGCAAGAGCCCTCCGCACTGACCAAATCTTCGGAAGTGACGGGTTTGTCGGGGGTCAGGGGCGGCGTTTCAATCGAGACGTTCTTGATGAAAAGCCTGCCACTGCGCGAAAACCACTCCGCATCCTTCGACAAAAGATCGGACGAAAGGATGTCGGACGGCGTGGCTGCACAGCCCGCGATCATGGGGGCAAGCAAAAGCAGCGCCAGCAATGATTTCCGGTGACGGTATTTGTCGCGCACGATTAACTTGGTTCCATCCCACCGCCCTAAGCAGTTGTCCGACCATCACTTTGCGGCACGACCGTGGCTATACGCAAGGTCAGGGCCCGAAACTATAGATTATCATTAATTGCCGAAACCTGCTATTCGCGCCGTTGCCACCGGCCCCGCTCGTCGGCCTGCCAGTAGGTGACCTCAAAACCCCGCGTCTTGCAATCGGTCCAGGCGCTTCGTGCCGCGGCGAGCGCATCGCCATCGTCGCCGTTGAAAACCAAAACGAGCCGATCATAGCCACCGGAGTCCGCCGGCAAGGCGGCGCTGTCGACCAAAAACCTGACATTGGCGCGATTCGGGTTGCTTTCCTCTACCGCCAGCACGATCGGCTGATCCTGTGCGTCGGCGGCGCGCCAGGTAGCGTGCGGCAGGAACGAATCGTCGCGATAGGTCCACAAATGAGCGTCGAGCGCGTCGGCACGCTCCGGCGATGTCGACTGCACGACAACCCGCCAGCCGCGCTCCAGCGACTTTTCGAGCAAAGGCGGCAGGACGCTTTCCAGCGTCATACCCTGCAGATGGTAGAATAGAGCTTCCGTCATCCGGTTTAAGCTATTTCCTGGCTTCGTAATACTCCGCGACCAGCCGCTCCAGCAGCCGAACGCCATAGCCCGACCCCCAGCTTTGATTGATCTCGGTTTTCGGCGCGCCCATCGCCGTTCCCGCGACATCGAGGTGGGCCCAGGGTGTTCCGTCGACAAAGCGCTGCAGGAACTGCGCTGCGGTGATCGATCCGCCGTTGCGGCTGCCTGTGTTTTTCATGTCGGCGAATTGCGAATCGATCTGCTTGTCGTATTCCGGGCCAAGCGGCATGCGCCAGACCCGCTCCCCCGTCGCAAGTCCGACCTTGGTCAACCGTTCGGCCAATTCGTCATTGTTGGAGAACAACCCCGCATATTCGGTGCCGAGCGCAACCATGATGGCACCGGTAAGCGTGGCAAGATCGACCATGAATTTCGGCTTGAACTTTTTCGCCACGTACCAGAGCACGTCGGCCAACACCAGCCGGCCTTCGGCGTCGGTGTTGATGATTTCGATGGTCTGGCCGGACATCGAGGTCACGATATCGCCGGGACGCTGCGCATTGCCGTCGGGCATGTTCTCGACAAGGCCGATGGCGCCGACCACATTGACCCTTGCCTTCCGCGCGGCCAGTGCATGCATCAATCCGACAACGCAGGCGGCGCCGCCCATGTCGCCCTTCATGTCCTCCATGCTTGCCGCGCCCTTGATGGAAATGCCGCCGGTATCGAAACAAACGCCCTTTCCGATAAAAGCCACCGGCTGATCGCCGCGCTTGCCGCCATTCCAACGCATGATCACCGTCCGGCCGGGCTGCGTGGAGCCTTGAGCGACGCCGAGCAGCGCGCCCATTCCGAGTTTCGTCATGGCCTTGACGTCGAGCACCTCGACGCCGACGCCGAGCTTGCGCAACTGGGCCGCGCGACGGGCGAATTCCACCGGGAACAGGACGTTGGGCGGCTCGTTGACGAGGTCGCGCGCGGTGATGACGCCGTCGACAATGTGCGTGGTTGGCGCGAAAGCCTTCCGCGCGGCAGCCACGTCGCCAACAGCGACCGAAACATCGGCGCGCAAGGCGGCCTCCTCGCCCTCCTTTTTCTTGGTCTTGTAGCGGTCGAATTTATAGGCGCGCAGCCGCAGGCCGGATGCGACCGCGGCCGCCTGATCCGGCTTCATGGCGCCCGTGGGCAATTCGGCGACGATCATCACGGCGTCGTTGCCGGCCCGTAGCTTGCCGGCCACCGAGCCCCCAAGTTTGAGAAAGTCGTTGTCCTTGATCTCCGTGAGCTTGCCGACGCCCATCACGATCAGGCGTTTGACCTTAAGACCCTCCGGCGCCAGAATATCGAGCGCGGCGGCACTTTTCCCCTTGAACTGGTTGGTTTCGGCAGCCCGTTTGACCAGGCTGACTGCGGTACCCAGCGTCTTGCGGGTCGCCGCGCCGAATTGCATCGTATCGTCACAAAACACCACGAGGATTCCCCTCGGGGCGGCGGAAAATGGTACGAAGCCGACCTTGACGGCGTCGGTCATGGGAAATCCTCCAAAATCAGGGCTGTCGCTGGGTCTGGGACCCGCCGGCCGGCTGCGAATGTTCTCTTCTCGGCTGCCATGGACATCCGTCAAGAGCAGGCTCCGGCGCACTATGGCCCGTCCGCCGCCGCGCTGCCAAGCGTCCCCGTGGCCGGAGCGCCACATCAGGCGAATTATTAACCATATCGTAAGGGTGCCATGGCCCAGCCATTTTGTTGACGGATCAAAGGGATGGTAGTGAGAGAGTAAGCCAGCTGGAACCATGGCGGCCCGACCAAAGGGGATCCCGATTTCGGGATTGGTCGTGAGCTGCCATTCCGGCGTGCAAGGTGGGATCGTACGGTTAGCGATGGGGTCGATCGACAAATATATCTTTCGCACGACGCTCGCGTCGTTTGCGCTGGTTCTGGTCAGCCTGACGGGGGTGATCTGGATTACGCAGGCGTTGCGCGGCATCGACCTGATGACGAGCCAGGGTCAAACCATCCTGACCTTCCTCGGCGTTACCAGTCTGGTCATTCCGGCGCTGGTCCTGATCATCTCCCCGATCGCATTGATGATTGCGATCTCGCATACGCTGAACAAGCTCGCGACCGATTCGGAAATCATCGTGATGAATGCAGCCGGCTTCTCGCCGCTGCGGTTGTTCCGCCCGTTTATCTACGCCACCGTGGTGGTGGCGGTGATGGTGGCGTTTATCGCCTCCTATCTCGCCCCCGATGGCATGCGCCGGCTCAAGCAATGGGATGCCGAAATCACCGCGGATGTACTGGCCAACATTCTGCAACCCGGCCGCTTCGCCCAGCTCGATCAGAACCTGACCATCCGAATCCGAGAGCGCCAGCCCGGTGGCCTGCTGGTCGGCATCTTCATCGATGACCGGCGTGATCCGAAGGAGCGCGTCAGTATCGTCGCCGACCACGGAACGGTCGTGAAGAACGAAGGCGGTTCGTTTCTGATCCTTGAGGACGGAAATCTCGAACGCTTCGAGGCCGGCAAGCGTGATCCGGCGCTTGTTGCATTTGGCCGCTATGGTTTCGACATGTCGAAATTCTCGAATCAGGGCCACGACGTCGCGCTGGGCATTCGCGAACGCTACCTTTGGGAGCTGCTCTCGCCGGCGCCGGACGATCCGGTCTACAATCAGTTGCCGGGACAATTTCGCGCCGAGCTGCATGACCGATTCATGGCGCCGATCTATCCGTTTGCATTTGCGGCCCTCACCTTTGCCTTTCTCGGCGCGCCGCGCACGACGCGCCAAAGCCGAAACTTTTCGATCGGCGGTTCGATTCTCGCCGTTTTCGGGCTGCGCATGGCGGGATTCGCCTGCTCGGTCATGGCGGTTAAATCGCCGCTCGCTCCGATCGTTCAATATCTGATGCTGGCCTTGGCGATCGGCGCCAGCCTTTGGATCATCATCGGGGGAATCGTCATAGAGCCGCCGGCTGCGTTGATGGAAGCCATCAACAAATCGAACGCGCAACTGCTGCGGCTGTTCGGGCGGCCCGCCACCGCATGAGCATGATGACCAACACACTTGGACGCTATTTTGCCGGTCGCTTTGTGGTTTCGGCGCTCGGTGTGTTTGCCAGCATCTTCGTGCTGCTGGTGCTGGTCGATTACATCGAAATGGTCAGGAAGACGTCGGGGCTGGTTGATGCTTCCGCAATCATGGTCGCGGAAACCTCGCTGTTCCGCGTGCCCCAACTGCTCGAAAAGATGATGCCGTTCTGCATCCTGATCGGTGCGATGACCTGCTATTTGGCGCTTTCGCGGCGGCTTGAACTCGTGGTCGCGCGGGCGGCCGGCGTTTCCGCGTGGCAGTTCATCGCGCCGGCGCTGGCGAGCGCGATCGTGCTCGGGATCCTGGCCACGACGGCTTACAATCCGATGTCGGCAAATCTGCGCGAACTCTCCAAGCGGATGGAGGCGGAGTTGTTCGGATCCGCGCCCGGCGGCGGCGTGCAGGATGCGGCCGGTTTCTGGATCAATCAGGTCAACAGCGACGGCCAGGCCATCATCAACGCCGCCCGCAGCGAGCAGCAGGGCGTTCGGCTGACCGGGCTCACGGTGTTCCGATTCGACAACGACAACCAATTCAAGGAGCGGATCGAAGCGCAGGAGGCAACCCTCGAAGACGGGCACTGGCTGTTCAAATCCGCGCGGCGCTATACCCTCAATGGACCTCCGGTCGACCAGGACAGCTTCCTGCTCGGCACCAGCCTGACGCCGGCCCAGGTTCGGAACAGCTTCTCGACGCCCGAAACTGTGTCTTTTTGGCAACTACCCGGCTACATCCGCTCGTCAGAGAGTTCGGGATTCGCGACTGCCGGGTACCGGCTGCAGTTCCACAAGCTGCTGGCACAGCCGTTTTTGCTGGCCGCGATGGTCATGCTGGCCGCGGCCGTCAGTTTGCGGTTCTTCCGATTCGGCGGCGTGCAAAAGATGGTTTTGAGTGGCGTGGGCGCAGGCTTTCTGCTCTACGTTTTGTCGAAAGTAACTGAGGATTTGAGCAAGGCTGAGTTGATGCATCCGATCGCTTCGGCGTGGCTGCCCGTTTGCGTGGGCGGCCTCACCGGCTTTTTGGCCTTGTTGTACCAGGAGGACGGGTAGTGGCCGTTGTCGCCGCCCGCCAAATAAGGTCGCCTGCGTTCCGGCGGCGCGCGATTGTGCGCCGCCATCGTATTCGCTTGACCGCTGTCTGCGGACCGGTTGTCGCCGTTCTCCTCGGCTTCGTCGTCGCCGTCGCGCTGGGGCTGGCGACGGCGCCTCCCGCCTCGGCGCAAGGCTTTATCTACAATCCGAGGCCCCCACACCCCGTAACACCCCGGCCCGCCAACGATGGACAAATGCTCGTCCAGGCGGTCGAGGTGGACTACGACTACAACAACTCACGGGTGTCGGCGGTCGGCAACGTGCAGTTGTTCTACAACGGAACGAGCGTCGAAGCCGACAAGGTCATCTACGATCAGAAGACCAAGCGACTGCATGCCGAAGGCAACATCCGCATGACCGATGCGGACGGCAAGATCACCTACGCCGACATTATGGATTTGAGCGACGACTACCGCGATGGGTTCGTCGATTCGCTGCGCGTCGATACCGCCGACGCCACCCGAATGGCCGCGACCCGCGCCGACCGCACCAGCGGCAACTACACCGTCTTTGAAAACGGTGTCTACACCGCCTGCGCCCCCTGTAAGGACGATCCGAAGAAGCCACCATTGTGGCAGGTCAAGGGCATGCGCATCATTCACGACCAGATCGACAAGATGATGTACTTCGAGAACGCCCAATTGGAATTCTTCGGCGTTCCCCTGGCGTATATCCCGTATTTTTCCGCGCCCGATCCGACCGTGAAGCGCAAGACGGGCTTCCTGATGCCGAGCGTGACCACGGGTGTCGGCTACGGGGTTGGCTTCGAGGCCCCGTTCTACTGGGCGATTGCTCCCGACTATGATGCGACCTTCAACCCACGCTTCACAACCCAGCAGGGCGTGCTCATGCAGGCCGAATTCCGTCAGCGCCTGATGGACGGCTCCTATCAGATCCGGGCCTATGGCATCGACCAGCTTGATCCCGGCGCCTACGCCGGTCAGTCGGGCGATCGTCAGTTCCGCGGCGGCGTCGAATCAAAGGGCGAGTTCGCGCTGAACCAGCAATGGGTTTGGGGCTGGGAAGGCGTCGCGCTCACCGACCCCAATGTGTTGTTCGACTACAGCCTGTCCGTTTACAAGGATCCGCTGCAGTCGTTCCTGACCCTGCCGACGGAAGCCGTTTCGCAGCTTTATCTGACCGGCGTCGGCAACCGCAGCTACTTCGACGCGCGCACGATCTATTATCTCAGCCTTTCGGGCAATCAGTCTCAGGTTCCTGTCATTGCGCCTGTTGTCGACTACTCCAATGTGATCAACCACTCGGTGCTGGGCGGCGAGTTCAGCTACAAGACGAACTTCACCAATCTCACCCGCGAGAGCGCGGTTTTCGATCCGATCAATTCAACGGCCTTCGCCAATGGCACTTGCCTGTCAACAAATTCGGCCGATACGGCTCGCAGTATCGTGCCTGCGAACTGTCTGCTTCGGGGTATGCCCGGCACCTACACCCGATTGACGGGCGAAGCGGATTGGCGGCGGTCGTTCACCGATTCCGCGGGTGAAATCTGGACGCCGTTTGCAAGCATCCGCGCCGACGCGATCAACGCCGATATCTCCAACCAGCCCGGCGTTGCGAACTTCCTGCCCGTCGGCGACACCCAGGCCCTGCGCGTGATGCCCACGGTCGGCCTCGAATATCGCTACCCCTTCATCAACGTTCAGCCGTGGGGCACCACTACGATCGAACCGATCGCGCAGGTCATCATCCGTCCCAACGAAAGCTATGCCGGCAAGCTGCCCAACGAGGACGCGCAGAGCCTTGTCTTCGACACCAGCAATCTGTTCGATGTCGACAAATTCTCGGGCTATGACCGCGTCGAAGGCGGTGGCCGCGCCAATGCCGGCGTGCAGGCGACAACCCAATTCGACCGCGGCGGCTCGGTTACGGCGGTGTTCGGGCAATCCTATCAGCTGTTCGGCTTGAATTCCTACGCGGTGCAGGACGTGACCAATACCGGTCTTGATTCCGGCCTGCAGACCCCGAAATCGGATTACGTCGCCAGCCTCGCCTATTCGCCCAACCGGACTTATACGTTCAGCACGCGCGCGCGATTCGACCAGGCGACCGGGAGCGTCCAGCGCTTCGAGGCCGAAGGCCGCGCCAACTTCGACCGCTGGTCGATCAGCTTGATGTATGGCGACTACGCCGCTCAGCCGGATATCGGATATCTGACGCGTCGCGAAGGCATTCTCGTCTCCGGGTCGGTCAAGATCGCCTCGAACTGGGTGGCAACGGGAGCTGCACGATGGGATCTTGTCGCCAACCAGATCAACCAGTACGTCGTCGGCGCCGGCTACGTGGACGACTGCTTCGTGCTGGCGGCCAACTACGTCACCTCCTTCTCCTATGCGACGGCGACATCGCCGCCAGTCCTTGGCCACGCTTTCATGCTGCAGATCGGCCTGCGGACGCTCGCCAATACCAATACGTCGACGCAATAGACCGGCACCGGACGTGCTCCCGGTGAACGAATACCCGGCGCAGCGTTGCCACAACCAGGATCGGCTAACGTAGCGGATATGACCATGACCACCACATTCTTCCTTCGGCTTTCGGCTCTTAGCCTGGGTTGTGCCGCGGCCCTGGTGTTGTTGGGATGGGCGTCACCGGTGCATGCCCAAATCGTCGTGATGGTCAACGGCGAGCCCATCACCAATTACGACATCGAGCAGCGCGGCAAGCTCATCACGCTAACCACGCACAAGCCGACGGACCGACAACAGGTGATCGACGAGCTGATCGACGAAAAGGTGAAGATCAGGGAGGGGAAGAAATTCAGCATCGACCCTTCGGCCGCCGATGTCGATCAGTCCTACGGCTCGATGGCCGCGCGAATGCGAATCACGGGCGAACAACTGACGAAATCACTGGAAAGCCAGGGCATTCGCGCTGACACGCTGAAATCCCGCGTGAGAGCCGATATGGTTTGGACCAACCTGGTCCGCGGTCGATACAAGGAGAGCCTCCAGGTCAGCGAAAAGGACGTGGCCGCCGCCCTCCAGGAAAAGGGCGGCGACGAGAAGGCTGATACCCAAAGCTTCGAATACAAGATGCAGCCGATCGTGCTGATCGTTCCGCGAGGATCCGCGCCCGACGCCGTCGAAACAAGAAAAAAGGAGGCCGAGGCTCTGCGCGGACGCATTCAGACCTGCGCCGAGGCGAACATGTTCTTCAAGTCGATGCAAAACGCAGCGATCCGCGACGCCGTGGTCAAGACCTCCGCCGACATACCCCCCTCGCTTCGTGAAGTGCTCGACGGCACTCCGATCGGCCATTTGACCCCGCCGGAGATAACAAAGCAGGGGGTGGAGATGGTTGCCTTGTGCGCCAGGGACCCGACCACCGTCGATACCCCGAAAAAGAAAGAGATCCGGGAAAAGATGTTTGCCGAAAAATACGAGGCGAAATCGAAATCCTACCTACGGGACGTCCGCGGAGCCGCGATGATCGAATATCCAAAGCAGCAATAATCGAATATCGTTGACGTATGGCAAAGCCGCTCGCGCTGACATCAGGCGAACCTGCAGGTATCGGACCCGACATCACCATCAAGGCGTGGCTCCGCCGCAACGAGCTGAAGCTCCCGGCATTCTACCTGCTCGGCGATCCCGACTTCCTCAGTCACCGGGCAAGAGTGCTTGGGCTCGACCTCAGGCTCGCCGAGGTTCGCCCGGAGGAGGCGTGCGATGCATTCGCGGACACTCTGCCGGTGGTGGCCATCGGCCGTCCGGCGACAGCGCTGCCCGGTATCCCTGACGGCACCAGCGCCGAGGCCGCCATGGCCTCGATTCGCCAGGCGGTGGGCGACGTCATCGCCGGACGGGCCAGTGCCGTGGTGACCAATCCGATTGCCAAGAGCGTTCTCTATCGTGCCGGGTTCCGGCACCCCGGGCATACCGAGTATCTCGCCGAGCTCGCGGCGACGGCAAACCATACGCCGCAGCCCGTCATGATGCTGTGGTCTCCGGCCCTCGTCGTGGTGCCCGTGACAATCCATGTTTCGCTTCGCGACGCGCTTGCGCAATTGTCGAGCGAACTGATCGTCACGACGGCCCGCATTGTGGTGGCGGCTTTGAAAGCCCGCTTCGGCCTTGCCAATCCGCGCCTCGCCGTAACCGGCCTCAACCCGCACGCCGGCGAGGACGGCTCGCTCGGTACCGAAGACGGAACCATCGTGGCGCCCGCCATCGACATCCTGCGCGGCGAAGGCATCGCGATCAGCGGGCCGTTACCGGCGGACACCATGTTCCACGAGGCGGCGCGCCGGACCTATGATTGCGCGATCTGCATGTATCACGATCAGGCGCTGATCCCGGTCAAGACACTGGCATTCGAGGATGCTGTCAACCTGACACTGGGACTACCGTTCATTCGGACGTCACCCGATCATGGCACGGCCTTTGACATTGCCGGATCCGGCAAGGCGAATCCGTCGAGCCTGATCGCAGCGCTACGACTGGCCGCCCGCTTGGCGAAAGCGCAGCCGGCATGAGCGCGATCGATGACCTCCCGCCGCTTCGCGAGGTCATTCGCCAGCATGCCCTGTCAGCCCGCAAATCGCTCGGTCAGAATTTCTTGCTGGACCTCAACCTTACCGCGCGGATCGCACGCGCGGCAGGGCCCCTTGAAGATGCGACCGTCGTCGAGATCGGCCCTGGTCCCGGCGGGCTGACGCGGGCGTTGCTGGCGTTGGGCGCGCGACATGTGATCGCGGTGGAGCGCGACCAGCGCGCCGTTCCGGCTCTCGAAGAGATTTCAAGACGGTATCCGGGACGCCTGGAGATCGTCTGCGCCGACGCGCAGCATTTCGATCCGCGGCCCCTGCTCGGGGCTACCCGCGCGAAAATCGTCGCCAACCTGCCCTACAACATCGCCACCGCGCTGTTGATCGAGTGGCTGTCGATCGAACCGTGGCCGCCCTGGTACGACATGATGGTGCTGATGTTCCAGCGCGAGGTGGCCGAACGCATCGTCGCGCGCGAGAACGACGAAGCCTATGGACGGCTGGGGGTGCTCGCGAACTGGCGCGCCGAGACCAAAATCCTGTTCGATATTTCCCCGGCCGCGTTCGTGCCGCAGCCCAAGGTGACCTCGTCGGTGGTGCGACTGGTGCCCCGCCCCGCCCCGGAGGCGTGCGACCGCCGCGCGCTGGAGCAGGTGGCGGCGGCGGCATTCGGCCAGCGGCGGAAAATGTTGCGGCAAAGCCTCAAATCATTGGCGGTCGATCCGGCCCGGCTGGCCACGGCAGCCCACGTCGATTTGACCCGGCGCGCCGAAACCATCCCGGTTGGCGGCTTTGTTGCCATGGCCCGGGAATTGACCGATATACGCAGCGCAAGTTGAACGTCCCCTGAGGAGAAATGCCATGGCGCTCATGCGTCGTCAGTCGCTTGTCAAATTCGATGCGCCGCTATGCGAAACCGTCATCGAGACACCCAAGCCGCAAGGCAGGGAAGTGCTGGTCCGGATCGAACGCTGCGGATTGTGCCATTCCGACCTTCATATCCAGGATGGCTACGCCGACCTCGGCGGCGGCAAGAAGCTCGACACCACGCGCGGCATGACGCTGCCGTTCACGCTGGGGCACGAGATCGCCGGGATCGTCGAGGAAGTCGGCCCCGACGTTTCCAGGGACCTGATCGGCGCAAAAAAAGCGGTATTCCCGTGGATCGGCTGCGGCCAATGCCGCGACTGTCTGCTGGGCGATGAAAATCTCTGCGCCAAGCAGCGCTTTCTCGGCGTCGCCATCGATGGCGGCTTTGCAAGCCATGTATTGGTGCCCGACGCAAGATACCTGCTGGATTACGATCCGCTGCCGGTCAATCAGGCGGCGACCTTGATGTGCTCCGGTGTAACCGCCTATGGCGCGCTGAAACGCCTGGTCGACCGGCCGCGGCAGCGCAACCTGCTGCTGATCGGCCTCGGCGGCGTCGGCATGATGGGGCTGGCTTTTGCCCATGCCATGTTCAAGCAAAAGATCTCGGTGGCGGATTTGAGTCCTGCCGCACGCGAAACGGCGCTGCAGAACGGCGCTGATGTCGCCTACGATCCTTCGGAAGCAGACGTGGTCAGGCGCATCATCAGGGAAACCGAAGGCGGCTTTGACGAGATCGTTGATTTCGCCGGCAACGAAAAGTCGATGGCTTTTGCGGTTGCCGTGCTCGCGCGCGGCGGCAAGATCGTGGTTTCTGGACTGATGGGCGGCAACTTCAGCCTGCCGATGGTGCAATGGATCTACAAGCGCATGACCATCGAAGGCTTCATGGTGGGAACGCTGACCGAGGCGCAGGAACTGATGGCGCTGGCGCGCGCCGGGAAGATCAAATCGACCCCGATGAAGGAGGAGCCGATGACCGATGTCCAGAAATGGATCGATGAGTTGCGGGCCGGAAAGGTCGTCGGGCGCATCGTGCTGAAGAACTGAAGGCGGAGGGTTTCGTCGCCTCGCCGCTTGGATTTCATCAGTCTCGACGGCACCTCTGTTCAGCGACGTGCCGGCGAGCGAGTGACGGCGCTTCGAGGGAGCCCAACGGCGCCCTTTCTCGATCCGCCGCCTGCCCGCGGCGGCGACGGCAAGCCCGAATTTAGCCGCATGCCGTCCGGATTTGTGGCGCATTGCGACCCAAGTCTTTGCGGAGATTTGGCGTGCGAAGTGTCCCGCATCATCACCGGAGATGCCCCATGCCAAACCGAACCGCTAAATTTGCGTCCGCCATCTTCGCCTGCATGTTCGCGTGCACCGCGCTGACAACGATATCGCACGGCGCGACGGTCACGGCCGATGATTGCCTTTCCGGTCCGAAAGGCAAGACGCCCGCAGGCGGGCACTGGTACTACCGTATCGAGCCCACCACCAAGCGCCATTGCTGGTTTCTGGGCGACGAGCGCGACAAGCTTTCTCAAGCTGCTCGTCCGAACACCTCGGCGTCAGCAAAGCCGCTTCCGCCGGAAGCGGACACGGCCGTGCAGCAGTCGGTGGCCAACGCCCGCGCCGAGCTGCCAGCACAGACGTACCGCAACGAACCGCCGAACCCGGTTTTGCCGGCAAGTGCGGCGGGATTGGATGATACCGTGCGCGCGAATGCTCCGGATGCAAACGCGTCATTATCCGTCGTGGCTTCGCGCTGGCCCGTACCGTCGGGCGTCGAGGCATCCGGTCCGCGGCCGGCGACGGACAATCCGGCGGCAAACGCGCCCACAAATGCCATAGCCGCACCGCCGCCCGCGGTTGCCGCGGCTAATCTTGCGGCCGCGGATTCGTCATCGCAAAGCCGGCCCGGCTCGGTCCCGATGCTGATGGCCGCCATTGCCGGCGCCCTGACGCTCGCCGGCATCACGGCGGCTCTCATCTTCAAATTCGGCCGCGCGCCACACTCGCGATCGGATCGGATTCGTGCGCGTCGGGGCCCGATTTGGGAATCGACGGATGACGACAGCATTGCGCTGCCGGATCGCCGGGGCGCGCATGTCTTCCCGCACAGGGTCCAAATTTTCCGCGGATTTGGCGAAGCCAGCGACCCCAGCGACCGGATCGCAGAATTCTACGCGCGGATATCGGGGCGAGTGCCAACGTGACGTCGGGCTAGTTCTCCAGTTGCCGCTGCAGCTCCCGCACGAACGTCGTCAAACCGGTACGGCGTTCGCGCTTGAGACGCTCGGCCTTCAGGATCGACTGCACCTCGGCGAACGCTTCGTCGACGTCGTGATTGATAACGATATAGTCGTACTCCGCCCAATGGCTCAATTCGTGCGTCGCGCGGCCCATGCGCCCGCGTATCACCTCATCGCTATCCTGCGCACGGGTATGGAGCCGCTTTTCAAGATCGGCCGCCGAAGGCGGCAGGATAAACACGCTGACCACATCCGCCCGGGCCTTTTCCCGTAGTTGCTGGGTGCCTTGCCAGTCGATGTCGAACAGCACATCCTGTCCCGCCGAAAGGGCTGCTTCGACCGGGCGCCGCGGGGTGCCGTAGCGATTGTCGAACACGGTGGCCCATTCGAGCAGTTCGTTCCGCTTTGCCATCTGTTCGAAGCCGGATTTATCGACAAACAGGTAGTCGCGGCCGTCGACCTCACCCGGCCGCATCGGCCGCGTCGTCGCCGATACCGACATTTTCAGCCCGGGCATTCGCTCGATCAACAGGCGCGACAGCGTGGTCTTTCCCGCGCCCGATGGCGACGACAGCACGAACATCAGCCCGCGCCGCTCAACTCCGTCAAAGCCGTGGCCATCAGCCGCCATGCGTCACTCCAGATTCTGGACCTGTTCGCGGAACTGCTCCACCACGTTCTTCATTTCCAGGCCGGTATTGGTCAATTCGAGATCGTTGGACTTGGAGCAGCAGGTATTGACCTCGCGATTGAATTCCTGCGCCAGGAAATCGAGCCGCCGTCCGACTGGCCCGCCCTTGCCGATCATCTCGCGGGCCTGCGCGATGTGCGAGGCAATTCGATCGAGTTCTTCGCGAATGTCGGCCTTTGCGGCGATCAGTAGCGCTTCCTGATTGAGCCGATCAGGATCGAACCGGTCGGATGAGTCAAGCAACGCGGCGATCTGCTCGGCGAGCCGCGCCTTGATCGCGTCGGGCTTGCGGCCGGGCGCGGTCTCGGCCTTCTTCGCCAGCCGCTCGATCTCATCCATCCGCTGCGACAGGATCTGCCCGAGCGCGACGCCCTCGCGCCGGCGCATTTCAACGAGATTGGCGAGCGCCTGCTCGAACGCCGCCGCCGCGGCAGCCTGCGCGGCCGTGTCTACCGCCTCGTCGCTCTCCGGCTCGACAATTTCGATGACGCCCTTGATGGCCAGGAGCCCATCGATGCTCGGCGCCACCGCGTCGATCTTGCCGGCGAGCACGCCCGCAACCCTCACGATCGACGCCAGAACCTCTTCGTTGATTCGAATTGTCGACGCCGCGTTGGCACGCTTGACGTTCAAATTGGCATACACGGTGCCCCGCGACAGCACTTCACCGGCGCGCTTTTTTGCCAATGCCTCGAGCTCGTCCCATCCCGGCGGCAGCCGCATGCGAAGATCGAAGCCCTTGGCGTTAACCGACTTTAGCTCCCATTCGAACGCGTACGGTCCGCTGGCGCCGTGGCTTCGGGCAAAGCCGGTCATGCTCGACAGGGCCATCGCGTGAAATTCTCCGATAAAGCTACGGGCTTGAGATTCGCAAGCGGGAACGGCGCAAGCTTAGCGCGTATTCGGCAAAAGTGGATACCGGATTTGCGACCGGGACAGGCGCAAGTCAAACGTCAGGCGCGGTCTGTTTCGGACCAAGTGGAATTCGGTGCCGGCGTGCGAGTTGTACATACTATTGCTGAACCACCGGGGGCGGCGCCGTCGATTGCACCGCGCCCTGCCGGGCCGGAGGGACACCGCGCGTTGGCTTTTTTGCCGGGACCGGCTTTACCGTCGTCGCCGTTGGGGCGGGGTCAGCCGGTGCGCCCGCGACGGCCGGCGCAGGATCGTCGGCCGGTTCGACCGTATCGTTCTGGATCTGCTTTTCCATCGTCCGAAGTTTGGCGACGTTTTTCTGGTGCTGGTCGTAAGTGTCGCTAAAGGCGTGGCCACCGCTGCCATCGGCAACGAAGAAGAGATCGCGCGTTCGTGCGGGATTGGCAGCCGCCTCCAGCGAGGCGCGCCCCGGATTGGCGATCGGTCCCGGCGGAAGCCCGTCGACCACATAGGTATTGTATGGCGACGGCTGCTGGATTTCGCTGCGCTTGATCGGACGACCCAGCGTTCCCTTGCCGCCGACCAGCCCATAGATGATGGTCGGATCCGACTGCAGCTTGATTTTCTGCCGCAACCGATTGACGAAGACCGCGGCAACCCTGCTGCGCTCGTCCGCCTTTCCGGTTTCCTTCTCGACGATCGAGGCCAGCGTTACCAGCTGCTCCGGCGACTTGATCGGAATGTCCGGATTGCGGCGCTCCCAGATTTCCGCCAGCACGCGTTTCTGAGTCTGCTGCATGCGCGCAATCACCTGATCACGCGGAGTTCCACGCGGGAATTTGTAGGTTTCCGGCAATAACGTGCCTTCGCGCGGCACCTCACGCACAGAACCGGAGAAAATATCGCTGTCGGAAAGCCGGGCAACGATCTGTTCGGAGGTCAGGCCTTCAGGAATCGTGACGGCGTGCTGAACCACCTTGCCTTCCACCATGGTGCCGATGACATCACGCAGACTGGCGTTCTTCTGAAACGAATATTCACCGGGCTTGAGTTCAGAACGCGCCTTCAGCGCAAACACGCTGCCGATGAACGCCCAGCGATTGTTGTCGATCACGCCCTCACGCTGCAGAATATCGGCAATGTCGGTCATTCCGGCCCGCGCCGGAATGTTGACGACCTTGTCCTCCAGCAACGGGCCCGGAGCCTCGATCTTCTGCCTGCCGTAGATGTAGGCCGCACCGACGCCGATCATCGACACCAGCACGACGGTAATAATCGCGTTGCCGACAATGACGAATGGATTGCGGGCGCGTTCGGAACGCCTCGGCGGCGGCGGAACCTGCTCGGGTTCCAGCGCAGCGCGCGGACTCCGTGGCGAAATGGGCGGCCTTTCACTCATCGATGCAACCTGAATCCCGTCGGTTCAATCGTGGCCGCGCAAAAATTCCCGCATCGGCCGGTAGTCTACGCCCGCATCTAGGAATTATCACCGAATGCGGCGAATCGGTGGACTTCTACTTTGATAAAACGCGTCAGTTGGCCACGCGCTGTACGATCACGGACGCGTTGGTGCCTCCGAAACCGAATGAATTCGATAGCGCGACGTCGATTTCGCGTTTGCGCGGCGTTTGCGGCACGAGATCGATCGCCGTTTGCACCGACGGATTCTCAAGATTGATCGTCGGCGGGGCGATGTTATCGCGAATCGCCAGAATACTGAAAATGGTCTCGATCGCGCCCGCCGCGCCCAGCAAATGTCCCGTGGACGACTTGGTCGACGACATCGATACCCGGGAGGCGGCGTTGCCCAGGAGCCGCTCCACGGCACCCAGTTCGATTTCGTCGCCGACCTGCGTCGATGTTCCGTGCGCGTTGATATAGTCGATATCGGATGAGGTAATTCCGGCGCGCTTCATCGCGGCGCTCATGCTGCGGAAGGCGCCGTCGCCGTCCGGCGAAGGCGACGTGATATGATAGGCATCGCCGGATAGCCCGTAGCCGATCACCTCCGCGTAGATTTTTGCTCCGCGATTTTTCGCGTGCTCATATTCTTCGAGCACCACGATGCCGGCCCCTTCGCCCATCACGAAGCCGTCGCGATCCCGATCATAGGGGCGCGATGCTTTTTCCGGCGTTTCATTGAAAGCGGTCGATAACGCCCGCGACGCGCAAAAACCCGCCATCGACAGCCGGCAAATCGGCGATTCGGTTCCGCCGGCCACCATCACCTCGGCGTCCCCAAGCGCAATCAGCCGGCTTGCATCGCCGATCGCGTGCGCCCCGGTCGAACACGCGGTCACCACGGCATGGTTGGGACCCTTGAGACCATGCTCGATCGACACATAGCCCGAGGCGAGATTGATCAGGCGCCCGGGAATGAAGAATGGCGATACCTTGCGCGGTCCGCGCTCCTTCAGGAGCAGCGCAGTATCGGCGATGCCTGACAAGCCGCCAATGCCGGAGCCGATCATGGTCCCGGTGGCGCATCGATCTTCCTCGGTGGCCGGATGCCAATTGGCATCATCGAGCGCCTGGCGCGCCGCACACATGGCAAAAATGATGAAGTCGTCAACCTTGCGCTGATCCTTCGGCTCCATCCACTGGTTGGGGTTGAAAGTGCCGTCGGTGCCGTCGCCACGCGGGATCACGCAGGCGATCTGGCTGGTCAGATCGGAGACGTCGAACGTATCAATCTTCTTCGCGCCACTCTCGCTGTTCAGGATACGTTTCCAGGTCGGCTCGACGCCACAGCCAAGTGGCGACACCATGCCGAGGCCTGTCACGACAACCCGCCTCATATCGACCACTCCAGCCCACGATTCGAGGCCCCTGACGACAAGCCGTCGGACCGCGCGACCGCGGCCCATCCGGCTTCGTCAGCACTGCGCGGGGGCGTCAGCTTTTCGCGTTCTTTTCGAGAAATTTTGTCGCGTCGCCGACGGTCAAAATCGTCTCCGCGGCATCGTCGGGAATTTCACAGCCGAACTCTTCCTCAAACGCCATCACAAGCTCGACGGTATCGAGGCTGTCGGCGCCGAGGTCGTCAATGAAGCTCGCGTTGTCGACCACTTTTTCGGGTTCAACACCAAGGTGTTCGACCACGATCTTCTTAACCCGCTCGCCAATCTCACTCATCGTTCAACCTCGTGCTTGTTCCATTGGACCCGACCCCAAGACGTACGAGCCATCGTGGTCATTAGATTTCCTTCGCAATCGCGCATAGTCTTGATTTGGCCCCGTCATGGCCGACACGGACCCGGCGAACGACGGCAGGCTCCGCACCGCCAATATACAGGGTTTCAATATCCTGCAATGGTGTTCTTTGCCCATCCGCCGGTGGTTCGGTTATCATACTTCCCAAGCCTTGACTACAAGCCTCGATCGGCTGCCACGAGGGGCGTTTCGCCTCGCCGAGGGGATCGGCGGCCGCCTCAGATCATGGCCATTCCGCCATTGACGTGAATGGTCTGCCCGGTGACGTACGCCGCTTCGTTCGAACTGAGATAGACCGCCGCCGCAGCGATTTCCTGTGGTGTCCCGAGACGCGCGGCCGGAACCTTGGAAAGGATCGTTTCGCGTTGCTTTTCGTTGAGCGCATCCGTCATCGGGGTCGCGATGAATCCGGGGGCGATGCAGTTGGCGGTCACGTTGCGCTTGGCATATTCGGCGCCCAACGTCTTGATCATGCCGATCAGTCCGGCCTTCGATGCGGTGTAGTTGCCCTGGCCCGGGTTGCCGGTGACGCCGACGACGGATGTGATCGCGATAATGCGCCCGAAACGCTTGCGCATCATCAGCTTGGTCGCGGCACGGGCCAGACGGAAGGTCGCCGTCAGATTGACCTTGATGACTTCGTCCCAGTCTTCGTCACGCAATTGCACAAACAGGTTGTCGCGTGTGATGCCGGCATTGGCGACGAGAATATCGACCTGGCCCATGGCTCGCTCTGCGGAGGGCACCAGCGCCTCGACCTCCGCGGCATCGGAGAGATTGCAGGGCAGCACATGAACCCGCTCGCCCAACTTGGCGGCAAGCGCGTCCAGCGCCTCGCGCCGCGTCCCGGAAATGGCCACCGTCGCGCCTTGCCCGTGCAGCGCCTGCGCGATCGCACCGCCGATGCCCCCGGTTGCACCAGTGACGAGCGCCGTCCTGCCAGTGAGATCGAACATCATGTCTCCCCCCGCTCAGGCGGTCTGCGCGGCAATGAGCGCGGCTTTCGCCGACGCAATATCATTAGGCCCGCTGATTGAAATGCCGACTGCGCCGTCGGCGATGCGCTTGACCAGCCCGCTGAGCACTTTGCCCGCGCCGATTTCGAAAAACCGCGTGACCCCGTGGCTTGCCATGTAAGCGACCGACTCGCGCCAGCGCACCGTTCCCGTGACCTGTTCGATCAGGCGGCGGCGGATCTCGTCCGGCTCGGTGATCGGCGCGGCCAACACATTCGACACCAGCGGCGACGCCGGTCGCCTGATGGTGACGGCGGCAAGCGCTTCCGCCATCGCGTCGGCGGCAGGCTGCATCAGCCGACAATGAAATGGCGCGGACACCGGCAGCAGCATGGCACGCTTGGCGCCTCTGGTCGTGGCGATCTCGAGTGCGCGCTCGACAGCCGACTTGTCGCCGGAGACCACGACCTGCCCGCCGCCATTGTCGTTGGCGGCCTGACAGACCTGCCCCTGCGCGGCCTCGTTCGCAATCGTCACCGCCGCCTCATAATCGAGACCAAGCAGGGCCGCCATGGCGCCGACTCCCACCGGCACCGCCTTTTGCATCGCAATGCCTCGGATGCGCAACAACCGCGCGGTGTCGCTGATGCTAAGGCTGCCGGCCGCGGCGAGGGCGGAATATTCGCCCAGCGAATGTCCGGCAACGAAGGCTGCGTCCCTCGCAACCGAAAAGCCGGCTTCGCTCTCCAGCACGCGCAGGGCGGCGAGCGAGACCGCCATCAATGCCGGCTGGGCGTTTTCGGTCAGCTGCAAGTTCTCAGCCGGACCGTCCCAAATGATGGCTGTCAGCTTTTCCCCGAGCGCCGCATCGACCTCGTCGAACACCGCGCGGGCGGCCGGAAAAGCCTCCGCCAGCGCCTTGCCCATGCCGACCGCCTGGGAGCCCTGCCCTGGAAAAGTAAATGCTGCCGTCATTAATGCCCCTGGACACCTGAATCCCCGCCCCGATCCGCGGAAATGCGCGGGTGGGCGAGAAAATAATGTACTGTTTCAATAGTTTAGAGCGCGATCCAACGCAAAGTGAAACTTCCTTTTGCGGATCACGCTCCAAAGCCGGGCCGAAAGACACCGCTGGGGCCGCCTGTGTCAAGCCGATGCTGGTTCCCGGCTTCGACCCGCCGTCCAGGGATCCCGTGCCTTTCCCTTGCCAGCGCGCTCAAAATCCGTATAAACCGCGCCATCCGTGGATCCCGGCCGGGAGCTGAACGGACGGTCTCACCAATTTCACCGTATCGGCGATGTTGATGTGGCAGGGCCAGTTGGCCCGTCGTCCCGTGCTTCCGCCTTCTGAGCATATCGAGTCCTTTCCGAAGGGTTCGAAGGGCTTGCCGCCGGGAACCGCGCCAACACAAGGAAAGGACACCCATGCCTCTTTATGAGCATGTTTTTCTCGCGCGCCAGGATGCGAGCACCCAACAGGTCGAAGAACTGACTACCCAGATGACCGGCATCGTCGAGCAGCTCGGCGGCAAGGTCGTGAAGATGGAAAACTGGGGCGTACGCTCCCTCACCTATCGGATGAACAAGAATCGCAAGGCGCATTTCGTGCTGCTGAACATCGACGGCCCTTCGGCCGTGGTTGCCGAGATCGAGCGGCAGGAGCGGATCAGCGAAGACGTGATCCGCTATCTCACGGTTCGGGTCGAAGAACACGAGGAAGGTCCCTCGGCGATGATGCGCAAGGCCGACCGCGACCGCGACCGGGACGACCGCGGCGGTGGTTTCCGCGGCGACCGTGACGGCGGATTCCGCGGCGATCGCGACGGCGGCGGTTATCGTGGCGACCGTCCGCGCCGGGCGCGTGACGATGCCGACGCAGTGATCGAGGAGTAATAATCATGGCCGAAGCTGGTGCACGCCGTCCGTTTTTCCGCCGTCGCAAGACCTGCCCATTCACGGGTCCGAACGCGCCGAAAATCGATTACAAGGATTCCAAGCTGTTGATGCGTTACGTGTCCGAGCGCGGCAAGATCGTGCCGAGCCGTATCACCGCCGTGTCCGCCAAGAAGCAGCGTGAGCTCGCGCGCGCCATCAAGCGCTCGCGTTTTCTCGGTCTGCTGCCTTACGTTATTCGCTAAGACCAATCGTCGATCCGCGGCTCCGGCGCCGCGGACCGACAATCTTCATAAGGCTTCCGGGTCGTCCGGTTGCCGATGGTTGGGGTTCTCAAAAACCTCTAACCGCTCGGAAGGGGCGGGACAGCTGATGATCGCAATCGTTCTCATTGCCATAGCCGCCGGCTGCGCGTCGGCCTTGATGTTCGTCTCGATTGTCTCGGGCGCGCTGATTTCATTGCTGCTGTTTTATCTGGCGCCGCTGCCGCTCATGGTGGCGGCGCTCGGATGGGGGCCGCTTGGCGCCACCATCGGCGGTATCGCTGCGGCGACGGTTCTCGGCACGATCTTCGGCCTCCCCTATTGCATCGCCTTCGTGCTCGCCACTGCGCTGCCCGCGTGGTGGCTCGGACACCTTGCGCTGCTCGGGCGGCCACTCGCTGCGGGCACCCAGCCCGCCAACGATGCAGCGGCGCTGGAATGGTATCCCGTCGGTCGAATCCTGCTCTGGATCGTGATTTTTGCAACGATCATGACGACTGCCATGCTGCTCACGATGGGCTCTGACGGCCCTTCCATCACCGGTACGATGCGCTCTGCGTGGGCGCACCTTCTGGAATCGGTGGATGTTACGCCCACCGATCGCAAGCTCGATGCTCTGGTGACCATCGCGCCGGCGGCGGCCGTAATCCTGGTCACGATGACGCTGACGCTCAACCTCTGGCTCGCCGCAAAAATCACCGCGACGTCGGGACGATTGCATCGCCCGTGGCCTGACCTCAGAAGCGCAGCGTTGCCCCCTCTGACGCTGGCGGCGTTGTGCGCCGCAATCGCATTTTGTTTCTCCGGCGGACTGCCTGCGATTCTGGCGCAAATCATCACCGCAGCCTTGCTGATCGCTTACGCCCTCACCGGTTTCGCGGTGTTGCACACGCTGACGCTCGCGCTGAAAAACCGCGCGCTCTGGCTCAGCTGCACCTACGCTATCGTGGTGATATTCAGCTGGCCGGTTCTCGCCATGGTGGTTCTCGGGATTGCCGACGCCGTGTTCGGAATTCGTCAGCGCTATCTGCAGGGGAGACCGCCGCCGCTCCCCGCGTCCTGAACCCTGCCCTTCAACTCAACCCATTAATCCTGATCACATCAAAAGGAGAACGAATATGGAAGTCATCCTGTTGGAACGCGTCGCCAAGCTCGGCCAGATGGGCGAAGTCGTCCGCGTCCGGGACGGGTTTGCCCGCAATTTTCTGCTGAAGCGCGGTAAAGCGTTGCGCGCCACTGCGGACAATCGCGCCAAGTTCGATGGCATGAAGGCCGAGCTCGAAGCCAATAACCTGCAGGCCAAAGGCGAGGCGACCAAGGTCGCGGAGAAGATCGATGGCCGCAACGTCGTCGTGCTGCGTCAGGCATCCGAAACCGGCCAGCTGTTCGGGTCGGTGAGCGTTCGCGACATCATCGCATCGTTCCAGAGCGATGGCGTCACCATTAGCCGCAGCCAGATCATGCTGGACGCGCCGATCAAGACCATCGGCAAGCACAAAATCGGCATCGCTGTGCATCCGGAAGTCGAAGTCGGCGTGACCGTCACGGTCGCGCGAAGTGCGGATGAGGCCGAGCGCATCAACCGCGGCGAGGACATCTCCACGCGTCAGGAGGATCAGGATGCGGCAGCCGAGGCCCTCGCTGCCGCCGGCGAATTCTTCGATCCAGAGGCTCGGCGCGACGACGTCGAGCCGCAGGAAAACGCCGCGTCCGACAAATGACGCGGCCCTAAGCCGGGTCGTATGCGCCAAGGCCCGGCCCGGTCAGGCCGGGCTTTGGATTGCCGCCGGCGACCGGCAGCATCGGGCTGATGCGGCTGCCGGTCGATTCCGTCACGCCAGCGGACGGCGGACGGCCGACCGGCTTTTAAGCAGGCACTATTGCGAGATTGGCGGGGCGGGCGGCCCCGCTGCGGCAACAGGTGCCGGCGGCTGGGCGGAAGTGGTTGCCGCGGCCGGCGCCTCAGACGGCGCCGACGGCGCTACGGCAGCCGGCTCAACGGCTGCGCCGGAAGCCGCCGCAGAGACCGCCGTTGCAGCCACCGGTGGCGCCGGCGTGACGGGGGGCACAGGATCGGCCCGCAGCGCGGGTGTCTCGCCACCGCTCTCCTTCGGCACCTCGATCCTGGCAGCCTCGGACTTGCCTTCGCCCGCCGGTTTGGTTCCCTCGGGTTTGCCACTGTCTTCCTTGGCAGTTTCCTTGGCGGTTTCCTTGGCAGTTTCGCCCTTGGCCTTGTCGTCTGCCAATGGTTCGGCCTTTGGCGGCTCGTCCTTGGCAGCGTCGGTCTTGGCGGCGTCGGTTTTGGCGGCGTCGGTTTTGGCCGGTTCTTCACCGCCAAGCCTGGCTCGCCTCTGCTTGGCCGTCAACTTGCGGCCGTCGGGGCCACGCTCGATCGCCGCGTGTGCTGGTGCCTGTCCATCCGCAGCCGGTCTCGCCGCGTCGGGCGTCTCCCCGGCCGGTCGCGCCAGCCGCCTGCCGTTGCGGCCCTGACGCCCGGCCTCGCCCTGGGCCGGGGGTTCATCGACGTCGGGCCTGGCAGCCTCCTGGGAGGGCGCCGGCCGCAATCTGCGGCCCTGCCGGTCGATCTGCTCGGTTCCTCCGGCGGGTTTCGCATCGGCCCCCTGCTTTGCCTGATAGCGGGTATCGCTCGCGCCGTTGGAGATCAGAAAGGTGCTGAGCAGCGCGGCCATGTCACCGCCGGTTGTGTAATGCTGCCGCAGGAAACCTGGCAGCGATCCGGCTGACACCGTCTTCAGGAGACCACGGGGACTCTTGTGGCAGGCGTTGCAGGTGCCCGCGAAAATCTGGGAAGGAGTCTTGCCGGCCTCAAGGTTTTGCGCCTGCGCCCATGTCGGGAACAATGCAAAACAGCCGATCAGAAGCGTCACCGCCGCCAGACTGAGCGCTCGGCTCAACATTCCCTATTCTCCAAATGCGAAATTCGCGCAGCCCCCCAAAATCGGGGCACCGGCGGCGGTCATCTTTTAGCCGATTATCCCGCGAATGGAAGCGCGCTTGTGACGCAACTGCGTGAATGCGGCATTCCGGAATATCCGCTTTGTGTACAATGCACTAGCGCGCAGGTTCCACCACCCCTATGATCTGGTTGAAGCACGCGGGAACCATTTTGTCCTCCGTGCGTCAGGTGTGACGGCCGGGACCTTTGCCAACCTTTGCTTCTACGGGATCGCTCAATTCGGTGGTTTCGATGGACCGTTTGTTGCGTTATTTCCTGCAGCAGTTCATTCGCCGCGGTGCGATGACATTTGCCACCGCGAGCGGGGCGAAATTTAGCTGCGGCGATGGGACCGGCGAGCCGGTTGCGGTGCGATTCCTGACCACCGATGCCGAACGCCGGGTTCTGCTCAACCCCGAACTTGCGCTCGGCGAAGTCTACATGGAAGGCACCTTCGTCGTCGAGCATGGCTCGATCGTGGACGCGCTGGCGATCTTGATGGATCAGCCGGAAATATTGCCGCGCTGGGCCAGGCTGCAATGGTGGCTGCGCTATCTGGCCAGGCATATCGGGCAGTTCAATCCGCGCAGTCGCGCGAAAGACAATGTCGCCCACCACTACGACCTCGACGGGCGGCTCTATTCTCTTTTTCTGGATTCCGACAGGCAGTACAGCTGCGGCTATTTTGAGACGCCGGAGGCAACGCTGGACGATGCTCAGCTCGCCAAGAAGCGTCATGTCGCCGCCAAGCTCCTGATCCGGCGCGGCGACAAGGTGCTCGACATCGGCTCGGGGTGGGGAGGCCTTGGTCTGTATCTGGCCGAAATGACCGGCGCCAACGTGACCGGCATCACGCTGTCGACCGAACAATTGCAGGCGTCGAACGCCCGCGCCGCCGAGAAGAATCTGACGCGGTCGGCGAAGTTTTTCCTCGAAGACTATCGCGACATCTCAGGCCCGTTTGACCGCATCGTGTCGGTGGGCATGTTCGAGCATGTCGGCGTCGACTTCTATGACACCTATTTCAAGCGATGCGCCGAACTTCTCACCGATGACGGTGTCATGCTGCTGCATTCGATCGGCCGTTCGGACGGCCCCGACGTCACCAATCCGTGGATCGCGAAATACATTTTCCCTGGCGGCTACATTCCCGCGCTTTCGGAAGTGATGCCCGCGATCGAACGCGCCGGACTGCTGGTATGCGATATCGAAATACTGCGGCTGCATTATGCGGAGACCCTGAAGGCGTGGCGCGAGCGCTTCATGGCGCGGCGCGAGGAAGCAGTGCGGCTCTATGACGAACGCTTTGCAAGGATGTGGGAATTCTACCTCGCCTGCTCCGAACTGTCGTTCCGCAAGCAGAACCTGATGAATTTCCAGATCCAGTTCACCAAACGCCAGGGCGTGGTGCCGATGACACGCGACTACGTCGTGCGCGAGGAAGCGAAACTGCGCGGGGCCGAGCGCGGCAAGCCGCCTCGGCTGCAGATTGCGGGCGAGTAGATCGGCGAAAGCGCCCTGTGTTCTAGTTTCGCAGGCTGAAATGAGAGAGGTATGCCGGGTACGCTGCCGCCGGCCGGGCAAGCTGGGCGCGCAGCGCAGCCAACTCCGTCCGATCACAGGGAATCGCGCGCCATTCCGAACGGGAAACCTTCTCCATGGTGTCGACCAGCATCGACAGCCATAAATCCTGGCCGCTACCCGATCGCCATGACTGAAGTTGCTGGCCCATCGCCCGTCCTTGCCTATCCCGGCATCCGCCAACCAACCCTTATCAATTCCGATGCCGCCAACTGGTTCCAGGCGGCCAGGCACCAAAGAAAATCAACCCGATGTGACCTGCTTCACAAAGGGCCTGACCGAGTTGCCCTAAATCTCCGACATGCCCCAGAAAACGCACCGGCCCCTGTACGACCCGAAAGCGGACATCCCGACCGACTACGCCTTGATCGCCACCGCCGTCGGAGCGGCCCTGTTCGCGCTGATCTATCTCATCCTGGTCTGATCAGCGCCGAGAACCCGGCTCGGCCCACACGACTCACTCGGAGTGAGTACGTCCCGTGCGGGATAAGGTTCACCCCACGCCGCTACTTTCCGGATTTTTTCGGGGACGGCGCGCCGCCAACCGAGATTTCGCGGAAACCCGTCAAGCGCCAAGCGGAAACCCGTCAAGCGCCAATATGCCACTCGTCCGGGATTCACACTTAGCGTTGTGTGAATCGGGCATAAGGCGCGTTAGTGCTTTCGCCGCGCGGGTGAGTGGCGCTTTATCGCACCCCGCTTCCAAAAAATCCCAAGAACGACCAAATCCAGAGAATAATCCAAACTATGGCCCTAGTTGATTCGAACGTCCTCAAGCTTGCTCCCGACCCGGGAACTCCGGCCTATCGGAGCGCACCGCACAATATCGAGGCGGAACAGAGTCTGCTGGGCGCGGTCCTGGTCAACAATGACGCATTCTACCGGGTGTCGGATTTTCTCGAGCCCAAACATTTCTTCGAACCGATCCATCAGACCATCTACGAGACATCCGGCAGCCTGATCCGGATGGGCAAAGTCGCAACCCCGGTCACGCTGAAAACCTTCGTCCCGGCCGATACCGACATCGGCGGCATGACGGTCGGCCAGTACCTCGCCCGCCTTGCCGCCGAAGCGACCACCATCATCAACGCCCAGGACTATGGCCGCACGATCTACGAACTGGCGCTGCGCCGCGATCTGATTCGGATCGGCGAGGACATGGTCAATGTCGCCTTTGACGCGCCGGTCGACTTTGCCCCGCGCGCCCAGATCGAGGATGCCGAGCGAAGGTTGTACGAACTGGCGGAATCCGGCCGCTACGACGGTGGTTTCCAGCGTTTCGCCCAGGCCCTCACCATCGCCGTCGACATGGCGGCAAAGGCATTCCAGCGCGACGGCAAATTGTCGGGCATCGCAACCGGCCTGCGCGATCTCGACATCAAGATGGGCGGCCTGCAGCCATCCGATCTGATCATCGTGGCGGGACGGCCCGGCATGGGCAAGACCGCGCTCGCCACCAACATCGCCTACAATGTGGCGAAGGCGCATCGCGCGGAAGTTCAAGCCGACGGCACCATGAAGTCGGTCAACGGCGGCATCGTCGGCTTCTTCTCCTGCGAAATGTCGGCCGAACAGCTCGCCACGCGTATTCTGGCCGAACAGACCAGCATCGCCTCAAGCACGATCCGCCGCGGCGGCATCAGCGAGACCGATTTCGAGAAAATCCGCGACTACTCGATCGAATTGCAGTCGCTGCCGCTCTACGTCGACGAAACCGGCGGCCTGTCGATTTCCCAATTGACCGCGCGCGCGCGCCGGTTGAAGCGGCAGAAAGGTCTCGACCTGATCGTGGTCGACTATATTCAGCTGTTGCAGGGGTCGGGCAAGCGCGGCAACGACAATCGGGTGCAGGAAGTCACCGAGATCACCACCAGCCTGAAGGCGCTCGCCAAGGAACTGAACGTGCCCATCATCGCGCTGTCGCAGCTTTCGCGTCAGGTCGAGAGCCGCGACGACAAGCGGCCGCAACTGTCCGACTTGCGGGAATCCGGCTCGATCGAGCAGGACGCCGACGTGGTGATATTCGTGTTCCGCGAGGAATATTATCTCGCCAACAAGGAACCGCGGGTCGGTACGCCGGAATACGAAAAGTGGCAACTCGACATGTCGCTGGTGCACGGCAAGGCCGAAGTGATCATCGGCAAGCAGCGCCACGGCCCCACCGGCACGGTCGAACTGCAGTTCGAGGGTCAATTTACGCGGTTCAGCGACCTGGCGCATGACGGCCACCTGCCCGATAGGCTTTGAATGAAGGCGTCGCAAGGTTGAACCGGCGAGGCCCCGCGCGTAAAACGGCGCCATGAACAGCCTCTCCGAACCGAAATCGATCCCGGCCGGCTCGGCGCTCTCGCCTGAGGCGAACCAGGCGGCTGCGCTGGCCACCGCCACCGGCGTGCTGTCGATCGATCTCGATGCCATTGTCGCCAACTGGCGCAAGCTCGAAAAGACCGCCGTGCCGGCCGAATGCGCCGGCGTGATCAAGGCCGACGCCTATGGCTGCGGTCTCGAGCCGGTCGCGCGCGCGCTGGCCAACGCCGGATGCAAGACGTTCTTCGTGGCAACGCTCGATGAAGCGCGCGCCGCGCGCGCCGCCGTGCCGTCGGCCGCGCTTTATGTGCTCAGTAGCTTCATCCAGAACACCGGCGAGGCCTACGCCAAGATCGATGCCAGACCCGTGATCGGCGATCTCAACGAGCTTGCCGAATGGGACGTGTTTTGCCGTCGCACCGGCTGGGCCGGAGGTGCAGCCATTCATATCGACACCGGCATGAACCGGCTCGGCCTTACGGTTGCGGAAGCACAGGGGATCATCCCCAGGATCAACGCCGGCGATCACGGCATTACACTGGTCATGAGCCACCTCGCCTGTGCCGAAAGCCTCAACCATCCGCTCAACGCCAGGCAGCTCGCGAGTTTCCGCGAGATCGCCAGCGTGTTTTCCGGCGTCCCGGCGTCGCTGTCGAATTCGTCAGGCATTTACTTGGGCGCCCCCTTCCAGTTCGATCTGGTGCGGCCGGGCGCTGCGCTTTACGGCGTCAATCCGACGCCGGAGGCCGACAATCCGATGCAAGGGGTTGTCGAACTGAAGGCGCGGGTGGCGCAGATTCGCAACGTCGAGCGCGGCGAGAGCGTTGGATACGGCGCAACCTGGACAACGCGACGGCCGACCAGGCTGGCGATCGTATCGGCCGGCTATGCCGACGGCTATTTCCGCGCCGGCAGCAGCAACGATGGAACCCGGGGCGCCGAAGTGGTGGCCGCCGGGAAACGCTGTCCCATCGCCGGCCGCATTTCGATGGACCTGATGGCGGTTGACATCACCGATCTCGACAAGAACGCCGTGCGGCGCGGTCACACGGTGACGCTGATCGGCGACGGCATCACCGTCGACGAACTCGCGCATCATTTCGGCACCATCGGTTACGAGGTGCTGACAAGTCTCGGTTCACGCTACGCGCGGGTCTACAAGGGCGGCACGGTTGACGGCGCCACCGAGGGCGCCGTCGTTTCCGGCTAGCCGCCGCATCAACCCCTACTTTTTCGTCTGGGCGTCGAGGACCTTCTTGCAGGCATCGCTGAGCGCGTCGCGTTGTTTATTGAGACACGCAACGATCCGGCCACCGCCGGGAATGGTGCCTGTGCAGTACTTGTCATAATCTGGTTTGCAGGCCACACGCTGCTCGGCGGTCAAACTCTGCGCAAAGGCTGTGGTGGAAAATCCAATGGCTAACACGGCAACGGCGAGCCTCTTCATGAAACCTCCTGCTTTGTTTGCTCGACCATAGCCGATCCGCCGATGAAAGTCGCAACCTTCAACATCAACAACATCAACCGGCGCCTGCCGAACCTCTTGCAGTGGCTGCAACAGGCCAAGCCCGACATCGTCGCGTTGCAGGAGCTCAAATCACCGGACGATGATTTTCCGCTGTCCGCGATCGAAAAGGCCGGCTACGGCGCGGCATGGCGCGGACAGAAAACCTGGAACGGCGTTGCGATCCTGGCGCGGCACGCCGAGCCGGTGCTGATCCGAACCGAGTTGCCCGGCGATACGACCGACAAGGAGGCGCGCTACATCGAGGCCGCCGTCAAGGGCATCATCGTCACCAGCATCTATTTGCCGAACGGCAATCCGCAGCCCGGGCCGAAATTCGACTACAAGCTCGAATGGTTCAGGCGGCTCAGATCGCACGCCGTGAAATTCATCCAGCAGGAAATTCCCGTGGTGCTGGCGGGCGACTACAATGTCGCGCCGACCGAGCTCGATATCTATCCGACGAAATCATGGGACAAAGACGCGCTGATCCAGCCGAAAAGCCGCGCCGCGTTCCAGTCGCTGGTGGTGCAAGGCTGGACCGATGCGATCCGCCAGCTTCATCCGACGACGCCGATGTTCACGTTCTGGGATTACAAGCGCAACCGCTGGCCGCGCGACGCCGGCCTGCGGCTCGATCATCTGCTCGTGAGCCCGGTGCTCGCACCACGGCTAAAGAAGGCCGGCGTCGACCGCACGGTGCGCGGCGAGGAAGGCGCCAGCGACCACGCGCCGGCGTGGGTGGTGATCAAATAACCGAAGAGTGGATTGCTCTGCTGGTCATCCTCGATGTCGTTCCTGCGTTCGCAGGGACGACGCCAAAGTGCGCATGCGCTGGCGATCGACCAACTACTTTTGATTCAACTCTCAAACAGCCCGCTCGACCGTCATTGCGAGCGTTAGCGAAGCAATCCATTGGGGCAACAAGGAAGCGTCGATTGCTTCGTCGCGGAACTCCTCGCACACCCTCGCCTTCTCGCGGCGCGATGCGCCCGATTTGTGCTACAAAACATTCGCCGCAAATCAGAGGGCGTGGGGAATGCCGGGTGCCCGCCGCACCAGCTGCGGAGCATTCCGCATACTTGACGCCAGCGTCGGGGGGGCGCGGCGCGATAGCTGGTAACCAGCGACCTCCGCGATTGGCCCACTTCGGACTTTTGTCCGGTATCCGACTTATCCGGGCAACGATTACGGACAAATTCGACCTCCGGTTTTCACGTCTGGATCGTGTACCGCGCGCTTAGTCAATGGTTAGGGAAATTCCCGTACGATGATCGGTTATTAATGGTCTTGATTTGAAATAAGCGGCCACAACTTCATTTCCCAATGGCCCTCACATGCTCGTTCATTTCGTCACCGATGAACCTGGGAAGATACCCGCCATCCGCGCGATGCTGGAGCCACGCTATGACGTGGCGCCTCAGCTCCTGGGGCGTGACGCAATGCAAGTCACCTCAAACGGTGTGCTGATGGTTGACGCCGACCTGCGCAAAGCGGTTCGTGTCGAACAGATCAAGCTCGTCTTGCGCGGGTTGCGTTGCGTCACTGAAAAACTGTTTGTCGTCCAGACCCACCTTCAGCACATGGTCGCGCAGGCCTATGCGCTCGGGGCGACCGGAGTGGTTCGCAGTTCCAGGGAAATCGTATTCAAGCTTGCAGAGATCGAAGTCGCGGAGAAGGCGGCAAAAACCGATTTTACCGTTGCCTCACCTGGTATCGCAGATGGCGTGGCGGCCTTCGCGTCGATGTTCGCGGCGATCCGCAACGGCAAATCCATCAACCTTTCCGATGCCGAAACCGCCACATCCCAGATCATCAATGGCATTGACAAAAACGGGCTTGGCGCATGGCTGAACGACGTTCGCCGATACCATGAGGGAACGTTCCAGCATTGCCTGCTGGTGACAGGCGTGGCGGTTGGCTTCGCTTTGGATCTCGGCTTCGCCTATCCGGACTTAAAGCGGCTCGGAATGGCGGCAACCCTGCATGACATCGGGAAGGCCAGAATTCCCTTGTCCATCCTTGACAAGCCCGGGCGCCTCGATCCGGTTGAAGAGGAGATCATGAGACGCCACCCGGTGATCGGACATGATTTGCTGAAAGATATCCCGGACGTCCGCCCGGAAGTTCTTGACGGGGTGAGGCACCACCACGAATACCTGGACGGCTCGGGCTATCCCGATGCGCTGACGGCGCCGAAGATTTCGGATCTGGTGAGATTGCTGACCATCTCCGACATCTTCGCTGCACTTATTGAGCAGAGGCCGTACCGACCGCCCATGCCCAGCGCCAAGGCTTACGAGATTCTGTGCGGGATGGACGGAAAGCTGGAAGCATCTCTCGTCAAGGCGTTCCGGAACATAGCGCTTCTAGCGTGAGGCAAGTGATTTTTTAATGTTTCAAGGCGCGGTCGCTTAAATCCGGGTCGTTCATTTGGGACTAAATTGTCATGGCTACGGCAGCATCGATGCCTTTAATCGCGGAACTGGATGACATCATCAAGAACGGGGCGCCCACGCGACGGGCGCAAATTCTCAGAAAGGTGACAGGCCTGTTCCAAGCCGATTCCGATCGGCTTGATGAAACCCAGACAAGCGTCTTCGATGACGTTTTCGTTCGGCTGATCGAGCACGTCGATGCACGAGAGTTGGCCCAGTTCAGCGCCATTCTGTCCGAAATCGGCATGGCTCCGCGCGAGACGGTCCGCCAACTCGCGTTTCACGATGATGCCTCGATTGCCGCGCCGGTGCTGACGAGGTCCAATCGCCTGTCCGAACAACATCTCATCGAAATCACCAATACGCTTGGCCAGCAGCATTTGTTGGCCATTTCGGCGAGAAGGACTCTCAATGAAAAGCTGACCGATGCGCTCATAAGGCGTGGTGACGTCAACGTAACCAACGCGCTCGCCCGGAATGGCGGAGCGCGTTTCTCCGAATGCGGCTACGCAACGCTTGTCGGGAGAGCCGAGCGTGACGAAAGCCTGATGGAAAAGCTCGGCCTTCGATTGGATATTCCGGCGCGGGTCCTGCGGGAGCTTCTTGCAATGGCCACCGACGTGGTGCGGGCGCGATTTTTGACGGCGACGCGGCCCGTGATGCACGAGGGCTCCCAAACACCGATGGCGATCAGCGTCGTTCCGCCGGCGCCGATCGACTATGCACAAGCCATCAGCGAGGTGGTGACGCTCAACCGGGCCGGCAAGCTGAGCGACTCGGTGGTGAACCGGTTCGCGGTAAAGGACCGATACGCCAATGTGGTGGCCGCGCTTTCATTCATGTCGGAAGTAAAGATCGAGGTCATTGAATCCCTGATGAAGAGCGACCGGCTGTACGGCCTGATCGTGGCCTGCAAGGCCTCCAGGCTGAGCTGGTCAACCACGACCATGATCATCCGCAACCGACCGGAATGCCCGCCGGTCACCCAGCGGGAGCTCGAACAGGGTCTGGAGGTTTTCGATGCCCTGTTGCTGTCCGTGGCGCAATGGACCATTCGGTTCGGTTCGGCCGCAATCGCTGCCGAGAAGCACCGCGCCGCTACCGCGGTAGCCTGATCTGGTCCGAGCAACCAATCGAAACAGCAGGTGCGAGCGTGGTTCGATGAACGGATTCGCCTGACTTTATTCGTGAGCGGCGCCATTTACTTCCGGCTCGGGCATCCCCACATAAGGTCCATGGCGAACTGGCAAAGAAGCTTTACGCGGGAACCGGCGAAGACCAAGGCTGAGCTGCGCCAGATGCTGACCGAAGCCGTCCGCAACACACCGTCCGGCGCGGACCATGCGCCTAAGCCGAAGGCCAAAGCGATCGCGGCCGGCGCGGCCAGCGCCGATTAATCTGCCGGGTCCCAGGTCACCACCCGATTTATCCGCTGCCCGTTGCACCCGAGATGCGACCGATTTCGTTTGCGACCAGCGCGAAAGCTCGCAACGCTCTTGCGGCGGGAACCCTTGAAGGCGGCCGGATCAAACTCGTGATGACCTGATCGGCCGATGCGGACACCAGAGCCTGCGGACGCGAGCGTCCGATTTGGAAGGCGTCGCCGAATGCACGACCTCAAATGCGATCCGGAAACCGGATGATGAAGTTGTCGTGATTGGGCATTTTCACCTTCGGCAAGGTTTGCGCATCCATCACATCGTTCGCACCGATCAACTTGTTCTCGGACAGGATGTAGGCGGTGAGCGCGTAGACCTCATCGTCACTGAGCGAACGCGGCGCCTGAAACGGCATGGCGCGGCGAATGAAATCAAAGACCGTGGTCGAATCCCCGATGAAATTCCGGATGGTTTTCTGCGCCGCGGAGATGCCGTCGATCTTCTTGTCGCTCACCAGCGCGGCGGCGACGCCGCCCTTGCCGTTGTCGCCATGACAGGCTGAGCATTTTTCGGCATAGATCACCGCACCTTGCGCCGGCGTGCCGCTGCCCTTCGGCAGCCCCGTGCCATCCGGCAGGACGCTGATGTCCCAGTTGGCGATGGCGGCCTCGTCGATCGGCTTGCCGAGATGGGGCGTCTCGGCCAATGAAGCGCCGGTCATCGTCGCGAGCCACATCGAGACGGCGAGAATCGCACGCTCAGGCGTAAACATGCTTGACCTCCCCATTGCTTGCGACGCCCCAGCTGGTGATCGAGTTGTAGTGCTGGTTGGGAAAGGCCAGCACCGGTGCCGGTTTTTCCAGCTGGCCGCGCGCAGCCACGAATTCGGCGCGGGTCGGCTGCACATTGCCGGCTTCGTCCCACGCCCGGCTCTGCAGCGTCGCAGGACCTCCGTCCCAGCGCCACGGCATGCGGAAACGGGTGAAGGCCTTGCTCAGTACCGGTTCCTGAAGGGCGGCCTGCGCCCAGCTTTGGCCGCCGTCAGCCGAGACCATCACTTTCTCGATCCGGCCGGTGCCGGAATAAGCGATGCCCGAAATCTCGTAGAGACCGGGACCCTTCAACGTCGAGCCGAACGAAGGGCTGGTGATGAAGGATTTGACTTCCTGGAGGAAATAGAACCGGTACGCCTTGCCGCTCGGCAGGATCGGCGAATAGGTGCGCGCCTCGTAGTAGCTCATGCCGGGCTGTTCCACGAGCTTGAGGCGCCGCAGGAACTTGACGTTCATGTTGCCCTCGTAGCCCGGCAGCAGCAGGCGCATCGGATAGCCGTTGCCGGGCATGATGCGCTCGCCGTTCTGGTAGAGCGCGATCATGGCGTCATCGAGCGCCTTCTTCATCGGCACGCTGCGGCTCAGATGCGGCGAGTCCGCGCCCTCCGCGATCAGCCATTTCGCGCGCGGATCGACGCCGGCTTCCTCCAGCAGGGTCGAAAGCCTGACGCCGGTCCATTCCGCGCAGGAGGCGAGCCCGTGCAGCGCCTGCACGGTCTCCTGCATCGGCTCGGGCGCAAACATCGGAGCGCTGTTGCCGCCGCATTCGACGAACGTCACCCGCGATGTCATGGGATAGCGCGACAGCGTTTCGAGCGTGAACTCCAGCGGCTGCTTCACCAGGCCATGGATCACCAGCCGATGCTTGTCCGGATCGATGGTGGGGATGCCGCCATGATTGATGGTGAAATGCAGCCCGTTCGGCGTGGTGGTTCCCTCAAGAAAATGGTGTGGCGTGCGGGAATGTGAATTGCGCGGCTCGTGATTGGGATTGCTCAGCGTGCGCACGACCCTGGCCTCGAACTTCGAGGGCACCTGGTAGACCGGCGTCGGGTCGCCGATTTCAAGGCTCCACGGACCATCGGCGAGCGGTTCGGCGCCCGCGGCCGCCGACGGACCAATGCCTGCCCCCATCGCGCCGGCGATCACCATGCCGCGCCCCAAAAGCGCGCGGCGGTTGATCAACCCGTTTCCGGCAGCGGCCTCCAAAGTCTGACCGCGCACATCGCGATCCCCTGACCTCGCCATCCAGGCCTCCCTTGGTTTGAAGGACGTTTTCGATCGCCATCGACCGCCCCTTTTTGTTCACCTGCTAGGGTACCACCCGATTCGCCGGAGACAAGACCCTTGAACTTCCTCTTCGTCCTTGCGGTCGGGCTCGTCGCCGGCACCATCAGCGGCATTGTCGGCACCGGCTCGTCGATCATGCTGATGCCGGTTCTGATCTATCAATATGGGCCGAAACAGGCGGTGCCGATCATGGCGATTGCCGCCGTGATGGCCAATTTGTCGCGCATCTTCGCCTGGTGGCGCGATGTCGACTGGCGCGCCTGCGCCGCCTATTCGCTGACGGCTATTCCGGCGGCAGCGCTCGGCGCACGGACTTTGCTGGTGCTGCCGTCGCGCGCGGTCGATATTTCCATTGGCTTGTTTCTGATCGCGATGGTGCCGGCGCGGCACTGGCTCGCCCGGCACCAGTTCAAATTGTCGCTCTGGCACCTTGCGCTCGGTGGCGCCGTGATCGGCTACCTCACCGGGATCGTGGTCTCAACCGGGCCTTTGAGCGTGCCGCTGTTCCTGTTTTACGGCCTCACCCGGGGCGCGTTTCTGGCCACCGAGGCCGCGAGTTCGCTCGGCATGTACTTAAGCAAATCCGTGACGTTTCAGCGCTTCGGCGCGCTGACGCCGGATATCGCCCTGCAAGGCGTGATCGCCGGCTCGTCGCTGATGTTCGGCGCCTTCATCGCCAAGCGATTTGTGTTGCGGCTGGAGCCGGAGGTGTTTCGGCTGGTGATGGATGCGATCATGCTCGCCGCCGGACTTTCCACGCTTTGGACGGCATTTTCATGAATTCCGGCTGACGCCGGCGAGAGGTTGACCCGGCACCGCGCAAGGGGCATATCCGATCGAAGGATCGACTGCCTCGGATGACCACCCTTTGATGCCCCAATCCAGACCAAAGCCGGAGACCTCCTTCTACGTCGAGCCGCGAAGCGGCGACCGGTATCCGCTGGACAAACCGCGCTGGTGTGCCGAAGGACTTAAGCCGCTTTTGATAAGTCCGCAGCGCGGCATCGGCCGCGACGAAATCGACCGGAGCAAACGATCGCTGTGGCGCTACCAAGCCGCGCTGCCGTTGGAGATTTCCCGACCGATTTCGCTCGGTGAGGGCTTTACCCCACTCGTGCAAAGGGAATGGGACGACTTCCGACCTTACTTCAAGCTGGAGTGGTTCAATCCGACTTGCAGTTTCAAGGATCGAGGCACCTCCGTCATGCTCTCATACCTGCAGCAGGCAGGCGTCGACGCGGTGCTGGAAGATAGCTCGGGCAACGGAGGTGCATCTGTCGCGGCATACGGCGCGGCAGGCGGAATGCGCGTGAAAATACTCGCTCCGGCCTATACCTCACCTGCAAAGGTTGCTCAGGTTCGCGCTTACGGTGCCGAGGTGCAGCTCGTCGAGGGGCCGCGCGAAGAGTCCCAGAACGAAGCGATACGTCAGTCCGACCAAACCTTCTACTCCAGCCATAACTGGCAGCCGTTCTTTCTGCAGGGGACAAAATCGATCGCATACGAGCTTTGGGAAGATTTCAATTTTGAGGTGCCGGACAATATCATCGTTCCGGTCGGAGCAGGCAGCACTCTGCTTGGTTGCTACATTGGATTTCGCGAATTACTCGCCGCCGGTCAGATACCGAAGCTTCCCCGGCTATTTGCCGCTCAGCCATTCAATTGTTCGCCGCTGGACGCGAGCTTTAAGGCGGGCGTCGATCAACCGGTGCCGCGCGCGGTCAAGAAGACGATCGCCGAGGGTACCGCCATTGCTCATCCCCTGCGGTTACGCGAAATGATCCAGGCCCTGAATGAAACCTCCGGGGAAACCGTGGCGGTCTCCGAGGAGGAAATCGTAGCAGCCTTGAAGCGCCTCGCCCGGCTCGGTCTGTTTGCCGAGCCGACATCGGCCGGCGCGGCGGCTGCGCTGGCAAAACTCATAGAGCAGAAGGCGATCAGCGCCCGCGAGCGCACGGTGGTGTTGATTTCGGGCACGGGTATCAAGACAGCGTCCGCGATAGCCGAATTTTTCGACCAGACCGGTCAATAGACCCGATCGCTGCAGACTAGATCGCTGCGCTGTGCCGGACGCAGCCCGGCTTTCCGTGCTATGGAGCGCTGCTCAGTCAACACGAACGGCGACTCATCTCCCCCCGATGGCCAAATCCACCCTCTCCTTCGTCTGCCAGAACTGCGGCGCGGCGTATAACCGCTGGCAGGGCAAGTGCGAATCTTGCGGCGAGTGGAATACGCTGGTCGAGGAGGATTTAAGCGGCGCCACCACGATGCCGGTGTCGATCCGCAGCAAACGAAAAGGCCGGCTGTTTGTGCTGGAAAGCCTGACCGGCAAGAGCCACGAGGCCCCTCGCCTGCCGTCCGGCATGGCTGAGCTCGACCGCGTCACCGGCGGCGGTTTTGTGCGCGGCTCGGTGCTTTTGGTCGGCGGCGATCCCGGGATCGGCAAATCGACGCTGCTCACCCAGACCACCAGCCTGATGGCGCGGGCCGGTCACCGGGCGGTCTACATTTCCGGCGAAGAGGCCGTCGCCCAGGTGCGGCTGCGCGCCGAGCGTCTCGGCCTTGCCGATGCCCCGGTGCAGCTGGCGGCGGAAACCTCGGTCGAGGATATCGTTTCCACGCTGTCCGAAGGCGCGGTGCCGCGGCTGATCGTGATCGATTCGATCCAGACCATGTGGACCGATACGGTGGAATCCGCGCCGGGCACGGTGACGCAGGTGCGGGCTTCCGCGCAGGCGCTGATTCGATTCGCCAAGAAATCAGGTGCCGCGATCATCCTGGTCGGCCACGTCACCAAAGACGGCCAGATCGCGGGCCCCCGGGTTGTCGAGCACATGGTGGACGCGGTGCTGTCGTTCGAGGGCGAAGGCTCGCAGCAATTCCGCATCCTGCGCGCGGTAAAAAACCGCTTCGGCCCGACCGACGAGATCGGCGTGTTCGAGATGACCGGGCTCGGCTTGCGCGAGGTTTCCAATCCATCCGAATTGTTCCTGTCCGAACGCGATCTCGGCAGTCCGGGCACCGCCGTATTCGCCGGCATCGAGGGCACCCGCCCGGTGCTGGTGGAATTGCAGGCGCTGGTGGCGCCGACCTCGCTCGGCACGCCCCGCCGCGCGGTAGTGGGCTGGGATCCGAGCCGGCTGTCGATGGTGCTGGCGGTGCTGGAAGCCCATTGCGGCGTCAAACTGTCCGGCCATGACGTTTATTTGAACGTGGCGGGAGGCTTGCGCATCCAGGAGCCCGCCGCCGACCTCGCCGCCGCCGCCGCCCTGGTATCGTCGCTGGTCAATGCGCCGTTGCCGACGGATGCGGTGTATTTCGGCGAGATTTCGCTGTCGGGCGCGGTCCGGCCGGTGGCGCAGACCTCCGCGCGCCTGAAGGAAGCGGCCAAACTCGGCTTCGGCCGTGCGGTATTGCCCGAATCGGCCCGTGGCGAAGTCGGCGGCGACGCCGGCCTCTCCCTCCATACCGTGGGCGGATTGACCAGCCTGGTCGCCGATATCGCCGCGCGCGGTGCGCCCCAAGGAAACCGGGAGGCCAACCGGGAAAGCTCGGCGGCGGAGAAAAATGCCACACCTGCCAGATTCCGGCGTCAGGAAGGCTAGCTGGGCGTGACGTTACCGGCCCTCACCGCTATACAACCCGCGACAACCCGCGCGCGGGGCTGGATGGCACGATTTCCGCCTTGCGGGGCGCTCCATCTGACCGTCACCTAGGCCGGCACCGACATGCCGATTCGCGGTTTTGAACTTTGATGCGGACCTGACCAGCCGATGCCGATAACGATCCTCGATCTCGTCCTGCTCGCCGTGATGCTGATCTCAGGCCTGCTCGCGATGGTACGCGGCTTCATGCGCGAGATTCTGTCGATTGCGGCGTGGGGCGCGGCCGCGCTGGTCACGCTGTATGCTTTCGGAAAGCTGCTGCCGACCGCCAAGACCTATTTCAATAACGACACGATAGCGAGCGTGGTCGTGATCGCCGGCGTGTTCATCGGTACCCTGATCGTGGTCTCCATCATCACGGTGCGGATATCCGACATGATCTTGGATTCCCGGATCGGCGCGCTGGACCGCACGCTCGGCTTCCTGTTTGGGCTGGCCCGCGGCCTCTTGATCGTCGTCGTCGCCTTCCTGTTCTTCAGCTGGCTGGTGCCGGACAAGCAGCGGCCCGATTGGGTGACGGGTGCGAAGTCCCGGGTGGTGCTGCAGGGAACCGGGGATTGGCTGATGGCGCTCTTGCCGGACGACCCCGAGAACACCATCTTGAAGAGATTCAAGAAGAATAAACCAGACGATGAGCAGACTGACACCGATCAGGCGGCTCCGCCGTCAGGTGATGGCTACAGCAAGCCTGCCCGCGACAGCCTGAAAAAGCTGATCGAAAAGCCGGTGGGACGTTGATATCAGGCCAAAAGAGAGGCGCGATGGACGAGATAAAGAGCCCTTCCGACGACGCCGACCAGCCCGGGCTGAAGCCCGGTCCCCTCTATCTCGAAAACACTGAGCTCCAAGATTCGGACCTCCAGGATTCCGACCTTGAAGGCGACACGTTGCGGGAGGAATGCGGCGTGTTCGGCATTTTCGGCCACCCCGAGGCCGCCGCCATCACCGCGCTCGGGCTGCATGCCCTGCAGCATCGCGGCCAGGAGGCCGCGGGTATCGTTTCCTTCGACGGAGCCCGGTTTCATTCCGAGCGGCGCCTCGGCCTCGTCGGCGACACCTTTTCCCGCCGCGAGGTGATCGAGCGGCTCCCCGGCAACGCCGCCGTCGGCCATGTCCGCTACTCGACGACCGGCGAGACCATCCTGCGCAACGTGCAGCCGCTGTTCGCCGAGCTCAATGCCGGCGGGTTTGCGGTCGGCCACAACGGCAACCTGACCAACGGACTGACCTTGCGCCGCGACCTCGTGCGGGGCGGCGCCATGATGCAATCCACCACCGACACCGAAGTCATCCTGCATCTGGTCGCGCAATCCAAGCGCAACCGCTTCATCGACCGCTTCATCGAGGCGCTGCGCGCGATCGAGGGCGCCTATTCGCTGGTGTCGCTGACCAACAAGAAGCTGCTCGGCGCGCGCGACCCGCTCGGCATCCGTCCCCTGGTGCTGGGCGAACTCGACGGCTGTCCGATTCTCGCGTCCGAGACCTGCGCGCTCGACATCATCGGCGCGAAATATGTCCGCGACGTCGAGCCCGGCGAGATCATCGTGTTCGACGAGCACGGCGCGCAAAGCCACAAGCCGTTTCCGCCAAAACCGCCGCGGCCCTGCATCTTCGAATACATCTATTTCTCTCGCCCGGATTCGATCGTCGGTGGACGAAGTGTGTACGAAGTCCGTAAAGCCTTCGGCGCCCAGCTCGCGCGTGAAAGCCATGTCGAGGTCGATGTGGTGGTGCCGGTGCCGGATTCCGGCGTGCCGGCAGCGCTCGGCTACAGCAGGGAATCCGGGGTGCCGTTCGAACTCGGCATCATCCGAAATCACTATGTCGGCCGTACCTTCATCCAGCCGACCCAGAGCGTGCGCGAACTCGGCGTGCGCATGAAGCATTCGGCCAACCGCGCGGCGATCGAAGGCAAGCGCATCATCCTGATCGACGATTCGCTGGTGCGCGGCACCACGTCGAAAAAGATCGTCCGCATGATGCGCGACGCCGGCGCCCGCGAAGTCCACTTCCGCCTCGCTTCGCCGCCGATCATTCATCCGGATTATTACGGCATCGACCTGCCGGATCGCGGCGGTTTGCTGGCCGCGACGCACAGCCTTGAGGAGATGCGGGAAATCATCGGCGCCGATTCTCTCGCCTTCCTGACGATCGACGGCATGTATCGCGCCATGGGCGAGCCCGGCCGCGATCCCGCCAATCCGAAATTCTCCGACCATTGCTTCACCGGCGCCTACCCGACCCACCTCACCGACCAGACCCAGGTCGAGCCGCAGCCGCGTCAATTGTCGCTATTGGCGGAAGCGAGTTAGTAGTCGTCCCTGCGAACGCAGGGACCCATAATCCCCGGCCTTCATTGTCTGAACACAGTTAGACACAAACACCTTCTCCCATCATAACCGTCACAGCGTATGGGTCCCCGCGTTCGCGGGGACGACTGTTGATAGAGTTGCCTCCATGCCCCTCCCCCTTGCCTCCCGCATCGCTCTCGTCACCGGCGCATCGCGCGGCATTGGCTATGCCACCGCGCGGGCGCTCGCGAGAGCGGGCGCGCATGTGGTTGCGGTGGCGCGGACGCAGGCAGGACTGGAAGAACTCGACGACGAGATCCGCAAGGACGGCGGCAGCGCCACGTTGGTGCCGCTCAACCTCGCTGATTCCGACGGCATCGCAAGGCTTGGTGCTGCGCTGCACGAACGTCACGGCAGGCTCGATATTCTCGTCGGCAATGCCGGTGTCGCCGGCCCCTCCTCGCCGCTCGGCCATATCGAGTTGAAGCCGTGGAACGAGGTGATGGCGATCAACGCCTCGGCCAATTTTCAGTTGATCCGCTGCATGGAGCCGCTTCTCAAGAAGTCCGACGCCGGCCGCGCGGTGTTCGTCACGTCGGCGGCTGCCAACAAGGCGCTGGCCTATCTCGGCCCCTACGCCGCCTCCAAGGCGGCACTCGAAGCGCTGGCGCGGGTATGGGCCAACGAAACCGCCTCGACGCCGCTTCGCGTCAACCTGTTCAGCCCCGGCCCGATCCGCACGCGCATGCGCGCCACCGTCTTCCCCGGCGAGGATCCGCTGACGCTGGATACGCCGGAGCAAACGGCGGAATTCATCGTACCGATGTGCCTGCCGTCATGGACCGAGACCGGCAAATTCTACGATTATCCGACGCGCACGCTGAAGAGTTTTCGCGCGCCGGCGTGACGTCATTCTGAGGTGCGAGCCATCTTCGGGCTCAAGGCGCAATCGCTGTCTTGAAACGTGATGGCACGGCCCAAAAAGCAAATATCCCTCGCTGAATTTGGCTTAAACCAGAACCTCATCGGCCAGATTCAAGATTTGCGGGAGGCAATCCTAGCTGCGACGGAACATCGCGTGGTTGCGCATGTACTGGAATGGTACTTTACGCGCGGCATCGAGGCCGAACCGGAACTGAAACACCGCTATGAGTAAGCCGCCACCGTGCCGGGCTACCCTCATTGGCCAAAAGCAACAACAGGAGGAGAACTATAGGAAGAGAACTACAGGAGGGGAACCATGACACTCAAAACTGCACTTACAATCGTGTTGGAGCTTGCCAAGCTAAGTCGCCTTGATCCTGATGATTACGCCAATGACCGCATTCTTCACCTCGAAGCGCTTCGACAGCAAAAAGCGATTGAAGCTGTGCGAACTCTCGCAGAAACACTATGAGCCGGACTGGCCCGAACGGCACGGGAGAATACCATGACGCCGATCCGGAGCCGCGGCGATTTGAGACTTGCCTTGCAAGTCTGTCCAAAATCGCCACCGTCTGCATCGCATCCGCCATCCTGATCAGCGCACCGCGGCTGGCCCGCGCCAGCGAAATTCCGACCTTTGCCGTGGACGCGTCCTGGCCAAAGCCGCTGCCGAACAACTGGATCCTCGGTCAGGTCGGCGGCATCACCGTCGATTCCCAAGGGCATATCTGGCTTATCCAGCGCCCGCGCTCGCTGACCGACGACGAGAAGGGCGCGGCATTAACGCCGCCGCGATCGAAATGCTGCATCCCGGCGCCGCCGGTCCTGGAATTCGACACCAATGGCAATCTGCTGCGCGCCTGGGGTGGACCCGGCGAAGGCTATGAATGGGTCGGGCGCGAACACGGCATCGAAGTCGACGAGAAAGGTTTTGTCTGGATCGGCGGCAACGCCGAAAACGACAACGCCATCCTGAAATTCACCCTCGACGGCAAGTTCGTGATGCAGATCGGCAAGATCGCGCCGAGCAAGGGCAGCAACGACACCACCCAGCTCGGCAAGCCCGCCGAAACCGCTGTAGACAAGGACGCAGGCGAAATCTATGTCGCCGACGGCTACGGCAATCGCCGCATCATCGTGTTCGACGCCACCACGGGCGCCTACAAGCGGCACTGGGGCGCCTATGGCAATCCGCCCAATGACGACAAGCAACCGGCCTATGATCCGAAGGCACAGGCGTCGCAGCAATTTGCCAATCCCGTGCACTGCGTGAAGATCGCCAATGACGGACTGGTCTATGTCTGCGACCGCATCAATGATCGCATCCAGGTGTTCCGGAAAGACGGCAGCTTCGTGAAGGAGTGGTTTTACGAAAAGAACACGCTCGGCAACGGCGCGGTGTGGGATATTGCGATCTGGCCGGATCCGAAGCAGAGCTATCTCTTGAGCGCCGACGGCGAGAACAACGAGATCCGGATCATCAACCGCGCGGACGGCACCGTCGTCGGCAGCTTCGGGCGAGGCGGCCGCAACGCCGGGCAGTTTCACTGGGTCCATGCCATTGCGGTGGACGCCAAAGGCAACGTCTACACCGCCGAGGTCGATAACGGAAAACGCATCCAGAAGTTCAGGCTGACCTCTGACGCGTTACGTTGAGCGCCGCGTGGTCGCCAGCGTGCGCACCGCGATCAGGAACGCCAGCCGCAACAGCGCCGCCGCCAGCAGGAACGGCGCGCCCGGCGATTTCACCGACGCCTGCGCGCCGATGACCAAGCTCGCCGGGGCCGGTTCGCTCACGACGGCCGCTTGCGTTTGTGCGCGAACGGATTGGCCTTCTCGCGCAGCGAAATCCGCACCGGCGTGCCCGGAAGCTCGAAAAATTCACGCAACGAGTTGACGAGATAGCGCAGATAGGATTGCGGCACGGCGTCCGCGCGCGAGCAGAACAGGATGAAACTCGGTGGCCTTGCCTTGGCTTGGGTGATGTAGTTCAGCTTCAGCCGGCGGCCCGAGACGGCGGGCGGCGGATTGGCGTCCACCGCCTGCTCGAACCAGCGATTGAGGGAAGCCGTCGGCACCCGCCGGTTCCATATGGCGTAAGCCTCCTCGATCGCGCTCATCAGCCGGTCGATGCCCTCGCCCATCAGGCCGGACACCGCGACGATCGGCATGCCCTTGACCTGCGGCAACAGATGATCGGCGTCGGTGCGCAACGCCGAAATCAGACTCGACTGGCGTCCCATCAAGTCCCATTTGTTGACCGCGATCACCAAAGCGCGGCCCTCGCGCTCGATCAGGTCGGCGATGCGCAGGTCCTGCTCCTCGAACCTGTTCTGCGCGTCCATCATCAGCACCACGACTTCGGCGAAGCGCACCGCGCGCAGCGCGTCCGCCACCGAAAGCTTCTCCAGCTTTTCCTCGATCCGCGAGCGCCGCCGCAGGCCCGCGGTATCGAACACCCGAAAATCCCGGCCCTTCCAGTTGATCTCCACGGAAATGGAATCGCGCGTGGTGCCGGCCTCGGCGCTGGTCAGTAGCCGCTCCTCGCCGAGCAGATGATTGATCAGCGTGGACTTGCCGGCATTGGGGCGGCCGACAATGGCGACCCTGATCGGGCGTTTGGAAATATCCTCGTCCGGATCGATGACGTCGTCATCGTCGAACTCCTCGTCCTCGGAGGCGGGCTCCGGCATCAAGGCGCGCAGCGCGTCGTAGAGATCGCTGAGACCCTCGCCATGCTCTGCCGAGATCTGGATCGGTTCGCCGAGGCCCAGCGCGTAAGATTCCATCGCGCCGGCATCGCCCTGCTTGCCCTCGCTTTTGTTGGCGACCAGAACCACCGGCTTGTTGGCGCGGCGGGCGAAATCGGCAAAGGCGCGATCGTTCGGGGTCAGTCCGGCGCGCGCGTCGATCACAAACATCAAGGCGTCGGCAAGGCCGATGGCGGCTTCGGTCTGCTCCTGCATTCGCGCGGTCAGCGAGCCCTTCGCGCCCTCATCGAGGCCCGCAGTGTCGATCACGGTGAATTCGAGGTCGCCAAGGCGCGCGGCGCCTTCGCGGCGGTCGCGGGTGACGCCGGGTTCGTCGTCGACCAGCGCAAGCTTCTGCCCGACCAGCCGATTGAACAGGGTCGATTTGCCGACGTTAGGCCGGCCGATGATGGCAATCGTAAAGGGCATAAGCGATCCATGCGCGGGGCTAATTCATTAAAGCATCTTCTGGAGCGTCTGTTCTGATTGAATCAGAACCGACGTTGCCGTCTTTTGTCTTTGACGCATCTTCGCGCGAACCGGTACCACCCCGGATCAAGTCCGGCGGCATGCTTCGCTCGAAAACGCTCTCACGGCAAACCGCACTCAACCTTGCCGGAAAACACTCCGCAGGACGCGCACATCAATGAGTCGGGACGCTGAAATCAGCGCTGGAATGTGCCGCCCGGCAGTGGCGCCGGGAATGGCGCAGCCGATTGCTGCGCCGGCTGGGCTTGCTGCGCCGGTTGCGCGTCGGCCGGCTGGTCGGGCGGCGGCGCGGTGGTGCGCTGGCGGACGATCTTCTTGGGTTTAGGAGCCGGGGGCGCTGCCGCAGTGCTATCCTCTTCCGGCGCTGCTGCGGGGTCCGTGCTGGCCGTGGCGGGTGGCTGGCTCTTGGATTTGGCCGATCGTTTCGGCTTGGCGTCGGGAGGAGGTGGCGGCGCGGCAGCGGCCGCCGCGGCCTGGGCATTCTGCTGATCGATTTCCTGCTGCGAGGCGCCCTTGTAAAGCGACTTCGGTACGCCCTGCTCCAGACCCGGCACTCCATCGGGGAAAACCGGCTTGCGTTCGCCCTGCAGCTTCTTCTTGGTGTCGAGCCAATCGAGCATATCCATTGGATCCCAACTGCTGATGCCGCTCGAGCAGCCTGCCAGCGCACCCGAGAGCGCGATGAGGACGGAAGCCGCGATCAGACGTTGCGATCGGCGCATGGTCGGTTTCTCGTTCAACTCGTTTTCCTGCCGTCAGCTCTTCGCGACCGGGGGCAGCAACGCCTGCAGCGCTTCGGCGCGCGAACGCACGCTCGACGGCGTCTCGCCGTCATTGGCAATCAAATCCAGCCACTGCCGCGCCGCCGCCGTGTCATTGGCGCGCCAGGCCGACAGGGCCAGCAATTCGCGCGCGGTATGGCGGAAGGTCGCCTCCGGCCTGGTCGAAGCCTCAAGACGCTGCAGCATGCTGGGATAGCTCGCCGTCTCCAGCAGCAAGCCGGCGGCGCGGATCCTGGCAAGATCCTGTTCAATCGCCCCGACGCTGCGATCGGCCGAAATGTCGTCGTACATCTTGGCCCCGGCCTGCGGATCCCGGATGGCGACTTCCGCCGCCGCGCGCAGCCGTGCCAGCATGCGATAGCCGGACGGCGCGGTCGCGGCCAGGTTGTTGAAGGCCGCTTCGGCCTCGGCATGCTTGTTCTGCTCGGAAAGGTCGACGGCGGCGTCGAAGGCGCTACCGGCCTCGGCCGCCTTCTTGGCCTCCAGATACTGGTAACCGCGCCAGCCACCCACCGCGGCGATAATCAGCAACGCGCCGGCGACGATATAGATCGAATACTGGTCCCACAGCCGCTTGAGCTGATCGCGGCGGACCTCCTCGTCGACTTCGTCAAATAATTCAGTCACTTACAGATGTCCCATCCCCGATAGGCCGCGCCTTAACTTTAGCGTTGCCACAAACCCTGATCCCCGCGTGGCGGCGGCGATATCCTAGCGATATGGCGGTGGCAAGGCAAAGCTAGCCCCATCAAAGCGTTAACGCTGCCACATGGCGGTTCCCGCGTTGCCGCCGGCAAAAGCCTTCTACCGTGCAGTGACCCTCTGGCCAGCGTTTATCCTGCCGGTGGGCGCGACCGGTTCGCCGCAGTTTCCCGGTCAGCTCTTCGGCTTCATGCCGTAGATGTGCTCGGGCCCTGGAAAAGCGCGCGAGCGCACGTCGGCGGCATAGCCCTCGATCGCCGCCTCGATCATCGGGCCGAGATTGCCGTAGCGGCGGACGAATTTCGGGGCCCGCGGCGACAGCCCCAACATGTCCTCCAGCACCAGGACCTGACCGTCGCAGGCGGCGCTGGCGCCGATGCCGATGGTGGGAATGGCAATGGTCTCCGTGATCTTGCGCGCCAGGGGTTCGGCGACCGCCTCGACCACGACCGAAAATGCGCCGGCTTGCGCGACCGCGCGGGCATCGTTCTCGATCGGCTCCCAGCTGCCCTCCTCGCGGCCCTGGGCGCGAAACGAGCCCAGCGTATTGATCGCCTGCGGGGTCAATCCGATATGGCCCATCACGGGAACACCGCGCTCGGACAGAAACGCGATGGTCTCGGCCATCCGCACGCCGCCCTCGAGCTTCACGGCGCCGCAATGGGTTTCCTTGAGGATTCTCACCGCGGCGTGAAACGCCTGCTCTTTCGAGGCTTCGTAGGACCCGAAGGGCATGTCGACCACGACCAGCGCATGCTGCGAGCCGCGCATCACCGCGTGGCCCTGCAGGATCATCATGTCGAGCGTCACCGGCACGGTGGTCTCGAAGCCGTGCATCACATTGCCAAGGGAATCGCCGACCAGGATGACATCGCAATAGCGGTCGACCAAAGCGGCGGTATGGGCGTGATACGACGTCAGCATCACGATGGGCTCGCCATTCTTGCGGGCGCGGATATCCGGTGCCGTCTTGCGCCTGATCGCGGACTGGACAGACATGTTTCTATACTCCTACGACGGGAACGCCGATCACGACGGGATGAAACGCGAATGCCAGCGCCAGATACGCGACGATCCCGACCGCCACCGCGATCAGGTCGTTCCCCCAACCGCCGATTGGAATCGGTGGCGCGCCGGCGTCGGATCGGCGCTTGAGCGAGATCCGGTCGAACACCGCCCATCCCAGGAACGAGCCGAACAGGATGATGCCGCCGAGATCGCCGTTGGCGAACAGATGCGCCGCCGCCCACAGCTTGACGCCGGCGAGCATCGGATGCTTCAGCGCGGTATAGATGTGGCCGCGGATGTAGGCTGCCACGACGAGGATGACGGCCGGCAGCATCAAGGCCATGGTGATGTGCTTGAGCGGCTTCGGCGGATCCCAGACCTCGATCCATCCGGTCGCGCGATATTGCGCAAAACCCCAGACGATCAGCACAAGACCCGATAGCGACACCAGCGCATAGCCGCCCTTGTAGCCGCCCTCGCCCCATGCGGCGATGAGACGTGCGCGCAGTTCGCGTTGCGCAGACAGCGTGTGGACGCCGAGGAACAGGACCAGCCCCAGGATCATCACCGCCAGTCCCATGATGTTCTCCTCCGTTGTAGGGCCGGCTTTTGGAGCATCGGGTTACACGCTGGGGCCACGGAGTGCAATGCGCTAAAAGCGCGGCGCGGTCCGGTCCGCCTAGTTGGAAAATGCCTTCTCGGCGGCCGAGAGAACATTGTCACCAGGCTGCTTGGCGCAGTAGTCCGCCAGAGCCTTGGTCTTCTCGGTAAAATTCGCGGGGTCCAGCACGGAAGAGCTTTTCTTGTGTCCGAAATAGCCGCTTAACCAGAACAGGAACGGACCGCGATCAGACGCCGGGGTTTTCTGCCAGAACTGTTCACAGCTCATCGTCGAAAAATCCACCGCCTGCAGCGCTGGCGTTGCCGCTGCCGCCTCCTGGCAGGCGATGAGCATGGTTGTGCAGCATATCGCGATGACCAACTTCATGAAATTTTCTCCCGGGATTTCGTTTATTTCTTGCGGCCTGCGTGGGTGCGGCGTCACAAGCCTCCCATATCAACGCCCGCTTTTACAAGCCTTTGGCTCTGCGGATTTTAGCCCCTGGCTGTCGCTACGGCAGGCGCGGACCGGCCTGCTCACGCTGCACTGTTGACGTTCTCTGAGGCCTTTCACACCTGGAAATGACGACCTTCGCTCACGGCGTCGCGGACTTCTTGTCCAGCTCGCGGTTATCGACATAGCGGATCGCGATCGGCCGTCCGGCCAGCGCGCCGGCCAGAGCGCCGGTGAATTTCAGCGGCACGCAGGCGTCAAGCGACGCGTTGATCGCCTTGAGGTAGGTGTTGCGGACATCCGCCGGCGCGCCCTCGGTGGCGAAGGTCATGCGCGGGGCCCCGATCATGTCGCCGGAACGCTTGAAACTGAAGCGTACCGTCATCTGCATGCCCTCTTTCGCGGCCTCGGCTGAAGGCGGCGTCCAGCACGACCGCAACGCGGCAAAGAGGTCGCCGATATTGTCGAGGTCGTGGTCGGGCTTTTGGTATTTGGCCTCGTCATCCTTCGGAGGCACGCTCTGGATCGTCAGCTGCAGGTTCTCGCCATAGGGATAGTCGATCTCGGGAATGCAGGGCCCGCGATTGAACACGCTGCAGAAATAGGGCGTGCATGGCTGGCCGGACAATACGCTGCAGGGCGCATGCGAAAACGGGGTGGCGTCGATCGGGTGCCGCTGCCGCGCGTCGGCCGATCCGGCGATGGCCAGTCCGGCGATGGCAACGACAAAACCGATAGCGATGCGACTGAGCATGCGGCGAGCCCTCGGAGGCAGCACAAGCAGGGTTGTAAGACGCAAAATGATACGCTCGGCCGGCGGTATCAAGCCGGGCCTTGTTCACATCCGCGCGTTCAGGAGTGATCCGCCGATCGCGTTCCACACTGTCATCGCCCAGCTTGACGACCCAGTATTCCGCGGTGTCAGTGATAGAACGGAGGAGCCGCGGCGTACCGGGTCCCCCGCTTTCGCGGGGGATGACGAGTGGTGGAAGCCACCGCGCCACGCACTTACGCCTTCTTCTTCACATCCTTGATGCTGGAAAACGTAATTCCCTCGGCGCGTTCGCGGGTATAGCCGAGATAGAAATCATTCTTGGCCAAAAACACCGGATCGCCGTCGACGTCGTCGGCAACGCCGGAACCGTTGGCGGCAATAAACGCGTCGAGCTTCTTGCGGTCGTCGGACGAAATCCAGCGCGCCAGCTGGAACTCGGAAACCTCGAATTCCACCGGCAGCGTGTATTCTGCCTCAAGCCGCGCCTTCAAGACGTCGAGCTGCAGCGGGCCGACTACGCCGACCAACGCCGGCGCGCCGTCGCGCGGGCGAAATACCTGGACCACGCCCTCCTCCGACATCTGCTGCAAGGCTTCCTTGAGTTTCTTGGCCTTCATGGCGTCGGTGAGCCGTACCCGGCGCACGATTTCCGGTGCAAAACTGGGGACGCCGACGAAGGTGAGGTCTTCGCCCTCGGTCAAGGTGTCGCCGATCCGCAACGTGCCGTGATTGGGGATGCCGACGACGTCACCGGCGAAAGCCTCATCGGCCAGCGCGCGATCCTGTGCGAAGAAGAATTGCGGACTGGAGAGCGACATGTTCTTGCCGGTGCGCACCAGTTTCGCCTTCATGCCGCGGGTGAGCTTGCCTGAACACAGCCGCGCGAACGCGATGCGGTCGCGATGGTTCGGATCCATATTGGCCTGGATCTTGAACACGAAGGCGCTCATGCGCGGCTCGGCCGCTTCGACCTTGCGCAGATTGCTCTCCTGCGCGCGCGGCGGCGGCGCGAAACGGCCCAAACCCTCCAGCAAGTCGCCGACGCCGAAATTGCGCAGCGCGCTGCCGAAATAGACCGGCGTCAGATGGCCCTGGCGAAACGCCTCCAACTCGAAGGGCTTGCAGGCTTCCGACACCAGCGCGAGTTCTTCCCTGATCGCGCCGACGTCGAGATTGGCGTTGCGGCCCGCGAGTTCGGCAATGTCGATCTCAAGCGCCGCACCGGTCTTGGCGCCGCCGCCTTCCAGGAGGCGCACGCCGCCGGTTGCGAGATCGTAGGTGCCGAGGAAGTCGCGGCCGCGGCCGACCGGCCAGGTCATCGGCGTGGTGTCGAGCGCCAGTGTCTTTTCGATCTCATCGAGCAGATCGAAGGTGTCGCGGCTCTCGCGGTCCATCTTGTTGATGAAGGTGATGATGGGAATGTCGCGCAGCCGGCAGACCTCGAACAGCTTTCGCGTGCGGGCCTCGATGCCCTTGGCGGCGTCGATCACCATCACGGCGCTGTCGACCGCGGTCAGCGTGCGGTAGGTATCTTCGGAAAAATCCTCGTGGCCCGGCGTGTCCAGAAGGTTGAACACCAGGCCCTCGAATTCGAAGGTCATCACCGAGGTGACGACCGAGATGCCGCGCTCGCGCTCGATCTTCATCCAGTCGGAACGGGTGTTGCGTCGCTCGCCCTTGGCCTTGACCTGTCCGGCCAGATTGATCGCGCCGCCGAACAGCAGCAGCTTTTCGGTCAGCGTGGTCTTGCCGGCGTCGGGATGCGAGATGATCGCAAAGGTCCGGCGGCGCGCCACTTCAGCTGATAGCGGCGAGCGGGACGGCGATTCGGCGGTGAGAGCGAGGTCGGACATAAGGATGAGCGTTTGGCAGGGAAACCGGGCCGGATCAAGCAGGATCCGCCTCGATCCATATATGGATTGCGCGGCCTACCTCCAGTCAGGGAACTGAAAATCGCAGCAATGGCACCGACCAATATGCCAGCGCCGCGACGCCGGCAGAGGCCGGGATCGTGATCACCCAGGCATAGACGATCGAACTCGCCACGTTCCAGCGCACCGCCGAGACCCGCCGCGCGGCGCCGACGCCGACAATGGCGCCGGTGATGGTGTGGGTTGTCGACACGGGTACCCCGAGGAAGGTCGCGATGAACAGCGTCACGGCGCCGCCGGTCTCCGCGCAAAATCCCTGCATCGGTGTCAGCTTGGTGATTCTCAGGCCCATGGTGCGAACGATCCGCCAGCCCCCCATCAGGGTACCCAGCGCCATCGCCGCCTGGCACGCCAGCACCACCCAGAACGGCACCGAAAATTCCGCGCCGAGCCTTCCTTGCGAGTACAGCAGCACGGCGATGATGCCCATGGTCTTTTGCGCATCGTTGCCGCCGTGCCCCAGCGAATACAGCGAGGCGGAAGCGAATTGCAGGATGCGGAAGGCGCGATCAACCGCGAACGGCGTCGAGCGCACCGACGCCCACGACACGATCGCGACCAAAACCAGCGCCAGCAAGAATCCAATCAGCGGCGACAGCACGATGGCGAGCAGTGTTTTGGACAAGCCGCTCCAGACCGCGGCCGATAGTCCGGCCTTGGCCATCCCGCCCCCGACCAGTCCGCCGATCAAGGCATGCGAGCTCGAGGACGGGATCCCCAATGCCCATGTGATCAGATTCCAGACGATCGCCCCGACAAGGGCGGCAAAGATGACCTGCACGTCGATCACGCTGGGTTCGATGATCCCGGTGCCGATGGTCTGGGCGACGTTGAGCCCGAACACCAGGAAGGCGACGAAATTGAAGAACCCGGCCCACAGCACGGCATATTGCGGCCGCAGCACGCGGGTCGATACGATCGTTGCGATCGAGTTGGCGGCGTCGTGCAATCCGTTGAGGAAGTCGAACAGCAGCGCGACAGCGACTAATCCGATCAGAACCGGAAGACCAAGGGTGGCGTCCACTGCGCGGCCCTGCCCTATACCTGTTCGATCACGATGCTGTTGATCTCGTTCGCGACGTCGTCGAACCGATCGGCAACCTTTTCCAGATGATCGTAGATCTCGGCGCCGACGATGAAGTCCATCGCGCTGGCGTCGCGGTGCTTGAGGAAAAGCTCCTTCAGGCCGATGTCGTGGAGATCGTCGACGCGGCCTTCCAGCTTGGTCAATTCCTCGGTAATCGCCGTCAGCATCGCGACATTGCTGCCGATCGATTGCAGCAATGGCAGCGCGCGGCCGACGAGATTGGCGCACTCGACCAGAAGCGTTCCCATTTCGCGCATCGGCGGCTCGAAGGTGCGGACCTCGAACAGCACCACGGCCTTCGCGGTCTGCTGCATCTGGTCGATGGCGTCATCCATGGCGGTGATGAGGTTCTTGATGTCGCCGCGGTCGAACGGCGTGATGAAGGTTCGGCGCACCGCGGTGAGCACCTCGCGGGTGATGTTGTCGGCGTCATTCTCGAACTGGTTGACGCGCTGACAGAATGCCGGGGTTTCATCGCCGCCGCGCAGCATGCCCTGCAACGCCAGCGCGCCCTGCACAACGGCCTCGGAGTGCCGGGCGAACAGGTCGAAAAACCGTTCCTCCCTGGGAAGAAAGGCGCGAAACCAACGCATCAGCATGGGTTATATCCATTGTCGGAGAAATGGCCGGCTGAGGCAGCCTGTCACGTAACTGTCATAAACCTTTTCTCCGGTAAAGCGCGCGGCAGGCGGCTGACCGAACCGGGTCATCCACCGCTTTGTAGGGCCTGAAAATGTTCCGGAAACCGGTCGCCTAAAGCGAGCGCCGGAAATAATGCGCGATCTCACCGATCACGCCGCGGCGGAACGTCAGCACGCACACCACGAAGATCACGCCCTGGATCACCGTCACCCACTGGCCGAATCCGGCCAGATATTGCTGCATCGCGATGATCACGAAGGCGCCGACCACCGGGCCAAACACCGTCCCGAGGCCGCCGACCAGCGTCATCAGCACGATTTCGCCGGACATGCTCCAGTGCACGTCGGTCAACGAGGCGTTCTGCGCCACGAACACTTTCAAGGCGCCGGCAAATCCCGCCAGGGTTCCGGACAGGATATAGGCGAGCAGCTTGTAGTGATCGGTTTTGTAGCCGAGCGAGATCGCCCGCTGCTCGTTCTCCCGGATCGATTTCAGCACCTCGCCGAACGGCGAGTTGATGGTGCGAAAGATCACCACAAAGCCGAACAGGAAGCCGGCGACGATGACGTAATAAAGCACCGTCGGCCTGGCGAGGTTGAAGACGCCGAACAAATAGCCCTGCGGAATACCCTGGATGCCGTCCTCGCCATGGGTGAACGGCGTCTGCAGATAGATGAAATACAATAGCTGCGACAGCGCGAGCGTGATCATGGCGAAATAGATGCCCTGGCGCCGGATCGCGACCAGTCCGGTAATGACACCAAGTCCGGCGGCGGCCGCGGTGCCAGCCAGAATTCCAAGTTCGGGCGTCAGACCCCAGACCTTCAAGGCATGGGCCGTGACGTAGCCCGCCGTGCCCAGGAACATCGCGTGGCCGAACGACAGTAATCCGCCATAGCCGATCAGGAGGTTGAAGGCGCAAGCCAACAGCGCAAAGCACAGCGCCTGCATCACGAAGAACGGGTAGACGCCGGTCAGCGGCACCACCAGCAACAGCGCGGTCATGACGCCGAACGCAATCATCTCGTCGCGGATCGTGCGCCCGGTTACCGGTAGAGTATCGTCGGTCGTTGCCGCCATGTCAGGTCGCCCGCCCCGTCAGTCCAGAAGGCTTCACCAGCAGCACCAGCACCATGAGGACAAATACCACCGTGTTGGAAGCCTCGGGATAAAAGTATTTGGTCAGTCCCTCGATTACCCCCAGCGCAAAGCCGGTGATGATCGAACCCATGATGGAACCCATGCCGCCGATCACCACGACGGCGAACACCACGATAATCAGATCCGCGCCCATCAGCGGTCGCACCTGGTTGATCGGCGCGGACAACACGCCGGCGAGCGCGGCAAGACCGACGCCAAGCCCGTAGGTCAGCGTGATCATCCGTGGCACGTTGATACCGAAGGCGCGCACCAGCGTCGGGTTTTCGGTGGCGGCGCGCAGGTTGGCGCCAAGCCGGGTTCGCTCGATCAGGTACCAGGTGGCGAGGCACACGACGAGCGAGAACACGACCACCCAGCCCCGATAGATGGGTAAGAACATGAAGCCGAGATTCATGCCGCCCTTCAGCTCGTCCGGGATCGCGTAGGGCAACCCCGACGAGCCGAAATAATTCTGGAACACGCCCTGTATGATCAGTGCCAACCCGAATGTCAGCAATAGCCCGTAGAGATGGTCGAGGCCGGAAAGCCATTGCAGCATGGTCCGTTCGAGGATCATGCCGAAAATGCCGACCGCGATCGGAGCGATGATCAGCGCGGGCCAGTATCCAATGCCCGCCACGTTGAGCAGGAAATAGGCGCAGAACGCGCCCATCATGTAGACCGCGCCGTGCGCGAAATTGATGATGTTGAGCATCCCGAAGATCACGGCGAGCCCGAGACTGAGCAGCGCGTAGAACGAGCCGTTGATCAATCCCACCAGGAGCTGTGCGTAGAGAGCTTGCATATCGATCGATCTTTCGCGCTCAATCTCGTTGTAACGCAGCTCCCCCGCCGGCGCGAGGCCGGCGGGGGATGACCGCTACTTCTTCAGCATCGCGCATTTGCTTTCCGACAGCGGCGTGAACGCCTGGTCGCCCGGAACAGTCCCGATCAGCTTGTAGAAATCCCAGGGCGCCTTGGATTCCGATGGCTTCTTCACCTCGAACAGATAGGCCGAATGGATGGTGCGGCCGTTGGCCTGAATCTCGCCCTTGCCGAACAAGGGATCGTCGGTCGGGATCGACTTCATTTTTTCCACGACCTTGACGCCATCGTGCGGATTGCCGCCGAGGGCTTCCAGGGCCTTGAAGTAGTGGATCAGGCCGGAATAGACGCCGGCCTGGACCATGGTCGGAGGCGCGCCGTTCTTCATCCGCGCGGCGAATTTCTTGGAGAATGCGCGGGTCTGATCGTTCATGTCCCAATAGAAGGTTTCGGTGAAGTTCAGCCCTTGCGCCGTCTCGAGGCCGATCGCCTTGACGTCGGTGATGAACAGCAAGAGGGCCGCGAGCTTCTGCCCACCCTTGACGATGCCGAATTCGGCCGCCTGCTTGATGGAATTGGTGGTGTCGCCGCCGGCATTGGCCAACCCGATGACTTTGGCCTTCGACGATTGCGCCTGCAACAGGAACGACGAGAAGTCGGACGTGTTCAGCGGATGCTTGACGCCGCCGACGACCTTGCCGCCATTGGCCGTGATCACGGCGGTCGTATCGCGCTCGAGCGCGGCGCCAAAAGCGTAATCCGCGGTGAGAAAAAACCAGCTATCGCCGCCGGCCTTCACCAGCGCCTGCCCGGTGCTATGGGCGAGCATGTAGGTGTCGTAGGTCCAGTGCACGGTGTTCGGCGTGCACTGCGCGTTGGTGAGATCGGAGGTCGCCGCACCCGAATTGATGTAGACGCCGTTCTTTTCCTTGACGACGTTGTTGACGGCGAGCGCGACACCGGAATTCGGCACGTCGACGACGACGTCGACCTTGTCGACGTCGAACCACTGCCGCGCGATGGCGGTGCCGATATCGGGCTTGTTCTGGTGATCGCCGGAGATGATGTCGATCTTCCAGCCCTTGGCGGCGAGGCCCGAATCCTCGACCGCCATTTGGGCGGCCAGCGTCGAGCCGGGACCGCCGAGATCGGAATAAAGTCCGGATTGATCGGACAGCGCGCCGATCTTGACGGTCTTGTCCTGGGCTATGGCGATGCTTGCGGCCGCGAGGCTCAGCGCCGTACCAAGCAACAGCGATGCGACAATCCTGGTTTTCATGGTGGTTCCCTCTGTGGATCCTTCCCGTTGCTTTTTCAGACGCCGAGATAGGTGTGAAGCTTGTCCATATTCGCCTGCAGCTCCGCATTCGCGAAACCATCGATGATCTTGCCATGTTCGACAATGTAGTAGCGGTCCGCGACGGTGGCGGCGAACCGGAAGTTCTGCTCGACCAGAAGGATGGTGAAACCTTCGTTCTTGAGGCGCTTGATGGTGTGGCCGATCTGCTGGATGATGACCGGCGCGAGACCTTCGGTCGGCTCATCCAGCATCAGAAACCGCGCGCCGGTACGCAGGATTCGTCCGATCGCCAGCATCTGCTGCTCGCCGCCCGACAATTTCGTGCCCTGGCTGTTCAGCCGCTCCTTGAGATTGGGGAACAGCTCGAAGATCTGGTCCAGCGACAGGCCGCCGCTACGCACCACCGGCGGCAACAGCAGGTTTTCACGAACGTCGAGGCTGGCGAAAATCCCGCGCTCCTCCGGACAGAAGGCGACGCCCATGCGCGCAATCTTGTCCGACGAGGCGCGGGTAATATCCTGACCATCGAAGCGGATCGAGCCGGTGCGCTTGCCGATGATCCCCATGACCGATTTCAGCGTCGTGGTCTTGCCGGCGCCGTTGCGCCCGAGCAGGGTGACGACCTCGCCGGCCTTCACGTCGAAATTGATGCCGTGCAGGATATGGGACTCGCCGTACCAGGCTTCGAGATTTTGAACCGAAAGCACGGACGCACCGGCTGAGGGTGCGGAGTTCGCGGCGGCGTCGGCCATTTTCGAATCAACCATGGCCGGCCCCCAGATAGGCTTCCTTGACGCGCTCATCCTTGGACAGATCGGCATAATTGCCTTCTGCCAGCACGTGGCCGCGCGTCAGCACGGTGATGATGTCGGAAAGATTGGCAACGACGCTCAGATTGTGTTCGACCATCAGGATGGTGTATTTCGCAGAGATGCGCTTGATCAGCGCCGCGATCTTGTCGATGTCCTCGTGTCCCATGCCGGCCATCGGCTCATCGAGCAGCATCATTTCCGGATCGAGCGCCAGCGTGGTCGCAATTTCGAGCGCACGTTTGCGTCCGTAAGGCATTTCGACCGCGGGCGTCGTGGCAAACTCGCTCAGCCCGACATCGTCCAGCAGTTCATGGGCGCGGCCGTTGAAGCGGTCGAGCACGGTTTTGGAACGCCAGAAGTCGAAGGAGTGCCCGTGCTGACGCTGCAGCGCGACCCGCACATTCTCGAGCGCGGTCAGATGCGGAAATACCGCCGAGATCTGAAACGAGCGCACCAGGCCGAGGCGCGCCACATCAGCCGGCGCCATCGCCGTGATGTCCTGGCCCTTGTACAGGATTTGACCTGCCGAAGGCTTCAGGAACTTGGTCAAGAGATTGAAGCATGTCGTCTTGCCGGCGCCGTTCGGGCCGATCAACGCATGAATACTGCCGCGGCGGACCCGAAGATCGACGTCGCGAACGGCAAAGAAACCCGCGAATTCCTTGGTCAATCCGTGGGTTTCGAGAATGAACTCATCGGCCAATCAAATTTCCCCCATCAGCCATCGCCGCGACGCCCCATCGCGGGTGGCCGATCTTTTCTCACGGCAAGTTCCCAGGCGCCTTGGAAGTTCGCCTTGGGAAGCGGCCGCCTCCGGGCCGGAATATGCCGCCAACGGGCCGCCTTGCGCAAGGCGGAAAGCTGGACATACCCGCAAGCGCGCATCGGCCCGATTGGCCATTAGTCGAATGGCGGAAGCGGTCAAGAGGACACGGTTGAGCGGTTTGCCGCTGGCTACTTTGAGAGATCGACCAGATCGTCCGGAAAGCAGTCGTTAACGGTGTTTAGCCGCATTTTCAGGTTTTCATTAAATATTTCCGCCTTGGGGGCGATAGTAGGTTGTTTTGCATCGAGACCCGGATTGCAGCCTTGGAATTCGAAAGCGCCAACCCGACCATCGTCAAATCGATCAAGCAGCGTGATCTCTTGAACACGTGGCTGCGGCTTTATGCCCGCGCGCAGCTATTGCCGCGCATCGGGGAGTACCAGCCCGAACGGCTCGCCGAGGAACTTCCGGACCTCGTCTTTTACACCGTCAATGCAGCACACTTGCCTCCGCGTCTAATGATCCAGAGCGACGGCACGCGGATGTCCGCCGCCTACGGTCACACCGGCAAGGGCCGATATCTCGACGAATATCTCGGGGCTAAGCTCGCTTCGGTCGTGATGCCGGTCTATCATCAATGTCTTGCGCGCGCGCTTCCCGTCTACACCATCTCCAACATCGACGACATGTATGGGCGACTTGTCGCCTATGAGCGGTTGTTGCTGCCGTTCTCGGATGCCGGCAACGTCACTCACGTCATCGCGTCGTTGAAGACCATCTGTGAAGACGGCGGATTCGAAATCAAGAATCTGATGCGGGGAAATGACGCGCTGCCGGCGACTAAGCTTTGCACCGTGATCGATCGCGACCTTTTCCACCGCGCGCCCGGCCGCATTCCGGCCGGTGACCTGATCGAATTCGGCTAGCAACCTTGCGGCAATTTCATCAAGCCGGCCGAGAGCGCCGCGCCCCGTCCGAAGCCGCCACTTCCCTAGCGTAGATTTCCGGCTTGAACCCGACGAGCCGTTTGCCGCCGAGATCGAGTACCGGCCGCTTGATCATCGATGGCTGCGCCAGCATCAAGGCAAGCGCCTTGCGCTCGTTCAGGCCTTCTTTGTCGCTGTCAGGCAATTTGCGAAACGTGGTCCCGGCACGGTTGAGCAGGGTTTCCCATCCCAGTTCGTCGCACCAGTGCTTGAGCTTGTCCCTGGCGATGCCTTCGGTCTTGTAGTCATGAAAGCCGTAGGCCACGCCGTGGCCGTCGAGCCAGGCGCGCGCCTTCTTCATGGTGTCGCAGTTCTTGATGCCGTAGATGGTGATGTTCATTTTTTGATGCCTTGAAGCTTTCTGTCCGTCATCGCTTGATCAGATGGCTGCGACGCTCTGCACCTCGACCAGGAATGGTTCCTGAACCAACCGGTCGACCATCAGCAAGGTGTTCGGCGGATATTTCCCGTCCGGGAACATTTTTGGAAACTCGCGCAGGCGGAATGCCATGAACTTTGGAATGTCCTGCGAATGAACCAGGAACGTCGTGAATTGAACGACGTTGCGCCATGAAGCGCCGGCGGATTTGAGGGCGGCTTCGACGTTGCGAAAGACCTGCGTGGTCTGGGCATCGAAATCGCCCGCTCCGACAATATTGCCCGATGCATCGCCGGCAAGCATGCCGGCAATGAAGAGGAACTCGTTCGCCTTGACGCGTGTGACGTGGCTGTATTGGCCCATGGGAGGGCCGAGTTCGCTGAGGTTGTAGATGTTGATATCCGCTGGCATGGTCTCTCCTTCCGGGCTACGGGCCGTCGATAATGCGGGAACTGCGCCCGTCGATCACACCGCGCGGCGAATAGAGCTGAAGCCGTTCCGGATGTTTCGCGGGCCAACGTTTGGTGATCGAAAAAGCGGAAAGGCCGGACATCACAACTCGTTCTTTGCCGGGTTCTGGTTGCGCGCGCTACGCTGGATCTCTAGCCGGACGCGCCGTCATCGAGACTGACAATCACGGCTGCATTGGCGATGATGATGGCATCGCCGCCGCTCTCCGCGGGAATTTCCAACCCGCCCTTGACCGCCGTCACGGTCACCGTGCCGTAAGGAAGTTCCTTCGCCACCGCGGATGTGTCGACCGCATCGGGGTTCGGCACGCCGATCGTGACATCGACGAACATATCGCTGGAAGTCTTGCCCACCATCCGAAAGAAGCCGAGGCTGGAGTGGCGGATCGCGTCCGAGACCGCGCGCCTCGCCGCCTTGGTGGCGTCTTTGCCGTGAACGTCAACGCCCATTCCCATTTCGGTGATACAGCGCACGCGTGCCATCGAATACCTCGCCATTGCCTGGCGGGAGTAAGGGGCAATTTCGAGAAGCGATCGATAACGCCCAAGCGTTCGAAATGCCTGA
>Ga0185299_10001009_pt1 | contig 63372 bp, 51 predicted proteins | sample PaiPotPPA55metaG_FD_128002 | JGI IMG/M metagenome (GOLD analysis project Ga0185299, IMG submission 128002) | Iron sulfur acid spring bacterial and archeal communities from Banff, Canada, to study Microbial Dark Matter (Phase II) - Paint Pots PPA... ... | reverse complement strand
CCCGGATGATAGTCACAACCTATAATCATCATGTTCGGCTCCTTTCCTCCGAGCCCTTTGGTTGGTTTGCGCCACCAAAGTCTACTCGGGCCTGGGAGCCGACATTGTTATGGAATCATTTCACTCAGAACTGGGGCTATGAGTAAATGCGCCTAATTTTCGCCCAACCGTTTCCGGCATATTTCTTGGGATCGATTCTGCACAACAGCCCTTCAGCTTTTTGCGAACTCGCTGTGCTTGCGGCTGTAGAACCGATAGATACCCAGCCCGATCAGCAACCACCCGAAGAAGCGCATCCAGGTAAGGATCGGCAAGCCCCCCATCAGCAGCACGCAAAAGAATACGCTCAGCACGGGCGCGATAATTCCGCCGGGTGCGCGGAAGCCTCGATGGCGCTTCGGATCCCGATACCGCAAGATAATGACTCCGAGCGAAACCAGCACGAACGCAAACAGTGTGCCGATATTCGACAAATCTGAAAGCGTGCCGATGTCGAGAATGCCGGCCGGAATCCCGACCACCAATCCAGCAATCCAGGTCGCCGTGGAAGGAGTGCGAAACCGGGGATGCACGTGACAAAAGAGCTTTGGCAACAAGCCATCACGTGACATCGAAAACCAAACCCGTGCCTGCCCAAGCTGAAACACCAGCAGCGAAGAAATCATTCCCATCATGGCGCCGAACAAAACACCGAGGCGCACCCAACGCAACCCCGCCGACCCAGTGATTTCTGTGAGGTGCTTTATGCTGTTAACTACCGGCGCCGCGTCGTCCCGGACCGACTCCCAGGGCACAATTCCCGTGAGCACGATTGCCACGCCGATGTAAAGCACGGTGCAGACCACCAGGGTGGCGATGATTCCAATGGGAAGGTCGCGTTGCGGATTGCGGGCTTCTTCCGCGGCGGTAGAAACAGAATCGAAGCCAATATACGTAAAGAAAATGATGGAACCGCCGGTCAGAATGCCCGACCACCCGTTGGGCGCAAACGGATGCCACAGTCCCGGATGGATGTAATGCGCTCCGGCAATGATGAATGCCAGGATGGCGGCGATCTTCAAAATGACCATCGTATTATTGGCTTCCGCCGACTCGCGAATGCCGCGAATTAGGACCATGGTGAGAACCATCACCACCAGGAATGCGGGAAAGTTGAAGCCGAGGTGGAATCCCGGAGCGTAAAGCATTTCTCCCTGTAGCCCGGTCATCCCCGCGGGCAAGTACGCGGGAGAGATCCAACGCAGCGCGGGATGCCAGCCGAACCAATCAAACATGTTGACCAGGTGCTGCGCAAATCCCACGCTCACCGCCATGTTGCTAACGGCGTATTCGAGGATCAGGTCCCAGCCAATGATCCACGCGATCAGTTCGCCCATCGTGGCATAGGTGTAGGTGTACGCGCTCCCTGCGATCGGGATCATCGAGGCGAGTTCGGCATAGCAGAGGCCGGTGAAGGCACAAACAATCGCTACCAGAACTAACGAGAGCGCCAGCGCCGGCCCGGCACCCGGCCGACCCAGCGAAGCGGTATGCCTGATTAGGTAATCGAGCAAGGGCGCGTTGAGGATAGATGAAGTATCGAACTTCTGACCGGCGATGGCGGTGCCAATAACGGTGAAGATTCCCGATCCAATGACGGCGCCGATGCCTAGCGCGGTCAGTGAAATCGGCCCGAGTGTCTTCTTCAGTCTGCGCTCTGGCTCCTCGGAATCAGAGATCAGCTTGTCGATGGACTTGCAGCAGAAGAGCTGGTTCTCTGAAGTGCGGACTGGAGCCACGGACGGCCCGGTAGTTGGTTGCGGCAAGCGGTTGATGTCTCCTGAATACCCGGAATCAGATTGAGGCGTTCAACCGGAGCTACGGCTGACTGAACGCTCCAATGCAAACGCCTACCGCTTCGCCTGTCCGCGCGCCAGTTTCTTCACTTTGGGTTTCTTCGATCCGCGAGCGTAATCGCGGGGCTTTAACGGATTTTCGGTTTTGCGCTTCTTGCGAGCCGCGCGTTTTGCTTTCTTGCGTTCGTCTTTGCTAAGTGCAGTTGTATTTGCCATGAATTCCTTAATTTTATGATTGGGTAATTGAGTAATTTTGTAATTTGAAAGCCACCTTCCCGCGACGGAGGGCTTCCAATTACAAAATTACTCAATTACCAACTTACCAAATTTTGCTTATCCCTTCTCCAGTTGAGCGTACTTCTCCACCAGCTTCTTTAGTCCGAAGCGAGAAAATTGTACCGTAATCTTGGCCTCTTCGCCTTCTCCTTCGCGATGATAGACCGTTCCCTCCCCATATTTCGGATGGCGGACCTTTTGCCCGGGCCGAAAATCGCGCCGGCCCTTCGGTTCCTCAACCGGCACCTTAGGGACAGAAAACTTCTTTCCCCGCGAGGCAAAGAATTCGGCAATGTTGTCAATTGAGTTGTATTTTGGGGCTGGCGGCTTGCGGGCTGAAGCCGTTCTTTCATTCCATTGCGCCGACTGGTCTTCATCTTCGTAAGCGTAGTGGGGATCAGAACCATGTGGCTCGGACATTCCTGTCCGAGCGCTCTTATTTTTTGAATAAGCACCGGACTGAGTTCCGGCCCCACCATACCGGCCAGAGCCGGACCTTACACCCTGGTCGGACAAGAATGTCCGACCCACACGTGCTGTGCCCACACGAGATTTCCCCAACTCCTCCATCAGCTCTGCCGGAATCTCGTCCAAAAACCGCGAAGGCACGCTGGCCTCAGGCATGTCGGTCCCGTATCGCCGGCGATAAACCGCCCGTGTGACCACAAGCTGGTCCATAGCGCGGGTCATGCCGACATAGCACAGCCGCCGTTCTTCTTCGATGTCGTCAGGGTTCAGAAACGTCCGCGAGTGCGGAAACAGACCTTCTTCGAGCCCACACAGAAATACCAGCGGAAATTCCAGGCCTTTGGCCGCGTGCAATGTCATCAACGTTATCTGGGCGCGTTCATCATACGCATCGGCATCGCTGACCAGCGCGGCGTGGTCGAGAAACTGGTCGAGGGTCTCGCCACGATCTTTCGAGTCCATGGCGGCGTTGACCAATTCGCGAATGTTTTCAATTCGTGAGTAGGACTCGGGAGTGTCCTCTGCTTCCAGGATTTTGATGTAGCCGGTGCGGTCGATTAGAAACTTCAGGAGTTCGGCGATGTTGGCTGGGGCTCCGGGAGCGCGGAAGCCTTCGATCGCAGCGGGATTTTCGTCACCGACTGCCGACGCAGCTTGCGCTTGTAGATCCGCTCCATCTGTACTGCCGGCGTGGATAAATTCTCCACCCCCGAAATCAAATGCTGAGGGATCGAATTCAGTACTCTCTTCAGTAATACTTGTTTGCAGGGCGGGTCTTTGCCCTGCCGGACGGGCGAGGGTGCCCGTCCCTAGATGGGCATCTTGCGCAGCACCGTCAGGATCACCTTCTGAGCGAGCACTATCCTGCAACCTCTCAACATAGGTTCCGGCCGCCAGGGCGCGTGCGTCTTCAATCAGATCGCGAAACGACTTCAGTGCCTGCTGCGCTCTCGCCGGAAGCAGCCCGCGTTCGATGGACTGTCCGATTGCTCCCCACAGTGAAAGCCCAGTCTCGAGTGCTATGCGTTCAACCACCTCCATTGTGGTCTTTCCGATCCCGCGCACCGGCGTATTGACTACGCGCAACAGCGAAACCGAATCGTCAGGATTGTGAATGACTTTCAAATACGAGATCAGGTCCTTGATCTCGGCGCGTTCATAAAACGAGAATCCACCGACAACGTGGTACTTAAGCTGATACCGCCGCATCGCTTCTTCAAACAACCGCGATTGCGAATTGGTTCGATACAGCACTGCCGCCCGCGCATCTTCGCCGCGTTCGGTCGCCTCCCTCACATAACTCGCAATTGCATCGGCCGCAAATAGCGCTTCGTTCTCGCCATCGGGGGCTTCGTAGTATCCGATCTTCGTTCCACCCTGGCGCGAGGTCCAAAGATTCTTGCCCTTGCGGCGGATGTTATTCGCCACCACCGCCGACGCCGCCTGCAGAATGTTCTGGGTCGAGCGGTAGTTCTGTTCCAGACGGATGATCTTCGCCTCGGGGAAATCTTTTTCGAATTCCAGAATGTTGCGAATGTCGGCTCCCCGCCACGAATATATTGACTGGTCTTCATCGCCCACTGCGCATACGTTGTGCCGAGTGCCCGCAAGCATCCGCATCAGCTCATATTGCGGACGGTTGGTGTCCTGATATTCGTCGACCAGAATGTACTGAAAACGCCGGTTGTAGTGCTCGCGCACCTCCGACGCTGATTTCAGCAGCCGCACCGCTTCCAGCAGCAGATCGTCAAAATCCAGCGCATTCGCCCGCAGGAGTTCCTTGCGATACTCGGCGTAAATTTGCGCGACTCGCTCCGTCTTAGGATCGGCCGAGTTTAGATAGACCTCCTGCGGATCGAGCATATGGTTCTTGGCCCACGAGATCTGGCCCAGCACCGCGCGCGGCGTGAGTTGCTTGTCGTCAATCCCGAGGCGCTTCATGATCGATTTAGTCACTTGCTGCTGATCAGACTCGTCGTAGATGACGAAGCTTTTCGAGTGCCCGATCGGCGGCTTACCGGGAACGGCGGAGGGAATCATTAGCGCCTCAATGTCCCGCCGCAGAACTCGTACACAGAAAGAATGGAAGGTCGAGATGACCGGCTTGGCGATAGACAATCCGCCGACGAGTTTGTCGACTCGCTCCCCCATCTCAGCGGCAGCCTTGTTGGTAAATGTCATCGCGAGCACCGACTCCGGCATTACCCCTGCATTTTCGATCAGATGCGCGATGCGGTAGGTGATGACGCGAGTCTTCCCGCTGCCAGCGCCAGCCAGAATGAGCACCGGCCCGTCAATGGTTTCGACAGCTTCACGCTGCTGCGGGTTGAGTTGAGAGAGAAAAGACAATTGAAGGAACGGCTCCAGGCGATTCGCTGATTAAATTTTACAGGATGCGCGCTGTCGCGCATTTTCGCAGGGAGATCAGAAGCTGCCAATCTGGGTGGGCTACCGCGACGATTGCGGCGTGCTCTAGCAGGCCAACTGATCGCGCGTAAGCTTCAGGCCGTTCAGGTTTCCGAGAACGGTGACTGCGATGCTGTCGGTCTCAAAAAACTGGTTTGCCAGTTCCTTTAATTCCTCGGCGGTTACAGCCTCAATCTTCGCGATCAGCTCATCCAAGCCGTAGAAGTGGTCAAAATACATTTCCTGGCGCGCCAGATTGGACATGCGCGCGTTGGATGACTCCAGCGACAGCATTAGACTGCCCTTCAACTGGTCCTTGGAACGACGCAGTTCGTCTTCAGTCACCATCTCGGTCTTCAGTTTTCGAAACTCCGAAACAATGCACTCCACGACTTTGCTGGCGGATTCGCGCGAGGTTCCGGCGTAAATCGACATACAACCGGTGTCGCGATAGGGGTTGAGGTCGCTGTAAATCGCGTAGGCCAGGCCTTGTCTCTCACGAATATTCTGGAACAATCGCGAGCTCATTCCGCCACCGAGCAACGTGTTCAGAATGTAAGACGAGTGCCGCCGTTCGTGCGTGATCGGGTACGAAGGCACGCCAACGCAGATCTGCACCTGCTCCAGTGACTTTTTATTTCGCAGGATGATCTTGGGAACGATTTTTGGCGGCGAGCTGTGAAAGCCGTTGCTCGTCGGCTTCATATTCTCGAAATGCTTGGCCACGAGCTCCACAAAACGATCGTGATTCAAATAGCCGGCGGCAGTGATGATCATGTTGCCAGGCGAAAATCGCTGGCTGTAAAAATCAAACACTGGAGTGCGGTCGAATCGCTTCACCGTATCGCGAGTTCCGAGAATCGGCCTTCCCAGCGGGTGATCTTTCCAGAAGTTCTGGGTGAAGATTTCGTGGACGAGGTAATCGGGATTGTCCTCGTCCATCTTGATTTCTTCGAGAATCACACCGCGCTCGCGGCTGATGTCCTGCGCGTCAAAGACCGGGTTCAAGACCAGATCGCTGAGGACGTCGAGAGCGATCGGAACGTGCTCATTGAGCACCTTAATGCTGAAGCTGATGCACTCCTTGGCGGTGAATGCGTCCATGTTTCCGCCGATTGAATCTACCTGGCGGGCAATTTCCTCGGCGGAACGATGCTGGGTGCCTTTGAAGACCATGTGCTCGATAAAATGGGAGATGCCATTCCAAGGAAGATCTTCATCGCGCGAGCCGGTCTTCATCCAAATACCGATGGAGACCGAGCGAATGTGCTGCATCTCCTCAGTGATGACAGTGAGGCCATTCGGCAAAACCGCACGTCGAATGTTACGGTCTTCATCCATGTTGATGTTTTCTGTCTGTTAATTCTTACATACCGGGCAGGATTGCGCTAACCTTGCATAAATAACTGAAAACAAAATACTTAGTTCTGGAAAGGCGGCTTTCCTGTCGAAACTCTTCTAAAATAGGCTCGCGGGGGCAAAACAGCTCAAGGCTAAGGATTAGATGCATGAACAAAGAATCCAATACCAATCTTTTAGGGCTTGAGCTTCAGGAACTTACCCGGATCGCCGAAGAAACGGACGAGCCCTCCTACCGCGCCCGACAGCTTTTTCATGCCTTGTACGCCGAGCGCGCCGAGTCAATCGATGACGTATCCACCCTACCGAAAGATTTCCGCTCGCGGCTGAGGACGGAAGGATTCACGCTGCGGCTGCCGGAGATCGCCAAACAATTTGTGTCCGCGGACGGCACGGTGCGTTATCTCATGAAACTTGCGGATGGCGAAACGGTTGAAACCGTGTGGATGCCGGAAGGTGATGAAGGTGAATCTGGTGATGGCAGTGAAGCCGGGTCGACGGACAGCGGGAGAAGTTGGAGCCGGGCCACGATCTGTGTTTCCAGCCAGGTAGGCTGCGCGGTGAACTGCCAGTTTTGCCTGACCGCTCTCCTGGGAGTTAAGCGAAATCTGACTGCTGGCGAAATCGTTGGGCAGGTAATCGTTGTCTTGAGAGAGCAGAATGTTTCTCCTCCTCAGGACCGGGTGAACCTGGTTTTCATGGGGATGGGCGAACCGTTTCTGAATTTTGAGAACTTTATTAAAGCGGTCCGGCTGCTGGCGAAAGGTGTGGGAATTCCAGAATCGCGAATGACAGTTTCGACCGCCGGAATTGTGCCCCGGATCTACGACTTGGGCGAGGCCGGAGTACGGCCAAAGCTGGCAATTTCGCTGAATGCCGCGAATGACGAACTACGAACTCAGCTCATGCCCATAAATAAGAAGTGGAACCTCGATCATCTGATGACCGCGGCGCGCGAGTTTCCGCTGCGAAATCGAGAGAAGCTTACGTTTGAATACGTGCTGCTGAGAAACACTAATGATTCCACTCAGCACGCCCGCGAACTAGCTGAACTGGTCCGTGGCATAAAAGCAAAAATCAATCTGATTGCATTGAACCCGGGGCCGGGAGTCGCGTTCCAGACGCCCACTGATGAAACTGTCCTCAACTTCCAAAGGATTTTGACCGAAGCTGGCGTGCCGGCGTTCGTCCGCCGTCCACGGGGACGGGACATCTACGCCGCCTGTGGCCAGCTGAAGCGCACTTTAGAAGCGAGTGCTTAGTTTCTATTGGGCCGCGTGGGCTTGAGCGAACCCCGCGTGTTGCGACACGGCCGGTAGGTCGATCTGGAAAATCGCCCCGCCCTCATCACGATTGCGCCCGGTAATTTTTCCGCCGTGCTGCTGAATGATGCCATAGCACGCGCTTAATCCCAATCCAATGCCTTGGCCTACCGGTCGCGTCGTATAAAAGGGATCAAAAACGCGGGCCGGTTCGGCCATCCCTGGGCCGGTGTCCGCGAATTGAATAATGACCAACCCTCCTTCTGAGCGCGTCGAAACGGTGATAGTCCCGCCCCGTTCAGACATTGCGTTGACTGCGTTGTTGATGATGTGGGAGAAGACTTGCAGCAACTGATTCGAATCCGCCAGCACTCGCGGCAGCGGGTTGGCCATCTCTATGGACGAGGCCACGTGTGCTACTTCCATTTGCGGCTGGCCCAGCTTGAGGCAAGTTTGCAGGATCGCATTCACGTCCACTGGAGTTTTGCTCGATGGCACTTGTTTTGCAAAGCTGAGCAAGCTTGAAACCAGAGAGCGGACCCGTTTGGTCTGCTGTGATATTTTCGCCGTCAAGCTGCGTTGCTCGGGTGTAAGCTCGGTGGCCGAGAGCAGTTCAGAGTAGCCCAGCATCGCCGTGAGCGGGTTGTTCAATTCGTGCGCCGCCCCACCGACCAACTGGCCCATTGAAGCCAATTTTTCCGACTGTACAAGCTGCGCTTGCAACAACTGCAATTCCTGGAACGATTGTCGTGAGGCCCGCAACAAGCGGATCAGTTCTACATCCAGGAAATGCTGTTTGATAAAAACTATGGCGCCCATAACAATCATTGCCACCAGAGTCAGCAGCAGCCGAAAAGTGTGCACCGACGGCGGAATCATAGTGTCGAACGCGGAAAACCACGCGAACACAGGCAGGGAGAATACAGCAATCATGCCGAGCCTTCCTGCCCAAACGCCACGCGGAAGAGATTTGGCAGACTCGGCTTTTGCGACAGGCATATCAAGCGCGAGCAGGCCGGGCACACTCATCCATGCCATCGAGACTGCGAGCGGAACATCGTAAAAACTTCCCGAATAGTATGTGTGCCGCGAAAGCGCCCAAGTTGCGATGTAGGAACTGGTCGAATAGAAAAGAGTGGCCGCAAACCAATGCGCATAAATGGTCTTCCACCCCCCGGAGCTCCGGTACCAGAGCAGCGCCAAGCCACCCAGTAATGCAACCTTCTCGACTAAATACGATGTGTTGAGGTTTAGCTGATAGGCCACTGGATTGGCGTACGAGAACTGCCAGGGTATGACCGAGTAAACATAGACATAGACCCACCAAAGCAAGAGAAGCGTAAAGTCGAGTGAGCCGGAGCGCCAGTCTCGGTCGTGCGCCTCGACGTTCGGTTGCAGCGCCAGCGCCGCCATAATTGGCACAAAATGCAAGAACAGCAGGGCATCCCAGCTGAAAAGATCAGGCACCTCTTGCCGCTGTATGACTTCGACGTGGGTCCAGACGAGCTGATAACTGAACCAACACGCGAGTCCCAAGCCCATAAAGGCCCAGAACAGCCGGGCGCGTCCACGCTGACGGAAAATGCTGGGAATACAGGAAAAAACCGCCGATAGTAAAAGCAGGCACTGCGTAATATCACTGAGCGCAACTAGGCCGAAGCTGCGGTGAGCCAGCAACGATGCGGCGATCTGGAGGAATACCAGACACACCACCCCCGCACCCCACGTTTTGACACGCGAAGACATGTACTTAGCCCCAACCAATTTTAGGATGATTATGGGGTTCCAAGATATTACGTTGGTAACTACCTTGGTGAGACTAAAATCATAGGTGACTCTGTTTGGGCTTCGGGCCTGGCTTCTTGGATTTAGTTTGGTTCCTGTTTGCCATGTCTCGGTTTTAGCTCATAATATCCACCAAGAACACTGCTTTGGATGTCTTTAACCGAACCTGGCTGCCGCGCGTCCGCCCTCAGTCACTGTGGCGGAAGTCGCCGTTGAGCCCGGAAGAAAACCTCAGGACCGAGCGCTGGCTGGCGAGGGCGAGGGTATTTCTTGCCATGTGGGCGCTGGTTGCCCTATGGCTGGACCCGGAAGCGGTCCGCTCACCCTGGGCCTATGCTTTGCTGGGTTTTTATATCGCGCACTCGGCGGCAATCGTCCTCCTGCTGAGATCGCCGCAGCAGTCGTCCTCGCCACTGCGTTTGTTAGTGCACTGCGTCGATGTGTTGTGGCCAGCCTTGATATCCCCTTATACAACCGGTCAAAACAACCCATTTTTCCTGTTTTTTGTTTTTGTGCTGGCCGCGGCCGCCTATCGCTGGGGCTTGTGGGAAACGGTGATGACCGCCCTCGCCTCGGTCTCGTTGCTTTGGTTAGAGAGTGTGTCGTTCAAAGAAGGCATCATGCGGGCCCTGAATTCATGGGACCTGCATCACCGCATGCCAGTCATTCAAGTCAACATCCTCGGTATTGAGCCAAAGCAGCTTTTCATGGAATCGGTGTATCTGATCGTGATGGGACTGTTGTTAGGCTATCTGGCGGAGCGGCAAAAAAAATTGAGCGCCGAAAAAGATATTGCCGCGAGAATACTGCGGCTGGTGCGAATTGATGTTGGCTTGGCCGGCTCATTGTCGCAAATCATCGGCGAATTGCTGAGGCTCTACGGTGCAAAGCGGGCAGTGATTGTGACTCGAGAGAGCGGGAGTCATCGCGCTCATATCGGTGAACTCGAACTAGAAAGGGGGTTTCCCGAGCTGCAATGGACCGATGCAGGCCTTCCCACCTCAGAGTCGTATCTACGCGAGAGCAAGGCACAAACCTGGTATGCAACCCGGGACGAAAAAAATCAGATCGGTATAACCGGAATCGATTCTGCGGGCGCCGTTCTGAAAGACGTCGACTCTGTGGTGATCCGCGGCTTTGCGGAGCTGTATCCATTTCAATCGCTGGCTGCATCTTCGTTTTCCTTCTCACATGAGCTTTCAGGGCGAATCTTTTTGCTCGATCCGAATTTCCGTTCTGGAACAGACGAAGAACTCGGATTTTTTCAGGACCTGGTGCGCCAGATCACCCCGGCGGCCTACAATCTCTATCTCTTGCGCCGGCTCCGAAGCCGGGCTGGAGCTGCGGAGCGGGCGCGGCTGGTGCGCGAGCTCCACGATGGCGCGGTGCAGTCGTTGATTGGCATCGAGATGCAGGTGGACGTCCTTCGCCGCCATATGCCAGCCGCGAAATCCATGACGAGCGAACTGGAGAGAATTCAGGGGCTGCTTCGGGAGGAGGTCTTGAAGCTGCGAGAACTGATGCAGGAAATGAAATCAACCGAAGTAGATGCCCGCCGCCTGGCGGGATACTTACGCGACACCGTGCAAAGATTTCAGCGCGAGACCGGTATTGCTGCGCAGTTTGTCATGGATGGGGACGAAATCGCCCTTTCACAATCTGTGTGCCGGGAGCTGGCGCGTATCGCGCAGGAGGCACTGGTCAACGTCCGAAAGCACAGCGGCGCCAAGCACGTAGTGGTGCAGCTTCTGGAGGAAACAGGCGGATGGCAGCTGATTATTGAGGATGATGGGGCTGGATTTCCCTTTTCCGGCCGAGTTTCACAATCCGAACTCGAGGCCACCGGACGCGCCCCCGCCATCATTCGGGAACGCGTGCGACTTATCCAGGCAGAACTCACGATAGAATCTAACCCCGGTAAAGGTTCGCGAATTGAAGTCTATGTGCCGCAGGCCCAACCGGTCGAGGTAGGCAGCGAGATTCAGAACCTGTTCACATGACCGGGTTGCATTGCGTCCCAATTTAGTAAGAACATGATGGAGTTCCCTGGGCCCCCGTAGTCCCGCGCCAAATCCGAAAACGCGAGATGGAAAACCGCAGGCCTCAACCCGTGCGCATTTTGATTGCTGACGATCACCCAATCTTCCGTGATGGGTTGAAGCGCCTTTTGGAGTCGGAAGGCGAATTTAAAGTCATCGGTGAAGCTTGCGACGGAGTAGAAGCGGTCTCGATGGCGCGTCAACTTATACCAGAGGTGATGTTGCTCGACTTGGCCATGCCGCGCCGCCAGGGACTCGAGACGCTTCGCGAGTTAGCATCGGACGCGAGAGCAGTTCGCGTAATTCTGCTGACAGCCGCTGCCGAGAAAGAGCAGATCGTAGAGGCGCTACAACTCGGAGCGCGCGGAGTAGTGCTCAAAGATTCGGCCACTCAGATTTTATTGAAGAGCATTCGCGCGGTGATGAATGGCGAGTATTGGGTCGGACGAGAGAGCGTCTCAAACCTGGTGCAGTACCTGCGGACCCTGGTTTCACCGCCCTCAGCCTTTCCGCAGAGGAACAAATATCGCCTTACGCCTCGGGAACTAGAGATTGTGGCGGCAGTAGTGGCCGGCTTTGCGAACAAGGAAATCGCTCAGTACTTCAAAATCAGCGAAGATACAGTCAAACACCACCTGAGTAACATCTTCGACAAAGTTGGAGTTTCAAGCCGGCTGGAGCTGGCGCTCTTCGCCGTAAATCAGTCGTTGCCTTTCAAGCCGATCGCGTGATCACTCCGGCGCAACTAGCAGTGCACAACTTTGGGACTATCGATGCCTCGTGTCGCCTTACGCGTATCCACCACTAACTTCGAGTCCCGCACGATGCGTTCGTAATCGTAGTCGGAGTGATCGGTCACAATGAGCACGCAATCGTATTGCCCGAGATCGTCCAACGGCACACATTTCATTTGCAGGTCATACTTACGGCCTCGGCCAACAGTGGGGAAGTAAGGGTCGTTGTAACTCACTTCGGCGCCCGCGTTCTTCAACAGCTCAATAATGGTAAGAGCCGGAGATTCGCGAAGATCGTCGATGTCCTTTTTGTAGGCGACACCCAAGATCAGCACCTTGGACCCGTTGACCGCTTTTTTTTGCTGGTTCAGCGCGCGAGCCACCGAATCGAGCACGTGATAAGGCATGTTGGTGTTGATCTCGCCCGCCAGTTCGATGAAACGGGTTCGAAAGTCCCATTCTTTGGCTTTCCACGAAAGATAAAAAGGGTCAACCGGAATGCAGTGACCGCCCAGACCGGGCCCGGGATAAAAGGGATGGAACCCGAAAGGCTTGGTTGATGCGGCTTCAATCACTTCCCAAATATCGATCCCCATTCGCAAGCAGAGCAGCTTGAGCTCGTTCACCAGCGCTATGTTGACGCAGCGATAAATGTTTTCCAACAGCTTCGTCATTTCGGCGACGGCTGGTGACGATACGGGAACCGTGCGATTAAAGATTGCGCCATACATCGCGCCCGCCAGCTCGGAAGCTTTCGGCTCCATTCCGCCAATTACCTTCGGGATGTCACACCGGGCGACGGTCTGGTTTCCGGGATCCTCGCGCTCCGGAGAGAAGGCCACGAAAAAAGTTTTATCGTCAGGCTCTCCTTTACGAGCAGCTTTCAAACCACGCCGATTGCCCTTTTCGAGAATGGGCACCAGTACTTCTTCGGTAGTGCCGGGATAGGTTGTGCTCTCAAGGACTACCAGCTGCCCAGCTTGAAGATGGGGCGCCAGCGCCTCTGCAGTCCCGGTAATGTAACTAAGATCAGGCTCGTGATATTCGTTGAGCGGAGTAGGAACGCAAATAATGATCGCGTCCATTTGGTCAAGTTGCGAGTAATCTGAGGTCGCGGAGAATCCCTGGCTGCGAGCTTTTTGAATCTCCGGGGCCGGGATCCGGAAGATGTATGAGCCCCCGGCGGCAATCGTAGAAACTTTTCGTTCATCGATGTCAAAACCAGTGACCGGAAACCCTTGATCGCTGTAGAGCAGCGCGAGAGGAAGCCCAACGTACCCCAGGCCAATTACTGCGACCCGCGCCTGCCGTTGCTCAATCTTGCTCTTTAATTCCGAAAAACGAGTTGCAGTAACAACAAGGCTCTTCATAATTGGATGACAGATTTTAGCATCTCCGCCCGGATTACTCGGCAGGTACAGGTTCGCAAATTTAGGCGCGTCGCGTGGTAGAAATCCATTTCACCAGAGTTACCACCGTTATCCGCGAAGGAATCCCCGGTGTCATGAGAAAAGCGCGGTTTGCAATCTTCACAGCTCTCGCCGGCCTGCTGCTTTTCGCGGCCATGTCGGGGAGGCTTCTCGTCGTCAATGATCCTCGACCGGCCGACATCATCGTCGTGCTGGCGGGAGAAACCGACTATCGTCCGGCTCGCGCCCTCGAATTGTTGTCTCAGCATTACGCGCCGAGAATGCTTTTGGACGTTCCCGCCGACGCCAAAATATACAAACCCACTATGCTCGAGATTGCTCACGACTATGTTCAGCAATTGCCGCAAAAGGACTCGGTGATTATCTGCCCGATCACGGGACTCTCTACGAAGACTGAAGCGCGAAACGTAGTGAATTGCCTGGCGCGCTGGAACGTCCACAGCGTATTGCTGGTGACCTCCGACTACCATACGCGGCGCGCGCTCAGCATTTTTAAGCATGAGCTCCCGGGAGTTCAGTGGTCAGCCGCGTCCACCACCGACCCTCAACAGTTCGGGACACGTTGGTGGCAGCATCGGCAGTGGGCAAAGCTGAACTTTGATGAGTGGATCCGCCTCGCCTGGTGGGAAAGCGTCGACCGTTGGCTTTGAATTCAAAGTAAGAGAGCAACATAATTACGATTTCAACTGCGCCAGCTGCTTCCTGACGTCGTCGGCGCTGCTGTACTTAGGGTCGATCTTGAGAACCCGCTCCAGATGTTGGCGGGCGAGCCCCGGCTGCTCAGTCCGGGCGTAAGCCAGTCCCAGGTGATAGTGGTAAGTCGGGTTTTCCTTCTCTTTGTTTCTGGCTGAAAGTTTGATGGCCTCCTCGAACATGCCGATCGCAGATTCGTATACACCCTTCTGGTAGAAAGCCCATCCCAAAGTGTCCGCCACATTAGAAGACTCCGGCATGTTACGCCTTGCGGTTTGCGCCAACTGTAAGGCCTGATCCACGCTGCCATTGGTTTCGAGTAGCACGTAAGCAAGGTTGTTCGAGGCTTGAGGTTGGTCCGGCTTTAGTTGCAACGCGGTGTGGTACGCTGCCTTGGCCTTATCAAGTTCGTGCTTATGCTCGCAGGCTACGCCCGTCAGAACATAGAGAACCGGCTCTTTGGGATTTGCTGCGGTCGCCTCGGCGAAAGTGCTGAGCGTTTCATCCACGGCGCCTCGCGCCATCTGCGACTGGCCGAGTTTCACGTACGCGTCAACATTGGTTCTATCCAACTGGACTGCCTTCTTAAATGCTGTTTCCGCGCCCGAAGAATCTTTGCTCTCTGACATCACCGAGCCCAGCAGGTCGTAGAAAGCGGAATTGTTGGGGGAAGTCGCGATATGAGAGTTGATCGTTGAAATTGCCTTGTCCGCTTGTTTGTCCGAAACGTAAACATTCGCCAGACCACGTAAGGCATCGATAGAGTTGGGGGCGCGGTTCAGGGACTGCTCGTACCAACCGATTGCCTCTGAATTCCTCTGCTCGAGAGCGTCAAGGTTACCCATTTCCAGGTAGCCGGCGGGCGACTGGGGGGCAATTTCGATGGCTTTGCGTGCGTCCTTTTCCGCAGCAGGGTAGCGTTTCCGTCCCATAAGGGAAATTGAGCGCAGCGCGTAACCTTCCGGAGAAGTAGGCTCCAGCCGAATGATTTGGGCCGCGTACTGCTCCAGGGCTAACATGTCGGATTTTTGGAGGGCAAGGCCTGCCAGCGCACGTTGAGCTTCGATCATGCCCGGGCGCAGATTAATTGCCTCCCGCCATTCTGTTCCTGCGCGATCAAGCTCGCCCAGCCGGTTCAATGCCAGGCCAAGCTGATAATGGGCTACCGCCATATCCGGATTTCTGGTCACCACCCCTTGCAAAGTTTGTACCGCCTCGTTCAGCTGATTTCGCCGCAGTTGAATCTCGCCGCGGAAGGTGAGGGCTTCATCGTCCTTTACGCTGGAGTCCAGCATGGACTCGTTCAGTTTGTCAGCCACGGCCAGGCGATTTTCTAAAATCAATAGCTGAACGTAATTTCTTGATGTTTCAATATCCTTGGGATATTCCTTATGAAGTGATCCATACTCGGCCGTCGCCCTATCTAGATCGCCTTCCGAAAAATAGTAGTCCCCGAGCATCCTGTAAGCGACCGAGTCTTTGGGGAAATCGCGCTTGACCTGAATGAGAAGCTTTTCCGCTTCAGCCCGCTTGCCCTGCGACATGTACAGCTTAGCCAACGAAGCGCGCGCGTTGACATCCTTCGGATCGGCGGCAATTATCAACTGCACCTGTTGTTCGGCTTCCGGGTAACGTCCCCGCATTTGATAGAAAGCTGCCAGCGCCATGTGCGGATTTTCGCCCTGCGCAGCCAGATCGATGGCTTTCTTGTAATTTGCCTCTGCAGAATCAAATTGTCCGGCTTTAGTCTGGACCAGAGCGAGATTCAAATACGAGTCGCCCCGATTGGGCGCCAGTGCGATTGCCTTCTGAAGTTCCGCAATGGCTTCCGGATACTTTTGCTCGGCGTTCAGCAAATTTGCTACCGCGATGTGAGTGTCTGGATCGTTCGGCTGTTTTTGAAGCAGCAGGTCGGTGTGCTGTTTGGCAGTGGCGAGATCAGACGGATTCGAGGTGGAAGCGTAATCTGCGGCCAGCATGTTCGCCATATCCGCGTGCGCTTTGTAATTGTCCGGCTGCAGTTCCAGGGTGCGGGAAACTTCCAAGTAGGCGTGTTGCCAATCCTGCAGTTTGATATAGCTCTGCGACAACTGATAGTGCGCGGCTGCGAAAGTGCTATCGACCTGCGTGGCATTGAGGAACTGAATGACCGCCTCACGATACTTGCCTTCCGCATAATATCTCTGGCCGCTTTCGAAGTATTTCTGCTTTCGCACGTTGGGATCGCGCGCACAACCAGTCAATATGGCCGCTGACAAACCCAGCACCAGGATCGACCGCAAATACACATAACTTCTCATTCCAGGCTCCCCAGACGGCGCTGACTGCGCCTAATAATCAATTTCGGTTGCTCCATTTAGTCAGTACTTCAAAAATTCCCCAACAGTCGTGGCACTTTCCATCAAACCAATCAGCGCGGGATATAGTTATCAATTACCGGCGTGATGTTATCGGCGAGCGCGAGTAAGCGGCTCTGCGCCGAATCAATAGTCTCCCCCGGCATAAATTTCGTCGAGAGTCGAATTAATGACCCATCAGACCGGCGCATGCGAATCGAGTCAGCCACCAGGTAGTACTTGGCCCAATATTCGCTGGCCACAGCCCGGTCATGTGCCCAGTACCAGTACAAAACCAATTGCCGATCCTGCCCCAGCGCAATCAAATAGCGGTTCGCCCGGAATGGAACCTGGCCCGGTAGATTCAAAGTAACTCGGTCCGAGCGCAGAGGAACCCACCCCGCTCCAGGCAGACAATTTTTGGGTGAGTGGATTGTGTCTCCCGAACGTTGGCTGGGAAAATAGGCTATGAACAGCCCGACCGGCGGCGTACTCAGATCACGTTGATAATCGCGGGTCAGGAAATCACCCGGCCCTAGGACCTCCAGCACATCCTTACTCAGAGGAACTTCAGTAGACGACCACCCACTTAAGCTTTGCGGGAAGGACTGCAGCGGCCGATGAGCGGGAATGATTTCCGAAGTATTGCGCGCCCGCAACAACAAGGCAGTCGCTCCCAACAGTACCAGCACGCTAACGAAGCGCCAGTTCACGCTGCACGCTCGCTTCTGCCCTGGAAAAACGTGAAAGCTCGATGGACGGCGAACAGTATCAGTAAGGAGAAGACGAAAACCAGCCATCCCGAAAAGATGTGGAAGAAACCTTCCGCCTTGTTCGGGTCCCAATACTGAACAATCAGGCCGGTGCCAACAATTCGCAGCCCGTTCGCCGCCACCGCGATCGGCACCGAAGCCAGGGCGAGTGCGATTCGCACCCAAATGCGCCGCTCCATTAAAAATCCGTACATGATTGCGAGAGTCGTCAGCGACATCAGAGAGCGAATGCCGCTACAGGCCTGAGCTACCTCAAGCGGCATAGCTGGAAGATTGATGATGTTGCCCTCCCGCAGAACTGGAACTCCGCAAAGGGGCAGCGACCATGCGGCGAGTTTTGAGGCCAGTATCTGCAATGGCAAAGTAATTTGGCCGAAAACGATCGTCGGAATCGGGATCATCAGGAGCAGGAAGCTCAACGGAAACAGGACGGCGCGGAGCATGTTCCATCCCAGGAGGAAAATCACCATGCCCGCAATCAGCAGGATCATTGAAACGCGCGAAAGAAACAGTTCAGCGCCGAAAACTCCAACCAGCAACATGGCCAGAGAGACTAAGATCAGCGGCAATCCCCATGTGGAGGGCTCAGGCCTGATTGCCCGCAGGCGCATCCGATCTTGCCATAGAACGAAGGCCGAAAAGACCGGCACGAAAAATCCGTGCGAGAAGTTCGGATCTGACCACCACTGGCGCGTTAGACGGAGAATTACAGGACCGTAGAGCCAGGCTCCCAGGATGAGCAGGGCGCCCGTGTACAAACGGGCCAGTCTCGCCATCGGGTGGCTAATCGGCTCGGGGACTGAAACGGCCTGTGCCAAATCGCTCCTTACAGCCTCGGGTGACGGGAATGCCCAAACATATTCCAACCCTAATTTCTTTGCAATTGCAGGGCCGAGAAAATGGTTGCCGTAGAGCGTGGAAAAGGCAGGGCTAGAACCGTTAGGGCAATGGACATCAATCATTTGTCGTCCTGTGGGCCCAAGCCGTCGCGGAAGCTAATTTCAGCCTGCCGGGCCGAACAATCGACCTTCCCGGCAAAAAGAGATAATTACTTTCCACTTCGGCCGCAGCGCTTCCGCAAACAATCCGCTGGATGCGACCGCTTAAACGTGAGTAGCTTAGGGCAAAGCGGTTCTTCGTCTGGCGTCAGTTGATTCCCGCATATATCGGAAAAATGGGAAAAGATTTTCTCTTTTATCCGAGTTGGTGTACCTTTACAGAGTTCCCGCGGCCGTGCTCGCCTAATTGTAAGTGGCTGAAAACAAGCATGCGGCGGATGGACGGCGTCGCCAGATTAGATCCAGCCACTGTGGCCCCAGCCGTGCTCTCATCGGGCTGGCCATCTGTCCGGTGTTTGTGTTTTCGCCCCGAAATGTAACCGGCGTCGAAAAGAACTGAAGGAGCAAAACCCTAGTTTGCCAGCCCCCGCCCCAGACTCCGCGATCGATCTCCCCTTTCTCGATGCTGTGAGCCCAACCATGAAGGGGATGGAAGCGGTCATAAAGGAACTGGCGCACAACTCCGTGCCAGTGTTGTTGATCGGCGAGCCCGGCACCGGAAAACGAACCGTTGCAAAGAGGATTCATAATGGCTCTATCCAACCCCGCGGTGAGTTTCGGATTCTGAGCTGTTCTGACCTGAGTAGCTCGTCCATGACGTCGAATTTGGGAATGAGGGCGACCACCTTATATCTGGACGAGGTTGGCGAACTGAGTTCTGAATCCCAGCGATGCCTGATGGAAGCGCTCTCAACGCAGCCCGCCGACAAAGAAAGGGGCGCGCGGGTGGTTGCCGGGAGCTCCCGGGATCTTGAACGCGACGTGCGAAACGGAATATTTCGGGAGGACTTGTATTACCGGCTCAGCGGTGTCTGTCTGCGCATTCCCCCGCTGCGCCAACGCAAGGAAGATATTCCCGACTTAATGAGTTTCTTTCTGGCGCGATACGCGGAAGTTTTTCATCGCGCAGCGCCTGCCTTGAGCGCCCCTACCCAGCAACTATTTTTGGACTATTCCTGGCCGGGAAATCTGAGGGAACTCGAAGCCGCGGCGCGGGCGATCGTGGCCGTGGGCGACGAGTCGGTCGCCATGGGCGGCCTGCGGTCGATGCTGGTGCGCTCCGACAACGGAAACAGTGGACGCGTTTCACTGAAAGATGTGGCGCGGGCAGCATCCCGCGAGGCCGAGAAGGACTTGATCTTGAAAGCGTTGACGCGAACCCGCTGGAACCGGCGTCGCGCGGCGCAGGAGTTGCAAATCAGTTACAAGGCCCTGCTTTACAAACTCAAGCAGATTGGTTTCGGAGAATACGAGGCCTCGTCACATGGTCTGCAACCGGAGAAGACGTGAAACTGGAGAAGCAATGAGACGCAGAACTGCAATGTGGATTTTCCTCGCCTTCACGCTGGCAAGCTGGTCAGCAGTCGCCGTTGGGCAGGACCCGAACCTGCCTGCTTCGCAGGCCGGCCCGGCCTACGTCATTGGTCCCGACGACACGCTTTACATTTCAGTTTGGAAAGAGCCCGATCTGACAGAAACCCTGCCAGTGCGGGCTGACGGCAAGATCTCCATGCCGCTGTTGAATGACGTTCAAGCCTCCGGACTTACTCCCATGCAGTTGGGCACAGCGCTGACTGAAAAGCTAAAGAAGTACGTCTCCGACCCGCACGTGACCATTGTGGTCACGCAGATGAATAGCCAGCGGGTGTACGCGACCGGGGAAGTGCAGCATCCGGGCGCGATGAACCTGACCCCGAACATGACGGTGTTGCAGGCGCTGTCGAGCGCCGGGTTCACCCAGTTTGCCAACACCAAAGGAATTTACGTTCTACGCAATGAAAATGGAACGGAACGAAAGCTCGCAGTGAACTACAAAAAATTGATCAAGGGTGAAGGTGGCCAGAACATCGTGCTGAAGCCCGGAGATACGATCGTTGTCCCGTAATGTGGCCATGAATAAATGGGCGACACAATCCGTGCTGACGCTGGTGTTGCTGGCGACGTGCGTTCGGGGCGCCTGGGCGCAGTCGACTAGTGACCAGAACGGCAGCGGTGCGGTCCCTGCCGCTACCGGGCTCGACACCACTACTCAGATGAGCGAGAATCCGCCGCTTTCGGGATTAGATCAACCCAGCTTTGAACCCGGATTCGGTACCGGAAGCTATCTGGCGCCGAAGTTGGAGCTCAGTGAAGCTGTCGACTCAAACAGCTTGGGGAATTTCTCAAGTTCGAACGTCACCGAGAGCACTCGCGCATTAGGTTCGCTCGAACTTCAGAAGTTGTGGAAGTTGCATCCGCTGGACGTAGATTATATCGGCGGCGTGGACTGGTACAACGGACCCTCTGGGAACGTTTATCAGGTCCATGCGCTCTCAGCAACCCAGCGTTTTCTATGGCGCACAGGCCAATTGGCTCTGCGCGACTCCTTCAGCTATCTTCCCGAAGGCGCCTTTGGATTTGGTTCTTTTGGCGGAGCGGGAGCATTCAACGCGGGCGGGCTGGGCGGAGCAGGACTAGGCGGCGGTTCAGCACCCGGAATTTTCTCCAACAGTTCATATGGAGTCATTGGGACCCAGGTTTCAAATATGGCCATTGCGGACGTCACGCAATATCTGAGTCCTCGAAGCGCGGTTATTGTGACCGGCGGCTTCGGCCTGACCGATTTCCTGAGCACACCAAAAACATCCTTCTGCCCGACGAACACGAACTGTTACTTCAACAGCCAGGAGACGATTGGGCAGGTCGCGTACAGCCACCAGATTTCTAGGCATAGCCAGATTGCGGTGGTTTACGCCTATCAAGAATTGCATTTCCCCGGCACCTCCGCCGGCAGCCTGAATGTGAATCTGTGGCAGTTAGAGTACGGTCACCGCATCTCCGGCAAATTGGATCTTCTGATAGGCGGCGGACCGGAGTGGATCCACCGCAGCCAGCCAGAGTGTCTTCTGCTACTGCCTTGCGTTAACGTCAAAAGCAGTTTTATTACCGGTTCGGCTCAACTATCTCTGCGTTATCGCGTGTCGGCGCGCACCAGCTTGACCCTTTCCTACCTGCGATTTATCAGCTCGGGTTCGGGATTTCTTGGCGGCGCAAAGACGGATACTGGCCACTTCGCGGCGAACCACTCCATGGGACGCTTCTGGAACGTGGTGTTGGATACGGGTTATGCCCATAGTTCTGCCCTTTTGGCGGCGACCTCAGTCGCAGCCGGCGGGGCCACCAGTTACAACTACTGGTATTTCGGTGGTGCGGCTCACCGGCGACTAGGCCGGCACTTCGGCGTTTTCGGCAGCTATCAATACAACGCTTTCGCTTTTGGGTCCGGCGGCTGCAGCGCAGGTTCAGGTTGTGGCGCTTCGTACGGCAGGAATGTTTTGCTGGTCGGTCTGAACTGGGTACCGCAGCCGATCCGGCTGGATTGATTTTGGGCCAGCTCATGCTGGCAGAATGGGAACAAATATGATTGAGAACCGTGTATTGACCATGGACGATTACGGCGCGATGTTGCGGCGCCGCCTTAAGGTAATTCTGGTCCCCACCCTTTTGGCGCCACTCGTCGGTTTTCTGATCTCGTACGCCTTTCAAGCCAAGTACACCTCCCGCGCGGAATTCCTGGTGGAACAACAGAAGGTCCCACAGGGCTATGTAGAGCCCGTGGTCACACAGGACCTCTCACAGCGTGTCGCCACCCTGGAGCAAAAGGCGATGGGCGCAGACCGCTTGCGTCCGCTCATTGAGAAGTTGAACCAGCAGGGCATGTTGCGGGGGAGAAACGTCGATGATGTGGTCGACGAAATCCGTGGCGGCGTCTCCATCGAGCCGGTGCAGATGGTAATCGTTCCGAACCCAGACATTAAGGTCACCAACAGGCAATACCAGCCGCCCGCGCAAAAGCCTCAAGTTCCGGGATTCAATCTGGATTACACCGCCAGCAACCCGCGCGAAGCGCAGGCAATCTGCGCCGGTATAACCGACATCATGTTGCAGGAAAATTTGCGGGACCGCGAACAAGTGGCCCAGAACACGACCGACTTTTTGTCCCGTCAGGTGGATGATGCAAAGAGCAATCTGAACGATCTGGATGCGAAGCTTGCCGTTTTCAAACAAAAGTACATGGGCCAACTTCCGGGCGACGAAGATAGCAATTTGAAGATCCTGTCGGGACTGAATACGCAATTGGACGCGACCACTCAGACCTTGGGTCGAGCGCAGCAGGACAAAACTTATAGCGAGTCTTTGCTCGCCCAGCAACTGGCAGTGTGGAGATCGTCGCAGTCCGCGAGTAGCCCGCAAACCTTACAACAGCAGCTGGCTCTCGCCCAGGCTCAGTTGATCTCGTTACAGGGACGCTACACCGACGATTTTCCGGATGTAGTGAAAACGAAGAAGCAAATCGCTGATCTGCAGAAGCAACTCGACCAGATCAACTCTGCGGCGCCGAGTGTGGCAGCTTCCAGCACACAGGCTAATGTCTCAGAGCCGCCTGAGATTCAGCAGCTGCGGATGCAAATTCACCAATATGACGGGGTGATCGGGCAGACGACCCGCCAGCAAAAGACGCTGCAGAACCAGATCAATATCCTGCAGGGCAGGGTCGCACTTAGCCCCGCGGTGGAAGAGCAGTACAAACAGCTGACCCGCGATTACGATACCGCGCAGAAGTTTTACAACGACCTGCTCGATAAAAAGAGCCAGTCGGAAATGCAGACCGCCATGGAACGCGAGCAGCAGGGCGAGCAAATGCGTCTGCAGATTCCAGCCGACCTGCCCGATTCACCCAGCTTTCCCAACCGGTTGCTGTTTGCTGCTGGCGGTCTGGGCGGCGGACTAGCGCTCGGAGTTGCCCTCGGGCTGTTGCTAGAGCTGCGCGACAAATCTCTTCGTAATGAAAGCGACGTGATCGCCGCACTCGACCTTCCGGTGCTTTCACAAGTGCCGTGGGTGGGAAACCCGCCGGTGAACGGCAACGGCAATGCGTCCGGCTTTAAATCGCGCTCCGACGAGCGCGCGGACAGAGTAGAGGTTTAATCGTTAATGTACAAAGAGTTTTTTGGACTGCGAGCGAATCCGTTCAATGTCAATCCTGACCCGCGTTATTTGTTTCTGACGCGGCACACGGAAGAGGCGCTGGCTTGCCTGACTTATGGCATCCAGAGCCGCAAGGGATTCGTGTTGTTGACCGGCGAAGTTGGGACAGGCAAGACCACGCTTATCAACAAGCTTTTAGAGTGGCTCCGGGCACAACAGGTCCCGACAGCGTTCATCTTCAATTCGCGGATGAACGTGCCGCAATTCCTCGACTATATGATGGCGGATTTCGGATTGCCGTCGGATACGCGGTCCAAGAGCCAGATTCTGATGCGGCTCTACAACTGGTTGCTTGAGCGCTACCGCGCCGGCGAGACCGCGGTGCTCATCGTCGATGAAGCGCAAAACCTTCCCGACGAAGTGCTCGAAGAAATTCGCATGATGACCAATCTGGAGACTTTTACCGAGAAGCTTCTCCAGATTGTTCTGGTTGGGCAAACCGAACTCGAACAGCGATTGAAGCACCCCAGCCTGCGCCAGTTACGGCAGCGGCTGACGTTGCGGGCCAAGACCCATCCTCTGACTGCGGAGGAAAGCCGGGCTTATATCCATCAAAGATTGCGGATTGCCGGATCGAATGGGCAGCAGATTTTTGATCCCGAGGCGCTCACCGCGATCCATCGTTATTCAGGCGGCATTCCGCGCGTGGTCAATTTGCTCTGTGAGCATTGCCTGGTAAGCGCATTCGTCGATCAGCAGAAGACGGTAAGCGTGGCGGTGGTGGATGCAGTAGCGCGGGACTTTGACCTTGAGGGCAGCCACAACGTGGGCCCTGCATCGCAAGTGGTCCCAGACAAGTTCGATTTAATGGACGCGCTGAAAACAATTTCAAATCTTACCGAGCGACTGAAAGAGTCGCAACGTGAAACAAGCGAAGCAAGCGAAATAAGCGAAGTCAGCAATGAAGGGAAACTATGAGCCGAATTCATGAAGCCTTGAAAAAAGCCGAGCAAGAACGAGCGACGTCGGAGAATATTGCGCAAATCACGCCCGATCCTGACCCGGTTGTACTGGAGACAAGGGTCAACTCAGCCGGAACGACTTCTAATCTATCGGCTATCTCCGCAGTCGCTCCAGCCGCGGCCATGACCGGCGATGCATTGCTTGATCGCAGTCGCCGTACTAACTGGAAGCCGGACCCGAAGACCATGCTTTTCTTCAGCGGCGAGGAACACCTCTACGGCATGGAGGAATTCCGCACCTTGCGCAGCCGCCTCTACCAGGCGCGCGAAAAACATCCGCTTTCGAAGGTGCTGGTGACCAGCCCGCTTCCCAAGGAAGGCAAGTCTTTTGTGACTGCGAATCTGGGTCAGGCGCTGGTGCAGCAACAGGGCAGGCGGGTTCTGCTGGTAGACGCTGATCTGCGCAATCCGCACTTGCACTCAGCGCTTGGCGCGGAGGCGGGTCCTGGTCTTTCCGATTACCTGCGCTCCGAAATGGACGAGTTTTCAATTATCCAGGGCGGTCCCATGGAGAACCTCTTCCTGATACCTGCAGGCAGCAGAAACGAAAACCCGTCGGAGTTGATTGCAAGCGGACGCATGAACACATTACTGAACCGACTGCAGCCACTGTTTGACTGGATTATTGTCGATTCGCCGCCGGCAGCTGCGGTTTCCGATGCGGCCCTGATCTCGAATTACTGCGATGGAGTGCTCATGGTTGTGCGCTCAAATGCGACTCCTTTCGACATCGCGCAAAGAGCGCGCCAGGAGTTCGGTGACAACCTGATTGGAGTGGTACTCAACGGTATAAGCACTTTGCCGGCCTATTCGCAGTACTACTACAGCGCCTACGGGAAGCCGAACGGTAATGGACAGGCCATGAAGATGAAATAGAGGGTTTCGTACCAGGAGATTTTAACTTGATTGCCGCGGTTTCAACTTAGCTCCGGCATCTCGCGCAACTCAGGATTTGCTGACACAACAACGGGTACTACAGCTTCGCTGAATATTCAGCGGTAGGGAAAACGATCGAGATGGTAATCCGCTTATTTAACGCGTATTTTCCCAGCCGCACTTTGCTGTTGGCTTTTTCGGAAGCCTGCGTCGTGGTGCTGGCGTTTACAGTCTCGTGCGTGGTGATGATGGGCAGAGACGCCGACATTTTCCTGAATTACGACGGCGGGTTCGCCAATATCGCGCTTATCACGGTTGTCTTCGTTTTGTGTATGTACTACGGCGACCTCTACGATTCCCTCATCCTGAGCAACCGCCGCGAGGTCCTTATCCGCCTGATACAGGTTTCGGGCGTGGGCACCCTGGTGATGGCAGTCCTGTACTCCGCCTATCCGAAAGCTCGCCTTGGCGCGAAGAACTTTGCGCTGGGATTGGTTCTGGTGATGTTTCTGGTGTGGTTCTGGAGGGAATTGTTCCTGTGGTTGTTTCGCTCCAAACACCTTTTGGAGCGCGCCGTTCTGCTTGGCGACGGCCCATTGGCCAAGAAGCTGGCGGCAGAGATCATCAGCCGGCCGGATTTGGGTCTCCAACTCCTGGGCTACATTGGCGGTGCGGCGATCCAAGCCGGAGGCAACTTGCCTCATCTGGGTACTCCGGATCATCTCTCAGACTTGGTGCGGACCCGCGGGATCCGCCGCGTTCTCGTAGCTATGTCAGACCAGCGCGGGAAGCTACCGATGGAGGAATTGCTTGCCATCAAGTCGCAATATGCGCGAGTGCAGGACGGCGCGGAAATTTACGAGAAACTCACTGGAAAGCTCCCATTAGAATCCCTGCGTTTGAGCTGGCTGCTGTTTTCTTCCGGGTTGCACACCTCGCGTTGGGCTTCAGCGTGGAAGACAGTTTTCTCTTTTATTATTTCGCTCGTTCTGCTGCTTCTCTGCCTGCCTGTAATGCTGCTTGTGGCCTTGGCCATCCGCCTGGACTCGCCTGGCCCAGCTGTGTTCCGGCAAAAGCGCGTGGGTAAAGGCGGGAAGACTTTCGTTCTTTATAAATTCCGCTCCATGTATCACGCGATTGATGAAAGCACTATCCATCCGCCTGCTGAGGAGGATGATCCCCGAATCACCAGGCTCGGACGCTTCTTGCGCAAGAGCCGGCTCGATGAATTGCCGCAGCTCTACAACATTCTGTGCGGCGACATGCACTTTGTTGGACCGCGGCCTTTTGTGCCCGATCAGGAGCAGGAGCTAGTTAAGGCCATTCCGCTGTACAACCAACGCTGGAACGTCAAGCCAGGTGCGACCGGGTGGGCGCAGATCAATCGCGGCTACTGTGCGACCCTCGCCGATAACGAGGAAAAGCTGGCCTACGATTTGTTCTACATCAAGAATATGTCGCTCTCGCTGGACATGTTGATCATGTTCAAGACGATGAAGATTCTGGTACTGGGGCGGGGAGGGCGATGAACCCGGAAACAATCCTCGTGGCGAAAATGGTTTTCTGGTCGAGCCTGGGGTTGGTCGTGTACCCGTACGTCTTATACCCGATAGTGCTATTCCTTACCTATTCGGTGACCCAGGCCTGGCGTGACTTGCGCTACCTTGGCATCCCGCGGAATCGCCGTACCGGCACTCCGTCATCAGCGGCGCTGCCGGGCGTCAGCATCATCGTACCCGCCTACAACGAAGCGACAGCTTTGCCCGGGAAGATCAAGAATTTGCGAAATCTCGATTTCCCACGTGAGCGGCTGCAGATCATTTTTGTCTCTGACGGCTCCCAGGATGGTACAAACCAGATCCTCCAGAGCCTTCAGGAAGAAAATTGCGAGTGCATTCTGCTGAATGAACGTAAGGGCAAGGCAAACGCGTTGAACCATGCAGTAGCCCGTGCAACCAATCAGGTTTTGGTTTTTTGCGACGCGAGCACTTTGTTCCAACCAGATGCAATCAAGAAGCTGGTGAGGCATTTTTCTGACCCCGAGGTCGGCGCCGTATGTGGGGCGTTACGTTTCCAGGGCAACGCCGACGCGCAGCAGACGGAAGGCGCCTACTGGAAATACGAGAGCGCTCTGCGGATGATGGAAGCGCGATTGGGCGCGATCCTGAACGCCAGCGGCGCGATCTATGCCTTAAGGCGCGAATGTTTTTCGCCAGTGCCGGAAAACACCATTCTCGAGGATTTCGTAATCCCCATGCGCGCCCGCCGGCTGGGATATTCCGTGCTCTACGATCCGGAAGCGGTGGCAATCGAGTTCCCGGCCAGCACGGTCTCCGGAGAATTTACCCGCCGCGTACGCCTGGCTGTGGGAAGCTTCCGCGCTCTTGGCGATGTGGCACGCGTTCCGTGGCGCGGCTTTACTCCCTTTGCCTTGATTTCGCACAAGCTACTCCGCTGGTTGGTGCCGTTCTTCGCCATCACGCTACTAGTGAGCAACATTGCTTTAGTTAACAGTCCGTCATATCGCGTGGCGCTAGCGCTGCAGGTGCTGTTCTATTGTTGGGCGGGCCTTGGCTTCTTTTTTTACCAGCACATGCGCCGGGTGCGTTACGGCCTGTTTCCGTATTTTTTGTTTGCGATGCACCTGGCATTTATTGTGGGTTTTTTCCGTTGTTTAGTTGGCTCGGACAGGGCGGTCTGGCAGAAAGTAAGTTAGCGATCGAAGCGGGCTGGACCTCAGCACTGCTGGTGGATGGGAGCAGATGGCATCGAACATAACAGCGCCGGCTGAAGAACCGGTATCTCAGATAACAAACGCTGAACATTCTCGAGCCGCCCATTTTGAACGGCTGGCGCCCATGCTGCGCTGTCTACGTTGCAAAGGAAACCTCGCGTTTCACAACAGCGGCCTTCAATGCCGAAGTTGCTCTACCGTTTTTCCGATCACGAACGGCGTGCTGCGATTTGTCGAGTCTCAGGGCTACGCAGAAAATTTCGGATTCGAATGGGGAAAGTACGCTCGCACCCAACTGGATAATGAGATATCGAATTTGTCGGAGCGGCAGTTCATCGAGTCGACTGGCTTCAGTCCTGCGGAACTACGAGGCAAATGGATCTTGGATATCGGCTGCGGCATGGGACGCTTCGCCGAGGTTGCCAGCCGCTGGGGCGCGAATGTTGTGGGCATCGATCTAAGTCTCGCCGCCGACGTCGCTGCTAGAAACCTGTCCTCGCGCGGTAACGTATGGATTTGCCAGGCCAGCGTTTTGAACCTGCCTTTTCTTGAGCAAAGCTTCGACTACATCTACAGCATTGGAGTGCTGCACCACACGCCGGACTGCGAGCAGTCGTTCAAGTGTCTGCCCAAGTTACTCAAGCCAGGTGGGAGCGTTGCCATCTGGCTATATAGCGCGTATGTGCACTGGTATCGGATGAGTGACATCTACCGTAAGTTCACCACCAAGCTCTCGCCGAAATCGCTGCACACGCTCTGCGTGGCCATAGATCCGCTCTATTATGTCCATCGCGGGCTGCGTTGGATCCCCGGAATCGGTTCTTTTTTCAGTGGCGTTCTCAGCTATGCCGTGCCAATGAATATGAATCCAGCGCGCGAGTGGAGACTGCTGGACACATTCGACTGGTACTCGCCGGCGTATCAGTCCAAGCACACTTACGAAGAAGTTTTCCGCTGGTTTGAGGATTGCGGCCTGGAAGACTTGCACGTGCTCTATCGGCCCATCGCGGTTCGAGGCACGAAGCCACTGCAGGGCCGCACTACTTAGCCCGGCGCCGCGAGCAGTAATCGGAGGAATCACCAACCAATATGTGCGGCATCGCAGGGATGTTGGGCACAGAGCGCGGGTGCGTGGCCGATACTGCGGTGTTGCGCCGCATGTGCGATGTAATTGCCCACCGCGGCCCCGACGACGACGGCTATTACGTGAACGGCCCAGTCGGACTGGGGATGCGCCGCCTCAGCATCATCGACCTCTCGACCGGTCACCAGCCAATTGCAAACGAAGACGAAACTGTCTGGATTGTCTTCAACGGGGAAATTTACAACTTCATTGAGTTGCGTGACGAGCTGCGTGCCCGCGGTCACGTTTTTCGCACCAACACCGATACCGAAGCCATTGTTCACCTTTATGAGGAGTTCGGCAGCGACTGCGTTCAACGCTTGCGTGGCATGTTCGCGTTTGCCATTTACGATTCCAAGAATCGTTCGCTGCTCTTGGCTCGCGATCGACTCGGCAAGAAGCCGCTGCATTACGCACTCGACGGAGAATGGGTGGTATTCGGCTCCGAGATCAAGTCATTGCTCGAAGCTGCACCCGATCTGGCTGAAGTCAATCGCGAGGGAATCCTGAACTATTTTTATTTCGGATACATTCCCGACCCGCAATCTGCGTTTCGTAACATCCACAAACTTCCGCCCGGCCATCTGCTCGAATATCGCAACGGCAGACTCGAAGTAAAGCAATACTGGGATATTCCCGCCTATGGCACACGCGAGGAGATTTCAGAAGAAGAGTGTCTGGAGGAATTAGAGCGGCGTTTAGCTGAAGCCGTCCGCATGCGGCTGGTCAGCGATGTGCCCCTGGGCGCGATGTTGAGCGGTGGTGTGGACTCATCGATCGTTGTGGGCTTGATGGCGAAGGCCAGTTCGCGTCCGGTGAAGACGTTCACCATCGGGTTTGATCACAATGAGTTCGATGAAACCCATTACGCGCGACAAGTCGCCACCCGTTTCGCCACCGAGCACCATGAGCTGATCCTTAAGCCGGATGTTGTCGGCACGCTGGAGAAACTCACGCCGGGATTGGAAGAGCCGTTTGCGGACTCATCAATCCTGCCCACCTACTACGTGTCCCGACTGGCGCGCGAGCACGTGACTGTGGCCCTCTCGGGCGATGGTGGTGATGAATTGTTCGCCGGATACGATCGATACACGCGGCTGCTGCGCAGAAGTCAGTTGGATCGTCTTCCGCAATGGCTGGGGCGGCTATATCGCGAGCAGGTTTTCCATCGGACGCCAAGCTTTTACGGACGCCGGTTTCTTTTTAATATTTCTCTTCCGCTGCGCGATCGGTACATTGACAGCGTTTCTCATTTTCCAGCCTGGGGTCGGGAGCGCGAACTGTTCAATCGGGATTTTCTGGCTTGGTCTGACACCGTCGAATCACCGCTGAATTTGTTCCGGCGTTATTTTGACGATGCGCCGGCAAAGGACTTCGTTTCGCGACTACTCTACCTCGATACGAAAACCTATCTTCCATTCGATATTTTGACCAAGGTTGACCGCATGAGTATGGCGACTTCGCTGGAAGTGCGCGTGCCCATGCTGGACCATATTTTCCTGGAGTGGGTCACGAGTCTGCCGGTCTCCCTGAAACTTCGCAACATGAGCGGGAAATACATTCTCAAGAAACTAGCGGAACGAATTGGAGTTCCGTCCGAAGTTTTGCATCGTCCCAAGCGCGGCTTTGCCATGCCCCTGGTGCACTGGATGCGGCGCGAACTAAAACGCGATCTGGTGGAAATTCTGCTCGAGCGCCGCACTCTCGAACGGGGTTATTATTCGAAGACGGCTTTGCGCAGGTTGGTCGAGGAGCACACCAGCGGCCGCCGCGACCGCTCCCACGAGCTCTGGCTGCTACTGATGCTCGAACTCTGGCATCGTAACTTCCTTGAAGCCCGCGCCGGAAACCAATTGCAGTCCACTGCGATCTCCGTGCTCAGCGCCACCTGATATGCAAACCGTGTCTCCATCTTTATCTACTGTGACTGCAGATTTCGATCGAGGTAAGCTGCCCGAGCCAGATTTCGCTGAGCAAAGGCGCGTCTTTTTCCTGGTTGACTCGCTTCAGATCGGCGGCACGGAAACACAAGCGGTAGAACTCGCTCTGCGGCTTGATCCTGCCCGCTACGCCGTGACGTTAGGGTGCCTGCGGATGCAGGGACCTCTGCTCGCGAAGCTGGAAGGTTCAAGTGTTTCGGCAATGGAGTGGGACGCGCGCGGTGGCGTGAACTCGCCGAGCGGCGTCTATCAAATCCTTCGTCTTGCCCGGTTCCTGCGGCGCGGGCGATTTCACGTCGTCCACACGCACGACTTGTGGTCTAATCTGATGGGAATTCCAGCCGCGCGTTTAGCGCGTGTGCCCGTCGTGATCTCCAGCCGCCGCGATCTGGCTCATCTAGCCTGGTACACACCGCTGCGGCGAAAACTTCTGCGTCACTTGCAATCGCTTTCTTCTGTCGTCCTCGTAAATTCCGGACAAATTCGCGAGCAGTTGGTCCGCGAAGATGGCTTTAAGCCGGATTTTATCCGAGTTATCCACAACGGAATAGATCTGCAGCGGTTCAAAAATGTCGCCGGAGATCGCGAACGATTATTCCCGCGTCTCAAAGATTGCAAGCTCGTGGTCAACGTTGCGAATATGCATAGCGACATAAAAGGCCAGCCCACGTTGATCAACGCCGCACGTCAAGTGTGCGCGAGATTTCCGAAGGCCAGGTTTGTACTCATTGGCGATGGCACTCGCAGAACGATGTTTGAATCACAGGCTGCTAAGCTTGGACTGAAGGAAAATGTATTGTTTTTGGGGCAGCGTCACGATATAGCAGAGCTGCTGGCTTGTTGCGATATTGCCGTGCTGCCATCGCAGGCAGAGGGCTTCCCAAACGCTCTGTTGGAATACATGGCCGCGGGATTACCGTCCATTGCAACTGACGTAGGCGGAAATCGCGAAGTGATCGAGCATGGAGTGACCGGGTTGCTGACCTCATCCGATAACCCTGATGGGCTGGCGAAGTCGATTCTGTCTTTGCTTGAAAATCCCGCTGGGGCGTTGGAACTTGCGCTCTCCGGGCGCGAGCGCGTGCGCAGAAATTTCAGTTTCGAACAGCTGATTGCCAACGTAGACGCAATGTACACCGAACTGCTGCACGCCCGGCATTAACTTCGCCGCAACACATTCGGCAATTCATCTCCGCACCGCATCGACAGGCAGGCTTCTTGCGGTATTTGAACTCTTTGCCGAAACGGCAGCTGCGAGGACCTCTACGAATTTTGCTGCCACCGAAGCCCAGCCAAACCGCGTGACCGTCTCAGCCGCGGCCCGCTCATATCGCTTGCGCAGTTCCGAGTCGCGCAGCAATGTAATCACGGCATCGGCAAATGTGTCGGCTTCATCGGCCAGGACAATATCTTTCCCATTGCGCACTTCAAGCCCCTCGGCGCCGATCGTTGTGGAAACTACTGCCCGGCCCATCGCCATGCCCTCATAAATTTTCAAGCGCGTGCCGCCGCCCATTCGTAATGGCACAACCAATACCCAGGCTTGCTTTACGTGTTCCACAACCGAGGGCACGGTGCCGGTCACCTCTGCGGTTTCCGACGCCAGCCGACGGACAGATGCAACCGGTTCTTTGCCGACAATTCGAAAACGCGCATTGGGCACGGCCTTTAAAACTCGCGGCCAAATCTCGCGGCAGAAATATTCCACGCCGTCCATGTTCGGCTCGAAGTTCATGGTGCCGGTGAACACCACCAGCGGCTCATTCGCCTGGCCGCCTGAGACCGGCCGGTATTGATCGAGATCCACTCCCGTGGGCACCACGCTGATCTTTTCCGCGGGCATGAACTGGCTCATGTAGGCGCGGTCTTGCTCGGAAACCGCAATCACGTGCTGAAACTTCGCGATGCTGGAGCACTCGTATCTCCGCATTCTGCCCGCTTCCACGCCATACAAAAGCTTTCTCAGGCGGTTGGGTTCGCTGGCAAGCATTCTGTCCCACAGCATGGTTTCGACGTTATGTTGAAAGAGAATGGTCTGTCCCCACAATCGGGCCGGGAATGTTAACGAAGGGGCGAGGAAATCGCAGACGACGGCATCGAACTTTTCCTGCTGGATCAGTTGCTCGATCTTTTTGCCCGCGGCTCGGTCGGTAAATTTCCTGATGGCGAATGGCAAACCGGACGGAAAACAGTAGAGATAATGAAACAGCCGCGCAAGCGTATTGGAATCGGGGGCTGCGGTCCAAACCGGCAATGATCCCGGGAACTGTTTCTTTATCTCGCTCTCGTACCATGGATCCCGCCTGCCGCCATATGTGCTCAGCAGAACCAACTGATGGCGTTCCTGCAAATGACGCAGAATGTTGTAAGTGCGGATCTTCCCGCCGGCGTCGACGGGCAGAATTTTCCCAGCCTTAACCCACAGTATCTTCATTGTGTTGCCCTGCTGTTCGTCCGTCCGCATAAAGCGCCTGAAGAGTTCGGGCAATGGCTTGGGACTTGGGTGAATAGGATCTTCATGCGACATCGATCTTGGCACGTAACCTGCCGAAGTTTGTAGCGTGGTTCTCGGAAATATGCCAACATCCTGCCATTTCAACAACTTACATCATTTCCGAAATGGGAGCCAAACATTCAATCTGGGGCGATCGTTGAAAAGTCTTGCTAAGTGTCGCCCGAACTTCCCCAAGCTCTGATTCGTCAGCAATCCTCAAGCAGATAACTCACGGTAGAGATCAAGGACTGCCCTCAGGTTACCATTTTCAGCCGGCGAGGCAGGGTGTCGTTCCAAGCGAGGCATCGCTAGGGTTTGCTTTATGGCAGTAAGCAGCGCCTGCGGGTCACGGGCTGGAATCAGGTGTACTCCTTCGGGGCGCATTCCATTATCGGTCGCGACCACCGGCAGTCCGAAATGCAGCGCCTCGCGAACCGAAAGCGCGTCTCCGTCATACCAGGTCGTGCGCAACATAAGATCGGCGCGCTTGATGGCTTGCAAGGTCGCCGCATGTGGCAGGTCGCCATAAAGCAGGATGTGCTCAGCATAAGGCTGCGTATCGATCTCCTTAAGCAACGCCGGTTGCAGACTGCCTGAGCCTGCAATCAGTAGGCCCGCGTTGGGCCATTTTTTTCGAACCTGCTCCATCACCGAAATTTGCAGCGGCAAGTCGTACTCCTCTTCCAGCAAGCCCACGGTGATCAACAGTGGCTGATGTTCGCGATAGAACGATTCGACCGCGAGCGGAAGATCAGCCGAAGCCGCGGTGCCGGATGGAGCCGAGTGCGGCGAAATCAGCTTGATACGTTCACCCCGAACCCCGAGGCGTTCGAAGAAAGCCGCAATCTCGGCATTCACCGCGATAATCCGATCAAAGCGCCGCAGCGCAAAGGCCCGCAGTGTGCGTGCGTGGGTCGCACGCCCTTCTTCGGACGAGGGGTATCCGCCAGAATGAAAAGTCAGAACGCAGTGGGTCTTGGGAAGAAAAGAACACACAATCGCGAGTCCCAGTTGCCTCAGAAAGATGCGGCCACCGATGTGTAAGTGAATAACGTCATAACGGTGGGACAACAAATGCGCTAGCACAGCGATTGAATTCGAGGGATAGAAGATTCCGTTTTCAGAAGGTCTGCGAAATCGCGTCAGATTCATCACGTCGCAATCGATTCCGCTTTGGCGGAGAAACTCGACTAGGGCTGCGATATGCGTTTGTACGCCGCCGTGCGGTGGCGGGTAGGGCCCAAGTTGAAGGACCTTCATTGCGACGGTAAACCAACCTCGCGTTGCCAATCGATAGCGCAGGGCATCTGCGTGCTGGAAGACTCCATCATCCGCAGGCATGCCACGGTGGCGCGAATTCCGTCCTCAACGCCGATCTCAGGACGCTGTCCTTTCCGTAACCGCTCGAAGAACGATTGAATTTGCTGCCGATAACCCTTCTGGGGAATCCAGAAAGAGCGCGAGCGGACGGTTTTTCGCTGCACAACTAAACTTTTGAAGTCTTCGGCGATAGCGCCGAGCCCGGGAGCAAAGGCCTCCAGCCGCTCACCGCTCGAGGTTCTGCTTCCGACCGTGCAATAAGTTAGGTTTCCAACTGAACCGTCGGCGAATCGGAAGCTTGCCGCAATATTGTCCTGCCCGTGGGTGTCTTGCCTTCCGGTGGGAAGTGAGAATGCAGAAACGCTGACGGGTTCGGAATCGAGAAGCCAGTACATTAAATCCACAAAGTGGCAAGCTTCGCCGAGGAGTGCGCCTCCTTCCGCCGGATCAGCCATCCAGTAGGAACCCGAAATGCCAGGACTATTCACGCGACAATTAAGAACGGCCGGCGCAGTCCGCCGCGCGAGTTCGCGTTTGAGTTCCACATAGAAACGCGCGAAGCGCCGGTTGAATCCCACCGTCAGGTTTCGTCCCGTCTCTTCTACTGCGGACCAGAGCGCTCGACATTGCTCCACCGTTAAAGCCAGCGGCTTTTCCACGAAGACATCTTTCCCTGCGCGCAAGGCCGCAATCGCTTGATCGGCATGGGCCGCGTTGCGCGTAACGATGAAAACAACGCCGATTTTCGGATCAGCTAAAACTTCCCGGTAATCAGAGCAGCAGTAATCTGCTTTAAACCGCAAAGCGAATCCCTTGGCTCGCGCACCGTTCGCGGAACATATCGCGCGCAACCGGACCTTCGGAACCGCTTTTATGTTTGGCAGATGTACCCAGCGCGATAGATTGCCGGCTCCCAACAGGGCCACGCCGGTTTCACCTGCAACTTCCGGCTTCTTTTCCGCTCCTTTTGCGACCGAGACTCTCCGCTTAGGAACAAAAGCTGTGCGCTCGATATCGACCGACACTGGATATTGCAGAAGAACGGCCAAGCTTCCGGATGCTGGATCCATGATGGTTTCGTACGCTTTCGACGCATCGTCCAGCGGGAATTGGTGAGTGATCAACGGTTTCACGCGAACGCGCTCCTGCGCCATCAGTCGCAGAAACTCCTGCATGTTCCGGTTTTCAGTCCAGCGCACATAAGCGAAGGGATAGTCTTGGCCTTGTTTTTCATAAGCGGGATCGTAGCTTCCCGGCCCGTATGCGCGGGCCATATAAAACTGAATTTCCTTCAGGTACATCGCGTTCCATGGGAAATTCAGCTGCACGGCGCCTACATCGACAATCCGCCCACGGTCGCGACAGATCTCGACCGCGGTTTGGCAAGGGGCGTCCGATTTCGCGGCTGCCGCGATAAACACGCAGTCCAGTCCCTTGCCGTTGGTGAATGCGAGAGCGCCTTCCGGCGCAGACGTCGCCAGAATCGCTTCTTCAGCGCCCAACCGCTTGGCCAGTTCGACGCGCTCAGGACGAAGATCGACGGCCATGACAGCGCCGCCTTGCACCGTCACCAGTTGCGCGATCAACTGACCCACCAAGCCGAGGCCCAGCACGCCGACGCGTTCGCCTAATCCGATGTTGGCTACCCGCACAGCATTCATCGCGATGCTTCCCAAGGTCGCAAAACAGGCAAACTCAAATGCAACCTGATCAGGAATCTTCACCGCTAAGTTGCGAGCCACCAGAATAGCTTCCCCATGTCCGGTACCTTCGCCGCCATAAGCGACTCGGTCCCCGATTTCGAATTCGGTGAGGTTGGGGTGCTTATCGACAACGATGCCCGCTCCGGAGTAGCCGAGCACCGCGTACTCACTGAATTTTGCCCGCACTTCACGAAACGCGGGCAGCGGACCCAACTTCACGACCGCGTTCCAAATTGTCGCCAGGTGGGACGGGTTGTCGGCAACCGCCTTCAGTACACCCTCGTTATGAATGCTGGCAGTTTCCGTACCGCTGCTGATGAGCGAATAGCTGGGGCGAACTACGATGTGATGAGGAGTGACGACCGGGTCGGGCACTTCGTCAACAATGATGTCTTTCAGGCCCTTGCGTAAAACCTGCTTCATCCTTTGACTCTTGTGACCACGGAATGATTGCTGAACCTCTTACAGCTCACTTGCATCGACCAACGGCACAGACGGCGGTCCGATTTCGGCTCTTTTCGTTTTTTTCGGACATCCGCTGCGAAAGCGCGCCGTAAGTCATTGAGCGCGAAAACGATGATACCATGCAGTTTTGCGCGCCTGATGGCGTTCCGGCGTTACTTCGGTGCCACCGAATTATTTGTAGCCGGGGCACACTAATATCACCAAGCTCTGCTACGTCTGGGGTACGCTTGATGCCTGCATCAATGCCTAAATCATCAGTGCTTGGATCGGTGTATCGGCCGCTGCGTCTTGGATCACTGGGGTTGCTAAGGGCTGCCGGAGTTTTTAACCGGGTAAGAGACAGTCGCTGGCGTGATCAACGGCTGATGATTCTCTGTTATCACGGGATCTCTCTCGATGAAGAACACTTGTGGAGGCCGGCGACTTACATCAGCCCCGAGCTTTTTAAGGAGCGTTTAGAAGCGCTCTCCTGTGGCGGATACGCGGTCTTGCCTTTGGGCGAAGCCATCGATCGGCTTTACCGAAAAGCCCTGCCCTCTCGCAGCGTAGCCATTACCTTCGACGACGGCACCTACGACTTCTATGTGCACGCTTTTCCGCTGCTGAAACAGCGTGGCTTCCCGGCGACGGTTTATCAAACCACTTATTATTGCGACTACGACCGGCCCATCTTTAATCTCGCGTGTTCGTATATTTTGTGGAAACAGCGAGGGAAGGTTTTTGATGTCGGCAGCAGGTTTGGTCTTCCGAACACCATGGATTTGCGGACCGAAAATTCGCGGCAGGCTATTGTGACCGAGTTGGTAACTCGGGCCCGGGATCGAAAGTCACCGGAAGCTGAGAAAAACCAGATCGCCGAAGAGCTAGCTCACGCGGTTGGGGTGGACTATGAAGAACTGGTATCCAAGCGGATTCTGCAACTGATGCGCCCCCACGAAGTCGAGCACCTGGCTAAGGAAGGCGTGGATTTTCAACTGCATACTCATCGCCATCGCACACCGTTAGATGAAGCCCTTTTTCGGAAGGAGATTCAGGACAACCGTCGCCGCTTGCAATCGATGATTGGGCCGAAGCCGCTGACCCACTTCTGTTATCCGAGCGGGCTGTATGAGCTGGAATTTCTGCCCTGGTTACAGGCAGAAGGGGTAATCTCGGGCACGACCTGTGATCCTGGATTAGCGACGACGGGAAATAACCCGCTCCTGCTTCCGCGTTTTGTGGACACGACGCAATCTACATCTCTTGAATTCGAAGGATGGATGAGCGGCGCCGCAGCGCTGGTTCCGCGCAGAGGGAACCGTATCCAGAGACACCCGGCTTATGTCCCCCAGGCTACGGGAACATATATTTAATTGAAGCGCTCGTAGAGTGTGGTTTTGCGTTGACGATACTTGCATGAAAAATCTGGGCATTTTACTCTCAGGCCGAGGGTCCAATTTCGAAGCCATCGCGAAAAACGTCGCGTCGGGAAAAATTCGCGACGCCGGAATCGCAATTGTGATTTCGAACCGGGCAGACGCCGGAGGACTAGCCAAGGCGAGAGAGTTGGGAATCGAAAGCCTGGTTCTTCCTTCCAAAGGGAAACCTCGCGAAGATCACGACCGCGAAGTCGTGACTGCGCTGCAGCAGCGCAAGGTTGATCTGGTGTGCCTCGCCGGATACATGCGGCTGCTCTCGCCGTGGTTTGTGAAGCAATTCCCGCATCGCATTTTGAATATTCATCCTTCGCTGTTGCCGGCCTTTCCCGGCCTCGAAGCGCAGGAGCAGGCAATTGCATATGGAGTGAAGGTCGCGGGGTGCACCGTGCATTTCGTCGATGAAGAACTCGATCATGGGCCGATCATTGTGCAAAAAGCGATTTCGGTACCGGACGATGATGACGAGAAAACATTGGCAGCGCGCATTTTGGAACAAGAGCACAGCGCTTATTCCGAAGCCATCGACCTCGTGCTGAATCGGGAATGCAGGATTGTCGGACGCAAGTTTGTTGCGGCACCACAAATGCAGAAGTGAGAAGCCAGAATGCAGAAGTTAAACCGAGCTGTCGAGGCCCTTTGACGTTCTCAGCGAACTCACAAAAATCGAAGTCAGTTCATTCGCCTCTGTCAACAAGCTTTCAATTTTGCTTTTTGGAGATGTTCCAGATTGTGATAATAGCTCGAGCCAGAAGACTGTTTCATCTGCTTCTTCTAGGACAATACTTATTTTCGAGATAAATTCCGCTTTACTTCTGGACCGACATGCCGCTCGGTAATTGGCGCCGATGGAAGTTCCAGACCGCAAAATTTGCCTTCCTATGACGCGAGCTTCTTCACTGCGTGGAAGAGTCCGGAACAGGCTAATGATCTGAAGCGCGAATTCCTTGGTGCGCACCTTGAGGTCAAATATTCTATTGGGACGAATGCAGACAGAGCTTTCACTCATACCCAAGACAGTAGTGAAGCGCTAGGCGCCAATCAGTGACATTAATCACGTCCCTCCGGCAGAAATCCTGTGAATCGGCCTTTCGCTTCTGCATTCTGACTTCTCACTTCTGCATTCTTTACACTTAACCGCCCCAAACCTTGTCGATGGGGTTTCACTTCTGCATTCTAACTTCTAACTTCTAACTTCTAACTTCTAACTTCTGCATTCCTTATAATGCTTGTCCATGCCAAATTTCGCTTCGGTTGACGAACAACTGACATACATAAAGAAAGGCTCCTCGGAAATTGTTAAGGAGTCTGAGCTTCGCGAGAAACTAGAAAAGTCTCGCGCCGCCGGCAAGCCCCTTCGGGTTAAGGCTGGCTTTGATCCAACGGCACCCGACCTTCATCTCGGCCACACCGTCCTATTGCGCAAACTCAAACATTTTCAGGACCTCGGGCACACCGTCATTTTTCTGATTGGCGATTTCACTGGCATGATCGGCGATCCCACTGGACGCTCCGCCACTAGGCCGCCGCTCAGCGCCGAAGAGTTGATGCGCAATGCCAAGACTTACATGGAGCAGGTCTACAAAATTCTTTCGCCGCGCACCACCGAAACTCGCTTCAACAATGAGTGGTTCGAAAAAATGAAGTCCGCCGACTGGATCAAGCTGGCGGCGAAGACCACGGTTTCACAAATGCTCGAGCGCGAGGACTTCCATAAGCGGTTTCAGGAAGAGAAGCCAATTGCGTTGCATGAGTTGCTATACCCGCTGGCGCAGGGATACGACTCAGTCATGCTGAAGGCTGATGTTGAGCTTGGCGGCACCGACCAGAAATTTAATCTGCTGGTCGGTCGGGAGTTGCAGCGCGCTTACGGTCAGGAATCGCAGGTTGTCTTGACCATGCCCATTCTCGAAGGACTCGATGGCGTGCAGAAGATGTCGAAGTCTTACGGGAATGCGATCGGAATTAAAGAACCACCGCTTGAAATGTACGGCAAGCTGATGTCGATTTCGGATGACATGATGTGGCGCTACTACGAACTGCTGACTGACGTGCAGATGGCGGACATCGAGCGCATGAAACAAGAAGCGCATCCCATGCAGGCGAAGAAAGATTTGGCGGCGAGGATTGTGAAGGATTTTCACTCGGCAGAAGCAGCGACGAAGGCGGCGGAGGACTGGGCGAAACAGTTTCAGAAGGACGAAGCCCCGGAAAGTATCGAAGAAGCCTCGGTTTCTGCCGCCGCCGTCCTGGCTGACGCGAGTGCTGCTGCATCGTCCAACGGGAGCTGCGCGATCCGTGTTGACAAGCTTTTGAAGGAGGCTGGGTTGACGTCCTCGCGAACGGAAGCCGAACGCAAAATTAAGGAAGCCGCAGTAACAATTGATGGGCAAACTGTGACTGTCCCGGTGGTGAGTGTTCCCGCAAATACTGGGTTTTTGGTGCGCGTAGGCAAACGTGTGAAGCGCATTCGGCTTGTTTAGCAGACTCTTAACCTTAACCCTGTCATCCTGAGCGGAGTGGCACGATTCGCTTTTGCGAATCGTGCTGTGGAGTCGAAGGACCCCTGTACTGCTCGAATTATCCGTGACGCGGCTAGGCATTCTCCCAACATCCCAAGAGAGAATTCCTTGCGAGGCAGGTGTCGGCTGCCGAGAAACACGGGGTCCTTCGGCTGAGTTGTCATTCGCTACGCGAACGACAACTTCGCTCAGGATGACAGTACTGGGGTGGATGAACCTCGGCTTTGCTCGGGATTTCGGCAGCGGGCTCAGACGCCCGCTAAGCGCCTCAACTTCGCTCAGGACGACAGTACTGGGGTGGATGAACCTCGGCTTCGCTCGGGATTTCGGCAGCGGGCTCAGACTCCCGTTAAGCGCCTCAACTTAGCTCAGGATGAAACGGTACGGGTGAGGAGCGCGTCTTTCCTCTCGATGACAGTGCGGCGCTGTTCGACCCCATTTCGCACAGGTTAGCGGATCGGTAATCCACAGGCCACATTTCTCCGGCACTCCTGAAGCGTTTCGCACAGTTGACGCATCTTATTTTAGGCGCATATTATTCCCGTTTGGCTATGAGGCCCGTGCGCCATATTGGCGGGCTTCAGTTTGGAACGAATCAATGGATAAGAAGAAGTTGGAAGCATTTAAAAAGCGGCTAGAGACGCGGCAGCAGGAGTTGCGTCGCGCCGTCTCCCGCACGCAACAGGACGGCCGCAGCGCCGATGAGGACGTCGCCCAGGATATTGCCGACAAGGCTGCCAGTTCTTATAACAAAGAGTTCTTATTTCACCAGAGCAATAATGATCGCCAGCTGTTGATGATGGTAGAGAACGCGCTGTCCCGTATTCGCGAAGGCAGTTTCGGCGAGTGCATATCCTGCGGCACAGAGATCAATCCCAAGCGGTTGGAAGCTGTGCCCTGGACTCGGCACTGCATCGAATGCCAGGAGAAGCTGGAGAAGGGCATCCTGGAAGAAGCGTCACGTTGATGGATGTCCGGCTCTAGTTTTCCCGCTCTGCCGAGAGGTGTGACCGCCCGGTGAGCATCGATTTTAAAAAGCTCGCGGCCATCGACCTTGCCTTCCTCGGCCCTAAGTTCATCATTGCGGAATTTGCCTTTGGGCTGCTGTTCTCAATATCGCTCGGCATCTTCGCGTTGCTACGCGCCCACTCACTTGGGGGAGCAGCTGTCGGCGCATACTTGATATGTTTGGGGATCAATTACGGCCCGATGTTGGCGTATGCGCTTGCAATCGGCAACAGAGAGAATGCGCGCCAGGAGTTAGGCGATGAATTGTCTGAAGAGCGCGCCGCAATGTCTAAATATCGCCGTCAATCTCTTCTTTTGCTGGTTCCCCTGATTGTGCCAATCTTCGCGATATTCCGCCACGCGCCGCGCGCCAATGCAGTTCATGCACGGCGGGGATGAGCTCTCAAACGGTCTTGGGCTTTGACGCTCTGGAATCCCCACTGATAAACTAAGGTTTCCGAATTTCCTATAGAAGGAAGAGGAATTAGTGCGCGCAGAAGTACGTCACCAGCTAAAACAGGACCGGTTCAGCCGGGCCACCATTCACGCCGCCGAACAGACCGTTCATTGGACTGTCGAGCACAAAAACAAGATGATCGTTGCCGGCGTTGTGCTCGCTGTCTTGATCGCTACGGCCGTCGGCGCCTGGTACTACAACGAGCGGCAGGACGAGAAGGCCAGTGCTGATTTTGGCAAAGCCCTGCAGACGTTGGATACGCCAGTGCGGCCGGCCGGAATGCCGGCCCAGCCGGATTACCCCAGCTTCGCATCGGCGAAGGAGCGGGCCACTGAAGCGCACAAGCAATTTCAGGACTTAGTGGGCCAGTATCCGCTTACTCATGTCGCCGACTTCTCGCACTATTTCCTCGGCGTGACTTCGGCCGAACAAGGCGACAATGCCGCCGCAGAACGTGAGCTCAAAACCGTCGCCGGTTATCGAAACCGTGACCTTTCGGCGCTCGCGAAACTGGCATTAGCCGGAGTGTATCGCGACACCAACCGGACCAAAGACGCCGTCGATCTCTACAAGCAGATCATGGAAAAGCCATCGAGTACCGTGAGCAAGGCGTCGGCGGAGTTTCAACTCGCAGAAACGTATCAAGCTGCGGGAATGACAGTCGACGCCAAGAAGCAATACGAGCAGATACAGAAGGAAGCTCCTGCGCAAAGTGAAGCCAATCAATTGGCATCGGCAAAACTGCAGGAACTCAAGTAATAAGTCCTGACCAAATAACCCCTATTGACATCGCCTGAGCACCGTCCCGGCCTTTTGGGTCAAGCCTGCTCCAAGGGACGAGGCCTTTACCCGGTACGTGGGTAACTTGGACTACCTATCCATAGCACCTATTATGGAAGCTGCAGGGCCCCGAGCACAGTTCGCTTGGCTTGGAATCGCGCCCGATCTGAAGTACAAGAAGTTTCCTCTCTGTCCCCGGCAGGGACTCGCCGGGCAGGCATTTGGGTAGATGTGCAATGAAGAAAATTAAAATCGTTCTCGCATTGGCTGCCTTTTATTTTTTGTTCAGCGCCGGCTGGCAGATTGGCGCGTGCGAGCTCGCCAACATCGAACTAAAAGATGACATGCAGGACATGGCGTCGCAGCTCGGGCTGCGCATCGGGTTTACTGACGTCGCCAGCGACGACGAGCTCCGCGAAATGATTCTGCGCAAAGCCGAGAAGTATAACATCGCCGTTTCGCCTGACAAAGTACTGGTGATGCGCGACGGCTATGGAAAGAACGCGAACGTCTACCTGGAAGCGGACTACAGCGTGCCAATTTATCTGCCGCAGTACTCGTTTGAAATGCACTTTGCCCCTTCGAGCGCGAACAAACGACCGGCTGCGCAATAATACGTTTATCTACCGCTTACGATTAGCTCCCAACCACTTTTCACATTTGAGATCGGAGCGGGCTCTCCTATCCGTGCAAGTTCGTAAAGCCACCATCAATCGGATAATCTACGCCGTGACATACGCAGAAGAATCTGAGCATAGAAATAAAGCCAGCGATGCAACTTCCTCGGGTTCAGCCATTCGGCCAATGGGGTGGGTTTTCGCCAGCTCGTCATACATCTCCTGCTCGCGGCGGGGATAATAATCACGTAGGGTCGGGAGGGCTTGGCGTCTTTTTCGATCGCGATCGAGTTTCAACCCGGGAAACAACTTTGGAAGCGTGTGCAACCGATCCTGAGCACGATGACATCCGACCAGATATCGCCGATACCAGCCATAGAGCGGTTACTCGGCTATTCCGCCAATCCAAAAATCAGGTAAAGTAATAGCCCCGGGGAATTACCATATGCGGCATTTTGTTTGCGCTGTTTTTCTCTTTGCTGCGGCGTGCTTGTCGGGTCAAACGCTGAAGCTCCGTCCGGCAACACCACCCAAACCAGCTTCTCCACCGCCCGAGCAGGTTAGTAATTTCATCCCGCTGACAGTAGACGCCGGGACTCCACTGAAAGTGGCGCTTGATAAGGAAGTTCGGATTCAAAAGGCGGGACAGCCGATCCACGGCAAGACTACTGAACCCATCTATGCCTTCGACAAGCTGCTAATTCCAGCTGGAAGTGACGTGATAGGCAAGGTCGCGGAGATTGATCCCGTCTCTGCCAAGGTGCGAACCCTCGATGCGATGAACGCAAACTTCTCACCCGAGCGCCAAGTGCATATTGAATTTCAGGAGCTGGTGCTGGCAGACGGCCGGCACTTGCCGATCCGGGCTTCGGTAGTTCCGGGGTCAACTGCAGTTTTGAGCTTTGTGCCAGCAGCTGAAACGACGAACCAAGGGGCGGTCGCAGCGGGCAAAAAGGCTGCAAAGGGGAAAATAAGCCAGGCGCGCGAACAATTGAAACAGGGGATCGCGCAAGTGAAGAGCCAGGTACATTCGCCCGACAAGGTGCACCGGTTGAAAAGGCTTGCTCTCGCTCAATTGCCCTATCATCCGCAATACATGGACAGTGGAACGAGCTTTATTGCTACGGTGCGCGAGCCTCTGACCTTTGGCAGCGAGCAACTGAAGCCGGCGCTGCTTACGAATGTTGGAACCCGACCTCCGTCGGGGAGTCTTGTCCACGCTTGGCTCACCACGCCGCTTAGCTCCGCTACCAGCAAGAAAGGCGATCGAGTTGAAGCGGTCATCAACCAGCCGTTAGTGGTTTCAGAACATCTCTTCTTACCCGAAGGCAGCCATCTTGAAGGATCGGTATTGCAGGTCAGGCCTGCGCGGCGGCTGGGGCGCAACGGCCAACTGCGCATTACCTTCCATCAAGTCGTTCCCCCTAGCGGCGTCCAGGAAGCGGTCGAGGCGACGCTGGAGGGGGTAGATGCAGCGAAGGGCGAGAATCTCACGCTCGACTCTGAAGGTGGGGCGCAGGTTACGACTCCGAAGACCAGATATTTGACCACTGGCATTGCAGTCATGCTGGCCGCGTCGTCAGAGTCTCCCGATGGCGATCATGACCTGCATCATGGGGGCGGGGGCGGCGGGGGCGGCGGCGCGGCGAATGGCGCATCCGGGTTCAAACTCGTCGGTATGCTTGTGGGCGCATTTGCGCATTCGCGAGTCGTAGCTACAGGCTTTGGTTCCTACGGAGCCGCAATGTCCGTCTATTCGCACTTTCTCGCGCGCGGACGTGATGTTGTTTACCCAAAGGATATGTCGATGGTCCTCGAATTGGGTGCGCGGGAAAAGCAGGCGAGTAATTCTTCGGAGCCGGTCGCCGCGGGCACTGCGCCTGGATATTAGCTACAAGAATCGTCACAAGACAGCCATTGATCCGAACGCAACCCTTAAAGTGTGACTTACCATTTCAATCTCTGGAGAGTTCATGAGACTCCGCTGGGTCTTTTGTTCCGCGCTGGCCGTAAGTCAACTGTTAACCGCACAATCTGAAGAAGGAAAGAAGTCTGCGGAAGCCTCCTCGCACCTGCTCGGCTACAGCTCCCAGAATTCGCAGCAGCAAAAAGATTGGGAGGGGAAGTTTCGCGATGGAATCGTCGCCGATAACATTCGCGAAAACATGCGGCGGTTGAGCGCTCGCCCGCATCACGTGGGATCGCCTTACGACAAGAACAATGCTGAATGGATTCTCTCGAAATTCAAGGAATACGGATTTGACGCGCACATTGAAGCGTTCAGCATATTGTTTCCGACTCCGAAAGAACGCGTAGTCGAATTGCTGGAACCGGCTAAGTTTACTGCCAAGCTGCGGGAGCCCGCGCTTCCGGTGGATCCCACTTCGAGCCAGACCGCGGAACAACTTCCCACTTACAACGCCTATTCAATCGATGGCGACGTCACTGCGCCGCTGGTGTATGTGAATTATGGCAACCGTGAAGACTATGAGCGGCTCGATCGACTGGGGATCTCAGTGAAAGGAGCCATCGTCATTGCGCGTTACGGCGGAGGCTGGCGTGGAATAAAACCCAAAGTCGCGGGCGAGCACGGAGCGATCGGTTGCATCATTTATTCCGACCCTAAAGGCGACGGCTATCATAACGGCGACGACTACCCGGCAGGCGGATGGAGGCCTGGTTTCGGTGTGCAGCGCGGCAGCGTGATGGATACGGATTATCCCGGCGATCCGCTTACGCCGGAGGTAGGAGCGACCGCCGACGCCAAGCGCCTCTCTATTAAAGACGCCAAGACCATAACGAAAATTCCGGTGCTACCGATCTCGTATGCCGATGCGACTCCACTGTTATCGGCCCTTAAAGGGCCGGTCGCTCCCGAGGAGTGGCGGGGCGGCTTGCCTATTACTTATCACGTCGGGCCCGGTCCGGCCAAAGTGCACCTGAAAGTTTCGTCGAACTGGGACATGAAGCCAATCTATGACGTCATCGGCACATTGCACGGATCTGACGACGGGCAGTGGGTGGTGCGCGGGAATCATTTTGATGCCTGGGTGAATGGTGCGGATGATCCTATCTCGGGCCAGTCAGCGCTGATCGAGGAAGCGCGAATGTTGGGCGACTTACACCGCCAGGGATGGGTCCCCAAGCGCACCATTATTTATTGCGCCTGGGACGGAGAAGAGCCAGGCTTGCTCGGCTCTGTCGAATGGGTCGAGACCCATCGCGAGGAATTGCAGAAGCACGGTGTCGCCTACATCAATTCAGACAGCAACGAGCGGGGCTTCATCGACGCCGGCGGAACACAAGACCTGGAGAGTTTTATCAGCAGCGTGGCGCGAGATATTCAGGATCCGGAAACCAAAATGTCGGCTTTTCAGCGCGCGCATTTAGAAAGCATCGCAGAGGCAAAGAACGCGGAGGAGCGCAAAGACCGTCGCAACAGCAATAATCTGGTGGTTGACGCGCTGGGAGACGGATCTGATTTCGCAGCGTTTCAGGATTACGCAGGAATATCAACGCTCAACGTTGAATATGGCGGTGAGGACGATGGCACCCAATATCATTCGATCTATGACGACTTTTACTGGTACACGCACTTTGTGGATACAGATTTTGCCTACGGACGGGCCCTGGCACAAACTATTGGGACGGCAATAATGCGACTCGCAGATGCTGATCTCATTCCGGTTGACTATTCTCCGCAGGCCGAAGCCATTTCGAAATACGAAACCGAATTGGAGAAGCTGCTGAAAGACAAGCAAGAAGAGTTCACTGAGCGGAATCTCGAACTAAAAGAGGGGGTGTTTAAGGCCACAAACGATCCTCGAAGGCCAACGCTGCCGCCGCCCGCAGAGATTGTGCCACCCTACATGAATTTTGCTCCGATGAAGAATGCGGTCGAACTGCTCAAGAAAAGTTCTGAACGCTACTCAAAGGCGCTTTCCAAGTGGCAGGAAAATGGTTCGCCACAACTGTCCGCTGAAAAAGTCCAACTAATTAACGCCGACTTGCTGCGCATTCCCAGATTGTTTCTGAATGAAAAGGGACTGCCCGAGCGCCCTTGGTTCAAAAATCAAATTTATGCGCCCGGCGCATATACCGGGTATGGTGCGAAGACCATTGCAGCAGTACGCGAGTACATGGACGAGAAGAAGTGGAAGGAAGCCGACGTCCAGATACCAGGAGTTGCTCAGGTGATCGAGAACGCCGCCGCAGGCATTGATAAGGCGGCCAATGATCTGGAAGGCGCGGTCGTGCAAGAGCACTGAGCTCTGTCACCATTTTTTAGCGGGCGGGCTGGCCCACCCTTTCATGCGGAAAGTAAACGGAAGGCAGGCTGTTCGACCTTCAGTCGCCCTGAGGCTGCCCCACCCTTTGCGGTTTTTCAAAGGGTGGGAAACCACAGACTTGAAGTCGCGTTTTATCTCATTTGAATTTATTGGTCGCGGAGAGACGATTTGAACCTCCGACCCCGTCGCCTATCAAGCCGCGCATAAATCCAGACCTTTACACCATAGGCATCGAACAGTTAGCGCAACCCTATTAGATCAACCTTTCACGGTGTTACCGTGAAATTTGTGGTACTCGTTCCAGTCCCGCCGGGTGTGGTGATGGCGATGTGCCCTGTTACCGCACCTGTAGGGACGAGCGCGCCCACCTTCGTATCTGAGATCACTTGAAAACTGGTAGCTGCGACACCGCCAAATGCCACCTGTGTTGTTCCGGTGAAATATTTCCGGTGATCGTGACCGACGTTCCGACGGGGCCGCTCGTCGGACTAAACGCCGCGATGGAAGGCACAACCAAAAAAGTTGCTGGACTGGTAGCAATCCCACCAGGCGTGGTGATGGTGATCTTTCCGTTCTTAGCACCCACCGGCACCGCGGCGGTCACTTTGATATCGGAGCTGACCGTAAAGCTGGCTGCCTTGCCGCCAATAGTCACGGTTGTGGCTTGAGCGAGACTGATCCCGTTGATCGTCACGGAACTGCCCACAATACCGTTAGCGGGAGTGAAGCTCGTAATCTGCGGCGTCACCAGGAATGCGCGATTGCTTTTCATCGTGTTGGTGAACGTGGTCACGGTCACGGGACCGGTGAGCGCCCCCGCAGGGACCGTCGCAGTCATGTATGTATTGGAAACATTCGTGAAAGGGGCGCTGACTCCGTTGAATAAGACCTTCGTCGTCCCTGTGAAGCCTTGGCCAAGAATCTCAACCGTCTTGCCGACTTGGGCGGACCAGGTCACCAGGTCGACGAGCGGCTTGAACCCCACATCGAAGCTATAGAAAACGGAGCCACCAAGAGAGTTTCCGTTGGTATTCCCGTAGAATTTTCCATCGGTGTGCAGCACGAGCGGTGTCGCCGGCGCGAATCCGTTGGCGCAAGTAACGGCGCAGAAGTTATAGAGGACCGACTCACTGCCTGCGGGTGTGATTTTAAAGATCGCTCCGGCGTTCTTGCTTCCGCCCGCGCTCCCAACGCCGTAAAGATTGCCATCGGTTCCGAGAGTTAGCCCCGCCACGGGAAGTTGCGCATCAAAGTTACCGTTAACGAATTTGAAGCTGTAGAGCAGCGTATAAGCACCGGAGGGAGTAATTTTGAAGACAGATCCTTCGTTGTTGACGCCGCCCCGGTACGTTGTGCCGTAGAAGTTGCCGTCGGTGCCCTGGACCAGAATTCCGATCGGCCGATATCCGTCGGTAGGATACCCTTTGAAGGTGTGGAGCACAGTGATCGCGCCGGCTGCGGTCGCCTTGTAGACTACCCCACATTTACAAGTCGGGTCTCCGCCGAATTGCGCGGTTCCGTAGAAGTTTCCGTCTGTGCCTTGCGTCGGGAGGTTGGGGTTCGCGCCGTTAACGTAGTTGAAATCGCGAAGGGCCTTAAATAGACCTGAAGCGGAGACCTTGAAAAACGCTCCGTATTGTCCGTTGTACTGTCCCACCGAGACGCCGTACATGTTGCCGTCCTGGCCCAGTGAAGTCGTATAAATAGGAACGCTGTCGTCGGTGCCATTGGCAAAATTCCAAAATGTGGTCAACGTTCCTGTGGGTGTGACCTTAAACACTGTGCCGGCCGCGTGACTGCCGCCGCCCTGGGTAGTCCCATAAAAGTTCCCGTCGAAGCCTAACGTTACGCCGCCAAAAGGGTACCCGCCATCGGCGCACGAAGTCAGGGAGCAGAAGGTATAGATTGTGGTTGGCGCGCCGGCAATAGTCATCTTATACACGGTGCCCACGTTGTGAGTTCCGTTATTGGCGATCGTACTGTAAAAGTTGCCGTCGCGGCCTTGTGACATCACTTGGGGCGCGACGATACCGCTGTAAGAGCCAGCGCCGATTGGGTAGGTGTACAGCTTAGTATAGGTTTGGGCGTTCGCCATCGTCGCGGTGAACAGCGTTGCTAAAAGAAGGATGTTAGAGAGAAGAGTTCTGCGGCACGTCATGGGAGTTCTCCTGTTTTGTTATTCCGGCGACGTTTCCAAGCTGCGACAAGTCCGAACGAAGGGCCCTTCGCAACCAGTCGGCGAATGAGGCTTGCCGGTTTTTCGGTTGACCTATCCGTGGACGCCTGCGCTTCCGGAACAGCTTTGGCGGACACGACTCGCAAATTCCGATCTAATTCAACTTCCACAACCAAACCGCGTTTCGGGACCACTTCCGACTTCCATTCGCCTTCCAGCGAGAACCGATATTGCTGACCTTCAATCATTAGCAGACCCGGTCCGGCACCGGGTTCGCGCAATATCTTGCCTTGCGTTCTCATTTTTCCTCCGGTTTCGAAGTCGGCGAAAACAGTTGTCGGAGTGCGGCCCCAGTGCTAGGCTTCTCGGCACCGGAATGCCACGCTGCTCTCGCGGGTGGTCTCCAACTGTGCTTTCACTTCGCATTACGCAAGGGGCGAGGTAAAACCGTCATGGCACTTGGAAATTCTTTGAGCGCGCCCACGTTGGCGCATACCGAACGAACCGACACTCCGGAGGAGCGACAAGCTCTCGATCAACTTTTCAGCCTGACTTACGAGGAACTTCGCCGACTGGCCTCGACCGTGAAACGCGGAGACCCAAGCGATACGCTTAGTCCGACGGCGCTGGTCAATGAGGCCTGGCTGAAATTGGCAAAGTCGCCCGGCATCGGGGCCCAGTCACAACTTCACTTCAAGCGAATTGCGGCTCGTGCAATGCGCCAGTTGCTGATCGAGTTTGCCCGGCGGCGGAACGCCCATAAACGGGGCGGGAATGATGAAGCGACCTTTGTGACCTTTGACGATTCTCTGGATAGCGCACCAACTCGCGCAGAGGACTTGCTGGCCCTGGACGCAGCCTTGACCGAGCTTGCGCGTCTGGACCCGCGCCAGGCCGCGGTCGTAGAGAGCCGATTCTTTGGAGGGCTTGAGGTCAGTGAAGTTTCAACCCTGCTCGGCGTGTCCGAGGCCACCGTTTTGCGCGACTGGCGTTTGGCCAAAGCTTGGTTGGGACAGGCACTTTGCCGGACTAGTTGAGTTCGGCTTCGTAAACGCGTGACCAGGAACTGACTCATGGACAGTGCGCGTTGGCAACGAATCCAAGCTGTATTTCAGGATGCAGCAGCCCTGCCGCAGTCCGAGCAACATGCTTTCTTGAAAATCGCGTGCGGCGACGACGAGGAACTCCTCTCCGACCTGCTGGCCATGCTTGATCAAGACGCAAGTGGCAACTCACTACTCGACCGCGGCTTGGCGGCGGTTGCGCAGCAAACCGTTGCGCAAGCCCTTCCCATCCACCTGGCTTCCAAAGAATTTGGCCCTTATCGAATTGTACGATTGCTAGGCGAGGGCGGAATGGGCGTCGTCTATCTTGCGGAACGCAAGGACCTCAGCGCCAAAGTGGCAATCAAAGTTTTGCGCGACGCTTGGCTCTCTCCTGCTCGCCGCGAACGTTTTGCCACCGAACAGCGGACATTGGCGCAACTCAACCATCCATCTATTGCGCGACTCTACGATGCGGCCGTCCTTGATGACGGGACCCCTTGGTTCGTGATGGAGTATGTCGAGGGAATTCCGCTCACCCATTATTCCCGTAAACACCAGTGCTCAATCGAAGATCGTCTTCAACTTTTCCGGTCCGTATGCGAAGCGGTCGAGCACGCTCACGGTCACGCTGTTATTCACCGTGACCTTAAGCCGTCCAACATTCTTGTTAAGAGTGATGGCTCGGTTCGTTTGCTCGATTTCGGCATCGCCAAGCAACTGGAGAGCCTTGATTTACAAGTAGATCAAACCATGACCGGATTAAGAATGATGACTCCGGCCTACGCCGCGCCCGAACAAGTTCGTGGAGACCGGGTCGGCATTAGCACGGACGTTTATTCTCTGGGCGTCATTCTGTTCGAGTTACTGACGGGCGAGGTTCCCTTTGACTTGTCGAATCTGACCCCAGTCGAAGCCGCAACGATCATCGCAGAACATGAGGCGGGCAAACCATCCGCGGCAGTCAAGCGGAGCGTACGTTCCGCGCCGGACACGAAGGCGCTGTCCCTGAGCAAAGCAGCATGGGCTGATCTTGATGTGCTCTGCCTTACCGCCATGCACAAGGACCCTCGGCGCCGCTACCGATCAGTGGAGGCCTTGGTCCGCGACATCGATCATTATCTGAAAGGTGAGCCTCTCGAAAGCCGGCCAGACACCTTGCGATACCGGTTGGGAAAGTTCGTCACGCGCAATCGTCGAGCGGTCGTCTCCGGGAGCGCGGTCTTTGCGGTTGTTGTCGGCCTGGTGGTCTTCTTCACTGTGCGCTTGGCTCGGGAGCGTGACAATGCCAATCGCCAGACCACAATTGCCACTTCCGTTAATAAATTTCTCGCCGACGATCTGCTAGGTCGCGGCAATCCCTTTCAGAGTGGAAAAGCGGCTGAAACCCTTCTCGATGCTATTAAGCAGGCCTCGCCCAGTATAGATCGCAAATTTGCAGATGAACCTCAGGTGGCAGCTCGTCTTCACTTGACCATCGCTCAAGCATTGGACAATCGGAGTAACTTCCCCGAAGCGCGCGACGAATATGAGCGTGCCCACAAGTCATTTCTGCAGACAGGAGGAGCCCTTTCTCAGGACGCCATAGCGGTTCAGTTACAGCGCTCGGCGATGGAGGCGAGGAGTTTTCAATCGGGAGGAATTCCCATCGCTAAGTCGTTAGTGGCCGACCAGGAGTCCTTGTTGAGCAAAATCCGGCAGCCGCGTAAGGACTTGGCAGTCTGGTTGTCCACAGCGAAAGGAATGATCGCTCTGGTCGAAAGTGATGCCAAGTCTGCCAATCAACACTTCAGTGCTGCCTTGGACGTGGCCTCCACTCTTCCTGACTTCGATGAAATTGCGCGATTTAATCTGAAACAACGGCTGGCATTCACCTACATCCGTCTGGGCGACGGCGCGACCGCCGAACGGCTCGCGCGCGAGCTGATTGATGCCTATTCCACTACCAGTGGCCCCGATAGTCCGTACGTTCTGCGAGTACGCCTGAATCTCGCACAAGCTTTTATGATTGAAAAAAAGTTTCGCGAGTCTGTCCAGGAAGCAAATGCCATTTACCCGGACTTCCTTTCTAAATTCGGCCCCGACCATCAGCTGACCATGCAGTTGCTGACGACGCGAGCGCAATCGGAAGGAAGCATGGGACTATTCGACGATTCAGTGCGCGACGATCTGGCCATCTATAACATCTCTGTAAAAAAGCAGGGGCCGCTGTCTTTCTATTCAATTGCTACTCTTTCGGACGCTTCCGTCGCCCAATGTCGCGCGAATCACATGACAGATGGGTTGGCCAATGCGCGAAAAGCCCATGATGCTTCCATTCAGGCCTTCGGCCCGCACGCGGCGCTCACAGGAGGCACCTCTTTGCCAATGGCAAACTGCCTCATCGGATTGGGCCAGCTTGAGCAAGCGTCAAGATTGCTGAAGGAGATCGATACCAAGGCAGTTGTACAACTCACTGGAGATCCCGATTGGGGCGCGGGCATCGCTCTGGCACAATCGGAAATCGCCCTTCGCCAAGGTGATTACGTCCAAGCGCAAAAATTAATCGACTCAGTTCGGCCGGTCTTTTCGCGTCTTGATGCCGAAGCGTATCAAACTCACAAGATGGAGGAACTGAGCCAGAAGATCAGCAGTCATCTGCAATCCAAGTGAATGGAGTCTATCCATCGCGTCCAGGGAATCGATTAGATAGGGAAATACCAGTTAGGCGGGTAACTCGCTGAAATTGGTCGGCTCTAGTAGACGACTTTCGAACTTTCTGCTCAACTCCAATATCTTTGAACTAACCTTGTCAGCGGTTTGATACTGAAAAATGCCCACGCTAACGTTGTTGCCGTTCGCGTCCCAGGTGTAGGCGTGGTGATGTCGTTCGTGAGATTCGTGGTCCCCACCTTTCGAAAACCGCAAAAGGTGGGCCAACCTCCTCCGGGATTTATGCCCAGTAACGACTGTCCGACATATCCGTGTAGCATCTGAAGTATGGATCATACATTTCCTATCCATCTCGAAATGGCTAACCAGTTGCGAGATTCTGGGCACACAGAGGAAGCAGCACGGGAGTTTCACTTTTGCCGCGGAGTTAGACCATCCAGAAGAAAAGGCGGTTGCGCTCATAAATGAGCACGAATGCTACGTCCACGTGGGCAAGTTTGACAACGCGCTGGAGATTATGCGTCAGATCCGTACGCTTCCTATACAGGAAAAATATGTTCGAATGATCGTGGACTATGGGGACGCATCCATGACGACCGCGATGAGCCGATACACCGAGGGCGTATCGAAGTTAGACAATATCCTGGAAGTGTATCGTGATCTATTGCAGACTACGGATTTCAGATATCTTTATGAAGAGATTCAAGAGAGGCGCGGGTTCGCCTTGACAACTCTAGAGAGGGACGTCGAGGCAGTATCGGTCTTGGAAGAAGCGGCTACGTTTGTTAATTCGTCAGCAGGGGATATGCAATCTGTCTACTTTTATCTCGGTATCAGTTACGCTGCTACGTTGAAAGTGGATCTAGCGAAAGTTGCATATCTGCGAGCAATTGAGTTTCATCTTTCTAATTCAACTGAAGCTGACGCGCACTACAGGGTAGCAGTCCTTTATTTTCGGGAGCGTGCATTCGCCCAAGCGAAGAATCACTTAGAGGCAGCCCTTGAGATGCCGGATGCTGCCATTAGCAAGCAGCTCCGAGGCTTCATTTATCAGCAAATGTCGCGAACCTGCCATTATTTGGGCGAAGTGGCTGAGGAACAGAAATATTCCAGATTGGCGCAGGCTTCCTGAAACCCTGGGGGGCGGTGGCCCATACAATTCGGCGGGTTGGCCCATACAATTCGCTCGGCGCAGTATAGCGCACACAGTCCGGAGGGTGCCCCACTCAACGCGATTTTCGTTGAGTGGGTGTTTTGAATCCTTCCGCGTTTGCCTCGGAATGCGAGCGACAGCCGAATTACGAACGAATTAGAGGTAATTGGTCGGCTCTAGCAGACCGTGCCAAGGCGTGTCGAGACCACCTGTAGGGCCTTCGCCAAGACCAGCGGTTCCCTGCCTCTCCCCGCTTGGTTGCGAACACGAGACTTGAACGCGAGACTTTGAATTTTCCTTTGAATTTCCTACGCTTCGAGCCATCCACGCTAACGTTGTTGCCGTCCGCGTCCCAGGTGTAGGGGTGGTGATGTTGTTCTTGAGATTCGTGGTCCCCACCTTTTGAAAACCGCAAAAGGTGGGCCAACCTCCGACTCCCGATGAAGTCTATGCCATTGTGATCCCTGAGCGTTTGACTCAGGAACAGAAAGCGGAATTCAACAGCTTTGAAAGTCGAAAGTGGCTTCCATCTGTGCTGAATCTTCCATGAGCACTGCAAGCAGGACTGCAGCCAACAGCCATCGCGGAGAATCTAAAAAGCCTCTCTAAGGCAATTTACTGCTGCATGAAGCCGGCTATTGCAGTTCCGCTGTTGGTTTGGATCACGAAAACTTCCTTCCCGGCGGCGACGACAACGAAGTTGAAATTCAACGTGCTCGTTCCCACCTTGATTGCTGTCTTTCCTGTGCAGTTGCTACTTTCCGTATACGTGCCTGAAATCGGACTCGAGGTGATCGTCCCGCCCACGTCGAAGGTTCCCGAGCCGGAGACGTGTCCGAGACCGTCCAGAATGAACTGGACAACATAGTCCACCTTCGTATTTGTGCTCGGGTATTTCCCGAAGAGAAGCGCGGCGAAGGTCGCCTTTTGTCCCGTTAAACCGCAGGTAACAGTTCCCTCGGCCGCGCCAATGCCCGAACCGTTCAGGCCTGAAACGGTGTCAATGATCTGGACGCCCTTGTTCGTTTGGTCAAGAACAAAGTTGGCGGTGAATCTCCCGCCACGAGTGATGTTGATGGTGAGGTGGCCGCTACAACTCGTCGCAACCGAATAGGTACCGGTGAAGGTCTGCGTCGAGATCGTTCCGCTGCTACTAACGGTCTCCGACCCGGCGGTGATGTTCCCTTTGCCATCGGCTGTGAACTGACCGACCGCGGCGCCTGCCCAAAATCCCCACACCCCATTAAGAGTACCGTTGGAGCAGGCGGCCGACGCGGAACCAACCGCGACCAAGGTCGCGAACACAAGGACCTCAATGCATTTTTTGAAATTCATTTTTCTTGACCCCCTCTCGGAATGTGTAATGAAGATTTACCCACAGGACGCGGGCCTTCCCGGATACCATCCCCTTTTAGCTGTTGCGACAAAGCGGGCACACAGTGTGGCTAATCTGGGATGGTATTTTGTCCCCCGCGTGAGAGAGTGTCAACATGAAACTATTGCGCTATCCTACATGCCGTCGGCAAACTGGGCGGAATATAAACCCTCCTCTGCGTCAGTTGACGCCATCCAGGCGATTACACTCACAACTTGGGTCAACGAGTGTAATAGAGATTTATCGTCAACCACACGGCTCAAACGGCGGTTGCCCACTCAACGCGATTTTCCTTGAGTGGGTGTTTTGAATCTGTTCATGCCCCATTCACCTCGGAATGCGAGCGAGAGCCGAATTACGAACGAATTAGAGGTAATTGGTCGGCTCTAGCAGACCGTGCCAGGAGTGTCGAGACCACTTGTAGGGCCTTCGCCAAGACCAGCAGTTCGCTGCCTCTCCTCGCTTGGTTGCGAACGCGAGACTTGAACGCGAGACTTTGAATTTCCTTTGAATTTCCTATGCTTCGAGCCATCCACGCTAACGTTGTTGCCGTCGGCGTCCCAGGTGTAGGCGTGGTGACTTCGTTCTTGAGATTCGTGGTCCCCACCGCGTTCATTGAGGGCTGTAAAAAAGCCGCCCTTCATGGGCGGCTTCATTCGTTACGCGGTCCGCGTTTCATCAATTCACAGTAAAGTTCGTCGAACCCGTGGCCGTTCCCGCCGAAGTCGTAATGGCAATAGGCCCGGTTTGTGCGCCAGTCGGGACACTCGCTTTCACTTCTGAATCGTTGACGACCTGGAAGCTCGTGGCGTCGACACCACCAAATGAAACTTTGTTCGTGCCCGTGAAGGTAGTCCCGGTAATCGTCACTTGTGTCCCTACCGGTCCGCTGGTAGGTGTGAAGCTCGTGATATGAGGATCAACGGCGAATGGGCCCTTGCTGGCCGATCCTCCCGCGGTCGTGATGATGATCTTCTGACCGGTCTTCGCACCCGCAGGTACGACAGCAGTCACTTCTGTATCGGAAACCACTGTGAACGTAGCTGCCTTCCCACCAATTGTGACCCCTGAAGTCTGCGTGAGGCTGACTCCGGTAAGAGTGACCGTGGCGCCTACGATTGCTCCTGCCGGGTTTATGGTGGTCAACTGCGGCGTGACGTTGAAGGTCTTACTGCTCTGGTAGGTGACGGCGGATGTCACGGTGACCCTACCCGTAAGCGCCTTGTTAGGGACAACCGCCGTGATAAACGTGCCGGAGACGATGTTAAAAGTTGCAGGCACGCCTTCAAAGGCCACTCCACTGGTGCCGGTGAGACCCTGGCCTAGAATGTCAACCGTAGTACCAACCTTGCCATTGGTAGTGACCAGCTTAACGAATGGACCGAGGCCGTCGGCCAACGTGTAAACCGTGCCGATGTTACTAGAGCCACCAGAGAGCGTGGTGCCGTAGAAAGTCCCGTTGGTGTCCTGCACCAGTCCCCAAGGGCCAGTGCCATCGGGATTACCGTCCAGCGAGTGAAGGGTGGTCAACAAGCCCGTTGGCGTCATGCTGAAGACAGACCCACACGCGAAGACGCAGTTGCCGGTTCCACCCTGGTACGTTACACCGTAAAAGTTGCGATCGAAGCCGAGAATTACGCCTGAGTTGCTGTTGAGGCCGAGGTTGCCGGTCGCATTGGCAAAGCTGTGCCGGACGGTGAGCGCGCCGGTCGTGGTGATTTCAAAGAACTCGCCGTCGTTGTATTGCCCGCCTCCGGCGGTTGTTCCGTACAAGTTGCCGTTGGCGCCTTGCACCAGGCCTCCGGAGGGGAACACACCATCGGTACAGTTGGTGAGTTTACAAAAGGTATAAAGCAGCGTTACCTTCCCGGCAGGCGTCATGCGGAAGATATTGCCTGCGTAATAGGCATACCTGCCGTAAATCTCGCCGTAGAAATTCCCGTCGGCCGCTTGCATGAGCGGGTTCGAGGGGTTCCCGTAATCAGTACAGGTTCCTGTACAGAAGTCGTGAATCTTGGTGAACCCTCCCGACAAACTGATCTTGAAGGCAGTGCCACCTCCATGGCATCCGGGGCAGCCACCGGTCCCGCCGAGGACTGTCGTTCCGTAGAGATTGCCGTCCGCGCCAAGCAGCAGCTGTGCGGCCGGACTCGCGCCGTCAATGCAGCTGGACCCGATGGGGTCGTTACAGAAACTGTGAACTGTGGTTAACGCACCGGCTGGAGTGATCTTGAAGATGGTCCCCGCACCGTGCGCCCCGCCGTAATAGGTTGTCCCGTAGAGGTTGCCGCCGGTGACGATCGTCAATCCCGCCGCCGGGTGGTTACCGTCGGGGCAGCCGCTGACCTGACAGAAATTCCACAGAGTCGTCAAATTGCCTGCGGAATCGATTTTGAACACGGTTCCCTGGTTGTTGGTGCCACCGAGCTGCGTGGTGCCATAAAGTTCTCCATCGACCCCTTGAACGAGGTCGTAGTATGCGGCGTCGGAACCGTTGGTCCCTTTAAAACTGACAAGAGCCTGGAACGTGGGGGAGGCCGAAGCGAGTGTGGCGGCCGTGTAGAGCAGAATGAGAGCGCAGAACCTCGATAACATGCCGGTTCTGGCGGCACGTCCCCTCTTGCGGCTCAGTCCTTCCTGGCTGGCGAGCGACACGAAATTCTCATCGGTTAGCGCTGGGCTGTGTTGTACGTTTTTCATCGGATTCTCCTCGGTATCTTCCTTCCGCAGGGAGTAGAAGGCTTGACGCTGAAAGTTGCCTTGGCCCAGGGACGGCTCTTCATCTGCCATCTCTATTCGCCTGCACTACGCATTACGCAATCCTGAACGAAATACTGTCAGTCTGGTGAAGGATTTTTTCGAGCCGCTCAGGCGGCCGCCTTTGTGGCCTGGTGTACGGGTGGGGTAGCGGCCTTGCTCGTGAACAATTTCCTGATTGCCACTGAGGCGAGATAAACGCTGAGTAGAAACGAAATGTAGGCTCCCCATTCGAGAGAAATCGTCGACTCAGCTCCGTTCAGCAGGTGTCTTCGTGTCATGAGCGAAACCCAAACGACGAAAGTAATCGGAGCCAAGCCTCCAAAGTTAGCTACCTTGCTCGCGCTCAAGCTGGGCTTCGGGGACCACAGTAATCTCTTGGATTTGGCCTTGCGCGGTGAACATGACGTCCACCAGAAGGCCAGGTTTAGGCGGGGCGTCTGAGTTCCACGAACCGTCCAGCCAGAACCGGTACTGCCTTCCTTTTACAATCAGTATTCCCGGACCGGCATGGGGATCGCGCAAGACTTTTCCTCGTTTGCTCCTTTTCCCCTCTGAGTGAGAAATGAAGTTCATAGTTCAGTTGCGCAGGGCCGACTTCACTGCTAGCATGTCGGCGTGAAAGCCGTGGGGGCTTTCCTCTCCTCCCCTGAAGCTAGTGTCCAGGCTTCACTCCGCATTGCGTTAGACCACTGGGAAAATCGTCATGGCCACTGAAAATTTTCCGGATGGGCGTGGCGGGCGGAACGGCGCCGACTCGGTGCAACGCCGTGTCCTCGACGACCTCTTCAGCCTGACCTACGAGGAGTTGCGTCGGCTGGCCTCAGCAGTTAAACGCGGCGATCCTAGTGCCACTCTGAATCCAACGGCGCTCGTCAACGAAGCCTGGGTCAAGATGTCGCGTTCGCCTAGCTTCGTCGGCACTTTACCATTGCACTTCAAACGAATCGCTGCCCGAGCGATGCGCCAGATTCTGGTGGAAGCTGCGAGGCGTCGCAATGCGAGCAAGCGGGGCGGCGCCGAAGCTCTTACCATCACGTTCGACGAGGCCCTGGGAACCAACGCGACGAGCGACCGCCAATTTCTTGCCCTGCACGCTGCTCTCGACGAACTGGAGCGCTTGGAACCACGCCAGGCCGCGATCGTGGAGAGTCGTTTTTTTGGCGGTCTCGATGTGGAAGAGACCGCAGCCTTGCTCAATGTCTCCGAAGCAACCATCCAGCGCGACTGGCGCGCCGCCAAAGCAAGGCTGGCGCACGAACTCCGACGGGCTGTCCGAAGCGAAAGGTTGGGCCGAACGAAATCGTATGAATGACAGAAAGCGCTGGGATCGAGCACAGGATCTTTTTCATCACGCCGTCAGCCTGCCGCGGTCGGAGCAGCTCGCCTTCCTGAAACATGATTGTGCTAGTGACGACGCGCTCCAGGCCGAAGTCCTCGCCATGTTAGAAGAGGACGAGCGGGGCGAATCCCTCCTCGACCGCAACCTAGGCGAAGTCGCGCAACACGTCCTCGGCAATGACGGCCAACCACCCCTGAAGGAAATTGGTCCTTATCAAATCACCCGGGTTCTCGGCGAAGGCGGAATGGGAATCGTGTATCTCGCGGCGCGCCCGGACTTGGGCAGCCAGGTCGCAATCAAGGTCCTGCGCGATGCCTGGCTCTCGCCGGCTCGCCGCGGGCGTTTCGCCCGGGAACAGCAAACGTTGGCGCAGCTTAATCATCCTTCGATTGCGCGGCTTTATGATGCGGACGTTTTGCCCGACGGAACGCCCTGGTTTGCCATGGAGTACGTGGAGGGTCTCCCGCTCACCGAGTATTGCCGTCGTCACTCCAGCTCGGTAGACCAGTGCCTACGCCTGTTTCGTGCGGTTGCCGAGGCTGTGCAGTATGCCCATGGGCAGGCCGTGATTCACCGAGACTTGAAGCCTTCCAACATTCTGGTCAAGGATGATGGCACAGTCAGGCTGCTGGATTTTGGCATTGCCAAGCAGCTCGAGCGTCTCGACCTGCAAGCCGAGCAGACAATGACCGGCTTGCGCCTGATGACGCCCGCTTATGCATCACCCGAACAAGTTCTCGGCCAGCGGGTTGGTATCGGCACCGACGTCTATTCGCTGGGGGTCGTTCTCTATGAACTGCTGGTCGGTGAACTTCCCTTTGATCTGTCCAATCTAACTCCGGCCGAAGGCGCCACGATAATCACGGAGCACGAGCCTGCGAAGCCATCTGCCGCCATAACGCGAGCGATGATGCAGTCTCACCCGAACCACGACTTGCCCGCTTTAAGTCGGGAAGCGTGGGCAGACCTCGATGTGCTCTGCCTGACGGCTATGCACAAGGATCCGGCGCACCGCTATCGCTCGATAGAAGCATTGATCCGCGACGTTGATCATTACCTAAAAGGTGAGCCGCTCGAGGCGCGGCCCGACACTGTCCGTTATCGCACGGCAAAGTTCATTCGCCGGAATCGGCTTGCGGTCGCGGCCGGGACGATTTTCACGATCGGTTTAGCCGTGGCGACGGCCGCGTCGGTGTATCAGGCTAACGTCGCGCGGCGCGAAGCCCGCCGCGCGGAACAGATCAACACGTTCCTTAACGACATGTTGGGGGCGGCGGATCCAAGCTGGTATAACCCGCTCAAAAACAAAGGACCGACGGTTAGCCTGCTCGATGTCGTCGATCAAATGCGCGACCGCATCGGCGCCTATTTCGGCAGCGACCCGGAAGTGGAGATTCGCTTGCGCCGTACGATCGGGCGTATGTATGCTGTGCTTTCTAAGCACGCCGAGGCTCGCACTCAGCTCCGGCTTGCGCTCGAAAAGCAACTCCTGACAGCTCGGGCGGACGATACTTCTCTGGGCATGCTGTATGTGGATTTGGCCGGCGTGGAGTACAGGAATCAGCAAGCCACCGAAGCTGAGCGCGATGCCGCATCCGCAGTTCGGATTCTCGAGAAGGCACGAGGTCGCCAGAACAGAGAAGCTCTCATGAGTGCCTATAACTATCTCGGCGTTAGCCGCAGCCAGAATGGCAAATCTTTTGCCGAGCAAGAGGAACCGATGCGGCGCGCATTAGAAATCGCCCGGGAACTCTACGGAAACGAGGGGCCGACGCCGGTGAGTCTAGGCGTGCTGGCAACAACGAATCTGAAGGAGGGACACTTTGACGAAGCCGAGAAGTACCTCGCCGAGGCGGTCGCCATCAGTGACGCTCAGCCCGGCCCCAAGGGCTATGAATACGTGGCTCTGCTTCGCGACCGTGCCCGGCTCTGTTTGGAGCACAAGGACCTGGACTGCGCCGCGCGCCGCTACCAGTCGGCGCTAGATTTTATCCGCCCATTCGAACGCGGAAACGACTCCGTCTTTACCATCAATATTCGTGAGTGGTTGGCACTGACAAATGGACTTCGCGGTAATTACGCTGAAGCAGAACGCCAATTTCAGTCTGCCGAGGCGCAGATCGTAGCTATCGGCGGCTCGACCGCCGAATCTTATTTGGCCGGGCTTCATGAGCTGCGTGCACAGGTTCACATGGCCGCCGGAAAATTTGAGCTGGCCGAGCGCGAACTTCGAGGTTCCTTGAACTTCTATCGCCAACATCGCCAGGACGAAGTTCAGAACGCGGTGCTCGCGAGCCGCCTCGGCGAATCCCTGGCGCGCCAAGGTAAGAATGCCGAAGCCGGACCGCTTTTGCGCGATTCTTACCAGACGATTCTCAAAGCCATGGGCCCGGATCACATTTGGACTACGGATGCCCGCGCCCGCGCCGAGCGCCTGCGGTAGTTGTGCCCCCACCCAACGCGATTTTCGTTGAGTGGGTGTTCTGAATCCTTCCATGCCGCATTCGCCTCGGAATGCGAGCGACAGCCGAATAACGAACGAATTAGAGAGAATTGGTCGGGGGAGAGGATTTGAACTTGAGGCGTTTAGGCGGCGTCTGAGCCGCCTGCCGAAATCCCGAGCGAAGTCGAGGGACCTGTGGCGTCCGAGTCCGCTGGCGAAATCCTAAGCGAAGTTGAAGGAATCT